>Ga0209347_1004544_pt1 | contig 14320 bp, 9 predicted proteins | sample AutmiccommuBRH23_FD_187382 | JGI IMG/M metagenome (GOLD analysis project Ga0209347, IMG submission 187382) | Deep subsurface microbial communities from Mt. Terri, Switzerland - Autotrophic microbial communities BRH/23 (SPAdes) (version 2) | ecosystem: Environmental > Aquatic > Deep subsurface >... | reverse complement strand
CATTAGTCACAATAATCTCCTCATCAAATTTATTTTCAATAGCGAATGTATTTAAAGTCCAATTCCACAATTTCCAATATTCAAAAAGCATCTCCTGACTTTCATCGCCGGCGCTGTTCTGTGTGATAACAGGAACGATATCACCCCCTGTTTTTGGAAGTCCCTGCGACACGTGAAGAGCCGCTATTCTTGTAAAGAAGTATCCCGGAGGTAATATTGTCCCCGGTGCAATCTCCTGGTTTGAAAACGGGTCAGGAGCACAGAAGAAATTGTAGCGGTGGCCATGCTCAATCACTATCTCCGGATAGCCCGCCGGCGAGTAAGCGCCCAAACCCAGTTCAGGATCACGCGCCTGGCTTATCCCCGGTAGTATGAGCTCAACGCTTGCTTCTGCAACCGTTAGATCGTGGTTTCCGGGAACATAGGTCACCTTTATTAACTGATCCTGAATGATACTGTTTAATGCATCTATCACCCCTTTGTTGGCTGTCGCGATGCGTTGCACGAAATCCGCCTGATCTTTTCCCTGATAGGTGTCAATGGGTGCCGGCACAAACCATTCATCCAGCAGGTCTCCGGCAATCACCAGTTCTTTCACGTTCGCCGATGCTTTTATCTCCATAAGCAATTTCTCGAGAGAGGGAAGGTTATCCTTGCACTCGGCATAAGCAAGGTCGGCACCAAGATGCATATCGCTGACAACAACAATCATATTCCTTTCAGAAGTACCATTGTTAAATGCATCTGCCTGATCCGGGTCATCTGTTTTCTGGCATGAAGAAAAAACGCTTGTCAACGCTATCATCACGCACACACATACAATTCTTAATTTAGTCTTCATCGTACACTTTTTACACTGTTATATTATCTCTTTATTGTTCATTTTTCCCCTGTTTGCAATAGCTATTGCTCATCGTTCCCTTTCTTTCTCAGTTGGTCGATCACTTCCGGTATCTTCTCAAAATCTTCACTTTTCGAGAAGAAGTAATCAGCTCCGGCGTTCAAGGCCTGTTGCCGGTAGTATGCGTCTGCATAAAAAGTAAGCAGCATCAGCTTTACTTCACGATCATCTTTTCTCACCTCCCTGATCACATCTATTCCTCTTAACCCCGGCATCTTATTGTCGAGGATGGCCAAATCAGGTTTCAGTGCTTGCAGGGCGTCCAGGGCATCAGTCCCATTACTAAAAGTCCCAACCACCTTCACATCCGCCAGGCTAACCAGCATCTGCTGCAGCCGGTCCAGCATTATCATTGAATCATCTGCTATTATCACTCTCATTGATGAGAAATTAGTGTTTGCAAATGTCCTCATAATTCCGGATAATAGTTGTAGGATTTGGATTATATCTCTGTAGGATTAATCTGATATTCCTGTAGGGATTTCCTCACGGTGAAGAGGGTTCAACTGCCTGTAATTGCGGAGGAGGCAATAAAATATTAGATCAATTGATTTTCAATACAATAGCGGGCAAGATCGGTGTTCTTTGTCAGGTTCATCTTTTCCATGATTCTACTTCGGTAGGTGCTGACAGTTTTGTTGGAGATAAATAGGTCGTTACCAATCTCCTTCAGTGATTTTCCTGCTGCAATCTTTATCATGATCTCAAATTCACGATCCGATAATTTCTCATGCAGGTCTTTATCACTGTCTGTGTTTAATGATGAGGCCAGGCAATCGGCCAGCGATGGTGAGATATATTTGCCATTCTCTGCTATTCTCTTCACCGCCAACAGCAGTTCTTCGGCTGCAGTATCCTTGGTGAGGTAGCCGGCAGCACCATAACTAAGAGCCCGCATGGCATATTGTTCCTGGGGATGCATACTCAGCATGAGCACGTTCGTCGCCGGCCATTTTATCTTTATTGTCTGCAGAAGATCCAACCCATTTTGATTGGGTAGTGAAATATCGAGAATGACGAGGTCATAAGCAATTTTTTCAAATAATTCAAGTAGCTCGCTTCCCTTCGCTGCTTCGTCAATGGCGCGAATGTTATTGTGTTTGGCAAGTATCTGCCGCAGTCCGTCGCGCACTATCTGATGATCGTCACAAATCAATACATGCATAACCGATCTATTTTTTTTCGGGGAAGGTAATCATTATTTTGCTTCCAAATTTTTCTCCATTTTTCACTTCAAAGGTTCCTCCCAGTGAGGCTGCTCTCTCTCTCATACTCATTATCCCAAACGATTTTTTTGCATTGATCTGTTCATGGGTTATACCCACGCCATTGTCTGCAACCACAAATTGTATCAATCCATCCTGCCTGTTGAGTAAAATTTCAATGTGTGTTGCGCCTGAGTGCCTGGCGATGTTGGTGAGTGATTCCTGCATAATCCTGAACAAGGGAAGTGCCTCGTCGTTTGAAACAGGTATATCGTTTTCAATATCCAGAAAAACCGCTACTCCATATCGTTTTGAAAACTCTTTGGTATACCAGTCAATTGCCGCTTCCAGTCCGAGGTCATCAATAATCTCAGGTCTCAACTGGGAGGTAATACGCTGAACAGTACGGATAGTGCTCCCAACAAGTCTCTTCGCCTCTTCAAGCTTTTCTTTTGCTATTATATCAGTGGTATTCTGCTTAATGATTTCCAGATCAATTTTCACAGCAGTAAGCGCCTGTCCCAGATCATCATGTAACTCTCTGGCAATGTTTAATCTTTCGTTCTCTCGGGCCTGTTCGATGTGTTTAGATAGCTGATGCAGCTGCTCCAATGACTTCTGAAGTTCCTCTTCGGTATTTTTTCTTTGGGTGATGTCATGTACTGTACCGATCCATTTCTCCGGTGCACCGTTGGCGTCAAAGGTCATCTCTGCCTGTTCGTGTATGAATCTTTGTTCACCGTTGGGATAGACAATCCGCAGGTCGACATTCAAGGGAATATTCTTGTTCTTCACATCTTCAATGCACTGCATAAACAGGGGATAATCATCCTTATGAACCATGCTGTAAAACAACGCAAGTGTTGGTTCAATCTCTCCCGGCTGATATCCGAAGATCCGGAATGTTTCGTCAGAACATTTCATCTTTTCGCTTTTGTAATCGAACTCCCAACTACCCACATGCGCAATCTGCTGTGCTTTTGTAAGAATTGTTTTGCTGGCACGCAGTGCCTCTTCAGCTTTGTTCTGCTCGCTTACATCGGTGCCAACACCAATCAGATATTCCTCTCCCTGGCACTCGAATATAACGGCAGAAAGCATGAACGGGATTGAACGACCATCTTTTGCCAGCAGTTTTGTTTCAACCCTGGCTCTGCCTTTATCTATCAAACCATCCAACGAATCTAAAACAGCCTGATGATATTCTGGGGGATGCCATTGCAGCAGATGGCGTCCTTCCATCTCTTCAGGCTCAAAGCCAAAAAGTGTTTCGTGTTGTCTGTTCCATGCTACCAGGCTTAGTTCCGGATAAGAATAAAGGTAGAATATGCCCGGGATACTGTCCATCAGGGCTTTATTGAATAGCTGCTCTTTCAGATAATTCTGTTCTCTTTCTGCAAACCGTTCGTTAAGATAGTTTAAATGAGGCATTCATTTTTAGATATTTTTTCAATACCACAAAGATAGAAAAGATATATTAAATTAGTGGAAGAAACAATAATATCTTTTTATTGCTTCTCATCTTCCTCATTTTCCGACAACAAACAGCTCCCTTCAAACTCAGAAAGCACAAGTTCCTCTTTTTTCAGCCAGTATTCAGAGGTTATTAAGGTAAAATTTGTTTCATCTTTCTTATTCAATTCCCACACAACCGCTTCGGCTTCCTCAAATGCCATGTCAGTCGTCATTTTCTCTTCAAACAATCTTTTAATCACATTCCCGCCCGAGAGCGCGTTGCAAAAAGATTTTAAGACCATTTCCCTTGTTATCTCTTTCACATAGCCCTCTTCCGAGATCATTGAGAAATCGACCACAGTCGCTTTTGCATTTGGGAACTTACCATTGTATGCTTTAAACAACAATTGGTTGATATTGAACAGATCGTAATGAAGATCAATCTCCGGATACTCTTCAGAGACCTTATCAAGCAACATATCATTAGAGATCTGACCTATCTGCCCTTCGGTTAATCTTTCAGAAAGCTTGTAGGATAACAGTATCGCGGCAGCTTCATTCGGTTCAAAATCGGTAATGGCCATGTTGAGCATATCCTTTAGATTCTCCGGCTTGACACTGTCTGCATCAGGAAAATCAAATTGCTCTAACAGGTTGATGTAATCCTTATTTTGCCAATAGTTCGTAATTTCCTCGATCGTTGCAACGTCCTTTATAATAATTTTAAATTTCATCTTTTCTTTATTCTTCCACCTACTGTTAAAGCTTTTCGGTATACGCTCCTTTGAGATGTATGGTCATTCAGTTGTGCAGGCAGTTGTCACTACCTTCCACCAGCTATAACATGTGGCAGCAGGAATAGTTGCTAATTGTTGTGCATATCATCTAAAGAGAGCATGCTCATGATCTCTTCTCAGACTGAAAGCGCAATAGGTCAGATAAAGCACACAGACCAGGATGACAAGTATTCCGCCAATAATTCCAATGCCCGAAGTGGCAATCCCCATAATGGGGGTCACAATACCTCCACCCGCAATTGCAGTAATCATAAGGCCTGATATCTCGTTCGATTTATCGGGTTTTGCTTTGAGGGCAAGTGAATAAATGATGGAGAAAATGGAAGAGGCGAAAAACCCAACGGCACCGATACAGACCAGGTTGAATATTTCATTGGAGATGAATGACAGGCCCAGGAGTGCAATGATGCAGGCAATCATATTTATCTTGAAGTATTTGATCTCATCTATTCTGGATAGCAGGAACACACCCAGGAAGGCGCCGATCGTGCGGCAAAAGAAATATATTTGCGGGGCATATTTGGCACTATCCAGATCCCAGTTAAATCTGTTAACCATGATTTTAGAGCTTATGAAATTGGTACCCACATCAATCGCCACAATAAAGAAAATCCCCAGGAAGAGTAACAGGATATTTCTATCACTTAATAAAGAAAAGGTGCTTTTGTAGGAAAGGTTATCCTTGTCGGTTTTTTTTCCTTCTTTGGGTATGGGAGTGAAAATAAGCCATAGAGCAGATAACAATGTGAAGCCACCCAGAATCGGGAAGCAATAATACCACTTCTCCATACCATAATTCAAGACTGCCAGCAGCACGATCTCCGGTCCTATCAATGAAGAGATGGCTTTGATCACCTGCCCGGAGGTGAGACTACTTGTCAGATGTTTATTGTCGGTGATCACATTCTTGAGCAGGGGGTTCAGTGATATCTGCAAAATGGCGTTCCCTATCCCCAGGAAGGCAAAGGCTATGAAACTGGTGATGCTATTGTAACTGACCAATGGCAGCAGCATTCCCAGAATAGTGATCACCATACTGATGATGACGGTGTTTTTCCGGCCCCATTTGTTCATCTGATTACCCACGGGAATACCCAGAAACAGAAACCAGATAAACACCATAAAAGGCACGAAGCCTGTGACTGTGTGCGACCAATTGAATGTCTTTTGAACATAATCAGAGGTTATTCCCACGATATCAACGAAGCCCATCACAAAAAATCCGGATAGAATGGGTAGGATTCTTACTACATTTTTTACTTTCATTATGTGGATAATAGTTGAGTTATTGACTGTTGTCAGTTGTCTTGCTCTCTCCTCTTCTCTCTGCTTCAGGATCAAGGGGATCACCTTCTGCTGATCCTATCTCTTTCCTTAGTGCTTTTAACCTGTTACGCAAAGCTCTCTGTTTACTGAGGTATCGTTCGTCGTTGATGATATTGTTTATTTCTGTGGGATCCTTTTGCAGGTCATACATCTCCCAATAATCAATATCCTCATCACTGCCGTTACCTTCTCCATACCAATGAATCAGTTTCAATTCTTGTGTGCGGATGCCGTAATGCCGCCGCACATTACCCACTGCCGGATAGTCATAAAAATGATAATAAAGCTCCTTTCTCCATTCCTCTGACCGCCCCTCCGAAAAAAGGGATGTCAGTGATCTGCCGGGCCACTCGTCAGGGATCACTGCGCCGGCAATCTCCAGGAAAGTAGGTGCCAAATCAATATTCTGCACCAGCTCATCACTGTCTGATCCGGCTTTGATCAATGGCGGATAAGCGATTAAGAGAGGGGTCCTGAAAGATTCCTCATACATGAAACGTTTGTCATAAAGGCCATGCTCGCCGAGCAAGAATCCCTGATCAGAAGTATAGATAATCAGTGTATTTTCTAATTGTCCCTTCTCTTCCAGATAATCCAGTAATCTACCCACCTGCTCATCAATACTCCGGATCGTTCTGCAATAATCTTTAACATAGCGCTGGTACTTCCATTTGAGTAGATCCTGACCTACGGGCCTATTCTCCAGGAATAATTTATTCTGCTCGGCATAAGCCTTGTCCCAACGCTCTCTTTGTTGTTCGTTTAAACCACCGATGGCTCCCGGCCAGCTATCTTTGATATAAGCAAGGGTGGGTTCATCCTTTAATTCATCTATCTTAAAGTCAAAGGCATACCCCATATGTCTGTCGATGGTCAGTTCCTGTGACTGCATGTGGCTCCCACGGGTTTCATAATCATCAAAAAGTGTGGAAGGCTCCGGGAAATCAACCTCATTAAAAAGATGGAGATTGGGCAGGTCAGGCATCCAGTTGCGGTGTGGTGCCTTATGATTAACGGAAATAAAGAAGGGTTGTCCGTACCCTATTGTTTTATCCAGCCATTGGATCGCGTGGTCGGTAATCAATTTTGTGACATATCCTTCTTCCTTCACATACTCTCCCTTTGTGTCGGGACGTCTGAACCCGGGATTATAGTATTCACCCTGATCAAAAAGAATGTCATAATAATCAAACCCTTTCGGTTCCGCGTTTAGATGCCATTTACCAAAGACTGAAGTGGTATATCCCCTTTCCTGCAATAATTCCGTAAACCATGTTTTACCCGTCTCCAGGCAGCATCCCAATCTCGTTTGGCCATGCTGATGGCTGTAAAGGCCTGTGAGGAGTGTAGCCCTGCTGGGAGCAGAGATTGAGTTTTCCACGAATGATTGACGAAAGATCATTCCCTTCTCAGCGATCCTGTCAATATTGGGTGTAGGCGCTAGCCGGGCAATGGGATGGTCATAGGCACTTATCGCCTGATAAGCATGATCATCCACGAAGATACATACGATGTTGGGTTGTTTTCCGGGATGCTGCCCATATGTAGCCATGGCAGCCATGGACAGTAATGGAATGGTGGCCTTTAACCCCAAATTTCTTTTAAGCGTTTTCATCGTTCATTTCTTATGTTTGTATTGGGTTGTTCAGACATCTCCAGCACCAGCCTGCTGCCATCTGCTACCTCGCTAAAAGGAATCATCACCGAATGCAGGGGTTTACCATTCAACTGGATAGAGTGAATATAGATCTCATCCTTTGATTTTTTCTTTGATTCAATGATAAATTCTTTTCCCTGATAGTAATCATTGTTTAGTTGTATCGTAATTTTATCAAACAGGGGTGATCCTATCTGAAAACCCGGATTCATCTCCGTCAGACCCTTCACATCGAAAAGCCCCATGGCCGACATCACATACCATGCACCCAGTTGTCCCTGGTCTTCGTCTTGTCCGTAGCCATAACCGTGGAGATCATCCAGGCCATAAAAGTCATTTAAGATGGAGCGCACCCATTTCTGGGAGAGATGGGGTTTACCCGAGAAATTAAACAACCACGAGGTGTGCAGGTTAGGCTGATTACCATGATTATAGACTGTTTTCAGGCCGGAGAAAGCATCCACCTCTTTTCCTCCACCGAAGATATTTTTCTGCGATAAGAGGAAAATACTGTCCAGTCGATTATTAAATGTCTCCTCACCCATCCTCTTCACCAGCTCTTCAATATGATGGGGCACATAGAAAGTGTATTGTACCGCGTTACCCTCCTGGAAGCCTCTCCAGGGCTCCAGAGGATTAAAATCATCAATGAAGAGGCCCTGTGAATTCTTTGGTCTGATCAGACGGGTATCATCATCGTACAGGTTTCGCCAGTTCCCGGCCATCTTTTTTAAGAGCTTATATTCCTCTTCTTTCCCCAGATGTTTCGCAAACTGTGACACGGCAAAGCTGCTGAAGCTATACTCCATGGTATGAGAAGCTCCAAAGCCGGAACCTTCATCTGTTGTTCTCATATGCAGATGATCCTCATAGGGGGAGTAACCCCGTTCCACAAATTGCCTGACATCCATTTTGCCGGCACCTTCCAGTCGCCCGTTCCACTCCATCTCATTCTTCAGGGCTGCTTCAAAAGCCATCTCCGCATCAAAATCCCTTATGCCGCAGTTGTATGCCGCGGCAATAGCCAGGCTTGTGAAGTTGGTCCCCACACCGGATACATACTTACTGGTGGCAATACCATCACCTAACCATCCTGCATCTTTATATACCAGCAACTGGCTTTTTATCCAGTCGGAGTAGTACTCAGGGTATGCCAGTGTCCATAGTTGGGTCAGATTCCAGAATCCGCCCCAGATAGCATCTGTATTATAATGATGGTGCAACGGTTTACCATTTTCATCCAGCCCTATCGCCCCTACTGTGCCATCATTTTTGGGATAATGACCGTTCACATCACTGGCCAGTCCCCTGCCTAACAAGGCATGAAAAAGACCGGTATAAAATTTTGTTTTATCTGTTTCTTCACCTCCCTCCACCGTGATCCGGCTCAAACTTTCCTCCCAGCTGTCGGTTGCACGGGTTCTTGCTTTCTCAAAAGAGAGGTCAGCTGCTTCCGTCACCCTGTTTAACCGGGCATTCTCCACCGAGGTATAGGATAACCCTATCTTCACCTCAACGCTCTCATTCTTTTTTGTCGTGAAGGTCAGATAGAGTCCGGCACCTTTCCCTCTGGCACTATCTGCTCCGGGCATGATCGTATCTTTGATGAATGCACCTACTCCGGATGGTTTCTTATTCAACACTGCAGAAAAATACATGCGCACGTCGGCACCCTTCTGATAAATATTCACATAGACGGGAGAAGTGATCACATAACCTTCAATAGTACCCTCCCCGGTGCGTTGCACAAAAGCATCCTTTACTTCACCACTTTCGCCCTGCTTATTCCCTATGTCGAATATCAGATTGGATTGATCCGATTCGGGGTAGGTGTAACGGTGAAAGCCCACCCGTTGTGTGGCTGTCAGTTCAGCTCTCACTTCGTAATCTTTCAATAACACCGAATAATATCCAGCTGTGGCATATTCATCCTCCTTCTCAAAGCGGGATCGATATCCACCATCGGGATTGTCCAGCTCTCCCGGCACTGTCTGGATCAGACCCACTGTTGGTGCCAGCACAACACCCCCAATCTGGAACTCATGAAAGTTGGCGAAACCCTCTATAGAAGAGTGCCGGGAGTCGTAGCCTACCGCCTGCCATCCCCCGGGATTTCCCAGATGTGCATCGGTGGAAGGGGCCACTTTAGCCATTCCGAAGGGAAGGGCTGCGGGTGTGTAGAAAAACCAGCGACTATGTGTGGTTCCGATATTAGGATCTACGTAATCGACCAGTTTCTCAGTGTTACAGGCACTGAGTGAACACAGGAGTGTACATGCCGTAATGATGAGTGTGAAGAAAGAATGACGTTTCATTTTGAATAATTTATATTACAACTTAACCGTTATTGTTGATCGGGCAGCTGCCCTGTTCCCCAGTTCATGTTCGGTTTTTCACCCATTTCCAGTATCAGCTCACCTCCCTCTAACAGCGTTGATGCCGGGAAAAAGAAGTCATTCAGCGGCATCCCGTTGAGTGTGGCGCTTTGCACGTATTTATTCGTCCTGGAGACATGATTGGCTCTGATGATAAATCTCCTACCCCGCCCATATTGCTCTCCCATATCTATCTCTACTTTCTCATACAGCGGGCTGGCAATCTCGTACACCGGGTTCACGGAAGCACCCCCGTCGGTCTGGAACAGGCCCAGTGCCGCCATCACGAACCAGGCGCTCATCTGTCCCTGATCCTCATCACCCAGGTAAGCGTTCGCTGTCCCGTACCCATAATACCTGTCTATGATGGAGCGGGACCATTTCTGGGTGAGCCATGGCCTCTTCGCCCAGTTGAAGAGGAAGGCGAAATGCATGGACTGCTGGTTGCCCTGCACCACGGGGTAATCCCAATATTGATCGTTTGGCGCATTGTATCTCCAGGGTTCACTCACCTGAAAACCCCAGTCCAGTCTTTCCACAAATTTATCTTCCCCTATCAGTTCAATTAAGCCGGGCATATTCTGAGGAACAAAGAAGGACAACTGCCATGAATTACCCTCCACGTAATGGTGGTTGCGCCCCGACTGGAACGGATCAAACAGAGCAGCGAAATTACCCAGTGTATCACGCAGATGAGCGTAACCATTTTCGGGATTGATGGCGTTTCTCCACCACTCACCTCTTTCCGAGAAGAGATCATACGCATCGTTCTTCCCCAGGGCTTTGGCAAGCTGAGCCACGGTCCAGTCGTCATAGGCATACTCGAGCGTATTGGAAAAACGGCCCAGCTCGATGGGTACATACTTGTATTTTAAGTAGGGTACCAGATCACGGTTGCCGGCGAAGCCGCCTGCCACAGGGCGTGCAGGTGTTGTCTGCATCTTCACCACCGCTTCAAACGCTTTCTCCACATCATAATCCCTGATACCCATCTGGTAGGCGGAGACAATAAGGGGTATCTCATGTTCGGCCACCATCACCGGGATATACTTCATTCCTGCAGGTCCCTTGGCGAGCCAGCCGTCGCTGTCATACATCGCCAGCTGGGAGTGGACCCACTTTGATGACCACTCGGGTGTGATCAGGTTCCACAGTTGATTCAGATTCCAGAACGTGTTCCAGAAAGCATCACATCCCAGTGCCACGTGATCGGGGTTGGTGAATTTCTGCACTTTTTTGGAAGGCGACATCCACTCACCATTCACATCACTCCACGTGTTACGGCAGAAAGCACGGTACACGTTCGTATAAAACCGGACCTTCTCCATCCTGTCGTCTGTCGTGATGATCAGACGGTTCAGGATATCATTCCACACCTCTTTCTGGTTTTGCACCACTGCTTTAAAATCCCAGCCAAACTTACGGGTGATCTCCTCCCGCAGGTTCTCTCCTGCATTGTCTATGCTCACCAGAGAGATGCCTGTTCGCACCTGCACTATCCTGTTTTTACGGGTGTCGAACTCCACAAAAAGGCCTGCATCTTTCAGATTCACCCCTTTGATGCTGTTCCCCTCCACCACACTGTCGTTGATCCATCCACCCACTTTTTTTATGGGCGTGTCAAATTCAATGACAAAGTGTACCACGTATTCCTGATCCGCATCATTACTCCAGACGGTAGGTCGTGGCGATATCTGGTGACTGAACCCTTCTATCCTCGTATCACTCACCTGCCGGATATGGACTTCGGGTAGCAGATAATCATATTCTGCCTGCACATGCAGGTCGATCATCACCCTCCCATCGGTATGGTTGGGGAATGTATATCTCTGAAAGCTGGCTCTCTCGGTGGCTGTGACCTCTGCCCATATGTCGGTGTCCGTCATGTGCACCTTGTAGAATCCCAGGGGTGCCTCCTCCGTGCTCTTGTCTATGCGTGAGCGGTAACCCTTGTCGGGTGAGAACTGATCCCCTACCTTCGTCATCAGCGGCCCGTTGGTGGGCATCATACCCAGGCCGGCCATGGTCCACTCATGGATGTGGCTGAAGGTGCCAATGGTCTCAAAGGTAGGCTGATAACCTGCCTGCCATCCCATATTCTGGTTGTCGGGGCTCAGCTTCACCATGCTGAAAGGCATCCAGGGGCCGGGGGCGATCATCCATCGGGAGTGAGCCGTTCCCATCTTTGTATCCACATAATCGGCCAATGATTGTGAGGGCTGTGATGACCGGGTTACGGTGCCCTTACTTATGAGCCTGTCATTGATCAGAATATGATAATGGCTTTCTTTCCTCTTCTCCACCGCGGGCATTGGAACTTCAAGTACATAGCGGGCAGTGTCCAATACCGTATTAAAGATGGTTGCTCCGTCGAGCGTTACGGAGAGCTTTGGTTTTCCCGACAAGTGCTCCACATCGATCAGCAATGGTTGTATGTCACCACCCTCTTCCTTCAACTCATAAGAAGCAGGCGACACATTTCGTATAAACACCTCCTCGTTATTGTTGCCCAGACGTGTCGTCTCAGGCCCTTCAAGGTATACCTGGTCGAACACGATCCATCCGCCTTCCAGCACCGAGATCGTGATCATATTTCCGCCAATCTTCAAATCGGCGGAAGAGAGCGCTATCTCCATAATCTGCTCTTTCGCCTTTTCTATGTGTCCCTCCAGCACCTCTGCCTGCGAACCTTTGAGTTCAAACTTCTTCCAGGCATCGTTCGTGGTGACCTTCACCACAGAACGGTTAGGGTTCAGATCCACCAGATCAACCACAATCTTAAAATCAGCCTGTTCAGGAATATACTCCAGGTTGAAGAGGATGTTGATATCGTGTGTTCTCCACCCCGAGGTGCCCCATGTCCCGCCCCAGGTATCATCCGGCCCGGGCAGGGTGTAGGGGAAATCTTTTTTGTCGGAGGAGTGTCCAATCAGGAAGTAACGATCTTCAAAACCGAAATCTTTTTCCAGAAAATCCTTGTATCCCTTGGGTGCTAATGCCAGTTCATCGGCAGCGTTATCCGGATTTCCGATACGCCAGATAATTGTCTTGGGTGAAGCAGCCTGACACAGGTGTATAAACAGCAAAGTGCTAATGATAAGGATGGCTCTTTTTAGATTCATATTGATTGTTTTATTCAATTGTTAGGTTCCGCAGGGCTAAATAATGATTTATCCCATGTCCAGTTGATGTAATGCAAAGGCATAGGCACCATAATAAATTGCTTTACTGGTGCCCAGTGAGGTCACGGCAAGGCCTGTTTTCTTCTGATCATTGTAGAGAACCTCTTTGGTACTATCGGGTACAGGAATCATCTGATAACTGTTTTGAAGAAACTCACGACGACTTACTTCATCCATCAGGTTAAAGACACTCATCTGCAGGGATGCGAATTCACCACCTGAGAATGTAGAAACAGGTCTGTTCATCTCCGTCAACATGGCAGGCACAATATATTTGGCAGCGCCGGAAAGGCCACCGCCAATGACAATGATTCCATCCACAATATGCAACGCATTGATTATGGCAGCTGCAGCCATCTCTCCCAGCTCCTGAAAACTTTTCACAGCCGCGCGAGCGTTTCCTTTTCGTTTACCCTCTGCAATCTCAAATATATCCAGCGGTGTCAATGATGTGCTCTCCTCACCCGAGCTCTCTTCATACACTCTCCTTACCGCCCTGATACTCACGCTCTCCTCGGCAATCATCTCGCTGTACTTCTTGTTTCTCATCAGCCACAGATCGCCTCCACAACCATTGTCTCCATCCAGCAGGATGTTGTTCAGTACCACACCTGCGCCAAAGCCGGTACCTAGTGTCACGCCTATTAAATTGCGATACCTCATGGGGCTCTGCAGTCTTTCCAGCTCGCTGTTTATTTGCGGTAGTGTACCTGCCAGGGCCTCACCATATGCAAAGAGATTACCGTCATTATTAATGAATACGGGTATTTTGAATTGTTCTTCCAGATAGGCCGCCAGAGCCACCCCTCCTCTGAAGGCAGGGAAGTTGGGCAGGTCACCTATCACCCCGTTTTTATAGTCTGCCGGACCCGGGAAGGCGAAGCTGATTGCCACAGGCTTCACGGACAAATTGTTTTTTACTTCCTGAAATCCTTCCGTCATCATCCTGAGGCAGAGAGGCAGGTCATCAATAACCGCCTTTTTTAATATGGGAGTGGTTATCTCCTTAAAACCGCTGATGGCAGAAAACAGGAAGTTCGTCCCCCCCGCATCGAGGGTCATGACCACTCTTTCATCGTTCTTATTCATAGATCGTCGTTAATAAAATTATTCTCTCAGTACCTTACCGAAGCCTTGATGGTGATACATTCCTTGCCTTCCGCTGGACCACAGGGTCTGATGGTATACTCCTTCACCACTGCCGGCACGATAAATGTTTCTGCAAAGTGAACCACAAAAGGGGGAAAAGCATTTGACGGGCTTTCCACGACCACCTCTTCTCCCTCTACCAGGTTGAGTACATTCACGCTGTCATTCGTGTAGTGATAGGTTGTGGAGGTAAACGTATGGCGTCTTGTCTCAATAAACTCGTTGGGGTGTAATCCCGTTCGCTCTTCTCTCCATCCGTCGCCGGAGGCGATC
>Ga0209347_1004543_pt1 | contig 14321 bp, 13 predicted proteins | sample AutmiccommuBRH23_FD_187382 | JGI IMG/M metagenome (GOLD analysis project Ga0209347, IMG submission 187382) | Deep subsurface microbial communities from Mt. Terri, Switzerland - Autotrophic microbial communities BRH/23 (SPAdes) (version 2) | ecosystem: Environmental > Aquatic > Deep subsurface >... | reverse complement strand
CCACCTAACATTATCATGCCTTAGTTACGGTTCAGGTATAACTTCCTGATTTGCAGGAAAACTAAAAAGTGTTATTCCTCTGGAAGGTGAAAAAATGCAGCGAACGAAAATTATTGCAGACAAAATTCGTAATCATATGATTGAACATAAAGAGGCAATTATTAATACTCCCCCCCCATATCTTGATTTAGGGGCAACTGAGAGGGTTTCCAAATCCGATCTGCAGGATTCCTTACAGCAAGTGCCTCCAAACGACCCATTAACGCCGGTAATCCATATCCTGCGTCGGTACGTCCGCTTGCATTGTCCCGAATATCTTCACATCGGGATGAACGAGCTGTTGAAAAACTACTTAGACCTAATCTGCCAGGAATGTGAAAGTATTCTTACGGGGCATATCTGGCCAAATTTGACGACCCTGCTTCGCTACGCCTTGGATACTAACTATCCTTTTACCGTTTCCTTCTGGAACTATCTAAGCAATTGCACCGAGCCCGTGTTGTTCTATGTATTTGACGAAAGATATTTCCAAGCTGTGGAAATAATTTTAAATCAGATGCTCCAAATGGGGCAGTTGGCAGCTAGAGCAGGATTACGAACCAGTAAAGTTCAGCATGTTTTGAGAATTATGGAGCTCAAGGCTGAAGAAGCTTCTCAAAAAGATTTATATGAGCTGGCACGAGACATCCGCCAAAACATGGAATCCTAGGAGTGATATCATGTTCCAATCTACTTCGTACATATTTATACTCCTCAATATTACTGCAGGCTTATTGACCCTATTAGGCTCAGTAGGTATCTTTGTTTCCTTAATAATTCAAAGAAGAGTAGAAAGGCTCCAGGACATTTTAGAAGAATTGACAGATGAAACTTACCGAGAAGATATCAACCTGTCAGGCAAGATATTCAAACTGATTGAAAAATATCAGATGCAGTATCTTCTTCCGGACCGTCCCAGCAAAACAATCGTTCGCTATATGGACTTGACCATTTGCGTTACAATTATCTTTTGGTCCGCAACTCTATCCCTTTCTTATCAACCACCATGGCACTGGCAGGCGTTACTATTTCTTGTGCCCATGCTAATTGCCTTTATTATTTTTTTCTTTTTTCGACAGTTATTAAAGAATGCCATTAACCCTTTAAATAACCGGTTGCTTAACTCCATTATTCCTCCTCCGACCAAACTGCGCAGCGTCTCGTTTTTGTCTAATTACGTTAACGTGTCGGTTAAAGCTATCCTAAAGCAGGCCAGACTTAATGTGGTAATCAGAAAGAAAAACCCGCTCTATGAAAACTCTGACCCCTTAGGACAGGTAGTCTTAAAGGAAGAACTGTCCTTTGACGACTTCTACTACTACTGCCGTCTTTACGCTGGAAATACCAACCTTTTTTTAGGTTTTGGGGATATTAGTATTAGCTTCCCCAAAGATGAAATTACCAATAAACCGGTACCCATTGAAAGAAATATAAATATTCCCATGGGACTTACCTACTGGGACAGACTCCCTTCCAACGGTGAGGTGACCGTTCAATTACTTATTTTTCCGCGAGGTGAAAAACACCCTATTGAATATAATTTTGCTTTAAAAATAGAAAACCAATACTATGTATCTTTAGATGAACCGGAAGCTTTTAATAACCGGGACGTCATTTATCAAGTAGTGCAAGATAAACTGGATTTTTTAGAAGGGGCAGAGAAAGTGCCCTATCTGGTAAAAATCCAGGATCTATTTGTTTTTAATAAGAAGTGTTATTACCTTGCAAACCCCCATCCGGCTTTTAACGTAAAAGAACTAAAGGACTGCAGCGATGAAATATTTATAAATTAAAAGATGGCCGTCTTATGGCCACCTCCTTTACGTACTAAAATATATCATTATTAGCCGGGCACCATTAACCATTGAATGAGCAATAATTGATGGCATTAAAGACCCGGTCTTCTCGTATAACAAACCCAGCGCCATAGCAACCAATACAATTTCCACAAACCATACCGTCTGAAAATGCAGCACGGCAAAAAAGATGGCACTAACCAAGAGCCCTATTACCACTCCCCAATGCTTTTTAAAGACCGGATAAGACAAACGCCTATAGTAAAGCTCTTCAGAGACAGGAGCCAGAACGGCCCCGATAAAAAATGGCGCCATAAACTCTCTAAATGATTGAGCATTACTTGCCAAACCGGCTAAGGGATGAGTGTCTGCACTAATAACAAAAAAGTGTCCCAAAAACTGCTCTAAACCTTGGGCCAAGACAAATAACAGTATACCGGCAATTACTCCTACCCCTGAATTAACAATTATAGAGCGATGTTTTATGTCTCCCTTAAAACGGTATTTTATTCGCACTACATATAATACCAAGGCTATAAGCAGTAATCGGTCAATAATGTTTATCCCAAAACTTGTCAAGCCAAAAAACGGTGCTAACTTTGCCGCAATAAAAGCTCCTAAAAACCTCAAGAACAATACTGCTAACACTGTTTTCAAACCCCACTGAGCAAGCGGTACTTTGATTATCTCACCCCCTAAACGTTTGGAACAACCTCTTAAATTGCGTTATTAGAGGCTATTAACAAGATCAACATAATACCATTCCAGGTCCCATGCGCTATGATAGGCGCAAAGATTGTACCGGTTTTTTCGTATAAAAGTGCCAAACCAATCCCCCCGAGACCCAAAGGCACCAATCGTATTAAGTCAAAATGCATGGCACCAAATATTAGTCCTGCGGCTATCAAACCAGCCTTCATTCCCAATCTCTCTTTCAGTGCAGAGTACAAAAAACCTCTGAAAAATACTTCTTCACCGAAAGGGGCAATAACCACAGCGATCAGGAAAGGTATAATTAAACCCGTCCAGCTATTGGCCTCAAGCACCAGTTGAGCAAAAGGCTGCAATTCATGGGGGCCTGGAACGAAACGTTCCATAATCATCCCAGAGACAAAAACAGTTATAAAAATCCCCAAGCCCCACCTAACTGCTACCCAAAAAACATCTTTCAGCGGTTTTCCTTGAAAGCCTATACTAGTTAAAGGAACAGCATATTTTACTACTAAATAGTAATAAAGCACCAAGAAAATCAACCCTGTTTGAATGACACTGCCAAAAAGAAGCTGCAGTTTGATGTCTGTTCCCAATGAGAAGCTATTTAGTATGGGTATAGCTAAACCGCCTAGTAGAAAACTTGCGCCAAAAATAACGAATAACCCAACAATGCTATCCAACACCGTCCACGGTACCTTTCTGTCCAACTGTCTCTCCCCCTTCTCCGTACAGTATATCGTATTAACCTTTGGCCGAAAAGATACCTGCTAACGGTATTAAGTAGTAGTGCATACTATGGTTAGTTCATTCATTTTAGATAAGTACCGTTCAACAACCATTATAAAAGTTGCATGGGACCAAGTAAGGGGTGCTACCGACTGGGGTTCTCCGGTTATTGGGTGCAGCTGTTCGGGAAGCATACCAGTCTCCATAATATTATCTGCCGCCCACTCAATTAAAATTTTCGCCTCCTTCAAATCTGCCACCGTTTTGGCAGATTGCACATGCCAATCTGCCAACCACAAAGTACAAATAAACCAAGGATTACCAGGGATTATATCTATGTCATCTGAATTTCGAAAATAATAATCATCCCGGTATCGAGCAATTCCGCCTATTTCAGTCTTTACCCAAAGTTCCTGCTTAATAGCTTCCATAGTTGACACTACTCGCTTATCGTCTGCCGGGAGGACCCCAAAAGCAAATATGCCATAGACACTACTTTCAGGAGTTTCATCGGCAATCAAATTCCCTTCATTATCGACATAAAGTCCACGTAGAAATCTTCCGTGCTCTTCACTATATAAATATTTTAATATTCCTTCTTTCACCTCATTAGCTGCATTTTGATAGCGATCAACCAAATATTGGTCACCGTAAAGATCTGCAACAGACGCTGCTGCCGTTAATCCGCCGTATACTGCAGAAGCGGTAAAGGTAAAGATACCCTGGCGTTCTTCCCATAAATCATAACTAGATAATGGCAGCCCCGTTTTTAAATCTCGGAAATCCACCATAAAATTGGCAGCTTTCCGTATCAGCGGTTTATATAGGGACTCAATAAATTCAAAGTCTCTTTCCGTTAGGTAGTGCTGCCACAAAGCAAATAATACCAATGCCGTCTCGTCTTCTTGAATTGGCAGTTGGATACGGCCATTTGTTACCCATGGATGCCAACTGGAACCAACAGAGCCGTCAGGGTTATATTTATGTAACAAATAACCTCCTTCGGTCAATACTCTTTGACAAAATTTGAAAAAGTTCCGGGTGAGTTCCGGGTAACCGGCCATATCCAATCCCCATGCCACCAATGCACCATCCCGCGGCCACATATAGCTGTAATGGTCTCGGCCATGATATAGAATATCTGTATCATTTGCAGCAATAATAGCGCCTGTATTATCTGTTTGAGTCCGCACAACCAACAAACTTAATTTATATAACTGCGTTACATTCTCAGGTAAATCTCCAAATTGGCGTGAACGTTTATTTACCCAAGTCCGCCAATAGTTTTCCGTCTTTTTCAGCAGCACTTGAGGCGTATTTTGAAGCACATAATAGTTCCCTTTCCTTACCGATTGAAAGTTATCACCGACTACTATCCAATAATATACATCCTCTTCTCCGTTAGGTTTAAGCTGCATCCTAAAGCTTATGGTACTATCCACAGAACCTTGTGCAATAGGGTTTTGTTCCAATCGTCCGTCTTCGGCATCGCGCCAGGTACCTTCCGCGCCTTTAAATCGCTTAGTTCCGGTAGCAAATTGATAAATTCCCTCATGGTGTATATGTCCGTTTATTAAGAAATAACGATTACGTTTATAATGGTAAACAGCTTGGAGCGTGGGGTCATAAAGGGCAGTATCTCCTACTTCAGCCCCATCGATGGAAAAATCATGGGTGAAAAAAACTCGTATCTCTTTTCCTAATTGGGACAAATTTTTAACTTTTATTCTTTGCAGGAAAATATTGTGACGAAAGTGCACGGCCGAATTTATCCCTAACTCCAAATCTAGGCGCGTATTACGTGCCTTGCAATCCGTCACCAAAGTTTCCGGCAAATATTTTAAGTCCATTTCCCAACCTTCATGACCCAACCAGGAGAAATCGCCGTTCACCCATACACCAAGACTATTTTTGTGTCCGGAAATATGATTTTCCCACCCTACGTAAGGGTAATACAAATCTCGCATATTCAAATGCTCATCAAAATTTACTAGTAGTTTACCATTTCCCAGTACTATTTCCCGTGCCATGCAGATAACACTCCTCTAAATAATGTTTTAACTTTCCAACTACCAAGTTATTGAACAACGCAAGAATTTATAGACATGTGGATATAATAAGAACGACACTAAACATTATTCCAAAAGTCCTCTAGTTTTATTATTAACATCTCAAAGGAGCGTGCTTATGACACTATTTTTGACCATAGCCGGTGTATTATTGCTAATCATTGTTTTTGGGTTCATTGCTTATTACTTCCGAACCCAACCCCAGTTAAAACCCGATTTAAGCCGGGAACCAGCCAGGGATCAGATTACCGCCATGGTTAGAGACCCTCACTGGATTTTTACCTACTGGGAACTTCCTGATAAAACCAAACAAACCGTTCAAAATGATAATGGCAGCCTTACATTAAGGGTTTACGAGTTAGCAGATGACAAACAAGATATCGTGGCTGCAAAACATTTTGACATCCCTGTTTCTTTGGATACTGAAAGCTGGCACATAAAGAATTTACGCGCTGGTCAAACATACCTTTTGGAAATAGGTGAAATACTAGCTAATGGTGCTTTTAAAGCCTTTGCTCGGTCTAGGAAAGTAAATACTCCCTATGACCAGCCTGGAGAAATTGACCCAGCATGGATGCCTGCCCCAAATGCATGGGAATCATACGGCTCTTTAACTTCCGCCGGTTATGGCAAGGCATCAGAATATATGGCAGAAAGGAATGATTAAATGCCCGAAGGTTATTTGAGCCTGGTGCTGCACGCCCATCTACCCTATGTGCGGCATAAGGACGAAGACCATTTTATTCAAGAACGTTGGTTCTTTGAGGCACTTACCGAATGCTACCTCCCCTTGGTAGACCATTTAAATCAAATTAACGATGATGGCCTCTTTTTTCGTTTAACATTATCCATTAGTCCACCATTGGCTGCGATGTTTTCCGATGATTTATTATCTAAAAAATTTATTCGTTACTTGGATAATTTACATAGTTTGGCGGACGCAGAAATTCAAAGAACGAAAAACGAACCTCAATTCAATAGTTTAGCTCACATGTATCGGGACAGATTTGAACGTGTTTACAAAATTTATAATAAGTATGATAGAAATATGCTAAATGCATTTAAGCAACTACAAGGATATGGCTGTGTAGAACTTATAACATCAGGAGCCACTCATGGGTATTTCCCCTTATTAAGTGAACAACCTGAAACTGTTAGAGCCCAAATCCAACAGGCCATTCAATTTCATGAAGAAAACTTTGGTTCACGTCCGCCAGGTTTTTGGCTGCCTGAATGCGGTTATTACCCCGGTGTAGATCAATATCTTGCATCCGAAGGCATAAAATACTATTTCTTAGACAGCCATGGCCTACTTTTCGCAAGGCCGCGGCCTCGTTATGGAACCTTTGCTCCCATAGAAACGCCGTGGGGTTGCTCTGCCTTTGCAAGGGACTTGGAGACCTCAAAACAGGTTTGGAGTGCAGATGATGGTTATCCCGGGGATTATGATTATCGAGAATATTATCGGGATATTGGCTATGACCTGGACTGGAGTTATATTAAGCACTTTGTCTATCACAACCAACCTACACATACCGGCATAAAATACTACCGAATAACCGGTAAGTCCGATCATAAGGAACCCTATAATCCTAGCTGGGCTCAAAATAAAGCCGCAATACATGCGGATAATTTCCTTTTCAACAGACAGTGTCAAGCAAAACATCTTAATAAAGACATGGAGCGGCCTCCTATAATAGTTTCTCCATACGATGCTGAACTCTTCGGCCATTGGTGGTATGAAGGACCTCAGTGGCTGGACTATCTCATTAGAAAAACTGTTTGTGATCAAGAAAGCATCCAGCTTATTACTCCTGGGGATTATTTAAAACTATACCCACACAATCAAGAAGCTGTACCGTGCCAATCTAGCTGGGGAAATGAAGGGTACAGCGCGGTATGGCTGGAACAGGGCAATGAATGGATCTACCGGCATTTACACAGAGCCGGCAGGCAAATGGTTAGTATGGTTGCTGAACTCCCTAATGCCAAAGGGTGGACAAAAAAGGCTTTGGACCAAGCGAGCAGAGAATTAATGCTGGCCCAAGCAAGTGATTGGGCATTTATTATGAAAACAGGCACATTGGTTGACTATGCCCAGGAGCGAACTAAAAAACATCTGGATAACTTTAGCAGTATCCATAACCAAGTGAAATCCGGACGAATTAATAAAAAATGGCTTAATGAAATCGCCGAAGAAAACAATCTCTTTCCCACTATAGACTATCGCTTGTATCAATAGTGAAGCAGTCACCCTGCTTTTAGGGTGACTGCTTTTATTGTCTCAAAATTTCTGTAATTTTTTCTTCCAATTCTCCGGTGAGGGAACGGGCGATTTCCTGATTGGCTCCCTCTGCAAGAATACGATACTCGGGATGAGTTAAATTAGGAATTGCTAATGCCCACCCGTCGGGATGCAACACCTTAACACCATCTGTCGTATCCACTAAATTACTAGGGTATGCTTCCAACAATTTTCTTACAACTTGACCTTTTACCTCCCATGGACAAGAAATATTTTTTTCAAGTCTATGTCCTAACGGCAGCTGTTCTATTAAACCGGCTAAACCACTGCCTTGAATTGCCAGATAGTCGCAAATATAAAGAAGTTGAGCATAGGCGTCCCCCCAAACATCCCTTTGTTTCAACCATGGTTGACTTTTATTAACGAAATCACTAGTTATTGCGGCCCAGTTTGCCGCAGGATCCATCTTACTCTTCAAGACTTCCGCATGCCATCTTTGGCCAAGTCTTTCCGCCGCTTCAACTATGGTAATTGGCGCAACCACTGCACCACCCTTATTGTGAAATAGGACTATTTCTAAAAGTAAAGTAAGTACTGTTTCGTGCTTAATCCCCATACCCTGCTCATTCAGCATAATCAGCCGCTCGCCATTTAACCCAATCTCCGCGCCTAGGTCCGCTTCACCATTTTGAATTGCAGTGATGACCCCTTGTCGGTTCTCCCGATAGATTAACCGATGGCCCAAATCCCCAAATCGCTTGTTCCAAAAAGAGAATTGCGGACCAGACAAAGCTATAGTCCTGCTTACTGCTGCTTTTTGACAATTGCTGCTTATATCTAAAATATATTGATTATAGTCAACCTCAGTCTGCCTGGAATTACTCCAATTTCTAAAAGGCACTTCAGCAAACTCTTGGCTTCGCTGCAGCTGGCTTAACTTTCTTCGATGAGCATTACCGATTGTTACGCCCTTTTCATCTAAAAACTGGGGTTCAACTTCACCATCCTCCCCTATTCCTAAGTGAATAGCAGGTAGTTTCATTCGTCTGCTGTAATAGCGGGCAACTGGTAACGGAACGTTGAAAATATTGTTTACTACAACCCCTGAAGCTTGTATTCCCAAGGATACGGCATTTTGCAGCATTTGGTATGCTAAATGACCGAAACCACAGGATAAGACCATAGAGGAAGCAGTCTTTTTCCAAAGATTAGCGTACGCTCGGCCTAATGCAATTCCCTGTTCTGGGGTTAATAAGTTTCTTTCCCGGACCAAATTTCCCCAGACTAAATTATCTGTCAAAACTTGACTTTCAATGATTTCTTTATCCGGCCAAACTAAAACATTAGAATGAACAGCAGCCTTTGCATGGAGCCTTACCTTGTTACCGATTGCTGCTCCCTCAAACACTCGTACCCTAGGTCCAGCGTCCACACCCCTGCCAATTACCGCACCCCTAATCGTAGCGCCTTTATTTATTTTTGCTTCCGGCCAAACTATGGTGTGTCTAATTGATGATTCCGGCCCAATATGCACACCTTCCCCGATGACAGAGTAGGGGCCTATTTCTGCCTCTCTTGATATATATGAATTTGAACCAATCACTACAGGCGGAATAAGGGTTGAACCAGCCTCAACTACGCATTCATCACCTACCCAAATCCCCGGTTTGATTTCTCTGCCTGGCTTGATATCCCAACGGGTCTCTCCCGACAGCAACCTGTATTGGGCATGTCTGTACTGATCCAAATCACCAATATCGCACCAAAAACCGTTTAAGTTATAGCCGTAAAGACCCAACCCTTTCTCTAAAAGCAGTGGAAATAGATCTTTACTAAAATCAAAAAAGCTGTTTTCCGGAATATATTGGAGAATTTCCGGTTCTAAAATATAAATTCCGGTATTTACCGTATCGCTAAATACTTCACCCCAACCGGGTTTTTCCAAAAACTTAGTTATCCGTTTTTCACTATCGGTAATGACAACTCCATATTCTAAGGGAACAGGTACTTTAGTCAAAACTAGGGTTGCTAAAGCCCCTTGTTCGCGATGGAAGTCTATGGCGGGCTGTAAATCGAAGTCCGTTAATGCATCACCGCTGATTACTATAAAAGTATCTTGTAGAAAATTATTGGTATTTTTTACACTCCCTGCCGTACCTAACGGTGAATCCTCTATATAATAAGATAAATTCAATCCATAATCCTTACCATCTTCGTAGTAACGTTGTATCTTTTCCGGCAAATACTGCAAAGTAACGCCAACATCTTCAACGCCCAAATCCCGCAAAATATTAATAGCATAACTCATAACCGGCCTATTAACCAAGGGTACCATGGGTTTAGGTAAGTCACAAGTAAGGGGCCTTAACCTGCTTCCTGAACCACCGGCCATAATTATTCCTTGCATAATATCGACTTCCCCTTTCTACTTTTTACACGTTGAGCCATCAGTGAACTACGCAATTCGTAGCTGCCTAAACATTGTTGTAATGGAGCTCTTTCCGGCTCTACAGGTGTAAAGCCTATTTCATTCTTACTCCGCAATACTTCTTGGTAGACATTCAAGGTATTTTTAGCAATACTTTCCCAACCATATTTTTCTTCTATCAGCCTTTTTGCATTAGTAGTTATAGTTGCTGCCAAATTCTCATCTCGTAATAAAGCAATAATATTATCGGCAAGGGAATTTGGGTTTCCCGGGTATGCCTTTAACCCATTAACACCGTGGGTAATTATTTCTCCAAGACCTCCGGTATCGCTTGCAACAACAGCTGTCCCGGCGGCCATTCCCTCCAGAGCAACAATTCCAAACGGCTCGTATAAACTTGGAAATACAGCAACCTTTGCTCCATGATAGAATTTATTACGGGTTTCATCATCAACAAACCCGGGGAAATCAACATTTCCCTTAACCCCAAGTTGACCCGCCATACTAATTAATTGATCCCGCATCGGCCCTTTTCCCGCAATAACCAACCGCGCGTTGGGATAATGCCTTAGTATCCGTGGAAAAGCTTCCAGTAAAACCTGGGCTCCTTTTTCCCTAACCAAACGGCCTACAAAAAATATCAATGGGTTTTTATTATCTGGCTTGTTCGCTTTTTGTTTGAATTGAAATTCAGACGGATTAATACCATTAGGAATGACGTGTATTTTATCCTCCGGCAGTTGAAATTGACTTTTAACTTCCTGGCGCATGTGACTGCTGCAAACTATAACCCGCCACGCCTCATAAGTTAGCCACCATTCTACACTATTAATAAAATTCTGCAAAGAGTTATGTAGCCCTTGGTTACGGCCTGCCTCAGTAGCGTGAATTGTCGCTACCAGCGGCAAATCTAAAGTACTTTTTAACACTCTACTTGCGTAGGCAACTAACCAGTCGTGGGCATGCACTAGATCATAGTTGTGCGTGCGCCCTAGTTCAATGGCCTTTTCTAATAGCGCCATATTAACCTGCATAACCCATGTAGAAAAGTCGGGCGTATTGACAGGAAATTCAGGCACTCGATAAACTGTAACGTTTTTGAAATCTTCCTCTAAAGGCAGGTCCTCTCCCGCAACAGTAATTACATCTAGGAAAACACTATCGTCCATTGCTTTAGACAATTGGCAAACATGATTACCCAAACCGCCAACGCTAGCCGGTGGATATTCCCAAGTTAACATTAATACCCGCAAGCTGTCCACTCCTGTTACATATGATTTTCAAACGCTTTGATAATATCTAATCGGCTTATAATCCCTTCGAGATTCGACCCATCCATTACCAACAGTTGATGAACTTTTTTTTCAAAAAGCAAAGCCACTATACTGGCAAACCCTGCATCCGGCTTGACTGAAACTATTTCCAAATTCATTATATCTTCGGCCCTCAAACCGCGCGCTCTTTTTAACAGCACCCCTACATTATCGGAATGCTCAAAGTATAACATTATGTCCAAGAACTTTACGTGCCGGGGGAGAAACAATTTTAACAGGTTTTTGATGGTAACGATACCTTTAACCTGTTTACTTTCCATCACCGGCAGCGATCCAACTCGCTGGTCAATAAACATTCTGGCAATGTCGGGAACCGGAGTGTCTAAATCAATAGTTACTACGTCTTTTATCATTAAGTCCATTGCCTTTAATCCCATCATAGAAGGACACCTCTCATTTCCAATGACTGTATAATTAACGGGTTATCCCCCATTTTAATAAGTAATGGTAGGTCTATAAAGAGAAAAGTGCCCTTCGTGTAAACACAAAGGACCCTTTAGCCCCATATTAATCCCCGCGGTGAATCCCCACAGTCCAATCCATTCCTCCATTATTATCCCAATTGTTTGCACTGTCCTTAAAACAGAAATTCATTTGGCTGGTATCTTTTACGTGAAACGTTGCTGCCCAACCTCTATCTGTTTGTTCCATCCTTAAATCTTGAATTTGCTGCCAGTTCTTAGCATCTCCGTAGCCACAGTGAAGATACAGTTGATCAGCACCGTCAGCAAGGGTGCCGTAATACAAAACGGTAACTTCATCCCCTTGAGTAACCGGTATCGGATTTAATGCTACACCATCAGGATTGTTAGCGTCTCGCATAGCTTTCAGCCGTTCTGTTTGACCGCCGTAACGCGAATCCTTACTCCCACTCATTTAAATCCTCCTTCAAAGTGAACATTTTTTCTTCTTTATATATTATGGAACAACCATTGGTTTTCTATGTACAGCAAAAATCTTTCTAAAAATTTTTTGAAGGCTAAAAATTTATCTTTAGGGAAGAATTATTAATGAGGTGAGTAAACATGGAATCAAAAACAACTGATTGGAGTACGGCTTTTAAATATGGCGCCTATATCATCGGATTGTTGGCTGTCTTATATTTTCTTGCTCGTTATATTGTCCCTCTATTGTGGCACCTGGTTAGATAAAGTCAAAACAAAAAACCAACCTTGATAACCCCAAGGTTGGAAAATACCTCTCTCAAATGCCATTCTTTTTTAACTATCTGCTGTTTATTGGGCTTGTTCTTTTTTGCTGGAAGAATAATCTTCATACATATACACTAATTCTTTATCAAATAAGGACCGTTTTAAATCTATTGCAGCATTTCTAACCCTTGCAAGCATCTCTACTGCTTCTTCATCGGTAATATGAATCCCATATTCATGAAACTTTGATGCTATGGCTTTAGTTCCAGAGTGCTTTCCAATCACTATTTGACGCTCTAAGCCTACCTCTTCAGGTTTGAACGCTTCATAAGTAAGAGGATTTTTTAGTGCCCCATCAGCATGTATTCCTGATTCATGGGCAAACATATTCTCTCCCACAATAGCTTTCCAAGCAGGCAGATCCCGTCCTGATGCCCTAGAAACATATTCTGCAAGCTCTCTGAAGCGGTTAGTTTTAAATTCCAAATCAGTATCGTCCAAATACTTTAATGCCATAACGACCTCTTCCAAGGCTGCATTGCCTGCCCTTTCTCCTAAACCAACTACGGTTACGCCTGCGTGAGTTGCCCCTGCCTGAATTCCAGCAAAAGTATTGGCTGTAGCCATGCCGAAATCGTCGTGCATGTGCATCTCTAAATCGATCTGTACTTTCTCTATCAGATGTTTAACTCTTTGGTAGGTTTCAAATGGTGTCATAATACCAACAGTATCACAATAGCGAATTCTATCCGCCCCTGCATTTTTAGCTTCCATTGCAAAGCGAATTAAAAAATCCATATCGCTTCGAGAAGCATCTTCCGCATTAACGGAAATGTATAATCCCTTTTTCTTTGCAAATTCAGTCGCCTTGACCATACTCCTTATTACATCTTCTTTAGTACTTGCCAGTTTGTGCTTAATATGAATATCCGATGTTGAAATAGAAATTGCCACAGCATCCACACCACAGTCAACCGAATGTTGAACATCAGAAACTACTGCCCGATTCCATCCCATAATACTTGCATTTAGATTAGAATTAACCAAAGATTTAATAACCTCTTTTTCCTCGCCGCCCATAACCGGAATCCCGGCTTCAATCTGATGTACGCCGACTGCATCTAACAGTTTTGCTATACGTATCTTTTCTTTGTTGGCAAATACCACTCCTGCCGTTTGCTCACCATCTCTTAGGGTTGTATCTACAATAACAACATGCTTTTTGTTCATTTTGATTTCCCTCCGATTATATTATTTATCTAGGTTTAAAACATCTTCTGCATTATCTGCTACAAATCGGGGACTAAATAGGTCTTTTGGAAACAAATTGCCATAATAAAAAAACACCTCCAAAGCAATAATACCCGGGGAGCATTGAAATAGAGAATTTATAACGCGTATATGTTTTGCTGGCATTATCTCTAATAACTTCGGTTACTGTCGGTGAGGTCGCCTCCCGTTTTACACCGCTTTCCTCTGGTAAATATTATATTCACCAGCCGTTCATTAAATTCCTTCTTTTTCGGCCAAATTTTTTTATGTACCAAAAATAGAGGAAACTGCTCCCTCCAAGCTTCTAGAAATGTGTTTTATCTCATTATATCTATCCCCACCAATCACCATTTATCACCTGGTAATAAGCATATCCCCTCTAAATCGACTATTATCATGAATATCTTTCAATCTACTTATTCTACTTATCCAGAAATACCACGAAAAAGGCTCAACAGTCGGATTGATGCCGATTTGTTGAGCCTTACCTGTTAGTTAATGCATAAAATTTCTGATTTCCCGGGAAAATGAAACCTCAGGGTCCTGT
>Ga0209347_1004541_pt1 | contig 14327 bp, 11 predicted proteins | sample AutmiccommuBRH23_FD_187382 | JGI IMG/M metagenome (GOLD analysis project Ga0209347, IMG submission 187382) | Deep subsurface microbial communities from Mt. Terri, Switzerland - Autotrophic microbial communities BRH/23 (SPAdes) (version 2) | ecosystem: Environmental > Aquatic > Deep subsurface >... | reverse complement strand
GGCACATTAAGGCGGCTCTTTTCATGGCATACAGGGGAAAAGAACCGGTGGGAAGAGTCGCCGCCCTGAAAGATCTGCTTAATCCCAACAGGGATACGGGATTTTTCGGGTGCTTCGAGTGTGCCAACCATTCCGGAACCGCCGCCCTGCTGCTGGATTCAGCTAAAAAATGGCTGTGGGAAAAGGGCTGCAGGCGCATGATCGGGCCGGTCACCTTCAACACCAACCAGAAGGTGGGCCTTCTACTGGAGGGCACCCCTGCCCCCCAGCCCATGATTCCCTTCAACCCCTCTTATTACAATGATCTGATGATAAAATCAGGACTTTTGAAGCACACCGACCTGTACACTTACAGCTGGCGGATTGGCGCCGGCCTTGCCGGTACAATAAGGGAAAGAGCGGCCCAGGCCGGCCAGATGCCGGGAGTGGTCATAAAACCAATAAACCCTTCCGGATCTATTGGAGAAGCCGTCCTGGTGCGGGAACTCTTTAACGGGACAATGCACGGCAACTGGGGATTTATCCCCCTGACCGCCGCCGAGTCCTCGGCCATGCTGAAATACTGCTCGGCCCATGCCGACCCGGACTTGATGATTTCCGTATGGTATAAGGGACTCCCCGCCGGTATGTTTATATTCCTTCCCACCGCCCTTTCCCGTAAAGAGCCTCCCAAATCGGTCAGGGCGGCGGTGATGGGAGTGCTGCCCCCCTTTCGCCGCACCGGGCTGGGGTCGTACATGATTGGCTACCTGGAAGAGATAATCCGGCGCAAGGGCTACCGCCAGGTGGACATATCCATGGTCCACGAGGAAAACGGCCCCGTGCGGAACCTTCTGACACACTGCGGGGCCAATGTTACCGGGATATACCGGGTATACCGGTCATAGGACAAAAAAAGCCCCGCCGGTAGGCGGGGACATGAGAGAGATTTAGGAGGCTGGTTCACTGCCTAATGCAGTACTATAATTTTTCCCAGGGTGCAATATTTTTATCCCTCACAAAACTTTTCCCCAAAACCCTTCACCGGCAGCGATTGTTTAGTTATTAAAGGATTTTCCCTTATAAATATATAATTAGATAAATGCTTACATAAAACTGTTTTATAAAGGTATGATTGCTATGACTGACTACCTTATCTGCGGGGGACAGCTGGTCACCTCGGGGGGTACGGTACCCAACTCCGGAATACTGGTTACCCGGGGGAAAATTGCGGCTCCGGGGGCCCCGGGGCCAGGCGGCCTGTACCCGGGATTCTGCTGTTCCGGGGGACGGACCCGGGGCCGGACCCCCTCCCCTGACCCGGAAAGGGGCGGGACCTCCAAAAACTGCTGTGTGGGGGACCAGTGTTCCAGAGAGTGTGTAGAAATAGACGCCAGCGGGTTAATGATCACCCCGGGCTTTATTGACCTGCATGTGCACGGGGGTAATGGCTGCGACATACTGGACGGAACGGCCGCGTCCATTAAAGAAATAGCCTCATTCCACGCCATGGGCGGGACAACGTCCTTCCTGGCTACGGTGGCCCCGGCTCCCGTGGTCAGGCTGCAAAAAGTACTGACTGCGGTAAGCGGCCTGACTATGAAGTTTACCGGTGGAGCCCAACTGCTGGGGATACATATGGAGGGACCTTATATCAATCCCCTCAGGGCCGGGGCCATTAACCCCGCCTTCCTGAAGAAAGTCAGTATATCTGAAATGTCAGACTTTATTTCGGCCGGCGAGGGGACTTTAAAGATGGTTACCGTTGCCCCTGAGCTGCCGGGCAGCCCTGGTCTGATAGAAATGCTGGCCGGGGAGGGCATAACGGTCTCGGTCGGTCACTCCGAGGCCGATTACGAAACTGCGGTGGCATCCTTTAAAGCCGGGGTCAGTCACGCCATTCACCTGTTCAACGCCTCGGCCCCCCTTCATCACCGGGAGCCCGGGCTGGTGGGGGCGGTACTGGCGGAAAGGGATATCACGGCCGAAATAATAGCCGACGGACGCCACCTTCACCCGGCCATGCTTAAAATGCTGTATTCCATAAAGGGGAACCGGGGCCTGACGCTGGCCACCGATGCCGTCTCTGCGGCCGGAAGACCGGACGGTGACTATCTATTCAACGGCAGGAGAATAATCTCGGAGAAGGGTAAGGTAACCCTGCCCGGCGGGACCATGGCAGGGAGTTCACTTACCATGGTTGAGGCTGTTAAAAACATGGTCAGCATGGCCGGTATACCCCTTTACGAGGCCATCCGCATGGCCAGCCTGAACCCGGCCCGGCTGCTGGGCCGAGAGAATTCAAAAGGCGCCCTGGCGCCGGGCATGGACGCCGACATTGTCCTCCTGGACAGCAATTTTAATGTGAGACTCACCATGGTGTGCGGTGAGATAGTTTACAGTAACCTCAAGACACCAGAGAAAAAGAAGGTCAGGAGTTGAGGGATTGGGGATTAGGGGTTAGGGATTGGGGATTAGGAATTGGGAATTGGGATTAGGGATTTCGTAGCCAGGCATTTATTTTTCGTCCTCCGTGCTGCAAAAACGCACAAAAAACGCCGCCCGAAGGGCGGCGAAAGCGACATATTAAGCCTGTACTGTATATTCAATTAGACATTCTATCTCCCAATCCCTAATCCCTATTCCCTACTCAGAATAAGCATCCTAGTCTTTTCAGCATAACACCGTTGGCCGACATTTCAATGCTGTCGTCAAGGGGCTTTAGGGGTATGGACCACTTTCTATTTACTGCGCAGGCAATCAGGTAGTCTGTTACAAAAGGGTTCTTGGGCAGCAAGGGTCCGTGCAGGTATGAGCAGATTACATTTTTATAGCGGGCCCCTTCCATCCCGTCCCTGCCGTTGTTCCCATGCCCGGCCATAACCTTTCCCAGCGGGTCCAGCTTTCCCAGATAGGTGCGCCCGGAATGGTTTTCAAAGCCGGTGATCCTTTGCCTGACCCCCCCCAGATCCACTTCCACGGCCACATTGCCTATAAGCCTGGTTTCCCCTCCCTCGGTGTAAAGGTCAAGCAGGCCCAGGCCGGGTATGACATCCCCGGTCAGTGTCTTATAGTATTTTCCCAGTAGCTGGTAGCCCCCGCAAATGGCCAGCACGGGCACCCCGCCCTCTATGGCCGCGTGAAGGGCGCCGGATTTTTCTGCCAGATCGGCGGCCATCAGGTTCTGCTCCCTGTCCGATCCCCCACCCAGAAAAATAAAGTCCATCCGGTCAAAATCAACACTGTCCCCAATATTGACCTGGTGAATGGCCACCTCTATTTCCCGCCACAGGCACCTCATTCTGTACGCCATTATATTGCCCCTGTCACCGTACAGGTTTAAGAGGTCAGGATACATGTGGCAGATATTCAGCCGGGGTTTGATCCCTCTTGGCATATCCGCTCAAAATCCTTTCCACCGGCCACAGGGCCGTGTAAGTGGCCAGAATGCAGGTTTTCCCCGCATCACCGCCCAGCACCCTGCTGACCGCCTCATTAAAATCGCCCTCCACCACCAGCCTGGATTCCAGGATACCTGCATACTTCAGCCTCAAGGCCATTTCCTCGGCCCTTTGCCCGGAGCAGACATACTCCCTGATCCTTTCCTGGCAGTCCGCCAGTATCTCGAAGTCCACATCCCAAAGCCACGATATGTCTCGTCCGTCGGCATCGTTGTCGTTTATGGCTATCATTACATCCAGGCCGGTATCGGACATTTCCACCAGGGCGCCGATACCCTCGTTAAATCCCGTAGGGTTTTTTACCAGGTTCAGATAAACCGGCTTTCCACGGTAGTCAAACCTCTCCATCCTGCCGGTGGCCGGGCGGTAGCCCTTAAGAAAAACGGCGGCCTTCTGCGGGTCCATATCCAGCAGAAGGGCGGTGGAATAAGCAGCCAGGGCATTGTACAGGTTATACATCCCGTAGACCGGAACCTCCAGTGACACCGCCGATCCCTGCCTGAATCTCACCCTACACTGGGTAAAGGAACCTCCCCGGCGGGGAGAGGTGCCCTCCACATCGGGATCGGGCCTGGAGAAGCCGCAGCCCGGGCAGCCGTATGACCCCAACTGGCTGTACTGATAATAGCGGTAGGCCAGCTCACGGCCGCAAAAGGGGCAGAATTTGGCCTCCCTGGCCGCCGCGCCCTGGTGGGTTACCCCCCCGTGCTCGGCCACCCCGTAAAAAACAGACTGCAGCCCTGTACTCCTGCCCATCTGGGCCACCAGGGGATCATCGGCGTTTAACACCAGCCTGACCCCCTCCATCTCCTTAAGGGCGTTGCGCACAAGGGCTATGGTCCTGTCCAGTTCACCATACCTGTCCAACTGATCCCTGAAAAAATTGGTTATTACCACACAGCGGGGCCTGACCCGGGAAGCTACCCCCGGAAAGGCGGCCTCATCCACCTCAAGGCAGGCATAGTCAAAGGCCCGGCTGTTCAAAAAATCCATCTCCCTGGCAAAGGCAGCTGCTATGCCGTTTATCAGGTTGGCCCCTTCCCTGTTTATCAAAACCCTGCAGCCGCCCGCCTCAAGTATCCTGGCAATCATGTTGTTGGTAGTGGTCTTGCCGTTAGTGCCGGTGACCAGAATAACACCCTTACTGACCCGGGAAGACAGGTCACTGATCAGCCCCGGATATATCTTTAAGGCAGCCCTGCCGGGCAGTGACGTTCCCTTTCCCCTGCCCAGGAGCCTTATAATAAACACCAGCATCTTGGCGGTTACCAGAGCTATAAAAAGCCTTGCCTTATTCAACTTGTACCTCCGTTCAGGTCCTTGGGAGTGTCCAAACCATTCTGGATTCTACCCTGAAAGTGATGAATGTCTTTTTTATGAACCACAGAGGACACAGAGATCACAGAGAATTTGCTCTCAGGCATTACTCTCAGGTCTGAAACCAATGTAGTAAATAATGGACGATTTTTTGCCCAACCTATTTTAATAAAAACCTTTTAAAACATTCAGGCAGGGCTTAAAAACCTCTGTGTCCTCTGTGTCCTCTGTGTTCTCTGTGGTTTAAAAAAGGACCCGGTTTTCATCTTACTTGGTGGCTGTATTCTGTCTCCATACCGCATAGGAATTCAGTATAAGCATTAACTAAAAAGGAGGCGGTTAGACGTTATCTTACCCCGGGCACTGTTACAGACGAGATGTATACCGTCCTTTCATACTCTCCCGGCTTACGGAGGGAGGGATCGGAGCAGGTGCAGGTAAACAGCCAGTGGCCCTTTTCAAAAAATGTGAAGTTTACCCTTCCGTCCTCCCCGGTCTCACCCTGCCAGGGGTAGTCCTTTCCCTCGAAAAAGTGATAGGTGGCCTTTACCACCGCCCCGGGAAGGGGGCGGCCGTCCATTGTTACCCTAATGGTTACATCCTTGCCCAGGCCATAGTCCCTGTATTCTTCACAATACACCTCAAGTCCTTCCGGGCCGGCAGAGCCGGGTCTTCCCTGCACATCGTGCCCCACTGGCACAGTCATCCTTGCCTTCCGCAGAAACCTTTCTCCCCCTGCCACCGATTCGCTTTCCAGCACCAGATCATAGAGGCCCTCAACGCTGGCGAAAAAGGCTATCCTGTTATAATCGTCCCCTCCCGGGCCTATATCGGCATCCAGTATACTGCCCGAGGGATCAACGGCGTACCCGGTCCAGGTCCGGGCATCGGCCCCGCTTTCCCGGCGCATCATCCGGCCCCACAGCGCCTTGACCTGGACCACCCCCGGGTGGTAATGCAGATGATCTGGCTCAAGCCAGATTAAATGTTTTTGTAGAGCCCCGGCTGTATCTTCCATATCTCTTTCCCGTCCTTTCTCCGATCCCCCGGCACCGCCACCGCCAAGCCCGGCAATAGTCTCCGCAGCCTCGGCTATGGTCAGGGGCAGAGGACTTACCCCCAGCTGCGGGACCCTTAAGAAAACCCTGCTTACCACTGGAAGGCGCAGCTGCGCCTGGTCCACCAGCTCAGGGTCCCTCAATAAATCCCGGCCTCCCTGGGCCAGTGTCTTCCCATCCTTTATTATAACCACCCGGTCGGCCCACTCCACTGCAAAATCAACATCATGGGTGGCTATTATTATGGTCTGACCCCGGTGGTGCATATGGTTCAGTATTTCCTCCAGGGTGTCTTTTCCCCGGGGGTCAAGAAAGGCCATGGGCTCGTCCAGCACCACTATTTCCGGCAGCATGGCCAGAACCCCGGCAATGGCCACTCTCTTTTTCTGCCCATAGCTCAGGTGATAAGGGGTTTTGCCCTCGTAGCCCGACATGCCCACAGCCTCCAGGGCGCCCTTTACCCGGCTGTCTACTTCCTGCCGGGCAAGTCCCATATTTTTGGGGCCAAAGGACACATCCTCCCACACCGTGGACGAAAACACCTGGTCGTCGGGGTCCTGAAAAACCATTCCCACCTTTGACCTGACCCATTTTTCGGATTTTCTGTTAATTTCGCGGCCCAGCACCGAAACCCTTCCGCTGCGGGCAAGGTTAATGCCGTTAAGATGCAGCAGCAGCGTCGATTTTCCCGCTCCGTTGGGTCCTAAAAGGGCCACCTTTTCACCCTTCTCCACTGAAAGTGAAAGGCCCCTAAGGGCCTCTGTGCCGTCTCTATAAGTAAAACAAATGTCTTCCAGCTCTATTATGGCCAATTTTTATCCATCCCCACCACAGTATTTGTCAGGCAAAAGCTAAAACTTCCCGGTCAGGGTCCCGCTTTCGAAAAGCCTCAGCCCCGCCGCCACCGCCAGAACGCCCGTACCCCAGCAAATGTCCGCCCAGCCGGGCCTGACGGCCGCCGTAACTGGGCCCTCCTCCGACGAATAGCCTCTGGCAAGCATGGCGCTGTATATCCTCTCTCCCCTGTCCCAGGAGCGGACAAAGAGCACTCCTACTAAAACGCCCAGTGTCCTGAAGGTATTCATATCAAGTAAAGTTCTGCCCTCGCTAAAGCACCTGGACTTTCGGGCAGTCTTCATCCTTTTTACCTCGTCACCCAGAACATAGATGTACCTTACGGTAAACTCCAGTACCTGCACAAAAACGCCGGGAACCCTGAGCTCTTTGAGGGCCCTCATCAGTTCTGAAAAGGAGGTGGAGGCTGTAAGCACATTAATGGCCAGCACCGCTCCCAGCACCCTCAGGGAAAGTATGGCCGCCCGGTCCAGGCCCTGGTCGGTGGCGCTGAGGCTAATAAGCCCCAGGTTAAGGCTGAATACCGCCTGGCCCGGCACCACGAAGGGGAGAAGGACCAGTACAAATCCGGTGAAGGGCAGCACCAGCGCGATTCTTCCCAGCAGCCGGCCGGGAGCTATGCCGGTGACCAGCGCCAGGATCGCCATTATACCGGCCGCCGCAGCCAGGAACGGTACCGAGGTCAAAGACGATACCACTGCCACAAAGCCGAATATGGCCACCAATTTCACCCTGGGATCAACCCTGAACAGCGATTTGTCAGTTTGCATGGGGACTGCGTGGTGAGCTGCCGTGCACATATTAATTCTCCCATCCGGCGTAACGCCCTATAAAATAAGAATAGCCATTAAGATCTGATATTAAACCGCTACAGCGGCACAGACCTTCATGGCCATTTTGCATATTTATAATTGTCTGTTCAGTAAGCGCCTTTTCCAGGGCATAGGGAGCCTTCCTGGCCCCGTTGTATAATATTATATCTTTTTCCACCGGGCCAGGCAATAAAAAATTTGAACACTGCACGGCACGGTTTAATATTTATTTATCCTTTAGTTTATCCTTTCCGCTGTTACCCTTGTCAGGGCTGCCTTCTCCGTTAGTTCCGTCATTACCCCCGGAAACGGCACTGCCGGAGGGGCTCTGACCTTTATCACTGCCCCCCCGGTCCTCTTCGGTTACTTTATCTCCCTGTCCGGACTTTTTCTCTCCGGATATATTTTTTCCATTATCCTGTTTGTCTCCGGAATTTCCCTTCTGGGAACCGCTTCCACTTTTATCCCGGGAGTCCTGACTATCCCCTCCTGATTCCCAGTCATTGTATCCGCCGGAGTTATTGTCCTTACCTTTATCCCGGTCCGGCAGGCTGCTTTGGTCATTCCCTCCGGGTTTAACACCACCAACCGGTTTTTTTGCGCCCCGGCCTGGACTGCTGCCCGGCTTTTTGCTTTCTCCATACTCTCCCCGGTTTTTAACTGCCCCAGGAGGCTGGCCCTGTTGCTCCTGGATTTTCTCTTTCCAGTGACCCGGTGGACTCTTTTCTATTTCGCTTATCCTTATCCTTTGTTCCTTTTCTATCACGCGGATGCTTTTATTCTTGAAATCGCCCGGGCTGACGTCAGCGCCCCTTTCCCTGGCATTCAGGTACAGCATATACCGCCCTGTGGACATCCCGGCCTTTCCGGCCTCTTCCCTGAATTCCGGGAGCGCGTCCAGGACGGCCACCTCGGCCTGTATATTTTTCCTTTGCAAAGAATTATCAATAGACTCTCTGACTATGGCCTCAATTACCGGGGCATCTGCTTCGCCGGCAGAAACAACTGAAGACATGACCACATTTTCTTCCCCGGGCTGTATATATTTTTTATCCAGGGCCGCCCCTACAAGATCCTCCACCGCCTCCCGGACATCCTTACCCTTTAAGTCCAGTCCGTCAACCAGATTTTTGCCGTCATCATTTAAGGGGTTAACACTCCGCACTATTCTGTCACTGTCCAGAGCCATCTCCACCGAAGGGTTGATGTCCAGGCACACGTATGCGGCCACCGCCGGGAGCGTCCAGAATTTCCACAGGCCCCCGGTAACTATAAAGAACGCCAGGCAGGCCGCCGCCAGGGCATACCTGTATAGACCCGGCCTGTTATCCGGCAGCAAAATCTTCTGTCCGGCCCTGTAATTCCCACTCATCCTTACTTTCCGGAAGTCCCCGCCGGAAGTAAGCACGGTGCAGTATTTCTTATTTACTTCCAGCACAATACCTTTTTCTCTCATCTGTTTTTAGGACTCCTTTCCCGGCAGCCTGATGAATGAGCACAGATACAGGAATTCTTCACAATACCGCCATATAATCGAGGTGGCAATTATATATTTCCTGCCCCTCTCAATAATCTTTATATTTACTTCCGCCTTGCGGGTAAGGGCAAGAACAGGCACCTTTCCCGTACTCATCAGCTGTGCAAAAAGCAGCTCATCACCGGCCAGCACCCTGGCCACTCTCAGCAGTGTGGCCCGGGCATCCCTGTGCTTGGGAGAGCACCTTACCAGATCGTCAAAGGTTATGCCAAGCTGACCGATAACCTTCTTGTATTCGGCAATTTCTTCTTCCCTTTCCCTGGCAGACTCCTGGTCGATATAAACATCCCATGCCCTGGACAGCTCAAGGGATGACAGGTCACGCCCTTCGGTATCGTCCAGAGAACCACCGCTGGCGGCGGTGTGCCGGGACTGTTTTCTGACATAATCCATCAGCCTGCTCTTGATAAGAAGCCTGGCAAATGCCGGAAAGGGCACTCCCCTTTGCTCATCAAAACGGTCAATGGCCTCATTAAAGGCTATCAGGCCTATACTAAGCTCGTCGTCTTTATTCCAATCCAGTCCCCGGCCGCAAAATTTACTGGCCGCCCGGGCTATAAAAGGCCTGAATTCCGCAATAAGGTCCTCCCTGGCCTGGCAGTCCCCATTACGAATTGAAGCCAGTATTTGATTCAATATGTCTTCCGGAAGCACCTTTTCACTTCCCTTCAGCCCCTCCGGTGCCCCCGTCTGTTATTCTTATACGGAAGGGCACCGTTTTTTATGGGTACTTACAAAATTATAAAAACAGGGGCTATATCCCTGTTTTTTCGACATATATTCCAGCCAACCTCCTTTTTTGGAAAAAAACCTCAAAGCTATTGTTTAGGATATGGAGGTCTGGCGCTGCATTCACCGTCTTCTCCAACTTGCAGGGACTTTTCTATGCCGCAGTTTCCACATTCCCCGCTGACAGGCCGGCAGGGCTCGGGGTGGATTAATACACTAACCCCTGGAAGCCTGCCGGTTATGTCCTTTTCAATGGTGTCGCAGAGCTGGTGGGTCCGTGTTATTACCTGGTCCCTGGGCACAACCAGGTGTAGGTCCACATGGCAGTCAGGGCCTGACCGCCTGGTTCTCAGGGCGTGATACTGCACGTACTCCTCCCCGTGGCGGGCAAGCACTTCCTTTATAATTTCCTCCTCCGCACCGGAAAGCTTTACATCCACAATCCCCCCGGCCGACTTCTTAAGGTGGCCGTATCCCTCAAACAGCAGCACCACAGCCACCAGCACGGCCAGCACGGCATCAATAGCCGCCGGGCCGGTGATCCTCATGGCGGCCAGTCCCAGGCAGATGGCCAGGGAGGTGCAGGCATTGACCAGAAGGTGCCTGCAGTCCTCCCGCAAGGCCGGTGAGGCACTTCTCCGGTATGCCCCGGCCAGCATGGCCGACACCGGAAAACATACCAGGGCGGACACTCCCATAACGGCTATGCCAAGATCTGTACGCTGTACGGCCAGGCCGGGGGTTAAAATTCCCCTCACCGCGCAGTTTATTATTACACCGGCCGCAATAAGAATAAGAGCCGTCTCAATGAGGGCCGCCAGGTTTTCATATTTTCCATGGCCGTACCGGTGGTCTTCATCGGCCGGCTTACTTGACTGGCTGACTGATGAAAAGGCCAGAACAGATGCCAGCAGATCAAGTCCCGAGTGGATCCCGCTGGCAAATACGCTGGCCGATCCCATGGCTGTTCCGGCCACAATTTTACCCAGTGCCAGGGCGGCGCTGGTGATAACCGAAATACCGGCAATATTTACCTTTTGATCCATGACCACACCTCTTTCGCCGTTCCGGTGGCGGCCAGAGCATTGCACTTTTTTCCTGTGCTAAATACTTTATAACATGTAGCTTCTGTCCTAATCAACAAAATAATTAAAATCTGTAAATAAAACAGAGGGGCTTTGGGGTAATACCTACGGTCAGGAGGCTTAAATACAGGAGTTTTGCAGGCAGACTCCTGGGTCCTTTTAATAAACCACAGAGCACACAGAGGACACAGAGGTTTTTTAGCCCTGCCAATCAGCCCTATTTACCTTTTAAAGAATGCCCAAACCATTCTGTCTCCTGTCTCCCGTCTCCCGACCGCACAGTATTTTCAGTATAAGCACTTATTCAGGGTTTTGCTGAAAGCCCACGTCTATAACCTCCCGCGGTGAATCCTCATCATCAACACTCCGGAAATTCTGGTAAATGACCCCATCCTCCCCTACCTCGTAAGGTATGTTGTCGATCCTTTCCACCGATCCTCTCCGGTCTTCCTCCTCAAGTTCTCCTCCGCCGTAGTAAGATCCGGCCCCGGATCTTACCGCGTGCTCATTCCAGCGGGAAACCTCCTGAAAGGAATCCTCCCAGTCAAACTCCACATTGTGTATTTCATTATTAAAGGGCCGGGCCCATATATCCTCCAGCACCTCTTCCTCCACCGGCCTGTTTTCTGTTCTGGGCACCATTTCATCACCCTTTTTGCAATCCAGGCAGATGGTGGTGTAGGGCACAGCCTCCAGTCTTTCCAGTGGTATTTCCTTTCCGCACACATCGCAGCGGGCATAGTTGCCCTTCTCCATCTTTTCAAGGGCGTCGTCAATGGCGCTGACCATGTGCAGGGAGTTCTCCCGGAGGGAGAAGTCCTTGCTGCGCTCAAATACCTCGCTGCCCACGTCCCCCGGGTGATTGTCGTAAAGGGAAAGCTCACCTATGGAATCCCTTAAAGGCTCGTGCAGCCCTCCCTGGTCTATTCCTTTAATTCTATCCATAATATGTTTTTTTTCGTCCAAAAGCCTTTGCTTAAGTTCCTGCTTCTTCTCTTCAGAAAGCATCTGCTACCTCCAGGGCGCATATTTTGATTAATATGTTTTTGCATTTAGCTGCTGTTGGACAATTTGTACAATATCGGCTATAATACCGCCTATAACGGGAAGGTTTAAGGCCACCAGCCTTTGCATAAAAATTAAGGCCAGGGCGCCCAGTATGGCGAAGCCAATGGCTATGCCCAGTCCCCGGGCTATGCCTGATATAAAATTAACCCACAGGAGCCGCCAGGGGCTGTTTAACAGGTTCACGTACTCAGCCAGCTTCATTTTTTCCATGTTCATGGAAAGTTCGACAACTTTTCTGCGGAGAGCATCCATCAATTCTTCTTCACGGTTATCCAAAAAACAGACCTCCTGGAACCTATTTTCCCACAATTACAGTAAAAAAACCGTAAAATTTATGATTTGCAAGAGCATATATACAGACAGCTATCAGTTATCAGCAATCAGCTATGGAGACAACCTACCCATAAATGAAAAGAAGAAAATGCCGCCGGTACTCCGGCGGCATCTTTCTTCTTTTTTGGATAGCTGATAACTGACGGCTGATGGCTGACAGCTATTAATATACTAGGCTCTGGCTGTCTTTATCTTGCCCTTCTTATCCATGAGCCTTAAGTCCACCCAGACGGCGCTGGCGTTGAATATTGAGGAGTAGGCCCCACTGGCAACCCCGATGAGCATAGCCAGCACAAAGTTTTTCACGGTGGCGCCGCCCAGGAAGTAAAGGGCCAGCAGCACAAACATAACCGTGAGCACCGTATTTATGGAGCGGGCCAGGGTCTGCCAGATGCTTAGGTTGACCAGGTCCTCCAGGGACTGGTCCCTCTTCTTCATATTCAGGTTTTCTCTGATCCGGTCAAAAATGACTATAGTATCGTTGATGGAATAACCGATTATGGTCAGTATGGCCGCTATGAAGGTGCTGTCCACCTCAATCTGAAAGATTGAGAACACCCCTACGACCACCAGCACGTCGTGCAAAAGGGCTGTAATGGCCGCAATGCCCTGCTTGAACTCAAACCTGAAAGTAATATATACCACCATCAGCGCCGAGGCTATCAAAAGCGCCCAGAAGGCGTCCCAGAACAGCTCTGTGCTTATTATGGGGTCCACAAACTCGTTCCTGAGAAGGGTGGCGCTCCCTATGCTGCTGTTGAAGGACTCCATGATCTTTTGGCTGTCCTGCTGAGTCAGCTTGGCGGTGCGGATCAGGAAGTCGCTGTCGCCGCTCTGCTGTATGCGCCCGGCCTCAAAGCCCTGCTGTGCCACCACGTTCCTTACCTGGTCCACATGAACCTCGTTGGCAAACCGGACCTCCATTATGCTGCCGCTGCTGAAGTCAATGCCCCAGTTCATACCCTGCACGGCAAGGGAGATAATTCCCGGGAGTATAAATAGCAGAGACAGAATATAAAATATTTTTCTGTGCTTTACAAAGTGAAACACTCTTTTCCCCTCCCTATGCCCCGAAATATTTGGGACTCTTGACAAAGTTAGCGGCCGCAACAAGGTGCAGCAGCCATCTGGTCACCGTAATGGCGGTGAACATGCTGGCCGCGATACCGATTATAAGGGTGACCGCAAACCCCTTGATGGGGCCGGTGCCCAGGAATAAAAGCACGGCCGCGGCCAGAACGGTGGTGGTGTTGGCGTCAAAGACCGCCACAAACCCCCGCTTGAAGCCGGCGTCTATGGCCGCCCGCAGGCTCTTGCCGCTGCGCATCTCCTCTTTTATGCGCTCAAATATAATCACGTTGGCGTCCACCGCTATGCCCAGAGAGAGCAGGAAGCCCGCAATCCCCGGCAGGGTCATGGTCACATGGAACCCGGCATACACCCAGAGCACAATCAGTGTATAGATTATCAGCGCAAAGCTGGCCACCAGCCCGGGAAGCCTGTAGTACATCAGCATAAACACCAGTATGGCGGTAACCCCCACCACCCCGGCGTGTTTTGACTTGGCCAGTGAGTCGGCGCCCAGGGCCGGGCCCACCGTCCTCTTCTCCATAACCTCCACCTTGACGGGCAGGGCGCCGGAGCGCAGGAGAATGGCTATACTATGGGCCTCCGGAAGGGTGGCGTACCCGGTTATTTCAGCCTTGCCCCCGGTAATGGGCTCGGTCACCTTGGGGGTCTGGAGCACCTTTCCGTCCAGTACGATGGATATGGGTTTACCCACGTTGGCCGTGGTGGCCTGGGCAAATTTTTGGGTTCCCTCGGGCTTGAAGCTTAAGTTTACCACATTTGATCCATTCGGGTTTTTAGCCTCCTGGGCATCCTCAAGGTCCTTTCCGGTGACCACCACTTTGCCCTGGGGGTCTTTAAACTCCAGGAAGGCTGTTTTTACCATTGTGTTTACCGCATCCTCGGGATCCTTTATGCCGGCCAGCTCGACGATCATCCTGCGCTCGCCCTGCTGCTGGATCACCGGCTCGGCCACCCCAAACTGGTCAACCCTGTTTTCCAGAACAGCCTTCAGCTGCTTCATA
>Ga0209347_1004540_pt1 | contig 14331 bp, 16 predicted proteins | sample AutmiccommuBRH23_FD_187382 | JGI IMG/M metagenome (GOLD analysis project Ga0209347, IMG submission 187382) | Deep subsurface microbial communities from Mt. Terri, Switzerland - Autotrophic microbial communities BRH/23 (SPAdes) (version 2) | ecosystem: Environmental > Aquatic > Deep subsurface >... | reverse complement strand
AATAACATTTGCAGCCATCATGTCCTGTAAAGAAACCCCATATCGCAGGGCTATTTCAGACAGGGTGTCGCCGGGTTGGACATAATACAGGTTTTGCGGCATTATATTGTCCTCCTCTCTTTCTACATACATACTATTCCGGGACCGAGGAGAATGTTCACCCTGGTGTTTTGGTTTGTTTCTTTTCGGCGACGGTTATGGAATAATTAAAGTTTATTAAGAAAAAGTTAAATATTAATTAAATTCAATAACCACACATGGGGATATTATAAAATGTGATATATAAACGAATAAAGGAGGAAGTTTAATGACTGAATTAAATCAGATTTATAAATGCGAGGTTTGTGGAAATATCGTCGAGTTGGTGCATACAGGAAAAGGTCAGCTTGTCTGCTGCGGGAATTCTATGCTTCTGATGAACCCCAACACCCAGGACGCCAGTCTGGAAAAACATGTCCCGGTAGTTGAAAGCACTCCCGATGGTGTCAGAGTGAAAATAGGCAGTGCTGCGCACCCAATGTTGGAAGAACATTACATCGAATGGATTGAGATTCTGGCTGATGGTAAGGTCTACCGGAAACATCTGAAACCTGGTGACAGCCCAGAAGCTGAGTTCTGCATCAAAGCGGAAAACATTGTGGCCAGGGAGTTGTGTAATATCCACGGTTTGTGGCAGAAATCCTAGAAAAAAAGTATCGCTAATAAAAGCGGCCGGGAGGGTCTTCAAACCCCACTCCGGCCGCTTTTATTTCTGAGTTGTTATGCTGGGGAGAAGCCCTGCTTCTGCCACCACTCTTCTCTTAAATGGTCGTAAATCTTTTCCAGCATCTCCTGGTGGTGGGTTTCCCAACCGGCCAGGTGATTACAGAGGTCCCTGACCTCTTGAGTCTTAGCCTGAGCAGCAGCTTGGCGGTAAAAATCAACGGATGCTTTTTCCATTAAAATGCCAATTCTGAAGACGGAAACTTCTAAAGATCCAGATTCCGGTGTGACCTTGCCAGGTTCAAAAATCGCTGGGGAAGCAGGTTCTTCATGGGGTGCCGGCTGCGGCTGCTGGTGCTTGGATAGGCTTTGGTATATATTAAGCAGCCAGGTCTTGTGTTGTCCCTCTTCTTTGGCCAGGAATGCAAATGCGTCTTTTGTTTCCGTATCACTGATTTTTTCAGCGGCCAGGGTGTAAAATTGCTGGCCCTCCATTTCGTTCAGGATTGCAGTTTTAAGTATTTGAAGTTCGTTTTCAGACATACTCATCACTCTCCTTGATGATTTGGCTATATTTTAACATATGGTCAACCTTAGTTCCACGGACTTTATGGTTTATTAATACTTTAGTTCCATGGAGTTAATGGTTTGTTAATACTCTTGCTCCACTTTTCCACCCGGTGAGCCCCATAGCCGTTAAGTATGTTGGCGACCTCGCTGGCTTTAGAGTTGTTTGTTTCAATGACGGCCAGGATATAACCTTCCGATACAAAGTTTTCTATTTGGGCACCGCGTTCCCCTGATACACCGTAATAGCTTAGGGCCTCGGCCAGTGCTTTATCCCCTTGAATCAAGGCGCCGGCCAGTGGGCCGCCTGCAGTTACTGTTCCGACAACAGGCAGTTCGATATTGTCCGCCTGTACCAGCATACTGTCAAAGTCATGCAGGATACCGACTGAAGGCTCACCTGTAATCTCCTCGGCATATTCCTCATTCAGGTCACGATCTCTGTTCACTTCTTTTTTAACTAAGAGAGAAATTTGGTTATTAGCGTAGCCTTCAGTTTCTATTTCACTTAGGGCCATTTCAGCCTGGTGCATTGATTTGAATAAACCTATAACTGTTCGGCGCAAATTTAAACACCCTTTCCCGGTAATTAATTATTAACTCTATTGTTAGTGTTTATTGAGGCGGGTTTTTTATGCATATAAAATGGACTGATGTCCAATGATAATTAACACAAATAACAAAGTGAGGTAATAACAATGCCCAGATGCGCCAGATGTGGCAATGATTTCAGTTTCGGCAGCCAGTTGGTTCCACCGGCTGCACCCACCGCTAATGGTCCGGTGTCAGGATTGATAGCCAATTTTGATGAAGAAGGATATATCACTGAGATGGAGAGCCTTGGTGCCGATATTAACACTACTCAGGATGCCTGGGAGAACCCCAGGGAGTATTTTGATGTTTGTTTTGAATGTGGCAGCAAAGACATTATCTGGAATTAGACAATATTTATTGTGAAAAGAGGGCTTTTACTATAAACCGGTGCGGTAATCCTGCTGTACTTAAGTTTTAGAGGTAAACAGCAGGATTTTTGCTGACCTTGGCGAAAATTAACTAATATCTGCTAATTAGTAAACATCATGGTCAGGACAAGGTGGGTGATAATTTGTGAGTATACTGGTTAGGGTAAGAATCAGGCTTGACTACAAAGGGCTCCAGAAACCCGGCAAATTTTTTTTCGGGGGGAAGGATACCGAAGAAGTTGCAGAGGAAACACGAGAACAGCAGGTTAATATGCTGCGCAATGTCCCACTGCAGGGAATTACCATTGAAGAAGTTGACATGAGTGGAGATGTTTATTCTGTATATGATGAGTTGGTTAATGCCCAGGTTGCATATGCTCCTGTCGTATTAACTGTTAGGGCTGATGGCCTTGAGGATGTTGTAAGGTTTATCGCCAGGGATGAATTTAGGAAAGTAGAAGTCCTTGAACCGGAATGTATCGAGATGAATAAAACCGATATTGAGAGAATCCTATTCCGGGTAAGTGAAGAGTATCGTGGATATAGAATACTGCTGGAGAGAAAATACAACTCCCGGTAATAAACGGATATCTGAGAGGATGGTTTTTAGTGGGGGATTTAACGCTGGAGGAGATCGTCCGGAAAGTAGACGAACTGCCCGCGCTTCCGTATGTTACATACCGTGTCCTACAGCTTACCAGCGACCCGAAAACGACAATACCTGAATTGGCGACAGCGATTGCAGCTGATCAGGTACTGACAGCCAAGGCATTGAGGATGGCTAACTCGGTTTTTTACGGTTACGCCAGGCGTATTTCCAGCATAGACGACGCTTTGATTATCTTAGGTTTTAACACAGTCCGTGATCTGGTTCTGGCTGCATCGGTTTATAACGTTTTGGACGGGGAATTACCGGGGTACTTCCTGCCTCAAGGTGAACTCTGGAGACATTCTATCACTACGGCCCTTTTAGCCAGATTACTGGCCAGAAAACTGGAGGTTCCGATGGCTGAAGAGGCATTTACAGCAGGCCTGCTTCATGATATCGGTAAAATAATCTTAAACAATTACATGACAGATAAATTTACCCAGGTCATGGACTGGGTGGAAAAAGAAAAAGTCCCCTTCATGGAGGCCGAAAACAAAATTCTGGGTTTTGATCATTCTGTTGTAGGAGCTCGGGTAGCTGCCAAGTGGAATCTGCCCGACCAATTGGTAGAAGCCATCGCCAATCATCATCATCCGGGTAAAGCAAATATAAATCCCAAGCTTAGTTCCATTGTCCACGTGGCTGACGCCGCAAGCATGTCTATGGGTATAGGTTTGGGCGGAGACGGTATGTTATATCCTTTTGATGGCTTTGCTGTAAGTGAGCTGAACCTCACCACGGAAATTATTGATGATACCATTTCTCATATGGCTGATGCCATGCTCGACAGTGAGACACTGTTAGGTGTAGGTGATTAAAAACATAAAAAGAAAAAAGTCTGACTGTGCGTAATCAGTCAGACTTTTCTATGTTAATAGAGGGAAAATTGTTTGTTCTATTTACTAGTAGCTGTAATCACAAGCAGCAAGCTGCTAACCACTGGCTTTGCTGCCCTGGTATTGTTTCTTTTCACTGGTGATTATATCGATCATATTATTTCGGTCGCTGTCATTAACTATATATATGTTGCCATGACCGGCTTCTGCCAGGAGGGGCAGGAACTTATGGTCTGGGTCTATGCCGATGCAGACAAAACGCAATTTTTCCCTGGCGATCATTTCTGCAGCCTTAAGAGCGTCTTTCATGGCATCTGTTGTCCAGTAGGGGTAGTTGGGAATCCCGTCTGTGATAAGGACCAGCAGCGGGTTGCGTGGACGTTCTTTTTTAAACATATCCAGCGCTGTATTGATACCGTGAGCCAGAGGAGTCATGCCATTGGGTTTCACTTTTGCCAAACCTTTGTGCAGCTCATCGTAACTCCTGGTAAAAGGGACCATAACTTCGGCTGATGTTTCCTGGAACGTAACCAGACCGACCTTTTCCCGGCTTGTCAGGAGGAGGTATTCGGCTATATAGCTTACGGATTTGATGCGTTCTCCCATCATGCTGCCGCTGCAATCGACAAGCAGGCAGGTATCCACCGGAGCATATGACTTTTTCGCGTAGACCTGGATATCTTCCGGTTTGATTTGCAAAGGGGCAGTCCTGGTCAGAAAACTCCGTTTGGCGGCCTTTATTACTGTTTCGGAGATAGCTATTTCGCCGTGCCATGACTCTGGGTTATTTGGGGTCACGACTTTACGCCTGTTGGCGAAAACTCTTTCTTTTGATTTAAGCTGTGAACAGCGCAGGGTATGGTACTTGGCAGGAGTCGCCCTAAATTGCCTGATGGATTTGCGGATTTTGGCTGCCAGCTCTTTTTGATTCCTGTCCAGGAAATCTTCCAGTTCCTTGCCGGTATCTGTCAGGCTGTACCCCCAGAACGACCTTTTTATCAGCTTACTATCTTCCATGGCCGTTAATACCTGTTCAAAGTTTTCATGGGTCCGCTGCAGGTTACCCAGTTTGAGGCTCTTCATTGGTGACAAGGCATGGAAGAAATCGCCCACAGCGTCTATACTGCCCATCCTCATGGCCAGGCTGGCCACAGCCTGCAGGAGATTCTGGTTCTTTACGGCATCGGGGATGTTACCGGCTAAGGGGGGTAGATAAAAGGATGATGAGGCTTCCATGGGAATATTTCCTGACTCCCCATAGTGAATAATCCTGAGAACAGGCCTCAGTTCTCCGCCCTGAAAGGAAATCGAACGCTCAATTTCGTCGATTAGGCAGTACACCAGGCTGTAGTACTTTGACCGCAGGTTGGCCAGGACGTGCACATGGTTTATATACCTGTCATCAGTCCCTCTGACGGCCTTCTGGTCAGGATCGAGGGCGGTTCCGTAGCCCATTCCCGTGTATAGGTGAATCCTTCTTGTCAGGTTAGTACTGGCCAGGTCCTGCTCTTCCTGGCTCCAATCCTCGCTGCGGTCAATCACCCGCAAATATGAAGGGATCATTCTTCTTATCCTGTTGGCCACATCAACTTGGTTGATTTCGGCCGGCTGGTGGAGGATATCCAGATGGATGATGCGGTTAATCTCGTCCATCCGCAGGTAATCACGGCCGGCATCCCGGTCACGGTAAATACCCATTTCCCCGGGCCTTTTGGGCGATTCCAGGTGCACTTTTTTGCTCACCACGGCGGTACTGCCCATGATTACCCCCTGGTTAGTTGTAAAATAATTATTCAGGGTATGGCCGACTACTCTTAACTTATGATAGTTGTGGTTTTCTTTGTGCTGCGGGCCCATAACTACCACCGACCTTTCCGATTGTTGTTTGTGTGATGGTTCATCTATTAAGATTTCGGTCTGTCTTAAAAAGCTCATCGAGCCCCACTTCGTTGACTCGCTTTGTCCCGTTGTTGTTCGGGTTCCCGTCTTCCGTGCCGGCTGGCGGCGGGCTGTTGCCCGGATTGTGGGGCGGGGTGGAGGCGTCCTGTCCTTTGAGTCCCAGGAAGTTTAATACCGGTTTCATAAAAGACTTATTAGTCGAATGTGCCGGTTCCTGATTTGGAGGGTTTTCTAAATATCCGCCGGTTGTCTCGCTTTGATGAACGGGTGAATCCAGAGAACTAGAGCTTCTTGATACCGTGGAGACCGAGTCTGGTGAAGAATTCATGATTTTGGTCAGGATTTCATTCTCCACTCTGTGCCTTAAAGCTAACGGGAGGACTTTGACAATATCACTGATGAGGACTGTGTCCCTTTTCCTGAGAGCACAGTTTAACAGCGCCGCATGTTGAATGGCCTCTATGGCCCGGAAGCTTTCCAAGTCATACTTAACATAAATCCGGGCTACATAGTTTCTTAAGAAGTCGGGCAGGTCGAGGTTCACATACCTTAGTGCAGTTGCCTGCATATCTTTGCGGGCCTTCTGGTTCATGGCCGTGTAGTCTCGCAGGGCATCAGGCGTACTCATTCTGGCGTGACTGCTTTGTTTCAGGATCTCGGCAATAGCGTCAGGGTCATGCGTGCGGCCCATATCTATCACCAAGTCAAAGCGGTCTGCCAGTTGGCGGCGAATTTCCTGCAGCGGACCGGGTTCCTCGTCAGGGTTGGAGGCTGCCCAGACCGAAACTTGCACCGGGATTTCCACCACCGGGAGACCTGTTTCTTCTATCTGCACACGTCCGGGTTTGGTGCCCATGACGTCGAGAAGTACGTCGGTCAGTTCGGGAGAAGTGTCGGCCAATCTATTGATTTCGTCGACAAATATAACACCCCTGTGAGCTTGGGGAATAATGCCAGGCAGGATAGCTGCCGTAGGATTGGTTGGGTCTGTGATTTTGGCCAGGTCAATACTCCCTACAATGGTTCCAATTTTGGCTGAGTGGGATATTTCCAAGAAAGGCATGGGGATTTCTTCTACCCCTATTTCGGCTATTTCGCTGGGGGAAAGACCTTTATGCTGGGGACAGTGCGGTTTTTGAGGGTCACAGTTGTATAAGCAGCTTTTGATCCTGGTTATCTGAGGGAAGATATCCCTGGCTGTCCGCATGATGGTTGTTTTACCCGTGCCCCTGAGGCCTTCAGCATGGAGGTGGAGGGGTACCCCCCAGATCGAGGATATCACCGCCATTTCCACAGCGTCAAAGAGGGTTTCGTTTCCTTCGTGGCGGGCCAATTGGAAATAATTTTTCATAAAAAAACCTCCTTATTCAGGAGACGCAACCCTCACGGGTAAAAAGATAAGGCCAGCATAAATGCTGGCCTCTGGACTATCAAAAACGTCTCCGGACTTAAAACTCTGGACTAAGTTTATTTACTTTTACTAAATGTATTCGCCGGGGTGTCTATTTTTCCTTCCCGGTTTTGTAAAAAATGGGTGAAAAAATATATGGTCTTCAAAAAAGGTAAAAAAATGTTAAAAAATGTAGTGATTCAATATATAATGATGGTAATGAGTACCAGTTTACGAATTACATTATGCAGAAAGGATGGACAAAATCATATGGCTAAAAGTCCCGAAAAAAAGGGAGTAAGAATATTGGAAGGCTTTGTGATTATTTTATTGTCCCAGAGCATAGGGACACTGCTGTCAAATTACTTCAAACTGACCCTGCCGGGTACTCTTACAGGCCTGGTGCTCTTATTTTTGGCTCTTCTATTTAGAATAGTCAAAATGGAACAGGTTGAAGCTGCGGCAAATTTACTGCTGGACAATATGATGCTGCTCTTTATCCCTCTGAATGTAGGTTTAATGACCATGCTGCCAAGGCTCAGACAGGAGTGGGTAGCGATAATTACCAGCGTGTTGGCCAGCACAATAATTGTCATGATTGTTACTGCCAAGGTTGTGCAGATAACTGAGGGGAGGCGCAGCAATGTTAAGCAGTCTTCTTAGTGAGCCATTGTTTCAGGTGACCCTGACTCTGGTGGTTTATGCCGCCGTCAACAGGCTGTACAGAAAGGTGCCTTTTTTTGCTTTTAACCCTTTGCTGCTGGCTGCGGCAATTATTATCTTCATACTGTATTATGCCGGGGTTGATTATTCCGTATACGCCAAGGGGGGAGATATGATAACCTTCCTGTTGGGACCTGCCACTGTTGCTCTTGGTGTGCCGCTTTATAAACAGATCCCGGCCATCAGAGCCAATTGGAAGGCCATTTTCGTCGGGATCACGGTTGGGAGCATCACAGGCATAGTCAGTACCCTGCTCCTGGCCAAGGCGCTGGGGGCCGGCAGAGAAACCCTGCTATCTCTCGCCGCCAAGTCAACTACTATGCCGATAGCCCTTGGAATAACCGAAATGCTTGGCGGGAACGATAAACTTATCGTGCTGGCTGTGGCCGTTACTGGGATGTTTGGCGGGATAACCGGCGCTGAAGTAATGAAATGGGCAGGCATCAGGAGCCGTGTGGCAATTGGCGTCGGGATCGGCACAGCTTCTCATGTCGGTGGGACTTCGCGGGCTGTTCAAATCGGCGAAACAGAAGGTTCCATGAGCGGAGCTGCGATAGTCCTGACAGGGCTGGTATCTGCTCTGATTGCGCCGTATTTGGTGGGGTGGCTGGTGTGAGGCAGGTGCTAGGTGTTAGGTGTTAGGTGCTAGATAAAAGATAAAAGATAAAAGATAAAAGATAAAAGATAAAAGATAAAAGATAAGTACTTAGGATTAGGTTGTAAATGACAATACATCGTAGAATTTTTCTTGTCAAGACATTATAAGAACGTTACATCCTCGGGGCTTTACATTTAGAAGAGGGTATGAGTAGTAAAGAGTACTAATCAATGAGTAATAAGGATTGTGCAATAATTGCAATATAACAGGTACAAGGTGGATGGTCTCAGTGCTAAGGACTGGAGTTCGCTTCTTGATTTAGAACGGATTGCCATATGGTCTTTTTACTAGCATCTAGAACCTAGCACCTAGCACCTAACAAAGGGTGGTTCACTTGAAAGTTATCGTTGTTGGCGCCGGGGCGGCCGGATTGATGGCTGCCGGGCAGGCTGCGGCAGCAGGTGCAGCAGAGGTTACGGTCCTGGAAAAAAACGACCGGCCGGGCAAGAAACTGCTGATTACCGGCAAAGGCCGCTGCAATATTACAAATACAGAGGATATGCCTGATTTCATCAAATTCATCCCGGGTAACGGGCAGTTCCTATACAGCGCCTTGACCAGGTTTAGCAGCTATGATGTGATGGGCTTTTTTAATGACCTGGGGGTGGAGACTAAAATTGAGCGGGGAGGCAGGGTTTTCCCCGTCTCAGATAAAGCCGCTGATGTGGTGGAAGCGCTGGTTGGTTATTGCCGTTCCAATGGAGTTGAATTTCAATATTCCGCACCGGTTAAAGAGATCGTTGCAGAGGACGGGCGGGTTATTGCAGTAAGGTTACAGGACGGGCGTGAATACAGCTGTGACGTGGTCATCCTGGCCACCGGGGGAGCTTCTTACCCTGGTACAGGTTCGACCGGAGACGGCTATAACATTGCCAGGAAGCTGGGACATACTATAATCCCGCTTAAACCAGCCCTGGTTCCTCTGGAGACAGCTGAGGAGTGGGTCAAAGACCTGCAGGGCCTGTCTCTGAAAAATGTGGAAGCTGCGGCCTTTTACGAAGGTAAAATAGTAGCCGCGGAGTTTGGGGAAATGATTTTTACCCACTTTGGCATTTCCGGACCGATTATCCTGACCATCAGCAGGCCGGTGGTGGAGCTGTTGGGAAAAGGCAGCCCGGTTACGGTGACCATAAACCTGAAACCTGCCCTCACGCCAGAACAGTTTGACGACAGGATCCGGCGGGATTTTGACAAGTGCCTGAACAAACAATATAAAAATGCTTTGGGCGACCTGCTGCCTAAGTCCCTGATACCGGTAATCATAAACATTTCGGGGATCCCGGAGGATAAACCGGTTCACCAGATTACCAGGGAGGAACGGGGTGGGCTGGTCCGGCTAATCCAGGGGCTCACGGTAAACATTACTGGCCCTAGGCCGATAAGGGAAGCGATAGTTACCGCCGGGGGAATTTCGGTTAAGGAAATCAACCCCAAGACCATGGAGTCCAAAATAGTCGGCGGCCTGTACCTGGTGGGGGAAGTAGTGGATGTCGATGCCTACACAGGAGGGTTTAACCTGCAGGCGGCCTTCAGCATGGGCTATGCCGCCGGACTAAGCGCCGCAGGGCAAGCATAAAATGAAAATTAATCAGCCGCGGATGAACTGAGATGAACACGGATAAAAATATAAAGATATTTCTTACTACAGAGGGCACAAAGGACACAAAGGTTCTGAGCCGATATTTAAAGAATAATACAATACTACAGAGTTCTCAATGGGGCGCAAAGGGGCACGGAGAAAAGCGGACCACAAAGACTTAGAGGTAACCTCTAAAATTCCGCTGCCGGCAGCAGGAGAATGTCTTGCCGAGATTGGAGGGAGGGGTTACGTTACCACAGAGTCCACAGAGACACAGAGGGGCTACAGCTGACGCGTACTCAGGGTATTTTTATTAAGTGGGAGTTGCGTTAAGCAAGACCGGATATTTATTACTAAAAGAGCAGAGTAATACGGTAGAACGGTAAAATACGGCTTTCTACTTGTAGTTGAAATGATTTTTTGTTGCAGATGACGCATCATGTAGATTTTCTTATGTGGGTTTCCTTAAGAATAGAGGATTATGATCATAGAGGAGACAAATAGTAATTGTGGTAGAAAAAGAATATTTATGTTGTAAAAGAGTAATTATTGATGGTAGATGGCTTATTAATGCGTAGTTGTAAACATTTTAAGTCAGGAAGGTTTACGACCAGAGGGAGTAAACCAACCTTCTAGATGGGGCAGGCACATATATGCTTCCCCATAGTCCGGCAAAAAGCCACTGGCCACTGGTCACTGGCAACTGACCACTAATTAGGAAGGAGGGATTCACCATTAATAAGCGGTTATTGCGCGTGTTGGTCTTTATGGTGCTGGTTGTTGTGGGGATAGCCGGTGCGCTGCCGGTAACGGCTGGGGATCAGGCCAAGCTTGTGTTTGTGCCCGTGAAAGGCTCAATTGAGCCGGGGTTGGCGGATTTTGTTGAGAGAAGTATTGAGAAGGCCCAGCGGATGGGGGCGCAGAAAATTGTTTTGGAAATAGATACCCCCGGCGGGCTGATTAAGTCGGCCCAAGAAATCAGGTCAGCCATATTTGACTCTAAGGTTTCGACTGTGGCCTTCGTAAACGGTCAGGCCAAATCAGCCGGAGTATTGGTGTCACTGGCGGCAGAACAAATAATTATGACTCCTGTCTCCAGTATCGGAGCTGCCGAGCCGGTCCCCAACAATGAAAAGATACTGGCTTCATGGCGGTCTGACCTGGAATCAGCAGCCGAGGCCAGGGGTCGCGACCCAATGATTGTAGCGGGAATGGCAGATAAAAGTGTAGAAATTCCAAATGTTAAGAAAGCAGGGAAGCTATTGTCTCTCTCCGCTAATAAGGCAGTGGAGCTGGGTATTGCCGATACAGTGGTGGAAAACAGGAATGCGCTGTTGACTGAGCTGTCAGAGAAGGATGGAGTCTATTACCAGGCCGTGGACTTGGAACCTGGTTGGGGGGAGAGTTTGTCCTGGTGGATAGTCAACCCGTTTATCAGCCCTATTTTGCTGATGATTGGCTTTGCCGGACTTCTGGCTGAGGCCTTTATCCCTGGCTGGGGCGTGGGCGGGACCGTGGGGCTGATTGCCTTGGCGCTGTACTTTGGCGGACACATGATGGCCGGCGTTACCGGCTGGATGGCTGTGATGGTGTTTAGCCTCGGGGTGATCGCCCTCCTGCTGGAAATATTTGTCATCCCCGGATTTACTGCGGCGGGATTAATTGGGATAGTACTAATTATATGGAGTGTTTTCCTGGCCTCCACCAGTCCTATTCAGGCAGTTGTTTCCCTAAGTGTGGCCGGAGCCGGCAGTATCCTTCTCCTCTACTTCCTGATTAAGGTGCTGGGGCGCCGCGGGATGTGGGACCGGCTCATTTTGGGGATGAAAATGGATAAGAGTACAGGTTATATATCATCCAAAAAAGACCTGGAAAATTATCTGGGACATGAGGGGGTTGCCATTACTCCGCTGAGACCGGCTGGGACAGCCGAGATTGATGGAGACCGGGTCGACGTGATTACCGAAGGCGGGTTCATCAAGACCGGCGAAAGGGTAAAGGTAGTTTTGGTTGAAGGCGGCCGGGTTGTTGTCCGGAGCCTGCCCAAGCAGGTTGAATAATCCTGACTTGGTAACCATACAAATAAAGCGGTTAAAATCTAAATTAATGGAGGTTAAATTATGGATCTTGCAATTTTAATGCCCCTAATTTTGTTTGCTGTGGCCCTGGTGGGCCTGGCCATTGTGCTAAGCTTTGTTCCTGTAGGCTTGTGGATTTCGGCCCTGGCGGCAGGTGTAAAAATCGGGATTATCACCCTGATTGGTATGCGGCTCAGAAGAGTCCCGCCGGCTAGAATTGTCAATGCCTTAATTAAAGCAGTTAAGGCTGGCCTGCCTCTCACAGTAGACCAGTTAGAGGCCCATTACCTAGCCGGAGGTAATGTAGACAAGGTTGTCGATGCCTTGATTGCAGCGGAGAGAGCCAATATACCCCTGGCTTTTGAGAGGGCCGCAGCCATCGACCTTGCAGGAAGAAACGTATTAGAAGCTGTGCAGATGAGCGTTAATCCGAAGGTTATCGAAACACCGATTATCTCAGCAGTAGCCAAAGACGGTATCGAAGTCAAAGCCGTGGCCAGGGTTACTGTAAGGGCTAATATTGACAGGTTGGTCGGGGGCGCCGGGGAAGAGACTATCATCGCCAGGGTTGGTGAGGGAGTTGTCACCACTGTCGGTTCAGCCACCAACCACAAAGCAGTCCTGGAAAACCCTGACATGATATCACGTACGGTGTTGGATAAAGGGCTTGATGCCGGTACGGCTTTTGAGATTCTGTCCATTGACATCGCCGACGTGGACGTTGGCAGAAACATCGGCGCTCAGCTGCAGACAGACCAGGCTGAAGCCGATAAGCGCATTGCCCAGGCCAAGGCGGAAGAGCGCCGGGCCATGGCGGTGGCCAGAGAACAGGAGATGAAGGCTTCTGTTCAGGAAATGAGAGCCAAAGTTGTGGAAGCTGAGGCCCAAGTCCCTGAAGCCCTGGCCGATGCTTTACGGACAGGTAAAATGGGAGTGATGGACTATTACAATTTGCAGAACCTGGTAGCTGATACCGATATGAGGGGTTCAATAAGCCGAATTGCTCCCAAGACTGACGGTACGGAGAACCCCACTTCACCCCAGAGCGGAAAATAACCAACGATTAATTTGACAAGGGGTGATGAAGATGGAATCCCTTTGGGTGATTATCATTGTGGCGGCACTGTTTTTCAAGATTTTCGGCAAGCTCAACAATTTAAAAGAGAAGACCCCGGGAGAGTGGAAGAATAAGATCCCCAGGGAATGGAGAGAAACCGGACTGCCTCCGATTTTGCGGGAGATGGGCTTTCCCTGGGATGAACCTGAGGAAGAGGCGCCTAAGGCGCAGTCCCAAAAGCTTGCTGAGTGGCAGTTGGATGAAGTAGAGGCAGAAGTACCGAAACCTGTACCAGCGGCCCCCAAAGCTGCCGCTTTTGGCCAGGATGAACAGGGCTACAGCCTGCAGGTGATGGATAGACAGCTATTGCTGAACGGGATTATCTTCAGTGAACTGCTGCAGCCACCGCTGAGTAAGCGGGGGCGAAGAAAATAGAAGGAAACACAGGTTTGCCTTTTTGGCAGGCCTGTTTTTTTTTGTTGCCGGGGGATGGGAAATGATTTGGCAAACCACCGCATTGAGCGCGGAGGCGCAGAGGAAGATTCTCGAAACCAGTTTATCGACTACACATACAACAGTAATGGCTGCGTACTAAGAAGGATTTTGGCGAACATAGCCTTTCGAAAGCAACTTGCCGCAATAGCTACTGGAAGAACCGTAGAAAATAGAGAGATAATGTCCATTGCAATATTAGTTGCAGGTATTCTTCTAATTGTATTTGGTTTATTAGCAGTATTAAATATTATTCATGTTAATGATTGATTAAGAAAAAACCTATCAGGCGAAAGAATGTTTTACATAATTGGTATAAACTGATAGAGATTAATTGATACTAACAAAATCAGAAAGAGGGTTTTCAATGACTCACACTAATCCTAAACTTCAGGAAAAAACATTGATTAGAAAAGAAAATCCACTTACATGGTCAGTAGAGCAACACGTAAATGACCTTAATAAATTTATTGAAATGTACCGTAAGCAACAAAAGGATTTAGGGGGTATTACTTGGTCAGTATGCGGTGAAGATACCCGGTCTGAAATTAGGAAGGTAAATGAGAATAGCTCCAATATTCTCCGTGCCACATGTCATCTGGCTATTACTTATGAGAAGGGGCTTGGTGCTTGCACAGGTTTTTTCGTTGGACCTCGCAAGATCGTCACAGCGGCACACTGTCTCTATGAAAGGTACAATGGTTTTGGGCATGCTGTAAAGGTTATAGCACGCCCTGGA
>Ga0209347_1004538_pt1 | contig 14340 bp, 13 predicted proteins | sample AutmiccommuBRH23_FD_187382 | JGI IMG/M metagenome (GOLD analysis project Ga0209347, IMG submission 187382) | Deep subsurface microbial communities from Mt. Terri, Switzerland - Autotrophic microbial communities BRH/23 (SPAdes) (version 2) | ecosystem: Environmental > Aquatic > Deep subsurface >... | reverse complement strand
CCCCCCTCCCCTTTCGCTGAGTCGATGTGATCGATCGAGCCTGTTCTCGATCGATCACATCGAATCGGGGAGGGCTCTTTCTCGCAGGGCCTGCTCGCGGTGCAACCGCTCGAGGTCCCGGCGGTAGCGCTCGGCCATCACCGCCGTCAGAACCGCCTCGGGGTCGTTCCCGGGCGGGGGCGGAGGAGCGACGAGCGGCAGCACCCGGGCCAGCAGCTGACGGCCCAGGGCCTGCCTCGCCTCCGGCACGAGGAGCCGGGCCCGGGGCAGGAACTGTCGGACGGCCACGGCCAGGTCAGCGGGTACCGGCGCGATGTCGGCTCGTCGGGCCCAGCCCTCCAGGGCGAGCGGCGCGACGGGGGGCAACGGCAGCTCCAGACGACTTCGCTCAGCGATGACGTAGGTGCCGGCAGCGAGGTCCCCGAGCCGTTTCGTCCGGGCCGTGACGAGGGCGGCGATGACGGCCGCCACCCCGGTCAGCAGGTACACCTCGACCCACCCCACGAGAGCCCGGGCCAGCGCGTGCCGGAACGAGATCGGTCCACCGTCGTCCCGCACGACCCGCAGCCCGGTGATGAGCTTGCCCAACGTCTTCCCGCGGGTCAGCGTCTCCGACACCGTGGGCACACCGACGAGCACCGCGACAAAGGACACGATGACGGCCGTGCGTGAGACCGCCTCGGAGGACTGGCCGGTCAGGGCCCCGGCCGCGAAGAAGACGCCGACGAGCAGCCCGACGTGCAGCACGACGTCGATGAGGCCGGACAGGACGCGGGTGCCGATGCTCGCGACGGGCACCTCGAGCGCGACGCCCTCACCGGTCACCGACTCCTCGGGGGCGTAGCTCCGCGAGCCCTGCCTCGTCGGTGACCCAGCCGTCATGGGAGGCAGCGTACGCACCCGACCCGGCCCAGCGGCATACGACCTCATGGCCGAAGGCCCAGCGGGGAGTGGGCTATATCGTGACCGCGTGAACCTCGACGCGCTCGTCGCCGCGCACTCGGCCCAGTGGAGCCGGCTGGACGAGCTGAGCCGGCGGCGTCGGCTGACCGGCGGCGAGGCGGACGAGCTGCTCGACCTCTACCAGCAGGTGTCGACCCACCTGTCGCTGATCCGCTCCGGCGAGGCCGACCCGACGCTGATCCGGCACCTGTCGACGATCCTCAGCCGGGCCCGCGTGACCCTGGCGGGACGAGGCTCGTCGACGTGGGCTGACCTCGGGGCGTTCTTCGTGCGGACGTTCCCTGCGGCGCTCTACCGGCTGCGGCGGTGGTGGCTGGGCACGCTCGCCCTCAACCTCGTGGCCGCGGTGCTCGTCGCCTGGTGGACCGTCGAGCACCCGCAGGTGTACACGTCGGTGATGTCGCGCGCGCAGATCGACGCCTACGTCGGCACCGACTTCGAGAACTACTACCGGGAGTTTCCGCACCACGAGTTCGCCACGCTCGTCTGGGTCAACAACGCGTGGGTGGCGGCCCAGTGCATCGTCTTCGGCATACTCGGCCTGCCCGTCGTCTACGTGCTCTGGCAGAACACCCTGAACCTCGGCGTCGCCGGCGCGCTCATGGCCAGCCACGACCGCGCCTCGCTCTTCTTCGGGATGATCCTGCCGCACGGGCTGCTCGAGCTGACCGCGGTGTTCGTCGCGGGCGGGGCTGGGCTGTGGCTCTTCTGGTCGTGGATCGAGCCGGGGCCGCGGCCCCGGGCGGTCGCCTTCGCCGAGGCGGGGCGCACCGTCATCGCGATCGCGCTGGGGCTCGCCGCGGTGCTGCTCGTCAGCGGGATCATCGAGGGTTTCGTCACGCCGTCCGCCCTGCCGACCGGGGCGCGGATCCTCATCGGTGTCCTCGCTGAGGGGGCGTTCCTCGCCTACGTGTTCGTGGTCGGACGGCGAGCCTTCCGGGGCGGGGCGACCGGGGACGTGTCGCGCGCGGCCGTGGGCGACGCCGCCCCCGTCGTCGGCTGACCCCCAAACCCCATCGAAAGAGCACTTCGTCCCCCGGCCAATCGAAAGAGCACTTCGTCCGCCGGCCAATCGAAAGAGCACTTCGTACCAAGGGGGACGAAGTGCTCTTTCGATGGTCAGAGGAGGCCTTCGCTCTTGAGCCAGAGGTAGTGGTCGGCGAGCCTGGCCGGCAGCTCATCGGCCTCGGCGTCGATGACGTCGACACCCAGCCGCGCGAGGGCGGCCGCCACGCGCTCACGTCGGGCCATGGTGCGCTCCGCGGCCGCGGCGCCGTAGACGTCGGCCACCGTCTTGCGCTCGGCCAGGAGGGCTCCGACCGCAGGATCGGCGACGCTGGCGAGGACGACCCGGTGCCGTGCGACGAGCGCCGGGATGACGGGGAGCAGACCCTCCTCGATGGCCGCCGGCTCGAGCGGGGTGAGCAGCACGACGAGGGATCGCTGGTGGTGGCGGCTGACCACGGCGGACGCCAGGGCGGACCAGTCGGCCTCGACGATGGCCGGCTGGATCGGCGCGAGCGCGGAGACCACCTCGGCGAGCGGGCTCGTCCGGTCGGTCGACCCGATCACCCGCACGCGCACCCGCTGATCCCCCGCGATGACGTCGACGCGGTCGTGCGCGTGCCCCGCGAGCGCGGTGAGGAGGAGGGTCGCGTCCATCGCGGCGTCGAGGCGGGGGACGTCGCCGACCCGTCCGGCGCTGGTCCGCGACGTGTCGACGACGACGACGATGCGACGGTGCTGCTCCGGCTGCCACGTGCGGACGACGACCGACCCTCGCCGGGCGGTGGCCCGCCAGTCGATCGACCGGACGTCGTCGCCCTCGACGTAGTCGCGCAGGGAGTCGAACTCGGTGCCCTGGCCGCGCCGGCGGACGGCGGAGCGGCCGTCGATCTGGCGCAGGCGGGAGAGCTTGCTCGGCAGGTGGCGCCGCGAGTGGAAGGGGTGGAGCACCCGGATCGTCCCGGCGACGGTGATGGAGGCCTGGCGGGCGGCGAGGCCCAGGGGTCCGTGCAGGCGCAGCGTCACCAGGTCGGCGTGCCGGTCACCTCGCCGCGTCGGGCGCAGCCGGGTGGCCAGCCGCACGCGGTCCCCGGAGCGGAGCCGCAGGTCGTGCCGGTCGTGCTCGGCCCCGGCGGACGGCTGCCACGCATCCCGGACCTGGCCTCGGACCGCTCGCCGGCCCGGGTTGGTCACCAGCAGCTCGCTGGTGACGGCCTCGCCGAGCCGGACCAGCGGCGCCACCGACCGCTCGATCACGAGACCGCGCGGGGAGGGAGCCAGGGCGAGATCGGCCAGGACGAGAACGAGGACTCCGAGCGTCCACAGCAGCACCGTTCCGACGCCCGGACGCCAGGCAACGGCGACCGCGCCGAGCAGGACCACGAGGGCGGCCCGGCCCGTCAGGACCATGGCTCACACCCACTCCGCCAGCTCACCGAGGCACCGCCACGGAGCCCAGCGCGCTGTCGAGCACGGCTGCGACGCTCACTCCCTCCAGCTCGGCCTCGGGACGGAGGGCGAGGCGGTGCGCCAGCGTCGCATGGGCCATCGCCTTGACGTCGTCGGGGGTGACGAAGGCGCGCCGGTGCAGCCACGCCCAAGCCCGGCTCGTCGCGAGCAGGGCGGTGGCCCCGCGCGGGCTGACTCCGAGGGCCAACGAGGGGGAGGTGCGGGTCGCCCGGGCGATGTCGACGATGTAACCCGTGATCTCGGGGGAGACGGCGACCTGCTGCACGGCGGCGGACCCCGCGGCGAGGTCGGCCGGTCCGGCCACGGCGGTCAGGCCGGCAGCGGCGAGGTCCCGGGGGTCGAAGCCGGTCGCATGGCGGCGCAGGACCTCGACCTCGTCCTCTCGCGCCGGCAGGGGCAGGCTCACCTTGAGGAGGAACCGGTCGAGCTGGGCCTCGGGCAACGGGTAGGTGCCCTCGTACTCGACGGGGTTCTGGGTGGCTGCGACGAGGAACGGACGGGGCAGCGGCCGGGCGGTCCCCTCCACGGTCACCTGCCGTTCCTCCATCGCCTCGAGGAGGGCGGACTGCGTCTTCGGTGGCGTCCGGTTGATCTCGTCGGCCAGCAGGAGGTTGGTGAAGACCGGTCCTTCCCGGAAGGTGAAGTCGCTCGTCCTCGGGTCGAGCACGAGCGAGCCGGTCACGTCTCCGGGCATGAGGTCGGGGGTGAACTGCACTCGCTTGGTCGTGACGTCGAGCGCGGCTGCGAGGGCCCGGACGAGGAGGGTCTTGGCCACCCCCGGAACCCCTTCGAGCAGGATGTGGCCCCGGGTCAGGAGCGCGACGATGGCGCCGGTCACGGCCGCCTCCTGCCCGACGACGGCCTTGCCGACCTCCGCCCGGACGGCGAGCAGTGCGTCCAGAGCGGCCCGTCCGGCGTCGTCGGTGCGCCCGGGGTCATGGGCCGGGGTGTCAGTGGTGTGGTCGGTCATGCGCGTCGCACGTTCTCCTCGAGTTGGGCCAGCTGCTCGGCGAGCAGCACCAGGTCTCTGTCGTTCGTGGGGGCGGGGCCGTCGAGCAGCGCACGGACCTCGGCGGTGTCACGCCCCACGGCGCGAGCCACTGCCTCGACCAGGTCCGACCCCAGGGTCGGGGTGGGCAGACCGAGCCGCGCCGCCAGCCGGTGCCGGGTCCCCGATCTCAGGCTGCTGGCCGCGCGGCCCCGGTCACCGGCGCGGCGGTACAGCCGCCCCCGGGCCTCGGTCGTCTCGACGGCGCGCACCACGACCGGCAGCGGCTCGGTGACGATCCGGCCGAGCCGCCGCCCCCGCGCGAGCGCGAAGGCGATGAACGCGATGACGAGAAGGAGGACGCCGGGGTCGAACCAGTCCGGCACCCCTCGGTCGGACGAGCGATGATCGCCGCTGGCGTCGGCCACGTCGAGGTCGGACAGGCCGGGCACGTACCAGACGAGCCGCTCGCTGCTGCCGAGGGAGCGAAGTCCGACCGCTGCGTGGGAGGCGTCGCCGACCCGCGCGTTGGTCAGGGCGTCAGCCGAGCCGAGGACCACGGTCTCGGGCTGGGCGCCCGACGCAGGCAGCACGACGAGCGCGACGCCCGACTGCTTCTCGGGGAAACAGCCCGTCGCGCCGCGCGGGAGGGCCGGCCCGTCGTCGTCGGCAGATGCGTAGACGGTGGTCGTGGCGTCGAGCCGGTCGTCGGCCTCGACGATGTCGGAGTTGCACCCGCCGGTCAGCTCTGCCCGCCCCCCTCCGGTCGTCACGAGAGGGACACCCAGGTCGCCCAGGGCGAGGTCCCCGGGCTCGAGCAGGACGATCCGGCGAGCGGATGACGCGTGCCGGGAGGTGCGCTCGGCAGCAGCCTCGCCCAGGTAGTCGAAGGACCCCACGACCACGGTGGTGCTCGGGTCCACCCGCGCGGCCTCGAAGGCTCGGATCGTCCGCACGACCTCGACCTGCACGCCCTGCTGACGCAGGACCTCGGCGAGCGCTCGGGACCCGTTCCGCGAAGCACTGTCCGGGTCACCCAGCGTCCCCGAGCGACCAGCTCCACCGGAGAGGACCGCCAGCAGACCCACCGCCACGATCCCGGCAACGGTGAGGAGGGCGGCGAGGCCCCAGCGACGTCGCGCCGGGGGCCGGGCCCCGGCGCTGACCGGGGACCCACCCGGCAGGGCGGGCAGGGCGGGCAGGGCGGTGGCCCCCGGCAGCCGGGTGCTCACGGGGTCACCCTCGTGCGCCGGAGAAACGGCCGGGAGGCGGCGAGCCGGGTGTCGAGATCGGCGATGGACCGGGCGACCGCCTCGTCGACGTGGGCGTCTCCGTAGCGGATGGCATCGAACTGGTCGGCGGCGCGACTCAGAGCCGGCGCCTCCTCGGGCAGGAGCGCTGCGAGGGCCACGCTCACCTCGTGGGCGGTCCGGCCGGGGCTCTCGTCGATGACGGCTCGCTCCGATGCGGAGGCAGCGATGGCCCGGAACCAGTCCGTCGCCGCGTCGTCGACCTCACCGACGGCGTAGGCAGCCCGCGCCCGCGCCCGGTACGCCTCGGCGTCGAGGTGCGGCTCGTCGAGGACGCCACCCGCGCCGCCCCGGGGTGTTCCCGCTTCCCGGCCGAGCCTCGTGACGAGGACCACGCCGAGGAGAGCCGCGAGGAGCGCCAGCACGACGGGCAGCACCCACCCCGGCAGGGCTCCCGGGTCGTGCCGCAGCAACTCGTCGACGAGGTCACCGACCCAGTCGAGCAGCCGCTGGAGCAGGCCGCGCTCGTCGGCGTACTCGGGGCGGGACAGCTCTCGCAGCACCCACTCTCGAGCCTCCTCGGCCGAGGGGTCGACCGGCACGGACACGGCCCAGACGTGCACGGTCAGCCGCTCGGTGAGGTGGGGAGCTGCTGCATGAGCTGCACGTCGAGCCCCTCGCGACGGATCCGCTGGTCGACGTAGAGGAGCGAGTCGACGCCGGAGACGAAGGGGGTGACGAGGACGCCCTGGACGAGGAGCGAGACGGCCTGGGTCAGCGGCAGCACCCAGGCCATGGACGTGGCGTCGGGATCATCCGCTGCGAAGAGGGCGATGAGGCCGATGGGTGTCGCGACGATGGACCCGACGATCGAGGCCACGATCGCCGTCAGCAGCCGGATCCCGAAGATCCGCCAGAACGGTCGTCCACCGGTCAGCCCCCACGACCGGCGGACCGCACGGCGCGGACCGGCCGACTCGAGCACCACGATCGAGACGGCGAAGCTGACCTTGACCCACAGGTAGACGGCAGCGGCTGCGAACCCGACGACGAGGAGCACCGTGAGTGCCACGCTGCCCGCGCCGTCACCCGAGGCCCAGATTCCGGCGGCGGCCAGGAGGACGACGACGATGACCCCGGCGAACATGGCCACGATGAGGAGCGTCGTGCCGATCGCGGGAAGGATGCGGCCGCGAGTCTGCTGCCAGGTCTGCCCCAGGGTGACCTTGCGGCCCTGGATGGCGTGTCCGATGACCAGGGCGACGAACAGCGGCAGGAGGAGGGAGACGACCCACATCGCGAGGCCCGGCACGTACGACGCCAACGTCGCGTCGCTGTACGCGTCCGCGCTGAGGACCGCAGCCAGGCCGAGGTCCTGGCCGGCGAGCCAGATGGCGAGGGCCGTCGCGGGCACCAGGGCGAGCGCCGTCGTCAGGAGCGCCAGGCCGAGGGTCGCGCCCGGGTTGCCGCGGACGGTGGCGAAGACCCCGCTCCAGATCTCGCCCAGGGTGAGCGGGCGCAACGGGATGATCCCGGGCCGGTACTCCAGCCGCGGAGCGGGGGGAGGTGGCGGAGCGGGGCGGTACCCGCCCGAGGGCGGCGGTGGCGGCGGGGCCGAGCCCGCGTCGGGCGGCACCGAGCCCGCGTCGGGCGGCACCGAGCCCGCGTCGGGCGGCACCCACCCGTCAGGCGGGACCCACCCGTCAGGCGGGACCCATCGGTCGGTGCCGCCGGAGGGGGCAGGGCCGGGGGCCGCCCAGCCCGGTTCGTCGCTCATCCGTCGTCCGTCCTCCCTGTGGTGCCCGAAATCTACCGGGCTCCGCCGTCACTGACGCTTGAGGGACCTGCTCCGGCCGCGGAACTCGGCGATGATCTGCCCGTCCGACTCGCGCTTGACGGTCACGTCGGTGATCCCGCTGCGGCCGAAGGCGGATCGCACCGTCCCCTCCGCGACGAGCACGTCCCCGAGGCGGCTCGGCGCGGTGAAGGTGATGTCGGCCCCGGAAGCGACCGTCACCACACCGCGGGAGTTGCAGGCCAGCGCGAAGGTCGAGTCGGCGAGCGTGAAGACGAAGCCGCCGTGGCAGATGTCGTGCCCGTTGACCATGTCCGCGCGGATCGGCATCCGGACGACGGCGTGGTCCTGCTCGAGGACGACCGCCTCCATGCCGAGCCGGCGGGAGGCCTCGTCGTCAGCCCACATCTGGCGCGCGAACGCGACGCCGGCGTCCTCGCCACTGCCCACGGGTTCGCTCATTGCACCGTTCCGTCGAGGAGGGCGGGGCTCGGGCGGTAGCGCCCCCCGGGGAAGACCCGGTCGAGCTCCTCGATCTGGCGGGAGACGACGGCGAAGCCGAGCGACCGCCCCCACTCGATCGGCCCGCGCGGGTAGCGGGTCCCGAGCACCATCGCGATGTCGACGTCCGCTGCGGTGGCCTCCCCCCGCCCGACGAGGTCAGCGGCCTCGTTGACGAGCATGGCCACCGTCCGCGCGAGCGGGTCGGTCTCGACCGGGCCGCCGACGAGACGCTCAGCCAGCCCGAGGTCGGGGTCACCGCCGACGAGAACGCCGTCAGCGGCATACGTGTAGACGCCCTGACCGGTCTTGCGACCGAGCCGGCCCGCCTCGACGAGGCCACGCTGGAACTCCGTCGGCGCGTAGCGCTCGTCCCGCCCGGTCTGCTCCCAGACGGACGTGCCGACGGCGAGGTTGACGTCCTGGCCGATGAAGTCGGTCAGCTCGAGCGGTCCCATCGGGAAGCCGCCCTTCTCCCGCAGGATCCAGTCGATCGTCGCGGCGTCCGCCACGCCCGCCTCGACCATCCGCTGCGCCTCGCCGTAGAACGGCCGGGCGACGCGGTTGACGATGAAGCCGGGCGTCGACGAGCAGCGGACGGGGGTCTTGCCCCAGGCGCGCATCAGCTCCACCGCCTCGTCGAGCACCGTGGCCGAGGACCGTGCGCCGTGGATCACCTCGACGAGCGCCATCACCTGCGGCGGGTTGAAGAAGTGCAGGCCGACGACCCGCTCGGGATGGATGACCGCCTCGGCGATCGCCGACACGTCGATGCTCGAGGTGTTCGTCGCGAGGATCGTCGAGGCGGGCTGCGAACCGCCGAGCTCGCCGAAGATCTTCCGCTTGAGGGCCAGGTCCTCGGGGACCGCCTCGATGACCAGGCCGCAGTCGGGCAGCTCGGCGACCGAGCCGGCCGGTGTCAGGCGCCCGCGGATCGCCGCGGCGTCGTCGGCGGTGAGCCGGCCCTTCGCGACGAGGCGGTCGAGGCCGCCCCCCAACCGGTCGGTCGCGGCCTCCGCAGCACCCGGGACGGCGTCCACGAGGCTCACCCGGTGACCGGCCGTGGCGGCCACCTGCGCGATCCCGGCACCCATCGCGCCGGCTCCGATGACAGCGACGTCAGTGAGGTTCATGGGCACCATCCTGCCCGGTCCGCCGCCGGGCCGGACAACGCCTAACCTTGAAAGCGTGACTGCACAGGCAACGAAGCCCACCCACCCGCTGCTCGACCAGCACGCCGGCGTCCTCGACGAGATCCGTCAGGCGCTCGCCGAACGATCCTGGTTCTCCCGCTACCCCGAGTCCCCGTCCCCGCGCGTCTATGGCGAGACGGCGGCCGCCGACGGGCTCGCGGCCTACGAGGCCCACCTCAACCGGCCGTATGCCGCTGAGCTGGCTTCCGGGGTGACCGGCACCTTCGTGGGGAGCGAGGTCTCCCCCTACGGGCCGACGCTCGGGGTCTCCTACCCGGCCCTGGACCTCGATGCAGCGCTCGCCGCGGCACGGGCTGCCGTCCCGGCCTGGCGGGATGCCGGTCCGCAGGTCCGCGCCGCGGTGTGCGTCGAGATCGTCGACGCGATCAACAGGCGGTCGTTCGAGGTCGCCAACGCGGTCATGCACACGTCGGGCCAGCCGTTCGTGATGTCCTTCCAGGCGGGCGGGCCGCACGCTCAGGAGCGGGCGCTCGAGGCGGTCGCCGCGGGCCTCGTCGAGCAGGAGCGCGTGCCGGCGTCGGTCGTCTGGGAGAAGCCGGGCAAGGACCGCGAGGGCAAGCCGGCGCCGATCCGGATGCAGAAGGACTACCGCATCGTCCCGCGCGGCGTCTCCCTCGTCATCGGGTGCAACACCTTCCCCACGTGGAACGCCTACCCCGGGATCTTCGCGTCCCTCGTCACCGGGAACCCGGTCGTCATCAAGCCGCATCCCCGCGCCGTGCTGCCCCTCGCGATCACCGTGGAGGCGGCCCGGGGCGTGCTCGCCGCGGCCGGCTTCGACCCGGCGCTCGTCCAGCTCGCCGCCGAGGTCGACGGGCAGGGCCTCGCGAGGACGCTGGCCGAGCGGGACGAGGTCGCGATCATCGACTACACCGGCGGGCCGGCGTTCGGCGGCTGGCTCGAGGAGCGCGGGGCGGCCCTCGGCAAGCTCGTCTACACCGAGAAGGCGGGCCTCAACACGGTCGTCGTCGACTCGACCGACGACCTCAAGGGCCTGCTCGGCAACATCGCCTTCTCCCTCACGCTCTACTCGGGGCAGATGTGCACCGCACCGCAGAACATCTACGTGCCGACCGGTGGCGTCGACACCGACGAGGGCCATCTGTCCTTCGACGAGTTCGGCGAGCGGCTCGGTTCCGCGGTTTCCCGCCTGACCGGTGACGACGCGAAGGCGGTCGAGCTGCTCGGCGCGACGGTCAACGACCAGGTGCGCGCCAACGCCGAGTCCCTCGAGGCGATGGCCGCCGAGGCGGAGGGCCGCGTGCTGCTCCAGTCCCGGCGGATCGCCCACCCGGTCTATGCGGAAGCGGTCGTCCGGGCGCCGGGGCTGGTCGCGGTGGACGTGCAGCGCGAGGACGTCTACACGCAGGAGTGCTTCGGGCCCGTCGGGTTCCTCATCCAGACCGCCTCGACCGAGCAGTCGTTGGCGCAGCTCGCCGACACGGTCAAGGAGCACGGCGGGATGACGGCGTCGGTCTACTCGACGAGTGAAGAGGTCCTCGAAGGGGCGCGGGAAGCGGCGGCGACCGGCGGCGTCGCGCTGTCCGAGAACCTCACCGGCCAGATCTTCGTGAACCAGACCGCGGCGTTCTCCGACTTCCACGGCACCGGCGCGAACCCGGCGGCGAACGCCGCCTACACCGACTCGGCGTTCGTCGCGAACCGCTTCCGCGTCATCACCGCCCGCCGCCACATCTGACCCCCCACCCCGTCGAGTGTGCAGAAAGTGCCAACCGTGACGCTCCTTGAAACGCCGGTCGACCGGGCCTCCTTGCAGCGCAAGGTCATCCGCACGCTCGTCGCGACCCAGATCCTGGGAGGCGTCGGCATGGCCAGCGGGATCGCCGTCGGCGCGCTGCTCGCGGAGGAGCTGAGCGGGACAGAGTCGCTCGCCGGGGTGGGCACCACCTCCCAGGTCCTCGGCAGCGCCCTCATCACGATCCCCGTCGCCCGGGCGATCGCCGCCCGAGGGCGGCGGGTCGGGCAGTCCCTCGGCCTCGCGGTGGCCTTCGCCGGGGCCGCGCTCGTCATCACTGCTGCGGTGGCCGGCTCGTTCCCGCTCTTCCTCGTCGGGATGTTCCTCTTCGGCGGTGGCACGACGGCGAACAACCAGGCGCGCTATGCCGCGGCCGACCTCGCCGCGCCCGCCCATCGTGGCCGTGACCTGTCAATCGTCGTGTGGGCCACCACGATCGGCTCGGTCGCCGGGCCCAACCTCGTCGGACCCGGTGTGTCGGTGGCCCGACTCATCGGCATCCCCGACCTCGCGGGCTCGTTCGTCTTCTCCCTCGCCGGCTTCCTCCTCGCGTGGGCCGTCGTCACCCGCCTGCTGCGTCCCGACCCGCTCGTGACGGCCAAGGCGCTCGAGGCCACCGCCCACGAGGAGCGAGCCCAGCGGCATACGGCTGCGATCGCTGACGGCACGACGACGGGACCGGCGCCCACCGCGCCCAACCACGACGGGTCGATGGGGCGCGGGCTCTCGGTCATCCGCGGCAACGCCCGCGCCCTCCGGGCCGTCCTCGTCATGGGGCTCGGCCACCTCGTCATGGTCAGCGTCATGGTGATGACGCCGATCCACATGAAGCACGGTCACGCCGAGCTCGAGGTCATCGGCTTCGTCATCTCGATCCACATCCTCGGCATGTACGTCCTGTCGCCCGTGGTCGGCACGGCCGTCGACCGGTGGGGCGGCCGGCCCGTCGCGATGCTCGGCGGCGGGATCCTCACGGTGTCAGCGGTGCTCGCTGCGCTGTCCGACGCCGGGTGGTCGGCGCTGCTGCTCGTCGCGCTGTTCCTGCTCGGCGTCGGCTGGTCGTGCACGCTCGTGTCGGGCTCGACACTGCTGACCGGAGCGGTCGAGACCGATGAGCGGCCGGCCACGCAGGGGCTCGCGGATGTCTTCATGGGCTTGGCCGGTGCCGGCGGGGGCGCCGCTGCCGGCGTGGTCGTGGGCGCGCTCGGCTACTCCTGGCTGGCCGCGGGGTCAGCGGTCGTCGGCGTCGGGATCGTCGCCGTTGCCGGGTCCAGGTCGCGGCTGAAGGATCGGCAGCCCCACTGACCGCCCCAGTGAGGACGCTCGAACCCGCCCGCGCGACGACGGTCGGTGTTTGACCGAATCGGCGGACACGCGATGCTCCAGGCGGGACCATGTGGGTGAAGGTCGGTGTCACCGACCCGGACGCAGTCGGGGGATGCAGTCCGTACTCCGACGGCGCCATCCATCGGAGTCTGGAGTGAGCATGACCAATCCAACCTCTCGTCGAATCAGCCGATCCAAGAAGCTCGCCGCTGGGGCTGCTGCCCTCACCCTGCTGGCCCTCGGTGGAGTGCAGGGTGCGAGCGCCGCAGACCCAGGGGTCGACATCGTCTACGTCGCCACGGGCGCCAACTTCCCCGACGCCCTGGCCGGAAGCGTTCTCGCGGCCCTCGAGGGCGCGCCGATTCTCCTGGTGACCAGAGACGCGATCCCGGGTCCGACGGCCACGGAGCTGGCCCGGCTCGACCCGAGGTACATCAGGGTCCTCGGCGGAACATCAACGGTCAGCGACGCGGTCCTCACCCAGCTCAAGGCCTACGCCACCGCCAACACGGCGGACGAGGTGACCCGGATCTCGGGGCTCGACCGATACGCCACGGCGGCGGAGATCTCTCAGCTCGTTCCCGCCGCCGCCTCGAAACTGCCGGACAACCAGGTCAAGATCGTGACGGGCAGCCCAGCACTTCCCTCGTCGATCGGCGTCGTGGCATCGACGACCGTCACCCTCCCCGACGTCTGCCCCGGGGCCGACAGCTGGAAGGTGCGTGCCACCGCCAACGGGTACTACCTCACCTCGGGATCGGTGACCTCTGGCGGGGCGACCACGGCGCTGTCGCTCGACAACCCCGGCAGCTACCTCGCGTCCACCATCACGAACCAGAACTTCGTGCCGAACGTGGGACAGACGCGTGAGAACTACGTCAGCGACTTCATCTTCGATGGCGTCGACGCGGGTACCCACACCATCCGCCAGTGGGGGGTGGAGGACACCAACGTCGACGTCACGGCTGCGCAGAACCGCCTTCTCGTCGAGGTGATCGGCTACACCTGCTGACCACTTGATGCCGTATGCCGCCGGGTCCGCTCCGCTCGGACCGGACCCGGCGCTTCGGCCGGGGGCCCGGGTGGCTGAATCAGGCGGTGACGCGCAGGGTTGACGTGCGGTCCTCGTTGACGAGGATCTCGATGCGGTCCGCGACCCGGGACTTGAGCTCGGTCACGTGGCTGACGATCCCCACGGTGCGCCCCCCGGCCCGCAGGCCCTCGAGGGTGTGCATCACGTCGTCGAGGACGTCGGGGTCGAGCGTGCCGAAGCCCTCGTCGACGAAGAGCGTGCCCAGGTCGACGCCGCCGGACTCGGAGCGAACCACCTCGGCGAGCGCGAGCGCGAGGGACAGGGAGACGTAGAAGGTCTCACCGCCCGACAGCGTGCCGACGTCACGAACCTGGTTGGTGTGCATGTCCTGGACCCGGACTCCGAGCCCCGACTTGGCGTTGCCCTGCTTGGCGTCGGTGTGCTCGAGGGAGTAGCGCCCCCCGGAGAAGCGGGCGAGCTCGGTGTTGGCCGCGGCCAGCACCTCGGCGAACCTCCGGATGAGGACGTACTTGGCCAGGTCGAGGTTGAGCTGGTTGTCGCCGTTGCCCGCGACGAGCTGGCCGAGCCGCACCGCGTCGGCGGTCTCGGCGATGCAGGTGGCGTGGCGGTCGAGGGCGCCCCGGATCTCCGCCACGCGGTCCTTGGTGCGCTTCACCTGGCTGCGCAGGCTGCCGTGCTCGCTCGTTGCGGCCTCCATGTCCTGCTTCGCGGCTCGCTCCAGTGCGACCATCTGGTCGATGTCGTCGAAAAGCGTGTCGAGCTGGACGTCGGCCAGCTCGGGGCCGGACAGGCCGGCCTTGACCCGCGTGCAGGCGGTCTCGAAGTCGGCGATCTCCTTCTCCCGTGCCGCGATCCACTCGACCGGCTGGTCGGCCGCGAGCCAGGCACCGACGTCGGCGAAGCCGGCGGCTGCGAGGTCGGAGTCTCGCGCCGCCTCGTCCTCGGCCACGCTGGCCCGGGCGGCGTCGCGCCGGCTGAGGGCGTCGACGAGGGCGTCGACCCGCGCCGCCACCTCGAC
>Ga0209347_1004537_pt1 | contig 14343 bp, 12 predicted proteins | sample AutmiccommuBRH23_FD_187382 | JGI IMG/M metagenome (GOLD analysis project Ga0209347, IMG submission 187382) | Deep subsurface microbial communities from Mt. Terri, Switzerland - Autotrophic microbial communities BRH/23 (SPAdes) (version 2) | ecosystem: Environmental > Aquatic > Deep subsurface >... | reverse complement strand
TCCCGATCGCCGCCAGGCTCGTGGCGTTGAGCATGAACTCCCGCAGCTTGGGCTCCAGTCGCGGACCATGGCTGAACTCTTCGGCGACCGCCCAGGCCAGCTTGTAAGCCACCAACGCCCCGGCCGAGTCCTGGTTCGCGTAGGATGGGTCCAGCGCCGGATGCACGATCGCCACCGCCGCCGGCAGCGTCGCCCCCGGCTGGTGATGGTCCGTGACGATCAGGTCCATGCCGAGCTCTTTGGCCAAATCCGCCGCCGCGACGGCCGAGATCCCGCAATCGACCGTGATCAGGAGCCGCGTGCCCGCATCGGCCAGCGAGCGGACCGCGTCGTCGTTGAGCCCGTAGCCCTCGTCGATGCGGTGCGGGATGTAGTAATCGACCTGGGCCCCGAGCAGCGTCAGCAGCTCCCAGAGGATGGAAACGCCCGTGATCCCGTCGACGTCGTAGTCGCCGTAGATGGTGATCTTATCTTTCTTGTCGATGGCCCGCCGCAGCCGCTCGACGGCCGGAGCGATCCCGGGCATCTGGGCCGGCCGGATCAGCTCGGTGAGCCGAGGCTGCAAAAAAGTATTGCCCTCCCGGGCCTCGACGATCCCGCGATTGATGAGAAGCTGCGCGATCAGCGGCGAAATCTTCAAAGACTTGGCGAGCTGCTCGGTGCGTTCGTCGGCGACCGGGATGACCCACTCGGTCTTCTGCGTCCCGGCCGAAGACGGCATCTGTTTGGTCCGACCCATGCGTAACTTTCCCAAAGCCCTGTCAAAGCCTCACTTATAACACATACCGCCCCCCGGCCGCAAGGGTTCCGGGGAAGTGGGAAAGGGGAAGTTTCAAGTGAGAAGTCCACAGGCAGGACCGAGTCCGGCCGCAAGACGCAGAGCAGCGGGCGGAGAACGGAAGAATTTACAGCCGAAAGAAACGAAAAAAGGCGAAAGAGATGGAAGGGAAGTCTTTGGATGGCGGCTTTCTTCGTGCTCTTCGTGACCTTCGTGGTGAAGAATCGATCCGGAGCCGTCCGAAGGCAAGACTTGTTTGACGTGTTCAACCACGAAGAGCACGAAGGACACGAAGAAGATGGAACCGCAGATGAACGCCGATGGACGCGGATTCAAATACGGATCACACCACAGAGGCACAGAAAACACGGAGACATTCTCTCTTGAACCCATCTTTGGCTGCCGATCTTCTCTGTGCCCTCTGTGCCTCTGTGGTGAACCCTCCGCTCCCACGGCGTCCCGCCGCAACTTTTCCCTTGCCTCTCCGGTGCCCTTGCCCTACAAATAGGATCCGTGATTGGAGGCTTTTATGATTGAAACGGAAAGACCCTCGGCTCCGAACGGTGCCTCGCCGTTCGAACGAATCCGACGCACCAATGCCGCCGGAGCGGAATACTGGTCCAGCCGGGATTTCGCACAGGTCCTCGGGTATTCGGATTACCGCAACTTCGAGCAAGTGATAAAAAGGGCGAAGACCGCCTGCTTCAACAGCGGCCAGCGGATCGAGGATCATTTCGTTGAGATCACCGAAATGATCGAGATAGGCAAGGGCGGACGAAGACCGGTGGCCGCCACTTGCATGTCCCGCTACGCCTGTTACCTCATCGTCCAGAACGCGGACCCGTCGAAGGAGATCGTGGCCCTGGGCCAGACCTACTTCGCCATTCAAACCCGCCGGCAGGAATTGACGGACGAAGCGACGGAAGAGGAGCGCCGGTTGCTTCTCCGCCAGGAGATGAAACTTCACAACGTTCGGCTGGCAAGCACCGCCAGGTCGGCGGGCGTCGTCGAGCCGAAGGACTACGCCATCTTCCAGGACCACGGCTACAAAGGCCTCTATGGCGGCCTGACCTCGCGGGACATTCATAAACGTCGGAGCTTGAAGAAGAGCCAGCAGATCCTCAATCACATGGGCAGCACGGAACTCGCCGCCAACCTCTTCCGGGCCACGCAGACGGAGGAGAAACTCCGGCGCGACAAGATCGGCGGAAAAGAACGCGCCAACCGCACGCACTTCGAGGTCGGGGCCAAGGTCCGCAAGACCATTCAGGAACTCGGCGGAACCATGCCCGAGAACCTCCCGCCCGCCGAGAGCATCAAGAAGCTGGCGTCCAGGAAACAGAAGAAGCCCCAGGCTCTGCCGCGGCCAAGTGAGACGGACACCACAGGCGAGCCGAACGAATGAGGCGACTGCGAAATGTGCGGGTTTGCCCTCAAGATACGGATGACTTATGACATTCCAGCATGAAAGTGTTTGAGATGGGCGTACGCAAGAGGTTGAATGAGATACTTGGTTTGGAAGACAGTGTTCAAGCCGAAAAGCAGCGGTTCGTCGCAAGGGTGAATCAGATCATTTTCGACCCGATCGATTCCTCACGGATGGCTGTTTTTGACCGCCGCACATTATTCGAACATGTTGTTTTTGAATTGGGGAGCGGTCCCGGCATAGGTTTTGGGATAGCCTCGGTGATAGATGGTCACTTCAGTGAAACGCTTGTAGCATTGTGTGCTTTGCATAAGCACATTAAATTCGATGGTAACCTCAAAAGGGGCCAAAAGTGGTTATCCTTGCACATTGAGAACATTCTATCTCGATGCACTTGCGATATCGGAGTCAGATGGAAGGATGGACTCTTCTATCCCTCTGGAGCTAAGGAATTGGACGAGCCCCTGATTGGAGATACGCTGACGTGGTTAGGAGACTATCCACGCGAAGAGAAGGATTACCGGACAGCGTTGCGTCACTACATAGCGGGCGACTCTCTGCCTGATGTCGTGAAGGACTGCTATTCGGCTGTAGAAGGGATAGCAAGGAATATCCTGGGAAACAGGAAGAACCTAGACAACAACAAAGAGGCACTGCTCGCCAAGTTAGGTCTGTCGAATGGCTGGAATGCCTTGCTGGTGAAATACATCTCGTACGCTCACGACTACCGACACGCAAGCGAGAAAAGACATGAGATCACGAAACAGGAAGCTGAAGCATATCTATACATGACGGGCTTGATCATCCGCCTGACCATCGAATCTGCAGGAATTCCGAGGCCATCCTAGTCGTTTCGGCATTGACCTATGTGTGTGAATGTCCGGTATTCATTTGCGTTTTGAGGAAGATGCGGACTGATCCGACCGGCCTTCGGCCGGGCATTTTCCGCTTTTCGCCAGCAGCATGGAGAGCGTGCTTCGCACGCGTGATCCGTGACTCGTGGTTCGTGGCCGGGGTCACGAGTCACCGGGCACGGGCCACTTTCTTCATGCCATTGGCCCAAAGCGGAAAAATGTCTCTCGCGGGCCTGCTTCGGGCCTGCATCTTCGGGGCCCGGTCTCGAATTGGGCTTCGGCAGAGAGTCGGCATGGAAAGAGCGACGATGAAAACGAATGCGATGTTGTCTGCGGTGCTGCTGGGACTCAGTTGTTGCGTGGCGTGGTGTGATGCCCAGGGGGCAAACGGCATTACGACCAATCCGAGGTACCGGGTGATTGTGTCTACGGATATCGGCGGGACCGATCCGGATGATTGTCAATCCATGGTGCATCTGCTGGTCTATGCGGATTGCTTTGATATCGAGGGGTTGATTTCGTCGCCCTATGGGCCGGGACGCAAACAGCATATCCTGCAGGTCATCGACCTCTACGAACGGGACTATCCGCACTTGAAGACGTATTCCGATAGGTATCCTGCTCCTGACGCGCTGCGGGCGATTACGAAGCAGGGGGCTGTCGAGGGGGCGGGATTTGAGGGGTTCGGGACGCCGACGGAGGGGTCTGAGTGGATCGTTCGCTGCGCACGGCGGGACGATTCGCGGCCGTTGTGGGTGCTGGTGTGGGGCGGAATCGAGGATCTGGCCCAGGCGCTGCACGACGCGCCCGATATCCTGCCCAAGCTCCGCGTGTACTTCATCGGCGGGCCAAACAAGAAATGGAGCGTCGATGCCTATCAGTATGTCGCGACCCATCATCCGGGGCTCTGCATCATCGAGGCCAACGCGACCTATCGCGGCTGGTTCGTCGGCGGCAGGCAAGAGGGCCAGTGGGGCAACAAGGCGTTCGTCGCCACGCACGTCGCGGGGCACGGGGCCCTCGGCGATTTCTTTGCGACGCAGCTTGGCGGCACGATCAAGATGGGGGACTCGCCCTCCGTCGGCTACCTGCTGAAAGGGGTGCCGGAAGACCCATCGCAAGGCGGCTGGGGCGGGCGGTTCGTCCGGGCCTGGGAGAGGCCGCACGTGGTGTTCGCCCGGCTCACCGGCAAGGAGGATCGGATCGAGCAGTTTGGCGTTTTCGAACTGGCTCTGCCGCTGGGCGGGGACGCGCCGGCCCGGCCGGAGGCGAGTCTGATGATCGAGAATCAGGAGTCGGCCGGGTTTGTGGACGTGGAGGGCATGATGCGATTTCGGTTCTCGCCGAAAGATGCGAAGACGTATGGCTATACGATTCGCAGCAATGTGCCCTCGCTCGACGGAAAAGCCGGCGAACTGACGTCGGTGCGACCCTCGCCCAACGCGGCGCAGCATCCCTCACCACGCCTGCCCAACTGGTGGACGGACGATCCCTCGCCGGAGGTTGCCGAGGGGCCGCACATTGGAGTCCGGACGGTGAGCCGCTGGCGCGAGGATTTTCTGCGAGACTTCGCCGTTCGCATGGACCGCTGCAAATCGCCCGGGAAGTAGCGGGGACAGCCGCCAAGGGCTTGGAGGGGGCCTCTCAGAGGAGCCCTTGCTGCAGGCTTTAGCCGATCGTTCGAGTGATAATCCTGTTTTAAACAAGCGTGAGAAGGTCATCGCCAGGTTGCACTTGCCATGTGAATTCACCACGCCCTGCTCGGCCGGATTATCGGTCTTGTTCGTCGGAACTCGTAAGGAACCGGTGTGTGTCCCGAGGTGTCGCCCCTGTATCATGCTCTCTCCCCTCCCAAACAGGCAACAGCGTTGGCCAGAGCTATTGACATCGGATGCCATAGTTGGGTATAATAGGTATAATAAGACGTCTTCCTGCATGGGAGCAAAGCCCAGGAAGGCACATGGGAAGTCCCTGTCGCAAGGAAGCGCACGCGTTTGACAAGGTCGTAGACCCGTCTATCAGGAGGCGTTTGCCAGATGAGGTTCATGCGTAGATTCAGAAAAGGGCCGAGAGCAGTAATCCCTCATATCGAGGCCTCCCAACTGGTCGATGACAGCCTGCCTATTACCATGAAGTTCTACACGTTTGCCCCCGGCAGCGTCACGCCGTATGAGCGTTTGATCCTTAACGCCCTGTTGCGAAAGGAGAATCCGGCAACGGTTCTTGAGATCGGGACATTCGATGGGAGGACGACATGGAACATGGCTGCCAATACCTCGGATGCAACCACCATCTATACACTGGACCTGCCAAAGCAGCAGTTGGATTCGACACATCTGAGCATCGACTCGGGGGATCGCCGTTTTATCGACAAGGACGTATCAGGAAGGGAGTGTCTTGGGACAGAGCAGGGACGCAAGATCAGGCAGTTGTTCGGCGATACGGCCGCTTTCGACTTCTCGCCATTCCACGATTCGATTGACTTCGTGTTTGTCGATGGCTCCCATTCATACGACTATGTCAAGAACGATTCACAGATTGCCTTCAAGCTGCTCAAAGGCGGAAAGGGCGTGATTCTCTGGCATGACTATGACAGGATGGCTGAATGGCCCGGCTGCACAGAAGCTCTGAATGAATTATACTCTGCGGGCGGGCAGTACGCAGGACTGAGGCGTGTGTCAGGCACGTCCTTCGTCATTTGCAGAATGCGGTAAGCGGCGCCTTCTCACACTTCAATGACGGCCTGGCTGCTGGCTGTGTAAATCTTGTAGGAGGCCAACGGCCGCCTGGTCAGTCCTTTGATGTTATGGCCGTCCAGGCCGTATCCCGATCCACGGCATTCTCCCCGCCGTCTTCGTCAGTCCTTTCGCACGGCGACCGCTTCGATCTCCACCAGCGAGTCTTTCGGAAGCGCCGCGACCTGAACGCAGCTTCGGGCGGGGAAGGGTTCCGTGAAAAACTCGGCGTAGACGGCGTTGAACGCCTGGAAGTCCCGCATGTCCTTCAGAAACACCGTGGTTTTGAGCACGGTATTCATGGCGGCCCCTCCCGCCACGAGCACGGCGCGGAGGTTCGACAGCACTTGTCGTGCGGCCGAGGCAATGTCGCTGTTGCGAAGTTCGCCCGTGGCCGGGTCGATGGGAAGCTGCCCGGAGGTGAAGAGCAACTGCCCCTGCGCTACGGCCTGGCTGTACGGCCCGATGGCGGCCGGGGCGGCGGTGGTTTGTATGGGCTTCATCATTTCAGTTCCGTCACGTAGATGTTTCGGAAGCGGTGCTGGCCGCCGCCGGGGACTTCCGCCTGCAGGGCGATGTAGCCCTCGGCGGGTTCGCCCAGGCCGTCGGCTTCCCAGGCGGGCTGGCCGTTGATTTCGAGAGATGCTTTCGTGCCCTGGACGGTCAACTTGAAGCGGTTCCAGTCGGCGGGCTTGATCAGGCCGGTGCTGCGGGCGGTCGGCAGGTCGCTGACGTTGCCCTCCTGGCCTTGCAGCAGGTTGGCCTGGTAGCGGGCGGGCCAGGGCCGGCCCTGCGGCACGGTGTCGTAGCGGAAGTAGACGCCGCTGTCCCACTTGGTGTCCTTCAGCGGCTTCCACTCGAACTCGAGGACGAAATCGCCATAGGTCTTCTCGGTCTGCACCAGGCCGTTGCCGGCGACGACGAGGATGTCCCCGTCGTCCACCGTCGCCTCGCAGTTGAGGACCGTCCAGCCGGTGAGGGTCTTGCCGTCGAACAGCGCCACGCGGTCGCTATCGCTGCCGGCCTTTTCGGATTTGGAGGCGGTGCAGGAGGCGGTCAGGAGCGCTGATGCCGCCACGAGGGCGCAGAATACGCGGAATGTCTTCATAGGATCTCTCACAGTGACCTCTACAATCAAATCAATCCGGCCTGCATCGCCCCCGCGGGGCGACGGGCCGCCTGTCAGAGTAGTCACTCCGGGCCGCCAAGTCAATATGTGCATCCGGCTTTCGGCGAACCGCTCGTGCGGGCTAATGGGAATGGTCGCGTGTTGTCATCGACGGGCGGCACGGGCAAACCCCCGTTTGCCCGTGGGCGTCGAGCCGGGCCCGACGCACTCAGCACCCTCAATCGATTCATCCGTCCCTTGCGGACGAGGTTTGACGGTGCCGCCCGCCGATTCCGTCCTCTGTACACAGCCACACATGCACGCCGTGCAGGTGATACGCAGGCCGGCACAAGGGGGGCCGATCAACCAATTCCTGAGTCGGCTGAGGGAAAATACTTCTTCTCGAACGCCCGACACACAAAGAAGACAGGGGAAGAGAGGGACTTGTCAGACCAACACGATCCAGGCCCGAGCTGTAGTTTCCATTCGTCCTGCAGCGCGAGGTGACGGAGACTCTGCGGGTATTGCTCAAGGATTTTGAGGCGATGACCTATCAGCCATCGGAGTCGGTTCCTCATTATAGAGTAAGGCGACCTGTCGAGAGTTGCTTTTCAGCGATAAAGGAAATGGCGCACAAAGACACGAGGGAAGGACTCTTGCGATTGCCGGACGAGGAAATGCCCGGTCCGGTATGGAGCAAATCGGCGAAGGTCAGTGGGCCCGAGGCATAGCGGGCGTTTAAGGCAGGTGAGATCATGGAGTCAACAGCCGCAAGGCGTGCAGTGGATGCCGCCGGGAGCCGGCAGGGAAAGGAGATTCTCTTGGAAACGATATGTCCAAAATCATCATTGGTGGAGCACACGCCGGCCGAGCTGCCCGCGAGTATCGGGCTCGGGACCCCATTGGATTCGGCCGCCGATCATCAGGAAACGATCAATCGCATCGCCAAGCTGCTGGCAGTCAGTCGCAGCATTCTGTTCGTCACGGGCGCGGGCATCTCCGTGGATTCCGGGCTGCCGACCTATCGCAACGGCTCTCTGTACAACATCGATTGCACGGAGGACGGCTTGTGTGTCGAGCGGGCCCTCTCGGGCGACATCCTCGACGACCACCCGGAGCTGACGTGGAAGTACCTCTCGCAGATGGAGCGGACGTGCCGGGGGGTGCAGTGCAACCGGGCCCATGAGGTCATCGTCGAGATGGAGCGGCACTTCGAGCGAGTCTGGACGCTGACGCAGAACGTCGACGGGCTGCACCGGGCCGCGGGGACCCGCAACGTGATCGACGTCCACGGCGACCTGCACAACCTGCGTTGCACGCGATGCCGCCACCGCGAGACGGTCGCGGACTACAGCCGGCTGGCGATGCCGCCCCGGTGCCCGAAGTGCTCGAGCCTGCTTCGGCCGGACATCGTGCTCTTCGGCGAGACCCTGTCGCCGGAAAAGCTCATGATGATGCTGGTCGAGCTGGACGGCGGATTCGACATGGTCTTCTCCATCGGCACCTCGAGCGTCTTCCCGTACGTGGCCGAGCCGATCCAGACGGCCATCGAGCTGGGCCGGCCGACGGTCGAGATCAACCCGGGTCTCAGCGAGGTCAGCGACGTGGTCGGCATCCACCTGCCCATGCGGGCGGCCCCTGCCCTGGACGCGATCTGGCAGGCCTACCGCCGGACCATGGCGCATCGGCTGTGACCGACGCCGGGCGGCGTCCTATGAGTTTTATTCGTCCTATACGTCCCATGAGATAGGACCTATTGGACCTATAGGGCGAATAGGACTTTTCCTCCGCTGCGCTTTGCCATTTACGAGCCGCCGGCCAAAGGCTATGATGGCCGCCGATGTGACACGGCAGGTTTTGGATCCTCGGTTTTGTGAAGGAAGGCATGGCGCGCGAAGAGCAGGTCCTGGTGGTGGAGCGGAAGGTCTTTGACGAATTGGGTTCGTTTCGCGGGTTGCAGTTCGATGTCGGGCGGTATCTTGATCGTCTCTTTGTGCCGGGAACCCCGCGCTTCATGCCCCGGCCGCTGGCGGAGAAGGACCCCGGCTTCAAGCAACTGATCCCCTACGTGCTGATGACCTGTGAAGGCAGGTACCTCACGTACGTCCGGGGCAAACGGGCCGGCGAGACACGCCTGGTGGGCAATCGCTCGATGGGGATCGGTGGCCACATCAACCCGATCGATGATGCGGCCCCGCTATTTCGCAGCGATTTCCGCGACCTGTACAATGCGGCCGTCGAGCGCGAAGTGACCGAGGAAGTCGCCGTCGAAGCCCGTCACACCGATCACGTGGTGGCCCTGCTCAACGACGACTCCAACGAGGTCGGCCAGGTCCACCTCGGCGTCGTCCACTGCTGGGTCCTGGATGCCCCGAAGGTGAACCGTCGGGAGCAGATGATCACGCAGATGGAGTTCATGAGCCTCGATGAACTGCGGGCCGTCCGCGACCAGATGGAAACCTGGTCCCAGCTCTGCCTCGACGGCCTCGACCAGATCCGGGCGAATCTAATGAGTTGTGACGAGCAAGACCGGTAATCCGAAACCACCTATTGCCGGGTGCCGGGTGCCGGGTGCCATGTCTACGCCTCGTAGACATGTTCGACTTGATGGGCCAGGCATGCTTACGAGGCGTAAGCATGGCACCCATCTGCTACCGAAGTTGCTCGTCAAAGTTCATTAGGTCTCATTTGTCCTATCAGTCCCATGGGGCCGTGGAGATCCTTCGCTCGGCGCCCACATGAGCAAATCCCTCACAGGCAAAGGCTGATTCCGTACGTATTCTCGCTTGCTCACGTTACAGCGCGGTGAGCGAGGAGCAGAATGCGATGGGACATCGGAACCACAACGGCACAGCGGTTGCGGAGCGGCCGGTCGAAGAGACCAAGAACATCATCTACATCGAGGACTTCAGCGAGGGCATTATCCGCCTCCGCCGGGGCAGAGGGTTCCGTTACGTCCACAGCACGGGCGAACGGGTCGTCGATGAGGCGACGCTGGCGAGAATCCGCTCGCTGGTGATCCCGCCGGCATGGGAGCGGGTCTGGATCTCCGAGGACCCGCACTCGCACATCCAGGCAATCGGGCGGGACGACCGCGGCCGCAAACAGTACCGCTATCACCCCGTCTGGGCAAGAATGCGGCAGCAGACCAAGTTCGGGCGAATGCTCGAATTCGGCGAGCATCTGCCGGCCGTTCGCCGGCGGGTGCGGTCGGATCTCGACGTGCCGGGCCTGTGCCGGCCGAAGGTGCTCGCCTGCATCGTCAGGCTGCTCGACGAAACCGGCGCCCGGATCGGCACGCAGCAGTATTCGCTGGAGAACAACACCTTCGGCATCTCCTCCATGCTCAATCACCACGTAACGGTGGAGGGCCAGCGGGTGATCTTCCGCTACAGGGGCAAAGGCGGCATCCCTCAGGAGATCGTCCAGGAGGACCGCACGTTGGCCCGCCTCATCGCCCGGTGCCAGGATCTGCCGGGCCAGAGGCTCTTCGAATATGTGGATGACGACGGCGAGATCCAGCCGGTCTCCTCCGGCGACGTCAACCAGTACATCAGCGAGATCTCTGGCGAGGACTTCACGAGCAAGGATTTCCGCACGTGGAAGGGCTCGGTCCTGGGGCTGACGATCCTGGGCGAGATGGAGCCGCCGTCATCGCAGACCGAGGCCAAGAGGAACATCGTGGAAGCCATGAAACGAGTGGCGGCCGACCTGGGCAACAGGCCCGCCACGGCCAGAAAATATTACGTTCACCCGGTGATCATTCAGGCGTACGCCGAGGGCCGGCTCGATGACGCCCGGCCCAACGACGACGACGGCAAGGAGCAGGCCCCGGGCGACCTGTCGCCGCAGGAGGAACACTTCATGTCGCTGCTGCGGGACGCACCGACAGCGGAGGGCTGCGGGTGAGTCCTATTCGTCCCATCTGTCCCATAAGTCCTATGGGACCCATAGGACTCATAGGACCATCCCGCGCCGGACCCATCCCGGCGCTTGCATGTCGCGGGCCGGCGGGTATGATAGTGGGCAAAAAAGCAGACGATCCCTGTGCAAGATACGACGGAGGGCCCTCTGAACGAAACAACCCAGACCACCATGCCGCTGACGCGGATTCAGCGTCTGATCGGCGAGCGGATGCTGGCCTCAAAACGCGGCAAGCCCTGCTACTACCTGGAGACCAGGGCCGACGTCACCGAGCTGATGGGCATGCGGCACAACCTCAGCAAGGCTCTCGGCGTGAAGATCACGAGCAATGCGTTCTTCATCCGGGCGATCGGGCTGGCGGTTCGCCGGTATCCGCTGATGGTCGGCCGGCTCGCTCCGGGCGATGATCGCCGCAACGGCGACGGCACGGTCGTTCAGATCGCCGAGAATGTGAACGTCGGCTTTGCGGTCAACAGCCCGCAGGGACTGGTCGTGCCGGTCGTCCGCTACGCCGAGGGCCTGTCGCTGGCTGAAATCGCTGAAGAGGAGAAGCTGCTCACGAGCAAGGCCCGCAGCAACAAGCTGACGCTCGATGACCTCGAGGGCGAAACGATCGCACTGAGCAATCTCGGGGCGTACGATATCGATTCGTTCCTCGGGATCGTGCCGCCGCAGGTCAGCACGATCGTCTCGGCGGGCAAGGTAAGCCTGACCGCGATCCCGCAGGACGGCCGCGTCGTCGTCCGCAAGACGGTCAGCCTGTCGCTGGCCGTCGATCACAGGGTCATTCACTGCCACTACGCCGCCCAGTTCCTCCAGTGCCTCGTGGAACAAATGGGCGACCCCGAGCAGTTGATTTAGCGGGGTGCGAGAAGTGAAGAGCAGCCGTGTTCTGGCGAACCCTCGATGTTGAAACGGGATTTTTGCAGAATGGCCATTGGGCCTACTTTAGGAAGGAGAACAATCGATGAGTGACCGGTTCAAAGGGATCATGTGTCTTGGCGTTGTGGTGCTGTTGTCCCTGTCCGGCCTGGCGGCGGCGCAGCCGAAGGTCGAACTTCTCTGGCCCGACGGCGCCCCCGGAGCCAAAGGCGATGCGGACGGCGATAAGCCAACGTTGACGGTCTACCTGCCCCCGGCCGATAAGGCCACCGGCGCTGCGGTTGTGATCTGTCCCGGCGGCGCGTACGCCCACCTGGCGATGGACCATGAAGGCCATCAGATCGGCCAATGGCTCAACTCCTTCGGCGTGGCGGGCTTCATCGTGGCCTATCGTCACAGCCGAAGCGGCGCCGGCTACAGCCACCCCGCCCCGATCCAGGATGTCCAGCGGGCTATCCGGACCGTGCGGAGCCGGGCCAAGGAGTGGGGCGTCGATCCCAACCGGATCGGCATTCTGGGCTTCTCCGCGGGCGGACACCTGGCCTCGACCGCAGCGACGCACTTCAACGAGTCCTTCGGCGAGCCGCGCGATCCGATCGACCGCGTGAACTGCCGGCCGGACTTCGCCGTGCTGGTGTACCCGGTGATCTCGTTCACCGAGCCCTTCACGCACACCGGCTCGCGGACGAATCTGCTCGGGCGCGATGCGGATGGTGCTCTCATCGTGAAGTTCTCGAACGAAAAGCAAGTGACGCCTCAGACTCCGCCGACCTTCCTGTTCCATACCTGGGAGGATACCGGCGTGCCGGCCGAGAACAGCATCGCGTTCTACCTGGCGCTTCGTAAGGCGAAGGTCCCGGCCGAGATGCACGTCTTCCTGAAGGGCCAGCACGGCATCGGCCTGGGCCAAAATCGCGGTGCGGCCGCCGCCTGGCCGGGATTGTGCGAAAAGTGGATGGGGGAATCCGGGTTCCTCAAGAGCAAGGCGCAATAAGAGCTTGTCCCAGGAGGCTTTGGGTGCCACAGCGAAATAAACTGTGTTCGTCCCAAGTTGTTGAGATCAACCGATCCGCAAGGCGCAGGTGGAATTGGCGGAAGGTCCATCTCAGGGGCTCTGCCCCTGAAACCCCGAGATTTTGCGCTTTGGGCCAATGACATGGTATCAGAGGAGCCTCGCCTCGCAGGCGGAGGCACACAAAAGCCGGGAATTGCCGCACGCCCGGGCAAGCTGGCTGTCGCCCAGGTCCGGGCTCGCCTTCTGCGAGCATGTTGCTGGCTCAAAGCGCAAAATCTCGGGGGTCTGGGGGCTGGCCCCCAGAGGAGGTTTCGGGATCTCCGCACGAGAGGACGCTATCGGTGGGTGTGACGCCGTCGGCACGCCGATCTCAGCAACTTGGGACGAACACAACGAGTTTGACCGTGGCGTCCGGGCCGAGTCGATTGGAGGTTCAGCGTGACCAGAACGTATTTCGTCGTTACCGTCGTGGGTCTGGCGTGCGTGGGAATCGCTTCCGCGGCGGATCAGCCTCGGGCCGTGCCGACGTTTCATTGCGTGGGGCTGTACTGGAGCCCGGAGGAAGGTTCGCCGCAGAACATCTGCCACGTGCGATACCGACAAGTCGGCGCGCAGCAATGGCGAGAGGCGATGCCGCTGTGGTTCGACGGGCGCGAGACTCAGGAGGCCCTGCCGGCCGAGCACAGCCGCCAGTACCGGGGCAGCATCGTCAACCTGACGCCGGCGACGGAGTATGATGTCGAACTGTCGCTGGAGAAGACCGGGCAGCGCACGGCCCTGCGTGTGCGGACCTGGAGTGAACAGTTTCCGGTCGGCGAAACCGTGGAAGTATCTGACAGCAACGCACCGCTCGTCATCAAGCGGTCCGGCTCGGCGGAAGGATACCTTCTGTACACCTGCGCCAAAGGCCGCGGGACTGCGACAATCGACGTGCGGAACGAACACGCACAGTGCGTCGAGATTCGCGGTTCACACGTCATCCTTCGAGGCCTGACGCTCAAGAATGCTCAACAGCACGGGATCCGAATCTTCGAGGGCTGCCACGACGTCGTGATCGAAGGCTGCGACATCAGCGGCTGGGGCCGCAACTTGGATTCGGCGGTCTATTCGAACGCCCAGGACCTCACGCGCGTCATCGTCCAGCGGAACCGGATTCACCACCCGCGCGGCGATTCGAACAACTGGAAAGAGAATCGCCCCCGGCCTGGCAAACGCGAATCCTACCATCCCGAGGGCGCCCAGGGCGTGTACTTCGCCAACAGTGAAGGCAACCATGTGATCCGATACAACACCGCGTGGTCCGACGACGACCATCAGTACAATGACATCTTCGGGGCCGCGTCGAATTTCAGCGTGCGGGGCTTCCCCAACCGCGACTCGGACATCTACGGCAACCTCCTGAGCCACTGCTGGGACGACGCCATCGAGTCCGAGGGCGCCAACTGCAACGTCCGCATCTGGGGCAACTACACGACCGAGTGCTTCGTGAGCATCGCCTGCGCGAGCACGTCCGTCGGGCCGCTGTACGTCTGGCGAAACGTCAGCGACGTGATGCGCGTCGCGCCGGGCCAGTGGAGCGGCGGGTTCCTCAAGACCAGCGACAAGCTCGGCGGCGGGCGGA
>Ga0209347_1004535_pt1 | contig 14345 bp, 16 predicted proteins | sample AutmiccommuBRH23_FD_187382 | JGI IMG/M metagenome (GOLD analysis project Ga0209347, IMG submission 187382) | Deep subsurface microbial communities from Mt. Terri, Switzerland - Autotrophic microbial communities BRH/23 (SPAdes) (version 2) | ecosystem: Environmental > Aquatic > Deep subsurface >... | reverse complement strand
TTGGAGGTAGAATCATGGCAAGGGAAATTATTGTCGGTACCCGGGATAGCGCACTGGCCATGTGGCAGACGAACTGGGTGGTCGACAATCTTAAAAAGCTGAACCCCGGGTATTCCTTTCGCGTTGTAAGCATGAAAACACAGGGTGACAAGATTCTCGACGTGGCCCTGGCCAAAATAGGTGATAAGGGACTTTTTACAAAAGAACTTGAGTCGGCTATGCTTGACAGGGAAATTGATTTGGCTGTTCATAGTATGAAGGACCTGCCGACAGTTTTGCCGGAAGGGCTGATGATCGGCGCTATCTGTGAACGTGTGGATCCCAGGGATGTTGTCATTTCAAGAAATGGGATATCTCTGGAACAACTGCCTCATGGTGCCAAAGTCGGCACCAGCAGTCTGCGCCGGTGTGCACAACTGCTCAGTTACAGGTCAGACCTGCAGCTGGATCCCTTGAGGGGCAACCTAAATACCAGGATGGCCAAGCTGGAAAGGAATAACATGGATGCTATTATTCTGGCTGCCGCAGGTGTTGAACGGTTGGGCTGGGGCGAAAGAATTACCGAGCGCCTGTCGACCGATGTTTGCCTGCCTGCAGTAGGTCAGGGTTCGATAGGTATAGAAATCAGGGAAGGCGACCCGGAAGTGTATGAAGTGGTGCATAAGCTGAACCATTTTCCATCCGAGGCGGCTATTACAGCTGAAAGAGCCTTGCTGAGGAGACTTGAAGGGGGCTGCCAGATTCCCATCGGGGCGCTTGGCACCGTGGAAGGAGACGAGCTGACCCTGAAGGGTGTTGTAGCCGGTTTAGACGGTAAGGAAATAATCCGCAGCAGTGTTTCCGGCAAGGCCCAGGATGCGGTTCAACTGGGTGAAACTTTAGCTGGACAGCTCATAGAAATGGGAGCAGATAAAATTCTAAAAGCAGTAAGGCAGGAGTTTGTATAGATGAAAAAATCAATTGTTTATTTAGTAGGGGCCGGTCCTGGGGACCCTAAGCTAATCACCCTAAAAGGTCTGGATTGTCTCAGGAATGCAGATGTGATTGTCTACGACAGGTTGTCCAGTCCCAGACTGCTAACTTATGCAAAACCGGATGCTGAGTTAATATATGCCGGAAAATCTCCGGTCAGACATGCCCTTAAACAGGATGAAATAAACAGCGTATTGGTCGAAAAGGCCCAGGAAGGCAAGGTGGTTACCAGGCTGAAGGGTGGTGACCCCTTCGTTTTTGGCCGGGGCGGCGAGGAAGCAGAGTTCCTCCTGGCCCATGGGATACCTTTTGAAGTTATCCCGGGAGTAACCTCCGGAATAGCGGTACCTGCATATGCAGGGATTCCGGTAACCCACCGGGATTTTAATTCTACTGTTGTATTTATCACCGGAAATGAAGACCCATCTAAAGAAGGTTCTTCTATAAAATGGGATAAACTTGCCACCGGATGTGAGACCCTGGTATTTTATATGGGCATGGCTAACCTGCCGCATATTGTAGAACAGTTAACGGTTAACGGGCGGTCCACAGACACTCCTGTCGGTATCATTAGATGGGGGACTAGGCCTGAACAACGTACGGTGACGGGAACTCTCGAGAATATAGTGGAAAAGGCCAGGGAAGCTAAAATGGGCCACCCGGCTATTGTAATTGTGGGTGAAGTGGTATTACTAAGGGATAAACTGCGGTGGTTTGAGGATAAACCCCTATTTGGTAAAAAGATACTGGTCACCAGAGCCCGCAGTCAGGCCAGTGTATTTGCAGAAAAAATCGAGGCCCTTGGGGGAGAACCATGGGAATTCCCGACCATTGAAATCACTGAGCCTGAAGATTTTGCTCCGCTGGATGATGCCATAACTGCCATTAATTCATACGACTGGCTCGTCCTGACAAGTGTGAACGGTGTCCAGTATTTCATGAACCGGATGCGGCATCTGAAAGTCGATGTCAGGCGTCTTGGCAATGTTAAGATTGTGGCTATAGGACCAAAAACCAGAGAAGAAATTGAGAAATACGGGATTTTCTGCGAGTTCATGCCTGAAGAGTTTGTGGCTGAAGCTATTATTGAGATTTTCAGGGGGGAAGACCTCAAAGGTAAAAAGGTCCTGCTGCCTAGGGCCGATATTGCCAGAAGGGTTTTGCCTGATACGCTGGAGTCCATGGGGGCTGAGGTTCATGAAGTTACAGCTTACAGGACCGTGACGGGTTCAGGCAGCGCTGATGAATTACTAAAAATGCTGGAGGAGAAGAAAATCAATGTCCTGACCTTCACCAGTTCTTCAACAGTAAAGAACTTTATGAAAAAGCTGGGTCCTGAAAACATAGGTCTTCTTGAAGGTGTGGTACTGGCCTCTATAGGACCGATAACCTCCGGTGCGGCCATGGAACTCGGCCTGACCGTAGACATCGAAGCGTTAGAATTCACCATCGACGGCCTTATTGAGGCGATACTCAATTACTTTAAAAAATAAATGTACATCCGCAATAGGAGGTGTGTTACAATGGGTTTTCCTATAATTAGGGCCAGGAGGCTAAGGAGCAGTGAAACCATCCGCAGGATGGTCAGGGAAAATCAACTTACGGTTGATGACCTGATATACCCTTTATTTGTAACCAATGGTGAAAATGTAAAGAAGCCGGTGGCTTCAATGCCGGGAGTTTACCAGTTATCTGTTGACTTTGTGCTGCAGGAGGCCGAGGAACTGGTGAAACTGGGTATTCCGGCAGTACTGTTGTTTGGCATCCCTGCTTATAAAGACGAGAAAGGCTCATCGGCGTATGATGATGGTGAAGCAGTGCAGAGGGCTATCCGGGCTTTGAAGGAAAAATACCCTGAGCTGCTTGTTATTCCTGATCTTTGCATGTGTGAATACACCAGTCACGGACACTGTGGTATCCTCGATGAGAAGGGAAATGTTATAAACGATGAAACCATCGCTATCCTGGCTAAAATCGCACTTTCTTACGCCAGGGCCGGAGCGGATATGGTGGCACCTTCAGATATGATGGACGGCCGTGTGGCTGCTATCAGGGAAGCCCTGGATGCCCACGGATATAGCAATATACCTATCATGGCCTATTCGGCCAAGTATGCTTCCGGCTTTTACGGACCTTTCAGGGATGTGGCCGAATCCACACCTCAGTTCGGGGATCGCAGAGGTTACCAGATGGACCCGGCAAACAGTGATGAAGCACTGAAAGAGGTAATGTTGGACCTTGAGGAGGGTGCCGATATTGTTATGGTTAAACCGGCCCTTCCGTACCTGGACATTATCAGGCGCATCAAAGATGAATTTGCAGTACCTGTCGCTGCTTATAACGTGAGTGGTGAATATGCCATGATCAAGGCTGCTGCACAGAATGGCTGGCTGGAGGAAAAAAGAGTAGTTCTGGAGGCGCTGACCGGTATCAAACGGGCAGGTGCGGACATTATTATTACTTACCATGCCAAAGATGCAGCCATATGGTTAAAGGAGGGACAGCAATGATAGTATCCTGGAATACGACAAATCAATGTAACATGTACTGTGATCACTGTTACCGCGATGCCGGGGCTAAGGCCGACGAGGAATTGAACACTGAGGAAGGCAAAGCGCTGCTGGATGAGATAAAAAAAGCAGGTTTCAAGATTATGATTTTCAGCGGCGGAGAGCCTTTTATGAGGCCCGATATTTTTGAATTGGTAGAGCACTCTAAGAAACTTGGGCTGATAACAGTTTTTGGCACTAATGGTACATTTATCACCCTTGAGGTAGCCCGGAAGTTGAAAGAGCTGGGTGTGGACGGGGTTGGGATCAGTCTTGACAGCCTGGATAAAGAGAAGCATGATAACCTGCGTAAGCTAAAAGGCGCTTGGGACGGAGCGGTACAGGGGATGAAAAATCTTCGCGAGGTCGGTGTTCCTTTCCAAATTCACACCACTCTGATGGACTGGAACTGGAATGAGGCCGAAGCCATCACGGACTTTGCCGTGGAAATGGGAGCCAAAGCCCACCACTTCTTCTTCTTAGTTCCCACCGGGAGGGCCAAAAACATCGAGGAAGAATCCCTGAGAGCCGAACAGTACGAAGAGATCCTGACCAGGATTATGAAGAAACAGCAGGAGGTTGATATAGAGATTAAACCGACCTGCGCGCCCCAGTTTATGAGAATTGCCAAACAATTGGGCATGAACCTACGGTTTGGCCGGGGCTGCCTGGCCGGAACCTCATACTGCATTATTGGACCTAAAGGCAAAGTTCAGCCGTGTGCCTATATGGATATGGAAGTGGGCAATGTGAGGGAAACTCCATTTAGTGAAATCTGGGCTGACAGTGATGTTTTTAAAACACTGCGGACCATGGATTATAAGGGTGGCTGCGGTTCATGCGGTTTTAAAAAGACCTGTGGCGGATGCCGGGCCAGAGCAGCATTTTACAATGACGGGGACTATATGGCTGAAGAGCCGTGGTGCTTATATCACGGTCGTAAAGGATATTAGCAGCATTAAAACACGCCAGAGTCCTCACGGGTCTGGCGTGTTTCTGCATATGTTCTCCCGGGGCGAGGGGAAACTAGATGATAGGTGCTAGAACCTAGCACCTATCAAATTCTACAAGGATGGTGTCAGATATGAATAAAGGCTATAACAAATCAGTTGAATTTTTTGAAGAAGCAAAACAGTATATACCAGGAGGGGTGAACAGTCCAGTTAGGGCGTATAAATCAGTCGGCCATAATCCCGTTTTCATTGACAGGGCCAGCGGGTCCAAAGTTTATGATGTCGATGGGAACGAGTACATAGATTACTTGGGCTCATGGGGCCCTATGCTGTTGGGTCATCAGCACCCTGCTGTGGTGGCTGCCCTCAAAGCTTACCTGGATAAAGGGACCAGCTACGGAGCGCCTACAGAGTTAGAAACCGTTATGGCTAAGTTGATTGTTGACGCCCTGCCGGCCGTTGAGTTGGTGAGGATGGTTAACTCCGGTACTGAGGCAACGATGAGTGCCCTCCGTTTGGCTAGGGGTTATACCGGCAGGGATAAGATTGTTAAGTTTGAGGGATGTTACCACGGTCATGCCGACTCCCTGTTGATTAAGGCCGGTTCCGGAGCCCTTACGCTGGGAGTGCCGACTAGTCCGGGTGTCCCTGCGAATATTGCCGGTGATACCATTACCGCAAACTTCAATGACATGGACAATATAGAGCGGATTTTTGCTGCTGAGGGTGAGAATATTGCTGCAGTTATTGTAGAACCTGTTGCCGGCAATGCGGGCGTGATTCCACCGGACTCCGGGTTCCTGGAGGGATTACGGGAGATTACCCGTAAGTATGGCGCACTGCTGATTATTGACGAGGTTATGACAGGTTTTCGGGTTGCTTGGGGCGGGGCCCAGGTACGCTTCAATATTGAACCTGACCTGACCTGTTTGGGGAAGATCATCGGTGGCGGACTTCCTGTTGGGGCTTATGGCGGGAAGAAGGAAATAATGGAGAAGATTGCTCCCGCTGGACCAATCTATCAGGCCGGGACCCTTTCTGGAAATCCTCTGGCTATGACTGCGGGAATAACGACGCTAACGGAACTAAAGAAACCGGGTATGTACGAAGAACTGGAAAGGAAATCGGCTAAGCTGGCGGAAGGGCTGGCAGATGCGGCGCAAAGGGCCGGGGCAAAGGTTACCTTCAACCGGGTAGGATCTATGCTCTGTACCTTCTTCACGACGGAAAAAGTCAGGGATTACAACAGTGCCTGTACTTCAGACACCGGCAAATTTGCTGTTTTCTTCAGAACTATGCTGGACAGGGGAATATACCTGGCTCCATCACAATTTGAAGCTGCTTTCGTCTCCACTGCCCACAGTGATGAAGATATCCAAAAGACTGTCGACGCTGCATACGAGGCCTTCAAAGCAGCGCTATAGTGTAATTATACAGCCAATGAAAAAGTACTGTTTATTTAATAGAAAAAAGAGGAAATTTGTAGTTTTTTGGCGAATTAATAAATATTGCTAAGGGGTGGAGATTTTTGTTAAACAGGAAGAGCGCAATTACTGTTCTCCTCATTATTGCCTTATTTGTCGTGGTGTTTCTATCCTTATATAACCGGTCCCAACACGGGGACCCTGATAAGTGGATAAAGGAACATGGCAAGGTTGCCAACCGTCATGCGGATATTGACCGGTTCTGCATTGACTGCCATACCAAAAAATTAAAACAAACTAAAGAAAATTTTTGTAATAATTGTCACCGCGAAAGCAATGTAAAACTTGTTAAATAACGGGTGAAAAACTTAATCGCCAAAGGGGAGAACTCATGCCAGATGCATATGAGACGTTTCTTCAGGACTTGAGAATCAGAAAAGGACTGGACTTAACCGGTTACAAACGCCCGCAGATGGAGAGACGGATTAACAGCCTGATGCGGAGCCTGAAAGTAGCGGATTACATTGCATATTTAGAATTACTTGGTAAAGAAATTCAGCATTGGCGAAAATTTCTGGAGACCCTCACTATCAACGTGTCGGAGTTTTACAGGAATCCAGCTCAATGGGAGGTCCTCGTCGCTAAAATCATCCCGGAGTTAATTCAAAAGAGCGGGTCTCTAAAAATTTGGAGCGCCGGCTGTTCCACCGGTGAAGAGCCTTATACGCTGGCTATGGTTCTGATGACCAGATTTCCTGGCGTTATTTTTAACTTGCAGGCCACTGATATTGATGATGAGGTACTAAACAAGGCGAAAAACGGAGTGTACAACGATAAAGCCCTGGCAAATCTACCCCAAAACTATACAGCCAGATTCTTTCGACCGGAAGGAAACAATTTTACAATTTCCGATGAGGTAAAGAAAAAGGTCAGGTTTGCCAAGCACAACCTTTTAAAAGAACAATTTGACAGGAATTATGATTTGATCATGTGTCGCAATGTAGTTATCTATTTCACTGAAGACAGCAAAGCGGTGCTGTACCGCAAATTTTTTGATGCTCTAAAGCCGGGCGGCGTGCTGTTTACAGGAAGTACCGAACAGATTTTTCAGGCTCGGGAAATTGGGTATTCCCTGGCTTCCTCGTTTTTTTACAAAAAGGGACTATAAAAGAAAACTTCGGTTATTGAACCGAAGTTTTTTGATTTTTCAAGATATATATATTGAGTTTGTTCACACCAAATTTGACAGCCTCTTCATGTGTTTTATGATAGATGTCTATGCGCAGATTTTTGATCATTCCTCCGGTGTCTTCGGCACTGTATAACCCATCGATATGTGGGTCGGGATGGGCAATATAAATCAGCGAACCGAGAGGTATTACCTTTGGGTCTACGGCCACGGTGCGCCGGGCTTGAACCTTTGTCCCTGAGCGAGTGATTCCCAGTGAGTTTCCACAGCAAATTTCACAGGCGTCATAGGCCGTAGCTGTTACTTCGAGGGGCATCCATTGCCCCCGTCGGACTGTTTCCACTGAGGCCTTCCCGGCCCATTGTTTATAGAGGCTATCAGTAGATGCCTCTACCTGAGACCCTCAACTGAGCAATAGCAAAACAAGGCTGATCATGGTTACCAGAGTTTTATACACTTTTTCTTTCCTCCAGTCAAAATTTTTTTTAAACACTAATAGTGTGTTCCTGATAACTTTTTTTATGACGTTCAATTACTGCCAAATTGTAAGAATCCTTCACAACAAACCAAATTCATGCAGGAATTTTGTCGATATCAATCGAACAGATTTGGAAGAGTATCAGCTCTTTATAAGGAGAGGACAAGATGTCAGAGAATTATTTTTTTGCACTGGATATAGGCACTAGGTCAATTGTTGGCGTGATTCTTCAGGAAACTTCCGGAGGGTTGGAAATCATTGCTGCTGAACACTTGGAACACCGCAACAGGGCTATGGTGGACGGACAGATTCATGATATTGAGCAGGTCGCCGATGCTCTCAAAACTGTCAAAGCTAACCTGGAAGCTAAGATTGGCAGAAATCTCAATCATGCGGCCGTAGCCGCCGCGGGACGTGCACTGAAGACTGAGAGAGTCAGGGTTATGGCTGACCTTATTGATTTTAAAGAAATACACAGGGATGACATATTGAGGCTAGAGCTGGAAGCTGTTCAGGAAGCCCAAAATAGGCTTGCGGAAGTGCCCGACAATGAGGCTGAGGATTTAACCAGCTACCATTGTGTAGGTTACAGCGTGGTAAATTATGAGCTTGATGGGCATAAAATAGGCAGTTTATACGGTCAGAAAGGCGGGACGATGGGGGTTGATATTATAGCCACATTTTTGCCCCGGGTGGTTGTCGACTCTCTGTTTACTGCTCTCAACCTGGCTGACCTGGCGATGATGAGCCTGACATTGGAACCTATTGCGGCAAGTGTCGTTGTTGTTCCACCCAGTATGAGACAGCTAAATGTTGCGCTCGTTGATGTAGGGGCTGGAACATCAGATATTGCCATAACTAACGATGGCTCGGTGGTGGGTTACGGGATGGTGCCATTGGCAGGGGACGAAGTAACGGAAATTATATCCCGACATTTTCTGACCGACTTCAATCAAGCAGAGGTTATTAAACGATCAATCCATAATAGTGATGAAATTACCTTTGTGGATATTCTCGGTTTTGAAAACTCTGTTACAAAGCAAGATGTATTGGAGGTTATTGTCGGAACGGTCGAGGAGATTGCTCTAAAAATCTGCGACAAGATCATTACATTAAACGGAAAATCACCACAGGCTGTCATATGTATTGGGGGAGGAAGCATGACTCCACTCTTGAAGGATATGCTGGCTGATAACCTGGGGTTATCGAGGCAAAGGGTTGCAATTAGAGGAAGGGAAGCAATAACCGGCGTTTCCGGCGGCCAAGAGCTGGTTGGACCGGAGGCTGTCACTCCAATAGGGATTGCTGTCAGTTCTTATGAAAACAAATGCCTTGGTTTTACCGGAGTAACAATTAATGACCGGCAGGTAAGACTTTTTGAAGTTAGTAGAGGTACTGTGGCTGATGCTTTGCTGGCGGCTGGGGTCAATGTACGGAGGACACGTCCCCGCCTGGGAATGGCGATTACTGTAACAGTTAATGGAGAGTTAAAAATAATTAAGGGCGGTCGCGGAACACCGGCTGTCATTAAATTAAACGGGAGTGACGTGACAATTGATGCTCCTGTTAAGCATAACGACGTAATCGAATTTACGCCGGCGGAAAATGGCCAGGATGCCAGCGGGTTCGTTTATGATGTTATCCCACAGATTCTACCGCTGCATGTAAGTATAAACGGTGAACCCTTGGTCATAAGCCCTGTTATTGAAATGAACAACAGGCCGGTAACATATAATGATGAACTTGAGGATAATGCCAGAATCATTTACCATTTACCCAGCACACTGGCTGAAATTCTGGAATTGGCGGGCCTCAGCCAGTCCGGTGAAGATTATCATATATATGTCAATGAACGGCTGATTGATGTGATGACAGAAATCAGAGACGGTGACGAAATTACTCTGGAGGCCGCTGCTTCTGAAGCTGGCGGCCAGGAGATCACGTTAGTATATGTTAACGGCCAAAAAGTTGAAATTCCAAGGACTAAGGTTATTCTTACAGATATCTTAACTCGAATAGATTTTCCTTTATCACCTCCCGTATCGGGGAACAGGTTGGAAATGAAGGTTAACGATATTCCGGCCGAATTTACCACCCCTCTCAAATTCGGGGACTACGTAACGATTGAATGGAAGTAATAAATAAGGACAATTTCTGCAAGAGATGAAAATTTTTTTTGAGTTGACTGAATTCGACAATTTCTCTGAAGGAAAAACGGCTTCTAAGGGCGAAATTGGCAGTAAAATTGATGTTTCTCGTAATTAACGCCATATTTTCAAGTCGAAACTTCTAGGAGGATGAGAAGGTGTGGAATTCAAGGCGGGACGTTAAGAAAAAGATTAAAGAAAAACAGAGAGAAATGCATAACCTGGTCAAAAGGAAAGGACTTGGCGACCCGGAGGTATACTCCAAAAGCTGTGAACTGGATTATTTAATTGTCGAATATATGAAAAAGTATAACAACACAGTTTACCACAGCCTCTTTGTCCGATAATTACATTTTGATCAGTTGTAAATTCGTATTTAACCATCTGCTTGCCCGGTAAAGCCAGATGGTTTTTGTTTTTAGGGGATTCGGATAATTCCGGTTGATTTCTAGAGATAATATAAGTGAAAGGAAGGGAACATGAAAACTATAGTTGTCACCGCCGCCATTATTAACGAGGGGAATAAATATCTGATAGCGCAGCGAAAGAAAGGAACTCACCAGGAGATGCTCTGGGAATTTCCCGGAGGCAAGGTGGAACCTGGGGAATCTCCTGAGAATTGTCTGGCAAGGGAAATAGACGAAGAACTCCACTTGAAAATTGAAGTGAGCAGGATATATCAAGTGGTGTCATATAATTATGTTGACAGACACGTGATTTTACTCTGCTATTTATGTGGAGTTATTGACGGAGAACCTGAGACTGTTGATTGTGCGGATTTTCGCTGGGTTACGCCCGGAGAAATGCCCAATTTTAATTTTGCACCTGCCGATATTCCAGTGGTGGAAAAACTTCTGCAGGAAAAATGAGGAGAATGAATTGAACCTTTATTGCCAGTCTGGATTACTGTCTTTGTTTGGTTTCTTTGAGTTTACGAAGGTAGGCTCCAAAACGCGTACCGCCAATGATTCCAACTATTAGTGCAGCCGCTAAAATCAGGAATTTTGTTAAGGTTGACATGACCATCACTCCAAAGAAAGATATGCTTATCCTATATTCTTTGTAAGGTAGTGGTCAATTATAATAAAAAACGCGCTTCAAAGCGCGTTTTTTATGCTTAAATATGTGTGCGAATTTCGTTGAGTAATCTGATGTAATGGTTGGCTTCTCTTGTCACGTGGTCAGCCAGCAGCGGATTGATAAGAGACCTGACCCTGCAAAGGAGAATTAATTCTGTTCCTTGTTTCTTAAAATCTCTGACGGAACGGGTGGCCGCCAAGCTCTGCTCGGTTACGTTTTCCAAAGCAGCCTCGTTGCCGTTGGCGGCTGCAGCTTCCTGTGTCAGCCTCTTGAAGTTATTGGCGAAGGTGTTGGCAGTAGTTATAAGTTGTTCCTCGGTTGGATCCAGATACTGCCTGATGAACAGGGAATGTTCGGCCATTATCCTGTTCCAGAAAGCTTCCAACTGTGGCGCTAAAGCCGGATCGTGGGGGTCCATTCCTGACTGCAATCTTCTTAGAGAGGCGTTATACATCAGGGCCTCCCGGCGGATGTGGTCAATCAGCAGCGGGAAATTCCAGGTAAAGATTTTACACGTCAGGACTGCATCTAATAGAATCCTTTTGAACTCAGCTATCTGCGCTGATAATGGTATAGCCATTTGATTCAGGTCGTACACTGCTCTCTCAAGTTGGGAAGAGTAGTTTCCATTACCTGACAGTGCCAGTTCGTTTTTAGTGACCTCGGTGTTGATAGGGATTCCGGATAGATTTTCTGTTTTCTGTTCTGCCGGCAGAGTATTATTTGTTACAAATTCCTGGGCAGCCACTGCTGCTCCGGTTACCACACCGTGGGACAGATTAACGGCCCGGACTAATATGTTTTCTATCGCATTTTTGAGCATATCTGCCTGTTGAATCAGATTCACATCTTTAGAGACTGCCCCGGCTTGAATAAAAATCAAATGTTCCTTCATTATACGTGCCCAAAAAAGATGAGTCTCTAGTGATTTTTGGATGAACTGGACCCTGTTAAGCATAAGACCACACTCCTCATTTAATGATATAACGAACTGCTGTTACATAATATTCGAAGTGCGGGTATTATGTTAATTAACTGCATGACAGCAGGTTTACTTATTACTCCGGGGATGATAGAATGGGAAAAGTTAGGCAGCTTTATAAAAGATGTTGGGTTCAGGAGGGGATTTTTTAGTGATTATACTCTTGTTAACGCTGGTATTTCCATTTGTATTGTTCATAGGAGGGTCTTATGTCCTGGGTTATCCCGTCGGAGTTGGCATTTTATACAGCGTGAATGTTGCTTTAATTTACTTGGTTATGCTCGCAATTAACAACCAGATAATAAAAATACATACCCAGCAGTTGGAGATAAGAGGCAGTTTATTGGTACTGTCTTGTAAACAGATGGGCAGGTCTTTTCCTCTTATGAGGCGAAGTGACCTGGAAGTTCCAATAGGAGACATAAAAAATTTGCTTATGATTCAGACCAGGGCAGGCTATGAGTTAACTGTCCAGTTCGAAATTGACGGTAAATTGATGGGAGTGGACCTGGACATTAACCCCCTGATACCGAAGAATGGGATGACGATAGAAAGGGTATTGGGGCTGAACCCAGCTATAGAGGTGGATCCAGAGACGAGGGGAATCTTAAATAATTATGAGAAAAAAGTCGCGTTATGGAAGGGTTCGTACCTATTGTCTTTGTTTGTTGTTGCCCTTGCCCTGATAGTATTTTTTATAATCAGCGTTTACCTGGGAGCAAAATTTGACTGATGTCGATATTCAGGAGGAAAAAGGGAACATATTGTGGTAATAATGAACAACAGGAGGTGTCTCCTGTGGAATTAAGTAGGAAGCTGGTTATTGAAATTTTAGAAAATATGCTTACAGGCATCATTAGTCAAGAAGATGTTGGCTGGTGGGCCTATGACTTTCTGATGGAAGTGGACTTGGATTTTGAACCGGGATTTGAAAAATTATTGAGGGACATACTTAAGTCCTTACATTATTTTCATGACACGGAACCTATGGTCAGGCAGTTTTATCCGGACACCGAAGAAATCCTGTATTATCTTAGATGCCTAAAAGGTGAAGAAATGTATCAGCGGTCCAGGGTCGTTCATTGGAGGGTTTAGAAAATGAGATCTGCAGATATCCAGCAAATATTAATTAATCTGATACGCCAGGTTGACGGCCCTGCCCTTGCTGTACTTACCCCGGGTCAGATTATTAGCGTGCTCCTCAAAGAGGTACAGGGTAATGCAGCCATTTTGACTTATCAGGGGCAGGATATACCGGCCCGCCTGGAACTGGAGATACCTCAGGGAACGAGGCTTAACTGTCGTGTGGAGCAAGAGAAGGACGGACAGGTTATCCTCAGGGTGATTGACGGCAATCGTCAGGCCGTGACCCCACAAGACCTAAAAAGTATAGCTGCCGGACTGGGTATAAAAGATGATGTATTTTCCCTGAGAGTGATCAGGGAAATGGCTAGATATCAGATGCCATTGACGGCAGAAACTGCCAGGCAGCTGACTGCCTTTGCCACCTCTAACGGCCTTGCGGAAGGGGATATCTGGGTGCCTGTACATATTTTGCAACAGGGCATCCCCCTTACAAAACAGAATTACGAGAATGTAAAAGCCATGATTACCGATAAAAACTACCTCAGGGTTGATATTGAAAAGCTGTCCGGCCTGGTACAGAACCTTATCAACTCCAGTCAGCCGGGTGAGAAGATTCACCAGATAGCTGAATCAGTAAAACAGGATCTTAAGAGTTTTCATCTGTATAGTGATGAGAGCGTTAATTCATTAACTGTTAAGATTACTCAGGCATTCAGACAACTAGCCCCAATATATAGCTCGCCAGATTCCCCAGTGGCTGCAGAAGCATCGGCAGTATTTAGCAAGCCCTTAGTTACAGCAAAAAGTGAAATAGTTAATAATATTGTTAGCCGGATTCTGGAACTGGTTGAGAATAATGAAACATTAAAAGCCACTACCGATAAATTGCAGTTAATAAACAGGCTGTTTTCAATTATAAATCAGAAACAGGATGAACCGGTGCTGCAAAATGAACTGCAGGTCAAACTAAAGCAATTGGTAACTTTACTTTCCGACCATTCCCGTCCTGGAACTAAAGAGCTGCTGCAGGCTTCTGCAAATATCCTGGATAAGCTGGAATTTATCCAGAATGCAGGCAAATCTGAGCCCAACCGGGATCAGACTGTAATCGTTTATTCAACGGTGCATTTTGAAAATAAAGAGGAACCTCTGCGTTTGGCTGTCAGCTACCGGGATAAACGGAAAGACTCTAAGAGTGATCCGGCAAACTGTCATGTGGAAGTCAGGCTGCAGACGCTAAGGCTTGGCCTGGTCAGATGCGAAGTGGGAGTTGAGCACAGGAAGCTGTCAGTGAAATTTTTCGTTGATAATGAACAGGCGCGCGGGATTATCGATAAATATCAGCAACTCCTGGCTCGGCAGCTAGAGCACATGAATTACCAGGTTCAAATGCTGGGCTGTCAGGTAGTGACGGCCGAAACAGACCTGCTGTTTGACGGCAGGCCATGTATGCCCGAGTTATTCACGGTTAATTTACAGGTCTAG
>Ga0209347_1004534_pt1 | contig 14346 bp, 11 predicted proteins | sample AutmiccommuBRH23_FD_187382 | JGI IMG/M metagenome (GOLD analysis project Ga0209347, IMG submission 187382) | Deep subsurface microbial communities from Mt. Terri, Switzerland - Autotrophic microbial communities BRH/23 (SPAdes) (version 2) | ecosystem: Environmental > Aquatic > Deep subsurface >... | reverse complement strand
ATCTCGAACGCCGCAGCACCATGAGCGGTGCCCCGCTCTGGGCGCGCACGGCGACGGTGGCGGCGGGGCCGATCTTCAATTTCGTGCTGGCGATCGTGGTCTTTACCGCCATCGGCTTGACGCGCGGTGTCGCGGTCGAGCCTCTGACGGTTGGTGAGTTGCGCCCCGTTGCCGTCGCGCATGAGGTGATGCCGGGCGATGTGATCCTGGCCATCGACGGGCAGACCCTGCCGCAGATGGGCGAGGCGGGGTTCGGCGCCCTGACCGACAGCCTGCCTGCTGTTCCTTTGCTGGAATATCAGGTGTTACGGGACGGGCAAGAGGTCACGGTGCAGGGCCCGCATCCCATGCCGCCCGTCATCACGCAGCTGGCCCCGCAATCCGCAGCCATTGCCATTGATCTGCGCGCCGATGATGTGATCTTGGCGGTGGATGGCGATCCGATCCATGCATTCCGCGAATTGCGTGAGAAGGTCATGGCCGCCGAAGGCGCGCCGTTGCAACTGGACGTTCTGCGCGACGGGCAAGCGCTGCAATTCACCCTGACGCCGCGCCGCGTGGACGAACCGCAAGCGGGTGGCGGGTTCGAGACAAACTGGCGTATCGGGATCATCGGCGGTCTGTTCTTTGACCCCATGACCGAGTCTCCCGGCCTGGTCGAGGCGTTGGTAAACGGCGTCTCGAGCATGTGGGAGATCATCGTCGGCTCGATCTCGGGCCTGTATCACATGATCACAGGCGCGATCAGCACCTGCAACATGTCCGGCCCCATCGGGATCGCCGAAGTCTCGGGCGCGATGGCCAGTCAGGGCACGGTGAATTTCATCTATTTCATCGCCGTTTTGTCCACAGCGGTGGGCCTGCTGAACCTGTTTCCCATTCCTGTTCTGGATGGCGGACATCTGGTCTTTTACGCCTATGAGGCGGTGGCCGGTAAACCGCCCAGCGACAAGGTGTTGCGCGTGCTCATGGGGATCGGCCTGACACTGATCCTGTCGCTGATGGTCTTTGCCTTGGGCAACGATATCTTCTGCCCGTGACGGCACTCCGTGCCCGCATTCCGCGGGCATGTCGTGTCATTTGCGATAAAGCAGGCTGTCGGTCAAAAATCGGCCATAATTTGCCGATAGGCATCATCGTATCCGTATCGGATTGCGAGAGTCAGACAGATGCAGACCATCCAGAACAGTGCCCGCGGCCTTGGCCTGATGCTTTCCCTGAACTGGGACCGCCTGCTTTATCTGGCGACCATCCTGCTGGCATTGACCGCAGGCGCGTCATTGCCGCTGTTGTTCCCCTGACGCGGGCCTGATCCCGCGCGGCGGGAAAGGTGCCGAAACACAACCATTTGCTGTCCATTTATGGCACGCCCGCATCATATGCTGCGGGCGATCCGTTTTTACGTGCATGGGCTTTTGACAACGGGTCACAATGCCGATAGTGACGGTATCAACAACAAAGCATGACTGGGTTGACCGATGACCAATCACATGGGAGAGCGGCGCCGCGTCCGCAACAGGCACAAAACCGGCAAAGCCAGGTTGACGGGATGGGTGGCGCCGCTGGTGCTGGCCGGTCTGTCCTTCGGGGCGGTGATGCAGGCCGATCTGGCGCAGGCCCAGTCCTACAGTTTCAATACGGTGCAGGTCGATGGCAACCAGCGGATCGAAGCGGGCACAATCCTGAGTTATGCCGGGATCGCGCGGGGTCAGACGGTGTCGGCCGCCGAGTTGAACGACGCCTATCAGCGCATTCTAGGCAGCGGCCTGTTCGAAGAAGTCTCGCTTGAGCCACGGGGCGGCACGCTGGTGATCAGCGTGACGGAATTCCCGACCATCAACCAGATCAGCATCGAAGGAAACCGGCGCCTCAAGACCGAGGCGCTGGAAACCGTGATCCAGTCGCAATCGCGCCGCGTGTTCAACCCGTCCACGGCCGAGCGTGACGCCGCCGCCATCGCTGATGTCTATTCGCAGGCGGGGCGACTGGCCGCGACCGTGAACCCGCGCATCATCCGGCGCAGCGACAATCGCGTCGATCTGGTGTTCGAGATTTTCGAAGGCGGCATCGTCGAAATCGAGCGTATCGGTTTCGTCGGCAACCGGGTCTTTTCGGATGCGCGCCTGCGCCGCGTGCTGGAAACCAAGCAGGCCGGTCTTCTGCGGGCCTTGATCCAGCGCGACACCTTCGTGGCGGACCGCATCGAATTCGACAAGCAGGTCCTTCAGGACTTCTATTTCTCGCGCGGCTATGTCGATTTCCGCACGACCGCCGTGAATACTCAGCTTTCGCGCGAACGCGATGGTTTCTTCATCACCTTCAATGTCGAGGAGGGACAGCAGTTCCGCTTTGGCACGGTGACCACGACATCGGATCTGACCGATGTGAATCCCGACGAATTCGCAGCGGCCCTGACGATCCGCGACGGCAGCGTCTACTCTCCCATGACGGTCGAGAACAATATCGCCCGGCTGGAGCGTCTGGCGATCCAGAAGGGGCTGAACTTCGTGCGGGTCGAGCCGCGCATCGTGCGGAACGACCGCGATCTGACGCTGGATGTGGAATTCGCGCTGGTGCGTGGCCCGCGGATCTTCGTCGAACGGATCGACATCGAGGGCAATGCCACAACGTTGGACCGTGTGGTCCGCCGTCAGTTCCGGGTGGTCGAGGGCGATCCCTTCAACCCGCGCGAGATCCGCGAAAGCGCCGAGCGTATCCGCGCCCTGGGCTTTTTCAGCGACGCCCGTGTGAACGCCCGCGAGGGATCCACGCCCGATCAGGTGATCGTCGATGTGGATGTCGAAGAACAACCGACCGGCAGCCTGTCCTTCGGCGGCGCCTATGGCACCAACGGGGGCTTCTCGCTGATCGCCAGCTTCAGCGAAAGCAACTTCCTTGGGCGTGGTCAGCGTCTGGAACTGACCTTCTCGGGGGCCGAGGAGAATCAGGCCTATGAGATCCGTTTCACCGAGCCCGCGCTTCTGGGCCGTGATCTGGCGCTGGATCTGGAACTGGGCTACCGCGAAACCAACAACTCGTTTGCGGATTACGACACCGCCATCGCCCGCTTCAGCCCGGGTCTGACCTTCCCGATCAGCGAGTCGGGGCGTCTGCGCGCCTTCTACAAGGCCGAAAGCGTCGAGATCAGCAACTATGCCTTCACAGGCACGCTTCTGGATGCCGAGGAAGAACAGGGGCAACTCTGGAGTTCCGCTGTCGGATATACTTACAGTTTCGACAACCGCCGCACCGGGCTTGATCCCGATACCGGCTTCCTGCTGCAGTTCGGGCAGGAATTCGCGGGTCTGGGCGGGGACAGCACCTATATCAAGACCACGGCCAAGGCGCAGGCACAGACCACGATCCTGAACGACGAGATTACCTTGCGCGCCTCGATCGAGGGGGGGATGCTCAACTTTTCCTCCGGCACCAGCCGCGTGACGGATCGTTACCTGATCGGTGGCTCGATCATGCGCGGTTTCGCGCCCGATGGCATCGGTCCGCGCGAAGTGGGCACCGACAGTTCGGGGGCGGCCTATAATGACGCGCTTGGCGGCAATGTCTATGCCGTCGCCAAGATCGAGGCCGAGTTCCCGCTGGGTCTGCCAGAGGAATACGGTATCCGCGGCGGCGTCTTCTATGATGTCGGCTCGGTCTGGGATCTGGATCTGTCCAACGCCAATGTGCTTTATGAAGATTTCTCCCTGCGCCATGTGATCGGCGTGTCCATCTTCTGGGACTCGGTCGTGGGTCCGTTGCGTTTCAACTTCTCGAAGGCGCTGGAGAAGGAAGATTTCGACGACGAACAGACCTTCAACCTGACCGTTTCGACGCGGTTCTGATGTCGCGTTGTGGCCTGTCCGCACGCGGCGGGCTGGCCGCCCTGCTGGTGCTGTTGGCACTGGCGGCATCGCCTGCGCCTGTGACGGCACAGGATAACCAGTTGATCCGCAGCCCGGTGCTGTCACTGGATCAGGACCGCATGTTTGCCGTGTCCGCATTCGGGCAGAGGATCGAGGCCGAGTTGCAGGCGGATGGCAGCCTTCTGGAAGCCGAGAACCGCCGCATCGAGGCCGAGCTTGAAGCCGAAGAGAAGGACCTGACCGCGCGGCGCCCGGCGATGAGCGCGGAAGCCTTCCGGGCGCTGGCCGATGCCTTCGACACCAAGGTCCAGCGCATCCGCAACGAGCAGACCGCAAAGGCACGCGCGCTCGGACTGCGCACCGAAGAGGCGCAGCGCCAGTTTATCGAAGCGGCCCGTCCGGTGCTGGAACAGATGATGGTCGATGCTGGCGCCGTGGTGATCATCGACCCGCGCAGCGTCGTGATGAGCCGTGCGGCGATCGACGTGACCGAAGAGGCCATCCGCCGGATCAATGCGAATATCGGAGATGGCACCGGCGAGGCCATGCCGCAGGACCTGTCACCGGACAGCCCGGCCCATCCCGCCACGCCGGATGCTCCCGCCACACCACAGGACTGACCGCCGATATGCTTGCCCCTGCGGGGGCGAATTGTTACTGACAGACACGACACGATGACGGCCGGGCAGGGCTGCGGGCCGCAACTGGCCCCGACCATGTCCGGTGAAACAGACCCGGACGTGGCCCGGGCCAGACAGGGGGGCAGATGACAGAGCCTTTGAAGAGCGCCGATATCCTCATGATCCAGCGGATATTGCCGCATCGCTATCCTTTCCTGCTGGTGGACAAGGTGGTCGATATCGACGGCACCGCCTCGGCTGTGGGTATCAAGAATGTCACCATGAACGAGCCGCATTTTCAGGGCCATTTCCCCGGCAACCCGATCATGCCGGGCGTCACCATCGTGGAGGCCATGGCCCAGACCGCGGCTGTCATGGTGGGCGTGGCGCTGGACATGGCCGACAAGGAATTGCTGGTCTATTTCATGGCCATCGACGGCTGCAAGTTCCGCCGCAAGGTGGTGCCCGGCGATGTGTTGCGCATGACGATCACCACCCTGCGCGGCAAGCCCGGCGGCAAGGTCTGGCGCTTCAAGGGCGTGGCCGAGGTGGAGGGTGAAATGGCGGCGGAATGCGAGTTCACCGCCATGATGGACCTGCCCAAGGAGTAACCCATGCCCAGCCGGATCCATCCCTCTGCCATCATCGAGGACGGCGCCCAGATCGGCGCGGATGTCATGATCGGTCCCTTCTGCCATGTCGGCCCGCAGGTCCGTCTGGCCGATCGCGTGCATCTGCACAGCCATGTCGTGGTCACCGGCCGGACCGAGGTGGGCGAGGCGACCGAGATCCATCCCTTCGCCGTGATTGGCGGCATTCCGCAGGACCTCAAGTTCAAGGGCGAAGAGACGCGTCTGGTGATCGGTGCGCGCAACCGCATCCGCGAACATGTCACCATGAATACCGGCACCGAAGGCGGCGGCGGCATCACCCGCGTGGGCGATGACGGGCTGTTCATGGCGGGCTGCCATGTGGCCCATGACGTGCAGATCGGCAACCGGGTGATCGTGGTCAACAACGCGGCCTTGGCCGGGCATTGCATTATCGCCGATGACGTTATCATCGGCGGGTTGTCGGGCGTGCATCAATGGGTGCGCATCGGGCAGGGGGCCATCATCGGGGCGGTCACGATGGTCACCAATGATGTGATCCCCTACGGTCTGGTGCAGGCTCCGCGCGGGGTGCTGGACGGGCTGAACCTTGTGGGGCTCAAGCGGCGTGGCGTGCCGCGTGCCGACATCACCGCGCTGCGGGCCGCCTTCCAGATGCTGGCGCAGGGCGAGGGCGCGTTTCAGGACCGTGCCCGCCGTCTGGGCGAAGAGACGCAGTCGGACTATGTCCGCCAGATCGTCGATTTCGTCACGGCCGGGTCGGACCGGTCCTTTCTGACGCCGGGCTGATGCTGGCGCTGATCGCAGGACGGGGGCAATTGCCGGGTCATGTGGTGGCCCGCCATGGCGCACCTGTGCTGGTCGCGGCGCTTGAAGGCTTTCCCCCGGACCACCTGACCCCCGATCTCACCTTTCGCGTGGAACGGCTGGGATCGTTCATCGCCGATCTGAGATCACGCGGCGTGACAGAAATCTGCATGGCGGGCGCGATTGGCCGGCCAAAGCTGGACCCCGCGCTGATCGACACGGCCACCATGCCCTTGGTGCCGCGGATGATGCAGGCGCTGGGGCAGGGCGACGATGGCGCGCTGCGCGTGGTGATCGCGCTGTTCGAGGAGGCGGGCTTCACCATCCGCGCCGCGCATGAGATCTGTCCCGATCTGCTGCTGCCTGAAGGCATCCCCACCCGCGCGCAACCGGAACCAGAGCATGAGTCCGCCGCCCGTCTGGGCATGGCCACGATTGCCGAGATGGGCCGTAGTGATACCGGCCAGGCCTGCGTGATCCGGCGCGGTGATGTGCTGGCCCGCGAAGGCGCGGATGGCACCGATGCGATGCTGGCGCAACTGGCCAAGGGCGGCACCGGCAGCAGTGACCCCGACCCGCTGACATGGGGATTTACGGCGATCACCGACGCCGCGACAACCGCCCTTGATTGGCTGGGCGGACGCGAGACGACAGACCACAATGGCGCGATCCTCTGCAAGGCCCCTAAACCCGCGCAGGACCGCCGCGTGGATCTGCCCACCATCGGCCCCGGCACGGCGATGCGCGCGGCGGATGCCGGCCTCGACGGGATCGTGATCGAGGCGGGAGGCGTCTTCGTCCTTGACCTGCCTGCGGTGCTGCGAATCCTTGACGAACGCGGCCTCTTTCTTTGGGTGCGCCGCCCATGAAGGTCTTTCTGATCGCGGGCGAATCCTCTGGTGACAAGCTGGGGGCTGCATTGATGACGGGCCTCAAGCAACTGACAAAACCTGTCTTTTCCGGTGTCGGCGGCCCCTTGATGCAGGCCGAGGGGATGGAGAGCCTGTTCCCGATGGATGAGTTGAGCATCATGGGCTTGGCCGAGGTGCTGCCCAAGTATTTTCACCTCAAACGCAGGATCGCGCAGACAGCACAAGCCGTGCTGGCCGCAAAGCCCGATGTGCTGGTTACCATCGACAGCCCGGATTTCTGCCTGCGTGTCGCGAAACTGGTCAAGGCGCAAAGCAATATCCGCATCGTGCACTATGTGGCGCCTTCCGTCTGGGCGTGGCGGCCAGGGCGCGCCGCCAAGATGGCCCGCGTGGTTGATCATGTGCTGGCGCTTCTGCCTTTCGAGCCACCCTATATGCAGGCCGCCGGGATGGACTGCGATTTCGTCGGCCACCCGGTCGTGGCTGAACCGCTGGCAAGCGAGGCTGAAGCGCAGGCTTTCCGCGCACACCACGGCATCGGTGAGGCGCCGCTCTTGCTGGCGCTCCCTGGGTCGCGGCGAGGCGAGGTGTCGCGGCTGGCCCCCCGTTTCGGCGCGGCATTGGCGCAGGTGATGCAGGCGCAGCCCGACCTGCGGATCGTGGTGCCGACCACCCCCAATGTCACGGCACTGGTCCGGGATCTGACGGCCAGCTGGCCCGGCGCGCCGATCATCCTTGATCCGCACAGCATGAACTCAATCGCCTATCATGCTGAAAAACGCGCCGCTTTCCGCGCCGCTGACCTTGCTTTGGCCGCCTCCGGCACTGTCTCGCTGGAACTGGCCGCCACTGCCACGCCTATGGTCATCGCCTATGACATGAACCCGATCAGCCGCGTACTTATCGGGCGGATGCTGAAGATCGAGACGGTGACGCTGGTCAATCTGGTGTCGGACACCCGCGCCGTGCCGGAATGTCTGGGCCGCAATTGCACGCCCGAGACGATTGCCGCCGCCCTGAAAGACGTGATGCGCAGCCCCGACCTACAGCAAGAGGCGATGCGTCTGACCATGGAACGCTTGGGCGCAGGTGGCCCGCCACCGGGGCTGCGGGCCGCTCAGGCGATACTTGAACACCTGCCCGCAAGCACCTGACACTCGGCATTCATCTTGCCAAAAATACTCATGGCAACGCCGCCCCAATCGCGGCCTTCAGCCTTTCCAGATCCAGCCGCCACCCAGAACCCGGCTGCTGCCCGGATCATAGAACACGCAAGCCTGCCCCGGTGACACGCCTTCCTCGGGTGTCAGCAGTTCGACCGTGGCCGTGGTCGGCGACAATGGCCGGATCACCGCCTCGCGCGGGGGGCGCGTCGAGCGGACCTTGACCGCCACATGCCATTCATCCGCACTGTCGAAGGGCGCATCGCCCAGCCAGTTGATCTCGCGCAGGGGCACGACCCGAGTCGAGAGCATCTCTTTCGGCCCGACGATCACGCGCTTGGTATCGACGTCCAGCTTGACCACATACAGCGGGTCTTCAAGCCCCCCGATCCCAAGCCCGCGCCGTTGCCCGATCGTATAATGGATCACGCCCTTATGCGTGCCCAGAACGCGGCCTTCGACATCGACGATCTCGCCGGGTTCCGCGGCGCCGGGGCGCAGCTTCTCGATCACCGCGGCATAGTTGCCATTGGGCACGAAGCAGATATCCTGACTGTCGGGCTTATCCGCCACCGGCAGGCCATATCGCGCAGCCAATGCCCGCGTTTCCGCCTTGGAGGTCAGATGCCCCAGCGGAAAGCGCAGGTAATCCAGTTGTTCCGCCGTGGTCGAGAACAGGAAATAGCTCTGATCCCGCGCCGCATCCGCCGCTGCGTGCAACTCGGGTCCCATCGCCCCCAGCTTGCGCTGGATGTAATGCCCCGTGGCCATGCAATCCGCCTCAAGATCGCGTGCGGTTTCCAGCAGGTCCTTGAACTTCACCCGCTCGTTGCAGCGGATGCAGGGCACCGGGGTCGCCCCCGCCAGATAGCTGTCGGCGAATTCGTCGATCACCGCATCCTTGAAAACGTTCTCGTAATCCAGAACGTAATGCGGGAATCCCATGGTTTCCGCCACGCGCCGCGCGTCATGGATATCCAGCCCGGCGCAGCAGGCACCCTTCTTGGCCAGCGCCGCGCCATGATCGTAAAGCTGCAGCGTCACGCCCACCACGTCATAGCCTTCCTCGGCCAGTTGCGCGGCCACCACCGAACTGTCCACGCCGCCCGACATCGCCACGACCACACGCGTCTGCGAGGGCGGCTTGGCAAAGCCCAGCGAATTCAGCGGGTGATCGGTGTCGAGGGCCATCATGGCCTCCTTGGTCAGGGGGGCGGTTGAGAGCGGCGGGGCCTTGATGCGGCCCCGGAAACTCCACGGGAATATAGGAAAATCCTAGATACTCTCAACCCCCTGTTTCACCGGCTGTTAAGCGCGCTTGCCCAATCTGCGGCAAATGGAAAGGATAAAAGGCATGTTTCTGAAAAAGGTGGATGGGCCGCGGGCCGTGACACTGCCTGACGGCTCGGTGATGACACGCGCCGATCTGCCTCCGGCTGACACCACCCGCTGGGTGGCCAGTCGCAAGGCGGCCGTGGTGCGCGCGGTGCTGCATGGACTGATCTCTCGCGCCGAAGCGCTGGAACGATACGGATTGAGCGATGATGAATTCGATGGCTGGCTGCGGGCCATCCGCGATCATGGCGTCGCCGCACTCAGGGCGACGGCGGTGCAAAAGTATCGACAACCATGAGCTGTAGTGATAGTTTCAAGGTCTCGGGTAACGGTGGATTAACTCTTTTTGGTCAGGGTAGGTGAATATCGTATCCCCTGATGGAGTGTGTTCATGCGAGTGCTGCTGGTTGAAGACGACCCTACGACATCCAAAAGCATCGAAATGATGCTGACCCATGCCAATCTGAACGTCTACACGACGGATCTGGGAGAGGAGGGGATCGATCTGGCCAAGCTCTATGACTATGACCTGATCTTGCTTGATCTTGGCCTGCCCGACATGCACGGACATGAGGTGTTGCGCCAGCTCCGCCTGGCCCGGGTCGAAACCCCGATCCTGATCCTGTCGGGGGCCGATGACACCGACAACAAGATCAAGGGCTTCGGCTTTGGCGCGGATGACTATCTGACCAAGCCCTTTCACCGCGAAGAACTGGTGGCGCGCATTCACGCGATCATCCGCAGGTCCAAGGGACATTCGCAGTCGGTGATCCGGACCGGCAAGATCAACGTCAATCTGGATGCCAAGACCGTCGATGTGCTGGGCAAGGGGGTGCATCTGACCGGCAAGGAGTATCAGATGCTGGAACTGCTCAGCCTGCGCAAGGGCACGACCCTCACCAAGGAGATGTTCCTGAACCATCTCTATGGCGGCATGGACGAGCCCGAGTTGAAGATCATCGACGTCTTCATCTGCAAGCTGCGCAAGAAGCTGGCGACGGCCACGGGTGGGGACAATTACATCGAAACGGTCTGGGGCCGGGGCTATGTGCTGCGCGATCCTGATCCTGCCAGCCTTGATGGTCACCGCCTGGCGATCGGGGCGTGACGGGTTGACGTCATCGAAAGACAGGGTCTTGCACCACTCACGGACTGGACCTTGATCCCAAGCCCCCTTATCACTTTGGCACGAAACAAGCGCCGGGTGACAAGGGGGCTGTGGTGACGGACAGGATGCAGAACACCGCGACAGAGGCCGCCATGTCGCGCGCGCCAGAAGATCTGACCCTGTCCGAGGCCCGCGCCGAACTGGCGCGTCTGGCCCGCCTGATCGAGGCTGCGAATATTGCCTATCACCAGAAGGACGCACCCGAGATCTCGGATGCGGATTATGACAGCCTCAGGCAACGCAATGCGCGGATCGAATCGCTGTTTCCCGATCTCAAGCGCGCCGACAGTCCCAGCGAGCAGGTCGGCGCACGTTTGGCTGACGGCTTCGGCAAGATCACCCATGCGGTGCGGATGCTGTCGCTGGGCAATGCCTTCGAGGATGAGGAGATTGCCGAGTTTGACGAGTATATCCGCAAATACCTGAACCTGGGCAGCGCCGATCTGACCTATACGGCCGAACCCAAGATCGACGGGTTGAGCCTGTCGCTGCGCTATGTGGATGGCCATCTGGTGCAGGCCGCCACCCGCGGCGATGGCGAAGTGGGCGAGAATGTCACCGAGAACGCCCGCACCATTGCCGATATTCCCACCCGTCTGAGCGGCGCCCCTGACCTTCTTGAAGTGCGCGGTGAGGTCTATATGAGCCACGCGGATTTCGCGGCGCTCAATGCCCGCCAGGCCGAGACGGGCGGCAAGACCTTTGCCAATCCGCGCAATGCCGCGGCCGGATCGCTGCGCCAGCTCGACGCCGCGATCACCCGCGCCCGGCCGCTGCGCTTTTTCGCCTATGGCTGGGGCGCGCTGTCCGCGCCTTTGGCGACGACGCAGATGGGGGCGATCGAACGGCTGGCGGATTTGGGTTTCGTCACCAATGACCTGACGCGCCTGTGCAATGGCCCCGAAGAGATGCTGGCGCATTACCGCCAGATCGAGTCGCAACGCGCGACCTTGGGCTATGACATCGACGGGGTCGTCTACAAGGTCAACGATCTGGCGCTGCAGGCACGGCTTGGGTTCCGCTCGACCACGCCCCGCTGGGCCATCGCGCATAAATTTCCCGCCGAACTTGCCTGGACGCGTCTTGAGGGGATCGACATCCAGGTCGGCCGGACCGGGGCGCTGTCTCCTGTGGCGCGCCTACTGCCGGTCACCGTGGGCGGCGTGGTCGTGTCGAACGCAACGCTGCATAACGAGGATTACATCGCCGGTCGCGACGCGCGCGGCAACCCGATCCGCGAGGGCAAGGACATCCGCGTGGGGGATTGGGTGCAGGTCTATCGCGCGGGCGATGTGATTCCCAAGATCGCGGATGTGGACCTGTCGCAACGCCCCGAGGGCGCGGTGCCTTTCGTTTTTCCGGATCATTGCCCCGAATGTGGATCGGACGCCATCCGCGAGGAGGGCGACGCCGTCCGCCGCTGCACCGGCGGGATGATCTGCCCTGCGCAAGCGGTTGAAAAACTGAAACATTTCGTCAGCCGCGGGGCCTTCGACATCGAAGGTCTGGGCGCGAAACAGGTCGAGATGTTCTATCACGACGATCAGCTGCCGATCCGCGAACCTGCCGACATCTTCACATTGCGTGAACGGGACGAGGGTAACCTGTCGCGGTTGAAGAACCGCGAAGGCTGGGGGGAAAGAAGCGCGACCAATCTGTTCCAGGCGATCGAAGACAAGCGCGACATCCCCTTCGGCAGGCTGTTGTTCGCCCTTGGCATCCGGCATGTCGGCGAGGCGGCCTCGAACCTGATCGCCTCGCATTACGGCACATGGGACAGTTTCGTGACGGCGATGGACGGGGCGGCCTCTCTGGACGGGGCGGACTGGAATGACCTGATGTCGATTGACGGGGTCGGCCCGGTCATGGCCCGCGCGCTTGTCACCGCCTTCGCGCAGGACGCCGAACGGCAGAGTATCGACCGTCTCGTCTCGCATCTGCGCGTGGGCGAGGCGCGCCGCATCGCCGCCGAGGGCAGCCCTGTGGCGGGCAAGACCATCGTGTTCACCGGAACGCTGGAAAAGATGACGCGGGCCGAAGCCAAGGCCAGGGCCGAAGCCTTGGGGGCCAAGGTCGCAGGCTCGGTCAGTGCCAAGACCGATATTCTGGTGGCGGGGCCCGGTGCAGGGTCCAAGGCCAAGAAGGCCGCCGAACTGGGGATCGAGACGCTGGACGAGGATGGCTGGCTGACCCTGATCGGCGCGGCATGAGCGGGCGGCCCGAAGCCCTTTTTCCGCTTTTCGCGGGGATCGAAACGCTGGAGGGCGTGGGGCCGAAAACGGCGCAACTTCTGGAGCAGATCCAGATCACGCGGCCACGCGATCTTATCTTCACGCTGCCGCATTCCGGCGTGGACAGGGCGCGCCGCGCCTCGGTCCGCGATGCGGTCTTGCCTCAAGTCGTGACGGTCGAGGTGGTGATCGGCAAACACAACCCGCCACGCACCAAGGGCGGTGCCTACCGGATCGTGGTCGAGGATGCGGCCACCACCTTTCAACTCGTCTTCTTCCACGTGAGAGGCGACTATCTGCAGAAACAACTGCCCACCGGCCAGCGCCGCGTGGTGTCGGGACGTGTCGAACTGTTCGACGGGATCGCCCAGATGGTCCATCCCGATCACATGCTGCGACCCGAAGAGGCCGGAGAGATTCCGCCTTTTGAACCGGTCTATCCGCTGACCGCGGGCGTCAGCCAAAAGCAGATGTTCAAGGCTGCGCAGGCCGCGCTGACCCGGCTGCCGGTCCTGAGCGAGTGGATCGACCCCGAACAGAAGCGGCGGGCGGGGTGGCCTGACTGGGCCGATGCGGTGCGACAGGCCCATTCCCCCGCGCGCCCCGAGGATCTGGCGGCGACCGCCCCGGCCCGCGAGAGGCTTGCCTATGACGAGATGATGGCCCATCAGATCACGCTCGCACTGGCCCGCGCCACGCTGCGCCGCACCAAAGGGCGTGAAAGCCATGGAACCGGCCGTCTGCAAGCCCGCGTGATGGCGGCGCTGCCCTATACGCCGACCGGCGCGCAGATGCGGGCGATCGAGGAGATCGCCCGCGACATGGCCGCCCCTTTGCGGATGAACCGGCTGCTGCAGGGCGATGTGGGCGCGGGCAAGACTTTGGTCGCCTTCCTGTCGCTGCTGATCGCGGTCGAGGCAGGCGGGCAGGGCGTGATGATGGCCCCAACCGAAATTCTGGCCCGGCAGCATCTGGAAAGCCTTCGGCCCATGGCCGAAGATGCGGGCGTCGTGCTGGAGATCCTTACCGGTCGCGACAAGGGGGCCGAACGGCGCGCCAAGCTGGACGCTTTGGCGCGGGGCGATATCCAGATCCTGCTTGGCACCCATGCGGTGTTCCAGAAGGATGTGGAATTCGCAGACCTGCGGCTGGCCGTTGTCGATGAACAGCACCGCTTTGGTGTGCGTCAGCGGTTGGAACTGGGGCAGAAGGGCGCGCAGGCCGATGTTCTGGTGATGACGGCGACACCAATCCCCCGGTCGCTGGCGCTGGCGCAATATGGCGACATGGATGTCTCGGTGCTGGATGAGAAACCGCCCGGACGCCAGCCGATCAAGACGGCCATGGTGTCAGCGGGCCGGATGGAAGAGGTGATCAATCATCTGCGCCGCGCCATTCTGGACGGCCGCCAGGCCTATTGGGTTTGTCCCCTTGTCGAGGAGAGCGAGTCCGTCGACATGACCGCAGCCGAGGAACGGTTCAAGCACCTGCGCGCCGTTCTGGGGGAAGGCAATGTGGGGCTGGTCCACGGACAGATGCCCGCCCCCGAAAAAGACGCGGCCATGGCGGCGTTTCAGGCGGGCAAGACCGCCGTTCTGGTCGCTACCACCGTGATCGAGGTCGGGGTGAACGTGCCCAATGCCACGATCATGGTGATCGAACAGGCCGAGATCTTC
>Ga0209347_1004533_pt1 | contig 14348 bp, 12 predicted proteins | sample AutmiccommuBRH23_FD_187382 | JGI IMG/M metagenome (GOLD analysis project Ga0209347, IMG submission 187382) | Deep subsurface microbial communities from Mt. Terri, Switzerland - Autotrophic microbial communities BRH/23 (SPAdes) (version 2) | ecosystem: Environmental > Aquatic > Deep subsurface >... | reverse complement strand
AGGCATCGTTCTTGCAAACAGGGGCCTTGTACTCCTTGGTGGCCACCTTAGCGAGGGCTTTGATGTCCAGAGCGTCGCCAATGCCGCATCCCGAACAGATGTACACGCCGATTTTATTAGCCATTGCTCTGCCCCCTCACTGATTGGATTGCCTTCAAGGCTGCAGCGGTGGCATCCTGTACTGCGGCCGCAACGTCCTGAGGTTTTTTGGTGCAGCCGGCGGCGCAGATGCCGCCCTGCCCCTCGGCCACGAAGCCGTCTGCATCATAGGATACATTGGCGGGTATTTTATCGGCGGCGGTGGCAGGCTGCATACCGGTGGCCAGCACCACCAGGTCGAATCTTTCTTCGGTGAGCTGCTGATTAATCTGGTCCTCGGCCACCACGATCAGGTCGCCGCTGGCCGCGTCCTCCAGTATTTCACCGGCCTTGCCCTTAATAAAGGTGATCCCGGTTTCATTTTGGACCTTGACGTAGAAATCCTCATGCCGGCCCCGGGCCCTGATGTCGATGTAGTAAATGTATATTTCGGCCTCGGGGTACTGCTCCCGGACATAGGTGGCCTGCTTCAGCGAAGCCATGCAGCACACCGATGAGCAGCACTGCAGGTGATTTTCATCCCTGGACCCCGCACACTGGATAAAGGCAATCCTTTTGATTTCCTTTCCGTCCGAGGGCCGCACTATCTTTCCTTTGGTGGGGCCGTTTACTGCGGCCAGCCTCTCCATGATCACATTGGTAATCACGTTTGGGAAGCGGCCAAATCCGTAATAACTCAACTTGCCGGCATCGTATGGCTGCCAGCCGGCGGCCCAGATCACGGCGCCGACATTGAGCTTCATGGTTTTTGCCTTCATCTCGGGCTCGATGGCGCCGTACTGGCAAGCCTCAAGGCACTTTTTACAGCCTGACTCACAGGCCGCTGCGTCGATGACGTATTTCATCGGGAAAGCAAATTCATGGGGCAGGTAAGCTGCCTTGGTCTTGTCCAGCCCGTAGTTGAAATCGTTGGGCCTTTCAGCCGGGCAGACTTCGGCGCACTTGCCGCAGGCGGTGCAGTTTTCATTGACGTACCGAGGGTTTAGCTTCACGGTAACATCATAATTGCCCTCCTGGCCGGAAATACTCTCCACCTCGGCCATGGTCAAAATCTTTATGCCGGGGTTGGCCTTCACCCTTCTGAAGTTTATTTCCAGGCCGCAGTTGGGAGGGCAGAGCTTTGGGAAGTAATGGTTGATCTGGGTCACCTTGCCGCCCAGATAAGGGTTTTTCTCCACCAGAAAAACGTCAAACCCCACCTCGGCGGCTTCCACGGCGGCGGTCAGGCCGCTTATCCCCCCGCCCACCACCAAAATGCTTTTGTTTACCATAATCAAGAATCTCCATTCATTTAATGAAGTTAAAGTTAATCCCATCCCAGTCTTTATATTCCTGACCCGCCACAAAAAAACAACTTCCAGGCGGCTCAAAGCTCGCCTGGAAAAACTGGTTTAAAATCCGTTCTTTTACCGCCCAGTCTCCACAGGCGTTTGCTTTATCAATCCGGGCTGCTGAGATACCGGCAAAACATAAGGAGTGAGAGCCCGTGACCTAAGGCCACGGGCCCCCCGCGCCGTGGATGGCACGTTAACAGGTCTCTTTTAACCCCTTCGGGGATCCCGCTGAGATTAACTTACTCGACGCCGAGCAGGTTCAGGATGGGCCGCTTGAACACCGACCACTCGTTGGTCTTGGGATCGAACTTGGTGTTCACGAAGCACAGCCAGTTCTCTTCGTCCAGTTTCGGGAAGTCGGCCCTGAAGTAGTAGCCGGGCCACCTGGTCTCTTCACGGAACATGACGGTCCTGATGTGGGACTCGGCCTGAACCAGCCGGTGCTTGTTCTCCCAGCACCTCATCAGCTCGTGCAGGTCCCGGGCCGCCAGTTTGTCCTGGTCTTCCTTCAGGAAGTTGACCAGCACGGTGGCGCGGTCCAGGGAGGACTTGTTGGTGGAGAAGTTGGAGGAGAAGCCTCCTACATACTCGTCCATTACCTTCTGCAACCTGAACATGAACATCCTCGGGAAGATGTAGTTCGGGTTGATTTCGGGGTCGGTGGTCAGACCCTTGAACTGCTCATAGGTTTCGAGGGGCTTGTAGGTTTCCTTCTTGATTTCTTCCACCACAGCGGCGTCCACGTTGGGCTGGGTGTTGTTGTCCAGGATGAACTTGATCGCAGCCTTGGCAGCGATGCGGCCTTCGGCGTGGGAGCCGGAGGAGAACTTGTGGCTGGAGGCGCCGGAGGCGTCGCCGGCCGCAAACAGTCCCTTGACCGTGGTCATGTTGCAGTAGCCCCAGAAATACTCGGTGCCGCCGGCCAAATCCTCGGGGCCGGATACCCAGGCGCCGGAAGCTCCGGAGTGCGATCCGATGAAGTAGGGCTCGGTGGCGGCGATTTCGGAAGAACCTTTATCGGGCTCAACGTTGGTGGCCGCCCACAGCAGGGCCTGGGAGATGGTCATGTCAAGGAAGTCTTCCCATGCCTCGGCTTCCAGTTCCTTCATTTTCTTTTTGAAGGCTTTCTCGTCGCCTTCGTACTTCTTGGCCAGGTTGGCGATGGCCTCTTCGGTCCTCATGTAGAGGGGGCCCTTGCCTTCGAAGAGGTCCAGCATGCCGAGGTAGTTGCGCAGGTTGGCCGGGATAGGCTTCACAGCGCCATATTTGCCCCAGTTGGCCAGTTCGTCGCGGCGGGTTTCCATGTAATTCTCGCCAAAGGCGTTGGTGGCGCGGGATTTGAACAGCAGGAACCAGGCGCCAACCGGGCCGTAAGCGTCTTTGAAGCGGATGGGCACAAAACGGACTTCCTGGCAGGTCATTTCGGCGCCGGCCTTGATGGTGAAGTAGGCCGAAGAACCGGTGCTGAAGGGGGGATACCAGGAACGGCCGAGGCCTTCACCGGTGGACTTGGGCTTGAACACGCCGACGGCGCCGCCCATGGCAGCCAGCACAGCCTTGGCTTTGAAGACGTAGAATTTGTTTTCCCGGACGCTGAAGCCGATGGCGCCGGCAACCCTGTCTCCGTCCAGCAGGGGCTCGATTACGAAGATACGCTCATAGATGTTGTCCATACCCAGGGCGTTCTTGGCGGCCTCGGCCACCACCACCTTGTAGGACTCACCGTTGATCATCAGCTGCCAGCGGCCCTCGTTGATATAGTTGCCGTCATCATCCTTCCAGAAGGGCAGGCCCCACTGGTCGAAGAGGTGCACGGTGCTGTCAACGTGGCGGGCGATGTTGGCCACCAGGTCATCCCGGGCTACGCCCATCAGGTCGTATTTGACGTACTTGATATAGTCCTCAATGGTGTTGGTGCCTTTCCTTACGCCGATGTACTGGTTGATGGCCGAGAGGCCCATGCCCACAGCACCGGAGCGGACCAAGGAGGCCTTGTCCACCAGAGTCACTTTAACTCCGTGTTTCTGTCCCCAGTATGCAGCCTCGACGGCCGCGCCGCAAGCCGCCATACCGCCGCCAACAATCAAAAGATCTGTAGTAATTTCTACAGTTTCAAAGTCCTTATAGCTCGGCATTTATATTAAACCTCCTCCGTAATCTCATTTTCAAGCCAGGTGGTTGAAAGACCAATTACTTCTTGTAGGTCCACACGGGCACACCCAGAGAGGCGGGCTCGGTGTACAGCTCAATGGAGTCGAGGCTGGCTTCGGTGGCGAATCCGCCGTCGGGCACTGCCTTGCCTTCTTCAGTGGTCCGGATGGGGAACTTGAAGCGCTTGACCATGCCGTTGCGGAACTTGATCGTCCACATAATATCCTCGGAGCCCCTCAGCGGGGTGCAGCTGGCTCCCAGGGGAACGAAATCCTTATATCCGCTCAGGTCCATGGCCTGTTGCGGGCAGGCCTTGGCGCAGCAGAGGCACTCCCAGCACATCCAGGGGTCACGGTTGTAGGCCTTCATTTTTTCTTTGTCCAGCACCATGAGGTCATTGGGGCAGGCGTACATGCAGGCAGTTTTGTCCTGACCTTTGCAACCATCGCACTTTTCGGCAATTACAAAAGTTGGCATTAATTCAACCTCCTATTCCCATTTTTTAAAGATTTTTGGATCTTCTTCAACAGGCACAATCACACACACTATTCCTGTCTAAACCATTTGGCAAATCCCTTTACCTCTCCCTAGACATACCACCTCCCCTGAATGGTTTGTCTTCAGGTCCACCTTCTGTTTGTAGTACCGGTGGACCGCTGCCAAACTCGGCGGGGCATAACCGCCGTAAAAGGGTAAGCGGGACCGGCACGCGCCTTTTCAGCCGCATGCCGGCCAATGATCAATCTTTACTTCTCCAGGCTCTGATAGTACTCCATGAGGATCTTGAGGACTTCGGGACGACTGAAGTTGCTGGGCGGCAGCTCACCGGCGGCCAGCATGGCCCGCAGCTTGGTGCCGCTGATATTCAGGTGATCGGAAGCGTCGTGGGGGCAGGTCTTCTCGGTGGTCATGCCCTCGCACTTATTGCAGTAGAAGGCCGATGTCACTTTAATGGGCTGGCAGAGGATCTCGCCGGGCTTGAACTCATCGAAGAGCTCCTGGGCCTGATAGGCGGTGTAGTAACTTCCCACACCGGCGTGGTCACGGCCCACCAGCAGGTGGCTGCAGCCGAAGTTCTGACGGAAAATGGCGTGCAGGATGCCCTCGCTGGGTCCGGCATAGCGCATTTCCATGGGGTACACGCGCATGACGCAGGTCTTGGGATTAAAATAGTTTTCCAGCAGCACCTCGTAGCACTTGAGCCTGGTCTCAGCCGGAATGTCGCCGGGCTTAAGTTTGCCCACGATGGGGTGAATCAGCAGCCCGTCGCAGACCTCGTTGCCGGCTTTGCAAAGGAACTCGTGGGAGCGGTGCAGGGGGTTCCTGGTCTGGAAGGCAGCTACGGTTTTCCAGCCCTTTTCATCAAAGACCGCCCTGGTCTGCTGCGGGGTGGCATAATAGGAGCCGTATTTCTTGGCATAGCCCATCTGGCTGAAGGTCACCACGGGGCCGCCCACGTTGACCTCGGGCTGGGACATAACCTTCTGCACGCCGGGGTGGTCCTTGTCGTTGGTAAAGAATACTTCCTTGCACTCCTTGACCTTGTCGTAGGTGTACTTCTCCTGCACGGTCATGGTGCCCACATAGGTATCGGTCTCGTCGTCCACCAGGGCCACTTCCATGCCTTCCTTGAGGTCATTGGCCTGTTCCTTGGTCACCGAAACAGTGATGGGAATGGGCCAGGCCAGACCGCCGGCCATGTGCTTGGTGGCCACTACACTCTCGTAGTCGGCCTTGCCCATAAAACCGGTCAGGGGGCTGAAGGCACCCATGCCGATCATGAGCAGGTCGGAAGTTTCCCGGGAACTCATCCGGATTACCGGAAGGGTCTTGGCCTTGGCCAGTGCTTCGGCGCGCTGATCCTCGGGAAGCAGTACAGGGGTAAGTTTCCCGCCATGCGGGGCTACCAATTTGGACATTCCACAGGCCTCCTCTTTAAGGTTAATTTTGCTACCCAATCTCCCCTCGACAATTGGAACCACATAATGGCGTTTCCGCCAAAAATACCTTAACCATCTATCAGCAATACCATCAATTGGTAGCACCATGAAATTACCACACATTTTGTCGGCTATTTGCTATTTTTTAAGAGGCCACTCTGCTAACATTTTTATGGTTATAAATAAACGTTTACAAAAACTCCGATCAAAGGCCTGCGAGGGGGAAGAATATCCCCCCGGTCAGCGGCCGGCTGACCGATTTACCGTTTAGACTCATATTTAACCATACACCCAGTCTAAATTACCTTTCGCTATATAAACCTCTTCGACGTCGGCATGTGAACATCCTCTTTTTTTGAACCGGCAAAATGAATAAAATTTACACAAAATTCTATTGGCCGGTCAAAAACCTCACGGCTGGCACCTTGCAGGGGTTTCTCCCTCTCGTGAAAATATTTACTACGCCAACCCGCCTTTAATTCTACACCCTGGCCGCTGCTTTAAAAGGATTTGGCCCCATCACCTTCAGGTTATCGACAAAGCACACCGCCTCCCGGGCAAAGACCTCCCACTCCCCGATCCTGATCCTAATCAGCCTGACCCGGTCACAGTCCATAATCATATCCCGCAGCGTATCCCTGAGGTTTTCCAGCCTCTCCCCGGCCCGGTCGGAGCCGCCGGTGTAATGGCACTCGTCTGACCGGCAGCCGGCCAGCAGTATGCCGTCAATCCCCGCTGCCAGTCCGTCTTTGATCAGCCCCATATTGACCGCTCCCAGACACCTCACCGGAATGAGGTGAATGCCGGCGGGATAGTTCATGCCCCGCCGCCCGGCCTCCAGGGCCGCCGGATAAGCGTCGTTCCCGCACAGGAAGGCCAGCACAACCGGTTCTCCCGGGGCGGTTTCTTTGATCCTGGCCCCAATCATGGCCATCTGCTGCTTTATTCCGTCCCCCTGGGAAATGATGCACTGGCGGGGGCAGGAGCCCATGCAAATCTGGCAGGACCGGCAGAAAAGGGGATCAGGGACCGGAAATCCTTCCCGATCAAGACTGAACACCCCGTAGGGGCATTCCTCAAGACAGCGCTTGCACTTATCACAACCTGAGCGGTCCACCACCGCCACCAGCGGAGAAACCTCCACCCGGGCCGCAGCCGTCCTCAAAACCCTGCCTGAGGCGGCCAGGGCGCTGTTAACCGTAGTGCCCATATCCATGGGCTCCTGACAACAGCCGGCGAAATATATTCCCTGACTGGCCGATTCTAAGGGAAAGCACTGCCGGTGCCCGGATCGGAAACCAGCCGGGCTTACCAGCCCATACCTGCGCAATGCCTCCAGGTCCTCACCGGCCTGCAGGCCGTCCGGGCCGCATGGGGTAATGCCGGCGGCCAGCACCACCAGGTCGGCCAACGTTTCAAACAACCGTCCCATCAGGGTGTCTTCGGCGGTGACCTTCAGCCCTCCGCCGGGGGCGGGGGCAATCCCGGCAGGGTTTGCCCTGATAAAGACCACCCCGGCCCTTTGGGCCCTCAGATAGAGATCCTCGTACTCTCCCGGGGTCCTTATATCATTGTAAAATACGTAAACCCGTGCTTTGGGGTTATTTTCCTTTACATAAAGAGACTGCTTTATTGAGGCGGTGCAGCAGACCGACGAGCACCAGGACTGGTGACCCAGGTCCCTGCTCCCGGCGCACTGGATAAAGACGATGCGCCCGGCCTGACGGCCGCTGCCCGGGCATATAAGACCGCCGCCGGTGGGACCGTCCCCGGCCGTCAGGCGTTCCATCTGGACATTGGTAATAACATCGGGGTAAACACCATACCCCAGCCGGTCTACCTTTTCCACGGCATAGGGCTGCCAGCCGGTGGCCACCACCGCCGCCCCAAACCGCAGCACCCGGCGCACCGGTTGCTGGTCCAGTTCAATGGCCCCGGTAGGGCAGGCCCTGGCACACTCCGCACAGTCCGGCGGGCAGTGGCGTCGGTCTACGACGCAGGTTCCCACCGGGTCCAGGGAATAGGGCGCAGACACGGCCTTCCGCCTGCCCAGGCCGTAGTTGTAATCGTCCGCAACCTCCACCGGGCAGGCTTCGGTGCATTTTCCGCAGCCGTGGCAAAGGCCTTCCCGGACATAACGCGGCTTGGTCAGCACGGTGGCGTTAAACCTGCCCGCGCTGCCTTCCAGTTTTTCCACTTCGGAAAGGGTCATGATACTGACCTTTCCGGTCTCCCGGAGTCTATTATAAAGATAGGTCAAGCCACACCTGGCCTCGCACAGGCGGGGGAATATTTTGTTCAGGCGGCCGGCATTGCCGCCAAGGTATGACTCTTTCTCAATCAGGGCAACATTAACCCCGGCCTCAGCCAGATCCAGGGCCGCCGTCAGTCCGGCCAGCCCGCCGCCCACCACCGCCGCCTCCCGGCAGCCGGGCAGCATCAGCGGACTCAGAGGATCGGAAACCCTTGCCCGGGCATTCCACATGCGGATCAGGTTAACGGCCTTGCGCAGTGCCCCCGGCGGGTCGTCCCGGTGCGGGTAGGCGCAGCCCTCCCTGAGGTCCAGCCTGATCAACATCCCGGGGGACAACCCGGCCCCGGCGGCCAGACTGTTAAACAGATCGGCATGGACCGTGGCAGGGCAGCCGGCCAGGAGAACACAGTCCAGCCCGTTTTGCAGCACCGTCTCCCTGATCAGGTCCTGGCCCCGCTCCCCGCACAGCCAGGGGTCCACCACCCTGGCGCCAACATATTTCTTGAGCTTGGCCAACTCCTGGCCGATTACGTCGGTGTTGATGATGTCCGATATGGATCCCCTGCAGCCGCAGACGAAGATCCCTATGTTTTTAGCCACAGAAAGCTCCCTTTGTCCGGTTAATCTGCGAATATTTGTCCAAATCTTAGGCTATTCAGATTTCTGATATCAGCGGCGGCTCCTTGATCAGTCTTCGTCTTCGTCGTCTCCGGCCGCCAGCGTCTTCATGACGAACCTCTCCACCTTGCCATGGCAGTCGATGGAGGTCCAGGTAACACTGTTTGTACCCACCAGGGGAATCAGTTTGCCGGGGAAATAAGCCAGCTGATACTGCAGCACGGTTTGGATAGCCTGACGGGGGCAGGACTTGGTGCAGGTCATGCAGTCCCAGCAATCGGAGACATCCTTGATTATGGCCTTCATTGAATCTTTATTGAGTGTCATCAGATTGCCGGGGCAGACCTGCTCGCACAAAGGCTCACTTTCTCCCTGGCAGCCGTCGCACTTGGCGGGATCGATTTTGGGGGGCATTGGAAAAAACACTCCCTTGCGGTTCTAATAAGTCGGGAATCCAGAATTCAGAACCGGCGGTTATTCAGATGCTCTGCTTTTTCCGGTCTCCCTTGACCAATTGTTGATAGGGCACCTTGAAGCAGTTGACCTCATCGGTTTCGGGATCCCACCTGGAATTGACAAAGCAGTCAAAGCCGGGGTCGGGATCCGGGAAGTCGGTCCGATTGACATAACCCGGGAAGCGGGTTTCCTTCCTGAAGCTGATGTGCTCCACAACCAGTTGGCAGACATCCAGCCGGTTGATCACGTCCCAGGCCAGCTGCAGGTCATGAAGGTCCTTGGCGCAGAGGTACTGAAGCTGGTCCCGGCGCATCCTCTCGATATGCTTTCTGGCTATGCCGAGGTAGGTTTCATTAACGAAATACCAGTGGGTTCGCCCACCGCAGTACTCCTCCATAATCTTTTGCATGCGGGCCTCCAGGTCCTTGGGAGAAACGCCTCCCATCAAGGTGCCGTCGGTCCAGACCCCCTCCCCGATCTTTTCCGCATACCTCCGGAGAGGCTGGAAGGTGAGGTCTTCCAGAGACTTCAAAGTCTCTTCGGGGATCTCGGCCAACTGGTAGCCATTTTCCTTCAGCGCCTTGACCATGTGGCGGGCGGCGATGCGGCCGCAGGTCCAGGACCCGGAAATAAACCTGCTGGGGGCGGCGCCCAGGGCGTCCCCCGAAACGTAAAGGCGGTCCACGGTGGACTCCCGGCTGACACCCCTGGTCCAGGCGCCGGACATGCCGGCATGGGCGCCGACCATGTGGGGATCCCCGCCGTCAATCTCAATGGGCTCCTTGGAGGGGTCGATGTCGTTGCAGCCCCAGTAAAGCACGATACAGGGGCTCATGTCCAGGTACTGGCCCTTGAGGCCGATAACCTTGGCCGGATCGCCCTTGGTGGTGTCCATATAGATAGGGCCCCGGTGGGCCAGGGTCTCTCTCTGAAAGGCCAGCATGCGGATGGGTGTCGGGGCGGTGTGCCCCCCCCAGGACCGGTAGTACGGATCTTTTTCCATGAAGGACTCACCCAGGGCGTTGACCATGGGCGCCCCCATACCTATGGCCAGGGTGCCGGTGGGTGAAAAGGTGTCCTTGGTCCGCACCGGCACCAGCCTCATTTCAAAGGAGGTCATCTCGGCGCCGGCCCGCTTGCACATGGCGTAGGCCGATCCGCAGTTAAAGGGGAAATACCAGATCCGGTGGTGGGAGTCCCTGCGGTTATTGGGCCGCCAGAGGCCTGCGGCGCCGCCGGTGCAGAGCAAGGTCACCTTACTGCGGCAGATGTAAAACTTGCCGTCCCGGACCCCAAAGCCCACCGCCCCAACACAGACATTGTCCTGAATAATCAGTTCGGTTACATAAACCCGGTTATAGATTTCCGCCCCGGCCTCAAAGGCCTTGGAAGCCGTTATGGGCTTTAAAAGGGATCCGTTAACCTCAATATTCCACTTGCCCCGGTTGAGGTAGCGGCCATCCTCCTTCTTCTTCATCGGCAGGCCGGCCTCTTCCATTATCTTGACGGTATCATTTACCTCCCGGGCCACAGAGAGCACAATGTCTTCCCGGATGGGGGCGCCGCAAATGTCATACCTGACGTAGGCCACGTAGTCCTCCGGGGTGCCCTGGTTGATATACATATTGAGGGCGTTCATCCCGGCCGAAAGACAACCGCTGTGCCGTATGAAGGCCTTTTCCAAAATAACTATTTTAAGGTCCTTACCGCCGGCCTGCCGGGCTTCCCAGGCGGCCAGGCAGCCTGCGGTACCTCCCCCGATAATCAGTACGTCGGCGTCAATGCAGATCCTTTCGGACACATCTTTCCCTCCCCCGATATGTGCCTTTCGCCGGGAACCCCTGCCGCAATTTGAGCGGAACACCACTCCTCCCCGGGGGCTGAAAGGCCGCCAAACCAGGTAGCTGTTGATCTGCCGCTGCGGCTGGGCTCTTCCTTTAGCTTGTGATGGTAATGGCATTCACTAGTCTATATTGACAAAAAAACCGAAACATCCCATCTGTCAGATTGTCTCTGCAGCAGGTCATGGCCGGTCTTTATGGCAGATGCTACACGTAAAGTTATACTTCTAGTCAAAATAAAAATTCCCTTCATCCCGGCCCCCAAAATAAAAATTATTTTGGTCTTAAACCGGTTATAGAGTAATGGTTCCAGCCTTGGCCACAATCTGGTCCAGCAGCGGGCTGCTGCCGTTTTCCAGGTATTCCTTAATCACCCTGGGCCGCCTCAGCCTCGCCCCCTCCGGCAGCACCGTCAAAGCCAGGTGAGTCACATAAGGAACAAAGGTGTACTCCTTGTCCACCAGCTCCACGGGAAAGATCTGGCTTTCCAGCCGGGCCACGTAGGATATGGCCACCTCCAGCTTTTCGGTGGAGGTTTTTGATCCCCCCGCCACCTTTACCTTGCCGCACTCCGGCAGCTTAAAATTAACCACTTCCCCGGGCAATTCAATGCCGTGCTGCTCCCTGTAGCGGGAGGCGACCTCCTCCATCTCATTCCTGCTCCCGGCCAGGTCACTTTTGGCCAGTCCGTATCCCCGGCAGCTCAGGGGCCGGGCCGGGTAGACCAGGCAGAGGTTATCCCCGCTTAAGAACGGACATTTCAGGCTAATCTCGGCCAGTTCCAGAAAATAAAAACGGACCGCCTTCTCCAGTATCTCCGGGATGCTTTCCCCGAGATTGGCCTTCAGGTACCTGAACATATTCAGGTATTCCACCACATAGGCCGGGGGGGGGACGGTGCAGCAGGTACCGCAGCGGTCACAGGTGGTTTCGGGGAGGCTGCGGTAGATGCCCTCAAGTTTTTCAAGGAGTCCATTTTTTTCAGCATAACTTAGCTGTGGATAGAGTTTGTCTAATGACAGCATTTTTTCACTCCTAACCCTGAAATACTCATGTGAGAGTCTCATTCTGCCGGAATCCAAAAGCGGGAATCCGGGACCGGTTATCAATGGCAACTCAGTATTTCCCTGATTTGGTGGGGAGACATGACGGCGCCAAGCAGTTCGCCATGCCGGTCTAAATCCGAGGCCGCAACCACCAGCTGCAGGGGGTGGCCGTCTTCGCAAAGGCGCAAAAGCACTTCCAGATGAGATGCACTGACCCCCCTGACCTCAAACCCCCGGACCTGTTCCGCCAGCCTTTCCGCCGCCCAATCAGCCATCTGCCTCTGAGCAAAGAGCATAATCCGGGTCAGCCCGGCCTCCTTGCCAATGCTGTGATAATTGCCGGTGTTGACCCCATTTTCTATTTCCATCAGAACCCAGAAGGGCTGGCCCGAAACGCTCTGATCAGGCAGAACCACGTCCACCCGGTCGGTGTACTTTTTAATTACTTCCCTCCAGTGGGCCATCATAAAACCTCTTTTTGCCCTAAAGCGGGCTAAATGTATTATAGTTCAGACTCCTCCGGGGGTGCAATCGGTTAAATAATTCAATTATTTAAAATGTCTGGTTGCCTCCCCCCAAGGCATGGTTTAAGATATTAATAGTAACGGACAGGGGGGATGCTGGATGGACCCGGCCCAATTCCTCGGCAAGCTGTCGGACCCCGTTTTTACTTTGACCCTGCTGGAGTTTTTACTTGCCTTAAGCATCTGGGTCTATAGCCTGGTAAAAAAAACCAGCCGCCGGAGGTTTTGGTTTTTTCTCACCCTGATTACCTTTTTTATTTTCATGACCGTCATCGACAATCCTTACGTGGGCAACTAGCCCCTGGGCAGCGCGAAAGGATAAAAATGCTTTTTTTAAGCCTTGTTTTCATACTGGCGGGGTTGTCTCTGGCAGGCGCAGCCCTGGTGATGATTACCTGCCTGATTATCGCAGCCGGAGATAAGCCACTGGGCCTGCTTTTGTCCCCCCGCTGCTGGCCGCCTGCTTTCAGGAGATGGGTCCGGCTGGCCGGAGTGGGGCTGGCGGCCTCACTGCTGGGGATGGTTTTAGCCCTGGCGGCCACCTGAGAAAAAAACACCCCTCAGGGTGTTTTTTTCTCAGGTGGATACTTAGTGCTTATGACCACAGCCGCCGTGGCTATGGCCGCAGCCGTGTTCATGCTGGTGTCCGGCGTGTTCATGGTGGTGATGGCCGCAGACCGAACCCCTGGAGGCCAGATCTCCCCTGGCATACTGCAAGGCCGCCTGCTCAATGTCCCCGGAAGCCCCGGTTATGGTCTTGAATCCCTTTTGATCCAGCGCTTGCAGGGCGTAAGGTCCGATTCCGCCCAGCACCACCACCTCCACCTTCTCAGCCGAAAGCAGGTCGGCCAGGCCCTCGTGGTTGTGCTGCAAGGTTTCGGCTGAGACTGTTTTCCGGGAGATAACCTGGCCGTTTTCAACCTCCAGTATGGCAAACTCCCGGCTCCGCCCGAAATGCTGGTTTATTTGACCTCCATCACTGGGAAAAGCTATTTTCACCACTTCTGCCTCCTTTTAATTATGAACCATTTTTCGTTACCATAATAATCTGGGCATTCCCTGCTGTCAACTAAAATTATTTTACCCTTTCCCGCCGGGAAGAATCCAGGCCGTCCGCCGGCAACACCACCCGGTAACACCGCCCACCGATTCAAGTTGACCGGCATAAGCAACTGTGTTAAAATTTTATTTGCACCAATTTTAATTACCATGCCGGAGTGGCGGAACAGGCAGACGCAAGGGACTTAAAATCCCTCGGGTTGGATAAACCCGTACCGGTTCGATCCCGGTCTCCGGCACCAAAGAAAAGGCTTCCCGTCATTGGGAAGCCTTTTCTTTTCTCTTTAGTCTCGAATTTGGTGCCAATTTGGTGCCGACTTTTTCCCGGTCGGTTTCTTTTTTGGCTTCTCCGGGGCCGGACTCTCAAAGAGGTGATCGCCTATAATTTCTGCTGCCTGTTTCTGCATGGACGGAAGAACGTGGCTGTATATGTCCATGGTGATTCCTATCTGGGTGTGACCTAGACGCTCGGCCACCACCTTGGGGTGGATCCCGTGCTTCAGCAAAAAGGTGGCATGGCTGTGCCTCAGGTCGTGAAAGCGGCCGACTATGTTGAGTTCCCGCGTCCGGCCCCTGAAAGCCCTGGCGAAGGAGGCCGGATTAATCGGTGCCCCGTTGGCATAGCAGCAAACCAGGTTATAATTCTGCCATACCTCACCGGCCGCCAGCCGTTGTTCATTCTGCTCCTTCTTGTACCGCCTTAATTCCCTGACCGCCTGGGGAAATAACTCAACCCTCCGCTTACTCCCTGCAGTTTTGGGCTCTCCGAAAACAGGTTCTTGACCCTTTTTGAAATGGTTAAGTGACCGCCTGACCGTTATAGCCCCGCCCTCTTCTTCTTCCCTATCTGGAAGGTCCACATCCGCCCAGGAAAGGCCAAGGATCTCCCCGGCCCTCATCCCGGTGGCCACCGCCAGATAAGTAGGCATGTATAGGTAGGTCAACCGTAGCTTGTCCAACAGTTTTGCGATCTCATCTTCGGTGAAAACGGTCATTTCCGGCCTTACCTTTTTGGGAGGCATTACG
>Ga0209347_1004532_pt1 | contig 14350 bp, 17 predicted proteins | sample AutmiccommuBRH23_FD_187382 | JGI IMG/M metagenome (GOLD analysis project Ga0209347, IMG submission 187382) | Deep subsurface microbial communities from Mt. Terri, Switzerland - Autotrophic microbial communities BRH/23 (SPAdes) (version 2) | ecosystem: Environmental > Aquatic > Deep subsurface >... | reverse complement strand
GGCGAACTCGCGTCGCACCGGCTCGGCGATCAGGTGAAAGACCTTGACCCCTCCTTCCATCCTCCAGGGAAGAGTCGATCCGTTGGGGGTGATGAGCGGAGCGCGTCCGGAGCGGCGCCGGGCCGGTCGCAGCGGCCCGCCGGATGAGGCAGACTGCTGGGCGAGGCTTTCTTTCGGCGCGAAAAGCGCCGCGCCTACTCCGGCGAGAGCGGAACCGAGTGCCTTTCTTCGCGAGATCACGTCAGTGTTCTCCTTCACCCATGGTCAGTCTTGATGCTCCGCCGTTCCCCGGCGCCGAGAGAACGCCGCCGCCGGCGACACCGTTGAGCGCGCGATCGAGGTCGTTGCGGGCGCTCCAGTAATCCCGCTGCGCGTCGGCGTACTCGCGCCGCACGGTCGTCTCCTCCATGCGCGCCTGGAGAAGGTCATAAGTACCGAGAAGCATGGAGTTGTGCTCGAGCATCGTGAGGTCGACGATGCGCGCCTGGCGCGGGACGATGACGTCGCGGTAGTACTCGACGCGCGCGCGCGCCGCGAGAAGGCGCTGGCGCGCGATGCGGACCTCCGACGCCGCCGTGACAGTGAGGAGATCGAGCTCGCCGGAGGCGCGCGCGAGCAGGGCCGCCGCGCGCGTCCGCGCCGCCGTTCCGCGGTTGAAGATCGGAATCGGGAGCTCGATTCCGGGCCCGGCCGTCTTCTCCCCGTCCGGCTCCCGCTCACGGTGGTAATCGACCACGACCTCGCCGATCTCCTCGAGCCAGGAGGCGGGGAGGCTGCGGCGGAGGGCGTCGAGCTCGCGCGCGGCGACGATCATGTCGAGCCGCCGCTCGGCCAGACTCGCCTCCAGGTCGGCGACGTGCGGCTCTGACTCGGGAAGGGGCGGAAACTCGTTTGCGATCCGCCAGTCGATCGAGCCGTCGCGCAGCCCGAGGTCGCGAATCAGCGCCTCGCGCCTCACCAGGACGTCTTCCTCGTCGCGAGCGAGCATCAGCTTGGCGCGCTCGTATGCTGCCTGACGGCGCTCGAGCGACAGGTCGGTGATGTTGCCCGCCATGTGCTGGCGGATCGCCAGCTCCGCCGCGACCTGGGCCGCCTCGGTCGCAGTGCGGCTGAACGAGAGCCGCTGGGTCGAAGCAAGCAGTCCGTAGTAGTCGTCGCGAACTTCCGCCGCAAACCCGAGAACGTCGCGGGCGACGCGCTGGGTCGCCGCTTCGAATGCGAAGCGTCCGGCGCCGCGGCGGCGCGGCAGCGTGAGCAGCTCGAGGATCGACTGCGCGAGCGTGACTTCCATGAGGCGGTAGGATCCGCCCGATCCGCGCCACTCGAGCTCGAGCATCGGGTTCGGGATGGTCGAAGCCTCGAGGAGCTCGGAGCGCGCGAGGTCGAGATCGGCCATCAGCAGGCGCATCCGGGGGTTGTTCGCGAAGGCGAGGGCGACGGCCGCATCGGCGTCGAGCTCGGAGGCGAGGAGGTCCCTCACCGCCTCCTCGCTGCTTGCGGCGCGGTCGAAACTCGCGCCGCCCCGCTCGACGACCGTGTCGCGGACCGAGGCGAGACCGCCGTCTGGCGGCACCGAGGCGCATCCACCGGCGAGCAACAAGAGGGAAAGAGTCGGAAGAAGAAGGGCTCGCCGCATCATGGTCTGGCGTCCTCGTTCGTGTCGTGCTGGCTGTGATCCGGCGGGTGGTGGGCGGAATCGTCCCCCTCGCCGGTCGCTTTCCTGGCTTCCTGAACCGAGATGGCCGCCGGAGTGTCGGCCGGATCGGGAGCGAGCGTGATATCGGGGCGAAGGCTCTTCATCTCGTCGTTCGTGGCGGGGACCGGTGCCATCGGAAGAGCCGGCGCCGAAGTGGGAGATGCCGGGACGGATCCGGGAACCGCACCCCACAGTCCTCCGGGAGGAATTGCGGAATCGGCGTCGCCGGAGTGGCCCATACCCGCGTGTCCACCTTGTTCGGACGATCCAGGGGTGCCGGGCTGCATCTCGTCGTGCTGCATGGTGCCGTGCTGCGCCGCATCGTGTTGCGAGGCGACGTGTTGAGCCGCGTCGTGCTGCTCCGCGCCCTGCTGCGCCGCGCCGTGTTGCGTTCCGGTGTGTTGTGCGACGTCTTGCGTGCTGTCCCCTGCCGCGGCGTGCCCCGCGGGATGCTCGGCTCCCGCGGTTCCATGGCCGGCCGCCTCGTGCGCATCCGCCGCCACGCCATGCATCGCATGCTCGCCTGCGGTTCCCGAAGCGTCTTCGTGCCCGGCCATGGCGTGATCGCCCGACCCGGCTGCGCCGTGATCCTCGTGCGTCGCGGGGAGGGTCGAGTCGCCCGGAGCATGACCGCCGTTCGCCCCGTGTCCGCCGTGATCGGCCTCGATCGGGAGTCCTTTCTCGACCGCATCGCGGTAGGCAGCCGCGCTCCGCTCCGCGACCGTATCTCTCCCGCCGCAGGAAACGAGGAAGAGAAGAAAAACCGTTGAAGAAATGACCGCGACGGCACGATGCATATGAAATCAGCCTCCGGTTTCCCGGCGTCTCCTCGGTCGAAACACGCCTGTACGACGCCTCCAGATGCAAAGCCCGCTCCGCGACAAACCAGACCGGATCGAGAACGGGCCGGCCGGACAGGTGAGAGAAGGCGCCTCCTTCCGGCGGTCAGCGGCGCAGGTCTCCCCGCATTTGGTCGAATTGCTCGCGCGTGATCTCCCCCCGGGCGTACCGCTCCCGAAGAATATCTTCCGCGCCCGCGCGTGCGGCCGGAGGAGGATGAGACCCAGTGCGGGCGATCGCCCAGATCACCAGTGCGATCGCCGCCGCTGCAAGCAGGATCCAGAAGAGCATCATCCAGCCGCCGCCCATTCCATATCCCCAGTGCATGGAAACCTCCTCGAATCTCGGCGGCCCCGGGGGCGGGTTCCTCACGGATAACCCACCAGCCAGGGCTGACGAATCAGTGCTTGTGTGTCGCGGGGGAAGCTGGCTTCTCCCCTTCGGCGTGCATCATCTTCATCATCGGGCACTCCGCCATGCCGGATTCCCCTCCCTGCATGTGACGCCCCATGTGCTGCATCATCATCGGCATCATGCCGGCCATGTGGTCGCGCATCTGCGACCGCTGGGCGACGAGCTCGTTGACGACGGCAGCCGTCCGGTCGATTTTCGCCTGCCCCTCGGCCTGGTTCATCGCGGCGACCAGCTGGTCGAGACGCGCATCCATCTCCTTGTGCCTCGCCTGCATCTCGCCGTGCTTTTTCATCATCGCCTCGCAGTCCATCATCTGCCCGGCGGCGTGCATCTCCATCGGTTTGTTCGTCTGCTTCGGCATCTCGTGGGTCTGGGCGAAGGCCGAGACACCGATCAGCGTCGTGATTGCAAGGATTGCCATTAAGCGGTTTCTGTTCATGAATGCTCCTTTTCCATCGTCGTTCCCGCCGCCGGTCGCCCGCGATTGCCCCCCCGCGAAATGCGTGGAAGCCGATCAACTCTGCGTTTCAGCGGATCCTCATCAGGCCTGCATGCAATGCTTCTTCCATCCCGCCGCTCCCGTCGGGAATCTACCGCGGATGCGCCGCGTGGTCCACACAGGAGCGCGAACGCTCGAACGGAACCATACTTGTTGAGAGGAAGCCACCAACTCCAAGGTCGTCTCAGAGCGAGCCGAAAGGGGAAACATGATGCAAACGCTGCATGTCCACCACCGGGTGCTGGACGAGTCTTTCACCTGGATCCTTGTTGTGCTGTTGTTTGTTACCGGGTTCACGCTCAGCGTTCTGGCGCCGACGGCGATATACGCCTGGGCCATGCGTTTACCGTGAGGCGAATTGGGAAGTTACGGGGTTCACCACTCTGCGGCGATGACCGCACGACGCCCCCGCCAGGCGTTCCTCAAAATGGGCAAGGGTTGACTCGGGTCGTTTCGGATCACAAATTGCATTGTTGCTTTGTCCGATGAGAGCCCGCCTGGTCGCCGCCGCGTGGATCGCTGGAGCTACCCTTCCGCTCCTCGGGGCTGCCGCGTACTTTTTCGCCTGCTGCGTGCTTCCCTTCCACGGCACCATTCACGATCTCATGCCCGGATGTGAAATGGCGGCGCGCCTGATGGGCAGCGGGGCCGAAGATCCTCATCGAGAGGTGCAGCCTCCTTCCACCGCGCCGGAGAAGCAGGATCCGGCGAAGCGGATGGCGGCTGATCTAACTTCGAAAACGCGAACTCTCGCCGTGTCGCACGATCAGGGCCCCTCGGCCCCGTGTGCAAAACCTGCCTACCGCAGCTTCATCACACTCGGGGCTCTCCGCTGCGACCAGGACATCGGCCTGCACGTTCTGTTGAAGACCTTCCTCATTTGATCCCTCCTTCGCGCGGCCGCCGAGCTCGGAAGACGATTCTCCCGTTCGCGAATCGCGCTTTCCGGTTCCTTCCACTGGGGAGTAGGGTGAACGCTCCCATTAGCGTCTCGCCCTCACCTGCTCAGCACGCTTTGAAGGCTGTCGAAGGAGGCACAAATGAGGAAGAGTACCGCTCCGTCTGCCAAGACCACGCAGACTCCCCCTCCCGTCCGCGAATCTGAATCGCCGGGCGCGCCTGAGGACGAAATTCGCGCCCGAGCCTATGAACTGTTCCTTGAGAGAAACTGCGAGCCCGGCCATGCAGACGACGATTGGTTCCGTGCCGAGTCTGAGCTCCGGCAGGGCCGGCCGAAGGGAAGACCATGAAACCGGAATCCGGGATCATCATCGTGAGCGGATCGAATGGACGGATCGGCGACGCCGTGATGCGGCGGCTCGCCGGGCGTTTCACGGACGTCGTCGGGTTCGACCGCAAGGCGCCCAAGCCACCTCCGCCGGGCTGCGTTTACGTCCCGGTCGAGATCACGTCCGACGAGAGCGTGCGTGACGGGCTCCGCACCATCCGCCAACATCACGGGAAACACGTCGCGTCGGTGATCCATCTGGCCGCCTACTACGACTTCTTCGGTAAGCCGAGCTCGAAATACGACGAGATCACCGTCCAGGGGACGGCGCGTCTCCTGCGCGGCCTGCGTGAGCTCGACTTCGATGTCGAACAGTTCATCTTCTCCAGCACGATGCTCGTTCACCGGCCGGGCGAGCCCGGAGAATTCATCACCGAGGACTCGCCGATCGACGCGACGTGGGCGTATCCGGCGTCGAAGGTACAGACCGAGCAGATCATCCACGACGAGCGAGGCGACATCCCCGCCGTGCTGTTGCGAATCTCCGGGGTCTACGACGACGACGGCCATTCCATCCCGCTCACGAACCAGATCCAGCGCATCAACGAACGGGACCTCACCAGCCGCGTCTACTCTGGCTCGACGGCGCACGGCCAGTCCTTCCTGCACATGGACGACCTGGTGGATGCCATCGAGAAAGTCGTCGACCGTCGCGCCCAACTGCCGCCGGAGATCCCGATCCTCCTCGGCGAGCCGGAGGCGCTCAGCTACGACGAGCTGCAGCACACGATCGCGCGCCTGATCCACGGCGAGAGCGGGGAGACCATCGCGATCCCCTCGGCTCTGGCTCCCTTCGCCAAGGCGGGCGCATGGGTTCTGGACCAGGTCCCCGGACAGGAGGCGTTCGTCAAGCCGTGGATGATCGATCGCGCGAACGACCACTACGCGCTCGACATCACGCGCGCCCGGACGCTGCTCGATTGGGAGCCGAAAAGCTCGCTGCGCGAAACGCTGCCCAAAATGGTCGCGGCTCTGAAAGCGGATCCGATCGGTTGGTACCGCGAGAACGACCTGGACCCTCCGCCGGATCTCGAGACCTCGGGCGGAAAGTCCGAGGCGCCGGCTGCCGCCTCGCCGCCGGAGGAGCCGCCCGCCGCGTCGCGCGCGGGACACTTCCACGAGGCACCCGAGGAGCCGGGCCCGGTGACGGATCACGGCGGCCATGCGCCGTCACCGCCACCGCATCCAACAGCGGTGGCCCCGGGCGTCGGGATGCAGTCCCACGGGGCGATGGGGCCATCTGCTGACGACGCGAAGGTGGCGATGACGCATGCGCAGGGCCCGATCTGGCCGCACTTCGCCAACATGATCCTGGGCCTCTGGCTCATCACGACTGCCTTCGCGCTCGGGTACGACAGCGTGGGGCTCCGGGCGAGCGACGTCGCGAGCGGCTCGCTCGTCGTCCTGTTCGCCGTGCTGTCGCTCTCGCGCCGGCCGTTCTGGAAGCTGTGGGCGCCGTGGGCGAACTCGCTCGTGGGCGTCTGGCTGCTGTTCGCTCCTCTCGTCTTCTGGGCGCCCGCAGCCGCCTACTCCAACGACATGCTGGTCGGGGCACTGGTCATCGTGTTCGCCATCCTGGCGCCGGGGATGCCGATGCCCGAGGGGATGAGCATGAAGCCGGGCTCGGACGTGCCGCCCGGGTGGTCCTACAACCCCTCCAGCTGGCCGCAGCGGGCGCCGGTCATCGCGCTCGCGCTCGTGGGCTTGTTCCTCTCGCGGCAGATGACGGCCTATCAGCTCGGTCACATCCCGTCACTCACCGACCCTTTCTTCGGGCTTGGGACCGAGCGCGTGCTGACGTCCGACGTCTCGAAGGCGTTCCCGATTCCCGATGCGGGACTCGGCGCGGTCGCCTACATGATCGAGCTCCTGATGGGGTTCATGGGCGACAAGCGACGGTGGAGGACGATGCCGTGGATGGTGACGTTCTTCGGCATCCTCGTCGTCCCGCTCGGCGTCGTGAGCGTGACGCTCATCATTCTGCAGCCGATCGCGGTCGGGTCCTGGTGCACACCGTGCCTCACCGCCGGGATCGCGATGCTCATCATGATCCCGCTCACGCTCGACGAGGTCGTGGCCATGGGCCAGTTCCTCGTGCAGGCGCGGCGAGAGGGCCAGCCGTTCTGGCGTGTATTCTGGCTCGGGGGAACGCTGCGCGAAGCGCCCGACGCCGGATTGGTGCGCGCCGACGTCGTGAGTGGCGGAGCGATGTTCTGGGGGGTGGCCCTGCCGTATAACCTGCTCCTGAGCGCGGGAATCGGGGTGTGGCTCATGGTGACGCCCTCGGTGCTAGGGAGCGTGGGCACGGCCGCCCACAGCGACCACCTGGTCGGTGCGCTGATCGTGACCGCCGCGGTGATCGCGCTGGCCGACGTCGGCCGCGCCGCGCGCTTCTTCAACGTCGTCTTCGGCGCCTGGGTGATCGCGGCACCGTGGCTTCTGGCCGGAGCCACGCCAGCGTCGAGGTGGACCGACGCGATCGCCGGCGCGCTCGTGATCCTGCTCAGCCTGCGGCGAGGACCGGTGCGCGAGCGCTACGGGATCTCGCAGAGGTTTGTCCGGTGAGCCACCATGCGGCGTCACCACTTCATTTCGGGACTCCCACGAAGGGAGTGGACATGGTGGACCCTTGCACACTAGTACTGTTCGGCGCCTCTGGTGACCTGACCCAACGGATGGTGATGCCGGCGATCGCGGGCCTGATGCGGCGCGGACTGCTCTCGCCGGGGTGTCGCGTAATCGGGTACGCGCGGAGCCCGATGACCGACGAAGAGTTTCGCGCGCGCATGAAGACGGCGGTGCTGCGCGAGGCCGGAGCGGGCGATGAGGCGGCCTGGACGGCGTTCGCCGCACGCGTGTCGTACATCGCAGCCGAGTACGACGGCGATGACGGTTATGCCGAGCTCGCGCGCAGACTCACGGCCTTCGATCGCGACAAAGGCGCTGGCGCGCGCCGGCTTTTCTATCTCGCGACACCTCCGTCGCTGTTTGCGCCGATCATGAGGCGCCTCACCGAGACCGGGCTCGCTGGAAACGCGTACCAGCCCGACGGCGGAGGGTGGGCGCGCCTGGTGGTCGAAAAGCCGTTCGGCCACGACGCCGCCTCGGCTCGCGCGCTGAATGCCGAGGTCGCGCGCGGCTACGACGAAGAGGACGTGTATCGCATCGATCATTTCCTCGGCAAGGAGATCGTACAGAACCTTTTCGCGCTTCGGTTCGCCAATGCGATCTTCGAGCCGGTGTGGAATCGCAACTACATCGATCACGTGCAGATCACGGCCGCCGAAACGCTGGGAGTGGAAGGGCGAGGCGGTTTTTACGAGACGGCGGGGGCGATGCGAGACATGATCCAGAACCACCTGCTCCAGCTCTGTGCACTCGTCGCCATCGAGCCGCCCGCAGAGTGGAACCCGCGCGCCGTGCGTGACGAAAAGGTGAAGGTCCTGCGCGCCGTTCGCAGGATGGCGCCTGAAGCTGTCGACCACGCAGCCGTCCGCGGGCAGTACGGAGCGGGGACTATCGCCGGCGAGCCCGTGCCCGGGTATCGGGACGAGCCGAAGGTGGCCGCGGACTCGCCGGTCGAGACCTACGCCGCGCTCAAATTTCACATCGACAACGCGCGCTGGGCGGGCGTGCCGTTCTACCTGCGCTCGGGAAAGCGGATCTCGCGGCGGGCCACCGAGATCATCGTCGAGTTCAAGCCGGCGCCGCACACACCGTGGGTCCACACCGGCGCGGGTGGCGACGCGGTGCACCCCAACCTGCTGGTCGTCAACGTCTCGCCGGATGAAGGGATCATCATTCAGGTGGAGGGGAAGCAACCCGGGCAGGCGATGCGGTTGCAGTCCATTGCCCTCGACTATTGCCGCATCGCCGAACGCCGCACCCTCGAGTCTCCCTCGGCGTACGAACATCTGCTGCTCGACAGCCTGCGAGGCGACCCGACGTTCTTCGCGCGGGCCGATGAGGTGGAGGCGGCGTGGGCGATCGTGGACCCGGCGATCGCGTCGTGGGCGACGGCGCGGCCGTCAGACTTTCCCAACTACGCCGCGGGATCGGTCGGACCTGCGGCGGCCGAGGCCCTACTCGCCCGAGACGGACGGCGCTGGTACGACGCCGCGGAGCAGATCCCGTGCGCCTTCGGGGGCCAACATACGCACGAGCTCCGGCGTGCCTCATCATGATTCTCGATTAGTATGTGTGGTTCGTCTGGGCGAGCATGTTTCTTCTGCCATGGCTCATCCTGTTCCTAGCCCTTTGGGATCCTCCGTCCTTGTTCGATTTCGCGCAGAGGACGGGTTTCGACATCGAGAGCCTGATCTTCACCTTCGCGCTCGGCGGCGTCGGCGCGGTCCTGAATGCCGGTGCAGCGCGTGCTGCTGAGCGTACCGTCGACTCGAGTAGTCACTCCCCGGCTTGTACGACACCTGTGTCACGAGGCGCCGGAATTCCTGACCCGGGAAGTTGTTCGGAGGTAGCATTCAGATATATCCCCCCCGGGGGGATCGTGACGAGGACGCTCTATGGCTACGCAGAAGGAAACATCACTTACGAAGGCCGGACTCGCGGCTTCGACCGTTGCTGCTCTGGCCGCCTCGATCTGCTGCATCGGTCCGATCGCCGCGGCATTCCTCGGGCTGACGAGCATGGGCGCTCTCGTCAAGTACGAGCCATACCGCCCTATTTTCACGGTTGTCAGCCTCGCGGTTCTCGCCGGCGCGTTCTACCTCGCGTACCGCAAGAGACCAGTTGAGGCCTGCGAGCCAGGATCGCTCTGCGCTACGCAAGGGGTCACGCGCGTCCGGAAGATTAACCGAATCGTTCTCTGGATCGTGACGGCGCTTGTGCTCTTGATCTTAACGTTCCCCACCTGGTCGAACTGGGTGCTCGGCTAATCAAAGGAGAAACCATGAAGAAGACTCTGATTGCCATCCTCGTTACCGTCGGCGTCGCGCTTGGCGTCGCAACGTACGCGGCGGGTGCGGGCGTAGGCTGCAGCGCGATTCCGCGGCGGACCGCCGCATCATCCACTGCCGGCGAGAAGGTAACGACTCTGCACATCGAAGGGATGACCTGCGGTTCCTGCGCAACGGCGGTCAAGCGTGTGCTGACCAGAGTTGACGGCGTGAAAGCCGCGACCGTTTCGTACGAGAAGAATAGCGCCGTCGTCACCTACGATCCGGCGAAAGTCACTGCCGACAAGATCGCGCGTGCCGTCGAGGAGGCACTCCCGACGTACAAGGCGAGGATCATCAAGTAGCGAAAAGGGGTCTTCGAATGAGTTCATGTTGCACATCCACGGGATGCTCGACGACTTCTGACGCGGCGAGCGAATTGTGTCCTGCGTGCGGGGCGACGGGTATCGCCGTCGAGCCGATCACATTGAAAGCGCTTCTCACATCGGATGGATTACGACGCGGTGTCCCATCGAGTCCACGATACTGCGCGAACGCTCAGTGCGATGTCGTGTACTTCGATACTGCTGCCGCCGTTGTGTTTCGGGAGACAGAGGTGATCGTTCCTGTGCATGCGAAGCACCCGGGCAACGATGCCATCCCGGTCTGTTACTGCTTCGGCTACACGGAGAAGTCGATACGCGACGAGATCGAACAGACCGGCGCGAGCACGGCCACCCGGTCGATCACGGCGGAGGTCAAGGCGGACCGCTGCGCGTGTGAGGTCAGGAATCCCAAGGGCTCCTGTTGCCTCGGCGACGTCGCACGAGTCGAGCGCCGCGTTGCATCCAGGCTTACCCTCACGACTTCATAGGAAACCTCATGGCAAGACGACAGAAAGCGACGATATCGACTGAAGAATACCTGACGCCCGAAGCACAGAAGGCGCTCGCCGACCGGCTCGCGCGCGCCGAGGGGCATATCCGAAGCGTCCGGCAGATGGTGATCGACCATCGCTGTGCGGATGAGATCCTGCTGCAGATCGCCGCGGTGAAGGCGGCGTTGAATCAGGTCGCCGCGGGCGTGATCGAGACAGAGATGCGTGCCTGCGTGAATTCCTGTATGCCTGGTGATGCCGACGACCGTCTGGGCCGCGTCGCCAAGGCGCTCGCCACAGTACTGAAATCGTCATAGGAGGCGGATCTGGACACTCGGCGGTTTCAACTTGTGGTGATCGGGACCGGCTCAGCCGCGTCGGCCGTGGCAGCGCGATGTCGGAAGGCGGGGTGGTCGGTCGCGGTCATTGATGAGCTGCCGTTCGGCGGAACCTGTGCACTCCGCGGGTGCGACCCGAAAAAGGTTCTGGTTGGGAATGCCGAGGCCATCGAATGGGCGAGGCGCCTGGCGGGGAAAGGAGTGCGTCAGGACGGTCTGCGCATCGATTGGCCGGAGCTGATGCGATTCAAGCGCTCCATGATCGCCGAGGTGCCGGAACGGAAAGAAGAAGGCTTTCGCAAGGCCGGCATCGAAGTCTTTCATGGGCCCGCACGCTTCACCGGACGGACGACGCTCGACGTTGCCGGCCAGCTCCTCGAAGGCAAGCACGTTCTCATCGCCAGCGGCGCGAAGCCAGTGCCGCTCGGAATCGTTGGCGAAGAGCTCCTGATCACGAGCACGCAATTTCTCGAGCTCGACGAGCTTCCGCGTCGGATCGTTTTTGTCGGCGGCGGTTTCATCTCATTCGAGTTCGCGCACGTCGCGATTCGTGCGGGCACGCAAGTGACCATCCTTCACCGCGGCCCGCGGCCGCTTTCGCTCTTTGATCCTGATCTCGTCGACCGGCTCGTCGAGAAGTCGCGCATGCTCGGCATCGATCTCCGACTCGGTACCAGCGTCACGGGCATCGAAGGCGCGGCCGGCCGCTTTGTCATCCATGGCCGGCGTGACGAGAAGGAGACGTCCATCGAGGCGGACCTGGTCGTCCATGGAGCAGGCCGCGTTCCTTCCGTCGATGATCTCGATCTTCACGCCGCAGGAATCGACGCGGCTGGCAGACGGATCAGACTCAACGAATTCCTGCAGAGCATGTCCAATCCGGCCGTGTACGCGGCGGGCGACGCCGCCGCCGCCGGCCCGGCTCTCACACCGGTGGCTGGATATGAGGGGCGCATCGTGGCAGCCAACCTCCTCGAGGGGAATCATCTGCGTGCGGACTATTCGGTGGTGCCGAGTGTCGCTTTTACCATCCCGCCTCTGGCCGCGGTCGGGCTGACGGAAGATGCCGCAAGGCTACGTGGGCTTCGCTTTCGAACCAATCTCGTCGACACGTCCTCATGGTATTCATCGAGCCGCGTGGGCGAGACGCACTCGGGATCGAAGGTTCTCATCGACGAGGAGAGCGGACGCATTCTCGGCGCGCACCTTCTCGGCCCATCCGCCGAAGAAGTGATCAACCTCTTCGCGATGGCGATGCGCACCGGGACGACGAGCTCGCAGATCAAAGAGATGCTGTTCGCATATCCGACCCATGGTTCGGACATGGCGTACATGGTTTAGTAGCGCCTCTCACATTAGGAGAAATCGAATTGAAGGGAGGAGCCTCCCTCGGCGTACGAACATCTGCTGCTCGACAGCCTGAGAGGCGACCCGACGTTCTTTGCGCGGGCCGATGAAGTGGAGGCGGCGTGGGCGATCGTGGACCCGGCGATCGCGTCGTGGGCGACGGCGCGGCCGTCGGACTTTCCCAACTACGCCGCGGGATCGGTCGGGCCTGCGGCGGCCGAGGCACTACTCGCTCGAGACGGGCGGCGATGGTATGAGGCCGCGGAGCAGATCGCATGCGCCCTCGGGGGCCAACATACGCACGAGCTCCGGCGTGACACCCGGCGAGCGGGCGACGAACCACAACGGAGGTGAGGACATGCAGTGCGGGATGATCGGATTGGGGCGCATGGGCGCCAACATGGCGCGCCGCCTGATGCGCGGCGGCCACGAGGTCGTGGTTACGAACCGGAGTCCGGAGCCTATCGAACAGTTGACCGCGGAAGGGGCTTCGGGCGCGAGTACCGTCAGCGAGCTCGTCGAACGACTGAAGGCTCCGCGCGCCATCTGGGTGTCGCTGCCGGCTGGCGAGGTCACCGAAAACACGTTGACGCAGCTCGCCCCGCTGTTGACACGTGGCGACGTCATCGTGGAGTCGGGAAACTCGTTCTATCAGGACACGATTCGGCGGGCCGAGTGGCTCGAACAGAAGGGACTGGCCTTGCTGGATCAAGGCACGAGCGGGGGCATCTGGGGACTGGAGATCGGCTACTGCCTGATGATCGGCGGCTCTCGCGAGCCGTTTGAGCGACTCGACCCAGCGTTCAAGACGCTGGCGCCGCCCGACGGGTACTTGCACACGGGTCCGAGCGGCTCGGGGCACTTCGTCAAGATGGTCCACAACGGCATCGAGTACGGCATGCTTCAGGCCTATGGCGAGGGCTTCGAGATTCTTCACGCGTCAGACTTCAAGGCACTCGATCTGCGTGCCATCTCGCACCTGTGGAACCAGGGCAGCGTCGTGCGCTCCTGGCTCCTCGAGCTGGCCGAGCGCGCCTTCGAGAAAGAGCCGGATCTCTCGTCGATTCGCGGATATGTCGAGGACTCGGGAGAGGGGCGGTGGGCCGTGCTCGAGGCCCTTGCCAAGGACGTTCCCGCACCGGTGCTGGCGCTCTCGCTCCTGATGCGGTTTCGATCGCGGCAGGAGGACAGCTTCGGCGCGAAGGCGATCGCCGCGTTGCGCAACGAGTTCGGGGGGCATGCGGTCAAGCCGAAAAACTGACGTTCCATCCTCCGGGCCACAGTCTCGCCAACCCGCGAGAGCTCGACGATGGGGTGCCGTCGAAACCGTAATGCGGGGGGCAATCCATGAAATGGAACCTGTTGAAGGCGACAGGAGGCCCACCGAAGGACGCGGATAAGCCGCGCTCGGCGGCACTCCGGCGTCCTTCGCGCGTCAGCCCCTTGACACCGTACCGTAGTACGGAATGTATCGTAACGATCGGAGCGTGGCATCCATGATGACGATTGGCGAGTTGGCAGAAGCTTCGGGCGTCGGAGTCGAAACTGTTCGTTTCTACGAACGAAAGAAGCTGATCGCTCGACCGAAGCGGCCGGAGGCGGGGTTCCGGCGGTACGACGACGACACCGCGCGACGCATCGGTTTCATCCGCCAGGCACAGGAGTTGGGGTTCACGCTCGCCGAGATCAAACAGCTTCTCGAGCTACGGCTCGATCCGCGCCGAAGCTGCGCGGACGTGAAGAGCGAGGCTGAGACGAAGATCACTGACATTGACGAAAGGATCGCCGCGCTGCGCGTCATGCGCGAGGCGCTCGTCGAGATCACGCGCTCATGCTCGGGCGAAGGACCGACCAGCGAGTGCCCGATTCTCCACGCGATCGACGCGGCGGCGAACAAGCCACGGCGAGGCGGGAATAGGGACCGAGGTACGGCCTGAGTTGTGATCGATCGATGCGGCGGACAGTCGCATCACGAAAAAGGAGAAACGTATGGCATTCAAGAGTGGTGATCGTTTCAAATGTCCCGAGCCGTCGTGCGGATGTGAGATCGAAGTCACGAAGGGCGCGCCGGAGAGTTGCAACGGCAACGAGCAGCCGCGCTGCTGCTGCGGCCGCGAGATGGTGAAGCAGTAAGAGTCCGTTGGGGCGGGTTGACG
>Ga0209347_1004530_pt1 | contig 14351 bp, 14 predicted proteins | sample AutmiccommuBRH23_FD_187382 | JGI IMG/M metagenome (GOLD analysis project Ga0209347, IMG submission 187382) | Deep subsurface microbial communities from Mt. Terri, Switzerland - Autotrophic microbial communities BRH/23 (SPAdes) (version 2) | ecosystem: Environmental > Aquatic > Deep subsurface >... | reverse complement strand
ACGGGTCTGAACGGCGGGCGTGAACGCCCACTGCCGCCGCAAAGGGTGAGATGTTCGAAGCGTCAGCACTGGGCGGGGCGGGGCACCCTGTCAGGCGCCCGCGTTGCAATCCCAGGCGAAGGTGCAATCCAGATGGCATCGCACGGCGATGAGTCCGCCGAGACCGTCATCGAGAATGGTCCTCAGTGGGCTGCGGTCCCCGAACCGGCGGTTCGGCTCCTGCATCCAGAGTGGGCCCATCTGGGCGTTGCGGGGATAGGTGGTGCGCAGGGCTTCGGCGATGCCCACCACATGCTCCACCCGCTCCATCACGGCGGCACTGTCAGGCAGGGGCGTGTCGTGGCGGTAGCGGCGTACCGCCCGACTCGGGGTGCCCCGCGGCAACGCCAGGATCTCCACCTGGTCGGAGTCCTTTGCACCCCACGTATCCAGGATATTGATGATGGCCCGGGTTGCGGCGACCTGGTCCGCATGATTCATGTCCTGCATAGGCGAACTCCGTGGGGATTTCCTGGCATCCCATGGGTTTACGGGCAGTGTATCACAGGCTCGGCTGCCGCTCAGCAGTCTGCCAAAGCCCCTGCGCCGACACGGGGCTTGCCCGCGCGCCGTCGCACTCTCATCTCCGCGTCACGCCGCTGTCATGTTCACCTGGTCCAATTACGCTTTCCTGGGACCCCTGGAGATGACCATGGAAGACCAGTACACGACCGAGTGGTGGCTGTGGCAGCTGTATCGGCAAGTGTCCCATTACGTGCACCGGCCGGACGAGCGCAGCGAAGCGCAACTGCAGGCGCTCATCACACAATACCGCGAGTTCGCCAGCCGGCATCGGGAGGCTCCCCGCGACTACGCCTGCTCACCGGAACTGCGGTGATGCCCCCGCGGTAAGCGCCACCCCGGCGCCGCGGCCTGTGCACAACCGACGCGGGGTGCCTCGGCTTCGACGGTCGCCAACCGGGGCGCGCGCTTTGTGCCTCAACACTGCTCCCAGGGCAGGCCGTTGAAGCGCCAACCCCCCACGCTGGAGCGCCGGTGGTCCTCGTCCAGCTCGCCCTCGAAGCCCTCGGCCACGTTGTAGACTTCCACGAATCCCTCGCGCAGCAGCAGCTCCGCCGCGGCGTGAGAGCGTTTGCCGCTGCGGCAGATCAGGACCACCGGCGCACAACCAGCCTCCTGGTCGCAGACCGCCCCGCCGAGCATCACTTTACGCACGTCGGTGGCGAAATGCGGGTTGATGGTCCAATCGGGCTCGTCGATCCACGGCACGTGCACGGCGCCCACCGGATGTCCGACGAACAGGAACTCGAAGTTGGAGCGCACATCGATCAACACGGCGCGCTGATCTTCCTGCAACAGGTGCCAGGCCTGTTTCGGGGTCAGGGATTTCACTGCCGAGTCGTTCATGGCCCACTCACATCCGCGCCCAGGTGCAATGACACCTAGTATAGCGGCGTGCGTGCGGTCGATGCATGGATGCGGACCTATACTGTGCGACCGTTCCGATCCGGGAAGGAGCACGGCGCATGACGAGCGCACGCGTATCGCCGGGGCCGTCGGCAATCCACGGCACCGGATTGTTCGCCCGCAGAACCATTCGCAGCGGCACCCACATCGGCACCTACCAAGGCCCCATGGTGAAAACCGACGGCACCTACGTGCTGTGGGTACAGGAAGGGGGGCGCCCCGTGGGCCGCAAAGGCGTCAACGAGCTGCGCTACCTCAACCACAGTGACAGGCCGAACGCGGAGTTCGACGGCTTCGAGCTCTATGCCCTGCGCACCATCCGCGCGGGCGAGGAGATCACTATCAACTACCATCCCGACGGCGCCGATTTCTGATCCCGCCGCAGCGCGGGTATGGCGTCCACGACGGCGCCAGGGGCATACTGAGGCCGCCTCTCCCCTGCGCCGGAATCCCATGCCCGCATCGACGGTCCCCGACAGTCTGCTCCTGATCGCCCCGGACTGTCCCCACTGCCCGCAGGTGCTCGAGGCGCTCGGCACGCTGATCAAGGACGGGCGTATCGGCCGTCTGGAGGTGGTCAACATCGCCAGCCATCCCGAACGTGCGGCCGAGCTCGGCGTGCGCTCCGTGCCTTGGTGTCGCATCGGCCCATTCGTCCTGGAGGGGCTGCGCAGCGCGGCAGAGCTGGCGGCCTGGAGCGCGCGGGTCGGCTCCCCCGATGGGGTACGGGAGTACGTCAGCGCCCGGCTTCGATCCGGGGCCTTGGCCCAGGTGGAAGAACTGGTTGCGGACAATCCCGGCTGGCTGGAGATGCTGCTGCCGCTGGTCGCCGATGAGGCGACCGAACTGCATGTGCGCATCGGCCTGAGCGCCGTAATGGAAGCGTTTTCCGGAACCCAGACGTTGCGCGACCTGCTCACACCCCTCGCCCTGCTCGCGGCCCATCCCGCCCCCCGGGTGCGCAGTGACGCCTGCCATTTCCTGGCCCTGACCGGCAGCCCCGAGGCGCTCGGCGCCCTGGGTGGCTGCCTGGACGATCCCGACGCGCAGGTGCGCGAGATCGCCGAGGAAGGGATCGAAGCGCTGCGCCGTGACGGCGCCGAGTGACGGCGTGGGCGTCGGCGGCATTCTCGCCCTGTCGGCCGCCGTCCTCGCGGTGTGGTACTGGATCAGCGGGCTCCAGGCACGGGAGCGCGCAGCCCTGGTCGCAGCCGAGACCTGCCGCGCCCAGGGGCTGCAGTTTCTGGATGACACCGTGGCGCTGCAGCGCCTTTCGATCGGCCGAACCCCCGGGGGCCGACTCGCATGGCACCGCACCTACCGTTTCGAGTACAGCGAGACCGGCGTCAGCCGGGCTCAGGGATTCGTCCTGATGTTGGGCGCCGCGGTCCAATCCGTGGGCCTGGCCTCGACCGAAGACCCCGGCGCCGGTCCACAGCGCCGCCACTGAGGGTTACTCGCCGAACGCCCAGGCCGGAATGCTGCGCGCCGCTTGCCCCAATTTCTGATCCAGCGTGCGATAGTCCTCGCACAGGCGCTGCACCAGCGCCCAGAAGCGCCTCGAATGGTTCAGATGCACCGTGTGGCAAAGCTCGTGAATCATCAGGTAGCGCACCACCTCCGGCGCCAGGAACATGAGGTTTCGATTGAGGCTGATGTGGCGCTGCGTCGAACAGCTGCCCCAGCGGGTCTTCTGCGCACGGATGGACACGGCTCCGAAGGGCAGTCGCGTGTCGGCGCTGACGCGATGCAGCCATGGGATCAAGCCGACCCGCGCCCGCGCGGTGAGCCAGGTGCACAGCACGTCGGGCACGTCGTCGCCCTCCGTTGCGACCTGCAGCGTACCGCGCCCGTCTACCAGTCGGGCGCGATAGCGCTGTCGGCCGAGCCGCGGCACATAGCGGACGTGCCAACGCTCTCCCACTGCGGGAAGATCGATCCGCGCCGGGCGCGGATCGTCCAGGTCCGGATCGGCTGCCCGTTCCGCCCGGGCGCGACGCAGCGCCAGGCGCAGCCAGTCACGGTGTTGCTGCACGAAGATCGGAGCCAAGCGCCGATCGGCCTCCCGCGGGACGATTACTTCCACCTGCGCCAGAAGGGAGACCTTGAGCTGAATATAGCGCGCGCGCTTGCTTACCCGCACGCGAAAGGGGGGTAACGGCTCGATGGGGTCCATCCACGCATTCTGGAGCGCGCGCGGGCACTGTCAACAATGCAGCCGCGGGCAGGTTCGGCCATAGACCGGGTCCAGGCGGGCGCACTGTATTGTGTCCGCCTACCCGGATATACTGTGCCCCCCGCAAGCCGACCCCTTCGAAACTCGATGTCCAAGCCAAGCAGTTTCTCCAATGAGCAGCTTCTGGAGTGCGGCCACGGGCGGCTGTTCGGGCCTGGCAACGCCCAATTGCCCCTTCCGCCCATGCTGATGTTCGACCGTATCACCCACGTCAGTGACCAGGGCGGGCCCTACGGCAAAGGCGAAATAATCGCGGAGCTGGATATCCATCCGGATCTGTGGTTCTTCGCCTGTCATTTCGAGGGCGACCCGGTCATGCCCGGCTGTCTGGGACTCGATGCCATGTGGCAGCTGGTGGGGTTTTTCCTCGGCTGGACGGGCGCCCCCGGCCGCGGTCGGGCGCTCGGCTCCGGGGACGTGCGCTTCACCGGTCAGGTCACCCCCGACTGCCGCCTGGTCACCTATCGCATTGCGCTGAAGCGGGTCATTCTGCGCCGCCTGGTCATGGGAATAGCCGATGCCGCACTGGAAGTGGACGGGCGGGAAATCTATACCGCCAAGGATCTGCGGGTGGGACTGTTCGCCGACACTTCGGGATTTCAGGAGGAGTAGCTGCAATGCGACGGGTCGTGGTTACCGGAATGGGCGCCGTTTCCTGCTTGGGTAACGACCTGGCGCAGATCCGTGAGTCCCTCTTCCATGGCCGTTCCGGGATCCACTTCGTACCCGAATACCAGGAGCTCGGCTTCCGCTCCCAGGTGGCCGGCACCCTGAATGTCGATCTCGCGGCCCGGATCGACCGCAAGCTGTTGCGCTTCATGGGCGAGGCCGCGGCCTACACCCAGCTGGCCATGGAAGAGGCGCTCGCCGACAGCGGCTTGGAACGCCACGCCGTATCCGATCCGCGCATCGGCCTGATCACCGGCTCCGGCGGCGCCTCCACGGCCAACACCGTCGCCGCAGCCGACGCCCTGCGGGCCAAGGGGGTGCGGCGCGTGGGCCCCTATATGGTCACCCGCACCATGTCCAGCACCACGTCCGCGTGCGTGGGTACGGCCTTCGGTATCAAGGGCACCTGCTACTCCATCTCCTCGGCCTGCGCCACCAGCGCCCATTGCATCGGGGCGGCCATGGAGCAGATCCAGCTGGGCAAACAGGACGTGGTGTTTGCCGGCGGCGGCGAGGAATTGCATTGGAGCATGTCGGTACTGTTCGACGCCATGGGCGCCCTGTCCTCGAGCTACAACGACGCCCCGGAACGCGCCTCGCGTCCCTATGACCGGAACCGGGACGGCTTCGTGATTTCCGGCGGCGGCGGCATGCTTGTGCTTGAGGAGCTCGAACACGCCCGCGCGCGGGACGCACGCATCATCGCCGAGTTGGTCGGCTACGGCGCCACCTCCGACGGTTACGACATGGTACAGCCCTCCGGCGAAGGGGCGGTGCGTTGCATGCGCATGGCCCTCGAGGGCGTGGACCAGCCGGTGGACTACATCAACGCCCACGGCACCAGCACACCGGTCGGGGATGCCCGGGAGCTCGAGGCGCTGCGGGAGGTGTTCGGTGCGCATATACCACCGATCTCCTCCACCAAGTCCCTGTCCGGACACAGCCTGGGCGCGGCCGGCGTGCACGAAGCCATCTATAGCCTGCTGATGCTGCGGCACGGCTTTATCAGCGCCTCGGCCAATATCGATGAGTTGGACCCGGCCGCCGCCGATTATCCCATCGTCACCGAACGGCGCGATGCGGCCCTGGACACCGTGCTGTCCAACAGCTTCGGGTTCGGCGGCGCCAACGCCTCGCTGCTGTTTCGACGCTGGTCGTAACCTGACACGCGCGTGCAGGGACTCCGGAACGGCACCTGAGCCGCCCGGACGTATGCCCTGCAACTCGGGGCGCCCAGGATCACCCAGCAGTTGACCCCCGCCCGCACCGCCGGCGGTTCGCTCCCCCGGCGCTGCAATCGGCGCCGCGCCGGGCGCCGGCACCACTTTAGTCCTTGAATCTTCAGCCGATAGGGTTCGAGTGCGGGCGTGCATTCACGCCTGGTGGGGTTCCTGCGTGAAGCTGCGATTCCAAAACAGTCTGCGCGCCCGCTATGCAGCGGTTTCGTTGATCTTGATGCTCCTGGTGCTGGCCGGCGCCTTCGTCGCCCACGAGAGCGTACGCGGCGTGCGCAGCTCCACCTCCAGCAACATCGAGACGCGCAATCAGGTCCTGCACATCAGCCGCCAGATCCGGGACTCCGTCTGGCACGTACGCCACTCCCTCGAGGCCTTTCTGTTGGACCCGGACGACCCTGGCCATCGTGCCCAGATGCACGCCGCCATTGAACTCGGCATCTCCCGGATCGACCGCCTGCTCGACAGCTCGTGGATCGCCGACTATGGCCAGACGGAGACGCTGCGCGAGCTTCGCGGGAGCTTGCGCGCCCTGAGCGCCGCGGCCGGCCACCTGATCGAGACCCGCATCGACGCGTCCCGACAATACCCGGGCATCGCCGTCGGCCGCGCGAAGATGCTGCCTCAGCACATCCGCTTTCGCACCGCCGCCGCCCAGGCCCTCGAGGAGATCCACGCCGAGGGTCCTCGGGCATGGTCCGATACCGCCTTCCAGGCGGTGGTGCGGGCCCGGGATTCATGGACCGAGATGACCTCCATGTTCCGCATGTACCTGGCCAACCGGCTTGCATCCTTGGACGAGGGGGCGCTCACACAGCAAGAGCAGGACATCGAGATCCGTTTACGGGACCTGATGCAGAATCTCGACGGCCTGGAAGCGCTGCGCCGCCAGGGCGGCCTGGGTTTCCAAAGCGAGCTGGCCCTGAGCGCGATGTTCGAGGCCGTCGGCGAGTGGGAGGAAGGCTACAAAGAAGTCAAGCGCATCAACGCCGGGGACAACTGGCGCACCGATACCGCCATCATGCAGCAGAATATCGCACCGCTGCTGGACCAATTGTGGGGCCTGCTGCTCTCCCTGGACCTGGCATTGGAGCGCTCCGGTGCCCAGGACGTGCAGCACCTCAATGGACTCGCCGCGAATCAGTCTCGTCTGGTATGGCTGCTGACCACGTTGGCGGTGGGCTTCATTCTCCTCGGATTCATCGCCCTGGAGCGCTGGATTCTGCGCCCCATCGCCACCGTCGCCGACGCGCTCAAGCACGAGGCTACCGGCGGCGGCCCCCCACGGACATTGCCCCGTTCCACCAGTGACGAGACGCGCAACCTGGTTGACGCTTTCGTGGAGATGCGCAACCAGGTGCGCAGCCGGCAGGTCGCCCTGGAACACCAGGCCATGCACGATGCGCTCACGGGATTGCCGAACCGCACGCTGCTGCTCGATCGTCTGCAGCAAGCCATCTACGTCGCCCGGCGGGATCGGGCACCCCTGACGCTGATGATGATGGACCTCGATCGCTTCAAGGAAATCAACGACACCCTGGGGCATCAGGTCGGCGATCGGCTGCTGCAAGAGGTGGGCAGGCGCTTGGCCGGCACCGTGCGCAAGAGCGACACCGTGGCGCGCCTGGGCGGCGACGAGTTTGCCATGGTGCTGCCCGGCACCGACCCCGAGCAGGCGTGCCTCATCGCCGCGGCGGTGAACGGCGCGCTGGAGCGGGTGGTGCGCCTGGACAACCATCACCTGTACGTGCGGGCGAGCATCGGCATGGCTGCGTTTCCCGAGCACGGCACCCACGCCCAGACCCTGATTCAGCGGGCCGACGTGGCGATGTACATCGCCAAGCGCACCCAGTCCAGCCAAGCCGTGTACGATCCCCGCCAGGACCAGCACAGCGTCGGCCGCCTCGCGTTGGTTTCGGATCTGCGCCGGGCCATCGATACCGGCGCCCTCGCCCTGCACTATCAGCCGAAGGTCGAGATGGACAGCGGCCGCGTCGTGGGTGCCGAGGCGCTGCTGCGCTGGAACCACCCCGTGCACGGCTCGGTGGCGCCCGGCGAACTCGTCGCGCTGGCCGAACAGACAGGCTTGATCCATCCCCTCACCCACTGGGTCCTGGAACGGGCGGTGTCCGACTGCGCGCGCTGGCGCGCGCGCTTCCCCGACGTGGGGGTCGCCGTGAACCTGTCGGTGCACAATCTTCAGGACGCCGGCCTGGTGGACCAGATCGCCGCCTGCCTCGACCGCCATCGCCTGCCCTCCCAACATCTGGCGCTCGAGCTGACCGAAAGCGCCATGATGGCCGATGCAGAGCACGGCGTACGCCTGTTGAGCGAGTTGGATGCCATGGGCGTGCACCTGGCGGTGGACGATTTCGGCACCGGATTCTCCTCCCTCGCCTATCTCAAGCAGTTGCCCGTGGACGCTCTGAAGATCGACAAATCGTTCGTGCTGCAGATGTGCGAGCACGAAAACGATGCTGTCATCGTGCGCTCCACCATCGACCTGGCCCACAACCTGGGCCTGCGCGTGGTTGCCGAGGGCGTGGAGAACGGGGACATCTGGAACCTGCTGGAGATCCTCGGCTGCGATCAGGCCCAGGGCTTTCACCTCTGCCGCCCGCGTCCGCTGAGCGAGTTCCTGGACTGGCTCGCCGAACGGCGCTCCGGCGCGCCATGTGTCCAGCCCCTGCGGGCTTGATTCGCCGGCGCGATCGGGAAATCATAGCCGTCCGATGGGCGTCCATCGCCGCGTCGAGACCGCGCATCACCCATGAATTACTGCAGCGACTGCGGCGCCCCGGTCACGGAGCGCGTCCCTGAAGGCGACAACCTGCCCCGCCACGTATGCGAGCAGTGCGGCGCGATCCACTATCGCAACCCCAAGATCGTGGCGGGCTGCATCCCCGAGGCCGGCACCCGGATTCTGCTTTGCCGGCGGGCCATCGAGCCACGGGCGGGGTTGTGGACCCTCCCTGCGGGCTTCATGGAGAACGGCGAGACCACGGCCCAGGGGGCCGCCCGGGAGACGTTGGAGGAGGCCAATGCGCGGGTGCACATCGAGCAGCTCTATGCGTTGTTCGACATCCCGCACATCAACCAGGTCTACCTCATGTTCCGGGGCCGCATGCTCGACGAGCAGTTCTCGGCCGGCGCCGAGAGCCTGGAGGCGGCCCTGTTCGAGGAAAGCGCCATCCCGTGGGACACCCTCGCCTTCCCGGTGATCCGCGAGACCCTGGTGCGCTACTTCGCCGACCGCCGCGAAGGTCGCTTCCAGACCCACCACGGTCAGATCACGGAGCGGATGAAAAAGGGATAGTCCGGAAAAGGACTCAACGCAGAGGCGCGGAGGCGCAGAGAACACAACGAAGGATCGATAAGTGATCTGCCGTTACAAAGCCACACAGAACCGCTCCGGAGCAATAGCCGGCGCGCCTTATGATGGAGAATCTCTGCGTTCTCTGCGCCTCTGCGCCTCTGCGCCTCTGCGTCAGATTTTCATCTGTTCAATGCCGTTCGATGTGATCCACGAACAATCGGTCCTGGGGCAAACCGTGGGCGAGCAGCATGGGCTTGGCGGCCGTCAGGATGCTCTCGGGGCCGCTGACGTACACGTCGAAGCCGCCGAGATCGGGATGGTCGGCCACCAGGTGGGCGCCGGCCAGTGCCATAGCCCGCTGCGGCGCCGACAGGGCTGCCGCCGCCTCCGGTGCAAGCACCGAGCGGGCCGGATCACACTGCGGCACATCCTCGCTGGCAACCAGGGTGTACTGGAAGTCGTCGAACGCATCCTCCCAGGAACGACAGTAGTTGGCCAGGTAATGGTCGCCGGGGCGGCGCGCCACCCAGTACAGGCGCATCGGCTGCGCCTTCTCGAGGGCGATGGCATGCTCCACCAGGCTCTTGATGCTGGCGAAGCCGGTCTCGTAGGCGAGAAAGATCAGCGGCCGGCGTGAATCCTCGTCCAGCGTGAAACGCCCGAAGGGGCCTTCGATCTCCACCTTCTCGCGCGGCTTCAGCCGGTTGAACACCTGCTCGGCGAACGGGTCGCCCGCGGCGTGGCGCACGTGGAACTGCAGATACATACCGTTGCACGGGCAGCTGGCGATGGACATGCTGCGCGGCTCGAGGCCGTCGAGGCGGATGCGGGCGTGCTGTCCGGCCAGGAACCGCAGGCTCCGGCTGCGGGGCGTGCGCAGCTCGAGCACGGCCACCTCCGGCGTCGGCCGCTCCAGCTTGTGCACCGTCGTGCTGATGGTTTCCGCGGGAATGTCGGCGGCATCGCTCGCCTCGCGGGCTTCGATCACCAGGTCCGAGCCTGCGGTGATACTGCACAGCAGCACCGCGCCCTGCTCCCGCTCGGGCGAACGGATGACGTAGTCGTGCGGCCGCTCCTCGGCGATCTCCCCTTCCAGCAGCCGGGCGCGACAGTCGCCGCAGGTCCCGTTGCTGCAGTTGTAGTCCAGGGACAGGCCCGAGCGTAGAGCCGCCTCCAGTACGCTCTCGCCCCGCTCCACGGTGAACTGATGGCCGCTGGGGCGCACCGTCACCCGATAGGTCACGGTTTGCGCCGCCTGGAGGACTTGCGCGCGCCGCGCAGCGGCGCCGCCTCTGCACCGGGCGGCAGCCCCGTGTGCTGGGTGGCGAAGCGCTGGCCCCGGCCGGCCAGGGGCGCGCGGCCGGTGCCGGCCGGCTGATAGCGGGGCACCAGGTGCTGTTTGCCGTTGCCGATCAGATCGGCGCGGCCCATGCGCTTGAGGGCATCGCGCAGCAGCGGCCAGTTGTCCGGATCGTGATAGCGCAGAAACGCCTTGTGCAGGCGCCGCACCCGCGCCCCCCGGGGGATGGCCACCCGCTCGCCGCCGCGTCGCACCCGGCGCAGGGGATTGGTACCGGAGTGATACATGGCCGTGGCGGTGGCCATGGGGGAGGGCAGGAAATTCTGCACCTGATCGGCGCGAAAACCATGGCGCTTCAGCCACACGGCCAGGTTGAGCATATCCTCGTCAGTGGTCCCGGGATGCGCGGCGATGAAATAGGGAATCAGGTACTGCTCCTTGCCGGCCTCGCGGGAATAGCGTTCGAATAACTCCTTGAAGCGGTCGTACGCGCCCATGCCCGGCTTCATCATCTTGGACAGTGGCCCTGATTCGGTGTGCTCGGGAGCGATCTTCAGATAGCCCCCCACGTGGTGGGTCACCAGTTCCTTCACGTAGGCGGGATCGCGGATTGCCAGGTCGTAGCGCAGGCCTGAGGCGATCAGCACCTTCTTGATGCCGGGCAGCGCCCGCGCGCGGCGATAGAGGTTCACCAACGGCCCGTGATCGGTGCCCAGATTGCTGCAGATGTCCGGGTACACGCAGGACGGCCGTCGGCAGGCCGACTCGATCGTCCGGCTCTTGCACGCCAGGCGGTACATGTTCGCCGTGGGCCCGCCCAGGTCGGAGACCACGCCCGTAAAGCCGGGTACCGAGTCGCGGATGGTCTCGATCTCCCGCAGGATGGAGTCCTCCGAGCGGCTTTGAATGATGCGACCCTCGTGCTCGGTGATGGAGCAGAAGGTGCAGCCGCCGAAGCAGCCCCGCATGATGTTCACCGAGAAGCGGATCATCTCGTAGGCGGGAATGCGTGCACCACGGTAGGCGCTGTGGGGCCGGCGGGTGTACGGCAGCTCGAACACCCGGTCGAGCTCCTTGGTGGTCAGAGGCAGGGGCGGCGGATTGATGCACACCTCCCGGTCTCCGTGGCGCTGCACCAGGGCGCGGGCGTTCCCCGGATTGGTCTCCAGGTGCAGCACCCGCGAGGCGTGGGCGTAGAGCACCGGGTCCCCGCGCACCGCCTCGAAGGCGGCCATGCGCACCACCGTGTCCTCGGGCTTGCACTTGGGCACGCGCCGCGGCGGTGCGACCAGTTGCTCCGCCGGGTGCGGATCAGTGTTTCTGCACGGCACGCCGGCGTCGGGCACCGCGGCGTAAGGATTTCCCTGGGGCGCGAGCGGACCGATGGTGTCGATGTGACTGGAATCGATCTCCTGCCGCGCCCAGGGCATGCGGCTGCGCACGAAGGCCGTGCCGCGGATATCGATGAGGGCGTCGATGGGCTCAGACCGGGCCAACCGGTGGGCGATCTCCACGGTCTGGCGCTCGCCATTGCCATAGACCAACAGGTCGGCTTTGGCGTCCACCAGCACCGAACGGCGCACCTTGTCCGACCAGTAGTCGTAGTGGGCGATGCGCCGCAGGCTGGCTTCGATGCCGCCGATGACGATCGGCACGTCGCGGAACGCCTCACGGCAGCGTTGGCTGTAGACGATTACCGACCGATCGGGCCGTCGGCCGCCCTCGCCCGCCGGCGTGTAGGCATCGTCGGAGCGCAATTTACGGTCGGCCGTATAGCGGTTGACCATCGAATCCATGTTGCCGCCGGTGACGCCAAAGAACAGGTTGGGGCGCCCGAGCACCGTGAAGGCTTCGGAACGGGCCCAATCGGGCTGGGCGATGATCCCCACCCGAAATCCCTGGGCCTCCAGCACCCGGCCGATCACCGCCATACCGAAGCTCGGGTGATCCACATAGGCATCCCCCGTCACCAGGATGACGTCGCAGGAATCCCAACCCAGGGCGTCCATCTCCTCCCGGGACATGGGCAGCTCCGGGGCCAGTCCCAGGCGCTTGGCCCAGAACGGGCGATAGGCGGAGAATAGATCGGGGGCGCTATCCATCGGTGCGGGTTCCTGGCGGGCGCTGAGTATATCAGCTGCGCCCGCTACCCAAGAAGAGCGCCTGGAGCACACGGTGGAGGCGGCTGTCAGATCCCGCACAGCCTCTGTGATATTCTAAGCTTCTCTGTCGGATCACTGCCATGCAACGGTCGAACTCTCAAAGCTTGAAGCAGCAACTCGCAGCACTTCGCCTGGAGCATCGCGACCTCGACTCGGCGATCAGCGGCCTGGAATTGGCGCCATTCGCAGATCAGCTCGCCGTGCGCCGCCTCAAGCGGCGCAAGCTCCAGCTACGGGACCAGATCGCGCGCATCGAAAGCCGCCTGATCCCCGACCTGAACGCCTGACAGCGCCCATGGCACGACTGCTGTATCCGACCGGCTCGGGACGGCGGCGGAGTCGCTGGCGCTGCCCGGCACCGTCACCGACGTGAACGGATTCCTGGGCTGCTGCTCAGCCGCGGCTCACGCTGGGGGCGGGCACTGGCGCCGGGCGCGGTCCAGGTCGCGGTGAACAAGCAGTTCGCCGCGCCCCACACCGCCGTGGCCGATGCGGACGAGACCGCCGTAATCTCCGTGCGATTGCGCTGAGCGGTCAGCCACGGCGCTGCCACTGGCGTTGCCCCGACGCCGATGCATAATGGGGCGACACATCAGGGAGATGCCGGCGACCTATGTTCGACCACGCCCGTCTGAGCGCCCTTACCCATAGGCTGCTATGGGAGGCCGACCCGCGCACGCTGCCGCGCTGGAAACGCACCGGTCTGCAGGGCCTGCGCATCGGCTATGCCGTGGCCCGCGACCTGTCCGATGGACAGCTCACCCTGCGGGCCATGAGCCTGGTGTATACCACCCTGCTGTCCCTGGTGCCGCTGCTGGCGGTGAGCTTCTCGGTGCTCAAGGCATTCGGCGTCCACAACCAGGTGGAGCCCATGCTGTTGAATCTCACTGCCGCGCTGGGCGACAAGAGCATCGAGATCACGGGCCGCATCATCGAGTTTGTCGACAACATCAAGGCCGGGCTGCTGGGCAGTCTGGGCTTGGCATTCCTGATCTATACGGTGATCTCCCTCATCCAGAAGATCGAGGGCGCATTCAACTACACGTGGCACGTCCGCCGTGCGCGGCCCTTCGCCCAGCGCTTCTCCGACTACCTGAGCGTCATTCTCGTCGGCCCCGTGCTGGTGTTCTCGGCCCTGGGGCTCACGGCTTCCCTGGCGAGCACCTCGCTTGTACAGCAGATCGCCGCCTACGGGCCGATGAGCGATGTCATCGCGGTGCTCGGACGGCTGGTCCCGCTCCTGCTGATCACTGCGGCGTTCACGTTCGTCTACGTCTTCATGCCGAACACCCGGGTGCGGGTCCGCTCGGCCCTGGTGGGCGCGGTGGTCGCCGGGGCTCTGTGGCAGACCACCGGCTGGCTGTTCGCCTCCTTTGTGGTCGGGTCGGTGAAGTACACCGCGATCTACTCCGCCTTCGCCACCCTGATGATGTTCATGATCTGGCTGTACCTGAGCTGGCTGATTCTGCTGCTGGGGGCCAGCATCGCCTTCTACCACCAGCACCCGGAGTATGTGGGTCCCAACCGAGCGGCGGTGACCCTCAGCAACCGCGTCAAGGAGAAGCTGGCACTGACCGTCATGGCGCTGGTGGGCGGACACTTCCAGCGCCAGGAGCCTCCCTGGAGCGTGGAGGGCCTGGCGCGCCATGTACGCGTCCCCAGCGAAGCGGTGGACGGGTTGGTGCAGGAACTGACGCGGCACAACATCCTGGTGTGCACTGCCGGGGAACCTCCCACCTACCAGCCTGCCCGGCCGCTGGAATCCATTCCTCTGGCGGAGCTGCTGAGCGTGGTCCGGGGTGGCGGCGAGACGCCGCACCTCAACGAGGGGCGGATGCAGGCGCCGGCGGCGGTCGGCGAGGTGATGCAGGCCCTGGACGCCCACCGGGTGGAGGCATTGGCGGGGCGCACGGCGCGCGATCTCACCATCGGCACGACCACCGCACCGACTGTCGTGGCCCGCCGC
>Ga0209347_1004527_pt1 | contig 14358 bp, 12 predicted proteins | sample AutmiccommuBRH23_FD_187382 | JGI IMG/M metagenome (GOLD analysis project Ga0209347, IMG submission 187382) | Deep subsurface microbial communities from Mt. Terri, Switzerland - Autotrophic microbial communities BRH/23 (SPAdes) (version 2) | ecosystem: Environmental > Aquatic > Deep subsurface >... | reverse complement strand
CTGGCTGCCCTGTTTGATGCTCTGGGCCAGCGTGTCCGCGGCGTTTTCGTCGTCCTTGTAACGGAACGCGACCCAGGCATAGGCCGGACCGATGCGGCGCTGATCCACCGCGTGGCAGGCGAGGCAACCCGCCTGCTCCATGGTTGCCGCGGGATCCTCGCCGGCGGCGACCGGGTCTCCGCCGCCGGTCGATCCCTGCGGTGGCGGTGCGGCCTGATCGGCGGGCGCCGACTCCGGAGGCGGGGCCTCCGAGGGCGCCGTGTCAGGCGAGGTATCGGGCGTCGTCGGGGGCTCTTGCTGCGTCGGCGGCTCGGCCTGCATGGGCTCTTCCGCGGTCGTCTGGCCCGGCGGCTCCTCCTCGCCTCCGCAGCCGGCCAACGTCAGGGTTGCGGCCACCAAGGCGGCGAGGGCGAGGGAGGCATGGATTCGGCTGTGTGCGTACATGAGTGCGGCATCCGTTCCTGAGTTTTCCGGAGCCGCAAGTCTAGTAACCGGGCGGGGCGTTGCGAGCCGCGGACCGGGAGGGACCCCCGCGGGGCGTGCGCCCCGTGAGCCGACGGGCGCTAGTCGCCGCCGAGCAGCAATCGGGTGCTGGCGGCCAGGGTGTCGTGCCGGGTCACGAACTTGAATTCATGACTGCCGATGCGCAGGATGTCCTCGTTGTGCAAGCGGTGGCGCTGCACCGGTTGGCCGTTGACCTGGGTGCCATTGGTGCTCTGCAGGTCGTCCACGAACACGTCGTAGGTGCCTTCCAGATAAGCGCTCGGCATCACCGTGATCGTGCTGTGGCGCCCGCTCACGGTGGAGTCATCGAGGCAGATATCGTTGTCCAGGGCCCGGCCGATCCGGGTGACGCCGGGCGCGAGGTTGTGCTCGCCCGTGATGCGGCCATGCTGGACGTGCAATAGGAGCGGCATGTCGGGTCCTCCTTTATCCATCCTTAAACAGCGGTTGAGAGAGTAGCGGCGCCGCAGCGGGCGGAATGCGTGCCAGTTGGCATTTGCGGGCTCAGCGGGCGGTGCCGATCCCGCCACAGCGGCGCAGGGCGGCGGCCATTTCCGCGCCGCTGGCGTAGCGTTTGGCCGGGTCCTTCTGCAGCGCCTTGTTGACGATGCGCCCGGCGCAGGTCGGCAGCCCCTTACGCAGCTTCGCGATCGGTACATGGCGCTGTTCGACGATGCGATAGCTGATGGTGGCGAGCGAGTCGCCGGCGAACGGCAGCGCGCCGGTCAGCAGCTGGTACAGGGTGACTCCCAGTGAGAACAGATCGGAACGCCCGTCCAATCGGCGTCCCGCCACCTGTTCCGGAGACATGTAGGCCGGGCTGCCGAGCACGGCTCCGGTGCGGGTCTTGCGGGCATCGGTGAGCGACGCGACGCCGAAGTCGGTGACTTTCACCATCCCGCTTCTGGCCTGGTAGACGATGTTGCTGGGCTTGATGTCCCGGTGCACCACCCGTTGACCGTGCGCATAATCCAGTGCCTCGGCCACCGACGCGCAGATCGCCAACGCATCGCGCACCGGCAGCAGGTTCCCGGATTCGGTGAACGCCTCCAGATTGCGTCCCTCGGCATAGTCCATGGCGATGTAGGCCAGGTCGTGCTCTTCGCCGACATCGAACACCGTGATGATGTTGGGATGCTGCAGGCGCCCGGCGGCCTCGGCTTCCCGGCGCAGGCGGCTGCGAGCCTCCTGCAAGGCCTTGCCCTCGAACTCCGCCGTGAGCGGCAGCACCTTGACCGCCACCTGGCGGCCGATCTGCGGGTCTTCGCCCAGGTACACGGCACCCATGGCACCGCGGCCCAGCAGGCGTTGCAGCCGATAGCGTCCCAGGCTGGATTTCTCCACCGTGGCGTCGTCCACGTTGACCGTGCTCGTGGCCGTCAGGTTGCCTACAGCGGGAAGGTGATCGATCACGGTGCGCAGATGCTGGCGGCGCTCATGGACGTCGTCGAGGCCCGGTGCGACGGCCTGCAGGTGATCGTAGACGGCCAGCGCCTTCGGCAATTGGCGCCGGCGTTCGTATTCCAGCCCGAGCTGCTGCAGCGCCTCGACGGCCTGCGCGTGGGAGCCGCAGCGGCGCAGCTCCGTGAACGCGGCGTCCAGCCGCCCCTGTTCCTGCAGCGCTGCGCCGAGCTCGCATCGCGCGCTGCAGGCGTCGCTGCGGGCCGCCTCCAGCAGCGCTGCACGCCGGTGTCCGAATGCGGCCAGGCTGTGGGCGGCGACCAGTAGCACCGCCGGCCCGACGGCCGGCAGCCAGAGGCCGCGCACCAGCACCGCCAGTGCCCCGGCGTTGACCAGCGCGGCGGCCAGCGCCGCGCTGAGGGCCACTCCGGGCCAGCCGCGCAGACGGCGCGGCAACAGCAGCAGGTAGAGACCGACGCTCAGCAGCGCCGCACGCAGGGCGGCGTGGAACCAGACGGGTCGATCGATGCCTCGACCGGCCATCAGCGCGGCCAGGGACGCGCCCAGTTCCACCAGGGCGCGTCGTTCCCCGTCGCTGCGCGCCGGTCCGAGCAGCAGCGGGCGCTGCGTGAGCGCGGCGTCATGGTCGCCGTTGAGGAGTCGTTCCACGCCGTGGAAGGACACCACGTCTTCCGGCCGTATCCCCGGATGGCGATAGAAGCGCTGCTCGGTCGCCTCTGCGGCGGCTTGCGCGACGCCTGCGCCGACCGCGTCCCCGGGCAAACGTCCCAGACGGCGCGCCATGGCCACGGCCAGGCCCGGGATGGCGCCGGAGCCGTGTTGTATCCGCGTCGGGACGCCGAAACCGGTGTCCTGGTCGGCGATGCCGACGGCGGCTGCGTGCCTTTGAAAGGCAGGCAGCGGCACGGCGAGCGCGTGAGAAGCGGCTGCCGGTTGCAGCAGAGATGCAAGGGCGGGGCGGGGCGCGGCGGCCGAATCCATGGCGTCGCCGGCCTGGAAATAGGCCGCGATCACCACACCTGCCGAGGCCTGCAGTGCGCCGGCAAGGGCCGCGTCGGCATCGAGCCCGCCGAGGAGCCGGCGCAGCGACTGCACGTCGCCACTGTCGCCGGTCAGGCGCTCAGCGTGTCGGCGCGCGGCGGTGAGCGTCGGCAGGGTGGTGGGCTGGTGCAAGGGCAGCAGCAACCCCAGGGTTTCTGCGCCCAGCGCGCGCAAGCGGAGGATGGCCGCTGCCGCCTGTCGGCGCAGCGCCGCCGGCCCATCGCCGTTGAGCCCGATCACGCCGACCTGGGCCGCGGAAGTCTGCGCCGGCGCGTACCAGCCCGCCAGGCGCAGGCTCCAGGATTCGAGGGTGGACCCCGCCGGCGTCCAGGTGGCGAGCAGCGCCATTGCGGTCAACGCGAGGATCAGGATGTGGTGGGTGCGACGGGATCGAGATGTCACGGGCGCGACTGGCATTGCTGTTCGCCGCTGTAGCGCCCCGCCGCATCATTGCTTGAGCGGCGCACGGCCGCACCGAGACCGGCTTCACGAAACCGGCTTCAGCAGATTGACCGCACCAGGTGGGCTCGCCACCGACGCTAAGGACGCTGTGCTGTGGGGGCGGCTTCCGCCGCGATCGATCTCGGGACGCGATGCAGCGGCGGCCTGGTGCGCCGAACGGCGGCCTTTCCTAGCCGCTCGATCCTCGCCACTCGCCACTCACTTCGGAAGCGTGATGTTCAGCTCCAGGATCTCATAGCCGCCTTCGTGCTCGACGTTCACCTTGACGTCCTCCTGGCTCACGTGCACGTACTTCTTGATCACTTCCACCAGTTCCTGCTTGAGCTTGGGCAGGTAATCGGGGGCGTCCCGTTCGGCGCGGCTGTGGGCAATGATCACCTGCAGCCGTTCCTTGGCGTGGGCGGCGCTCTTGTTGCGGGCGTTACGGAAACGTTCGAACAGTCGCATGATCAGCTCCCGAACAGTCGGCCGAACAGGCCTTTCTTCTGTTGCTCGATGAATCGGTGGGGAATGTCGTCGCCAAGAAAACGTTGCACGGCATCCATGTACGCCTGGGCGGCATCGGATTTCTCGTCCATCACCACGGGTACGCCGCGGTTGGAGGCGTACAGCACCGCCTGCGACTCGGGGATGACGCCGAGCAGTGAGATGTCGAGCAACTCGCTGACGTCGTCCACGCTCAGCATCTCCCCCTGACTCACCCGCTTGGGGGAGTAGCGTGTCAGGAGCAGGTGCTCCTTGACCTTCTCGCCCTGCTCGGCGCGGCGGGACTTGCTCGCCAGGAGTCCCAGCATGCGGTCGGAGTCGCGGACCGAGGAGACTTCGGGATTGGTCACCACGATGGCCTCGTCGGCGAAGTACATGGCGTGGTGGGCGCCGCGTTCGATGCCGGCGGGGGAGTCGCAGACGATGAAGTCGAAGGTCTCCTTCAGCTCGTCGATGACCTTCTCCACACCCTCGGTGGTCAGCGCGTCCTTATCCCGGGTTTGGGAGGCCGGCAGAACGTAGAGGTTCTCGGCGTTCTTCACCCGGATCAGGGCCTGGTGCAGCTTGGCGTCGCCCTGGATGACGTTGACGAAGTCGTACACCACCCGGCGCTCACAGCCCATCACCAGGTCCAGGTTGCGCAGGCCGATGTCGAAATCCAGCACCGCGGTCTTGTATCCCCTCAGGGCCAGGCCGGCGCCAATGGCGGCGCTGGTGGTGGTCTTGCCCACTCCGCCCTTGCCCGACGTCACTACGACGACTTTGGTCACAGTTCTCCACCTCTCCGATGCAGCGATCGGCGTATTGAGTTCATAGGGACTCGGTTATCAATTGTTGCTCGCGCAGGAACACCTGCGCGGCCGTGCCCCGCAGGTCGGCATCCACGTCCTCGTAGACACGGTAAATGCCGGCCACGGAGACCAGCTCCGCGTACAGCTTTCGGCAAAAGATGCGTGCCGACTCGTCACCCTGCACCCCCGCCAGCGCCCGGCCGTGCAGGCTGCCGTAGACGTGGATGTGGCCGTCGGCCAGGATCTCGGCGCCGGGGCTGACCGAGGCCAGTACGATCAGGTCGCCGCCCTCGGCATAGATCTGCTGGCCCGAGCGGACCGGCTGCAGGATCAGCTTGGCGGCGGCGCGCTTCGCCGGCGTGCCGGCGGGCGCCGCCTCGGAGGACGGCTGGGCGCTCCGGGACTCGCGGCCGCCGTCGCTGTCGGGCAGCACCGCCAGGCCGAAGTCCTGGGCCATCTGGCGCTGCGCGCGGTTGCCGTGGCGCACGCCGATGGGTACCAGGCCCTGGTCCCCCAGCAGCAGCGCCAGCCGGGGAATGTCGATCTCGTGCTCGGGGGCGCTCACGGATTGCATGTCCAGCACCACGGGCATGCCCTGAAAAAGACCGGGCGCTTGCCGGACCTTGCGCGCCAATTGCTTGGCAAAGCGCTCCAGATCACCGCTGAGGATGTTGAGCACCGTGATGGGAATCATGCTGCCCTTGAGCTGAAAACAAGAAGTTGTGTCCCGCTCGGCAGCTGAGTCGGCGCTCATGGAATCTGGCTGTACTCGCAAAGAGTTCGGAGGAAAACACCAGTGTCGGTGTTGGCGCGTATAGTAGCGCAGCGCCGGGGACCCGACTCAAGTGGTGTTGGGTGAGGGTGCGGGGCGCACAGGCGAATTGTGATGCAGTTCACAAAAAGCCTCGGGCGCCCGCAGGCTCTTCGCGATGCGCCTGCCGCCGTTCCGTGCCTGTCCTGCACGCTGCATCCGCCGGGCCTGCCTCGCCCTGGCTCATCGGAAACACACCCGGACCGGTTCGCTGCTGCCATCGGCGAGGGCGCGGTACTTGTCGTGGAAGGCCGCGTCGACGCGCTTGGCGTAGTCGCCGGCGTTGGCACGCCGGTAGCGGGCGTACGCCTTCGGGCCGCCGTTGTAGGCCGAATAGGCGGAGCGGGCCAGGTTGTGGGAATCGCCGGTCTTGCGGCCCTCGCCGTGGCGCAGGGCGTACTTCTGGAAGTAGTGCAGCAGGATCTCGGCGCCGGCGGCGGCGTTGGCGGCCACATCCCACTTCAGGGCGTGCAGGTCGTAGAAGCCGCGCCACACCCGGGCGTTGACCTGCATGATGCCATAGTCGCCGGTGGCCGAGGCCACGGGCACGCGCTTGCGGTTCTCGGCGGTGAACTGGCGCCAGCAGCTCTCCTGCCAGGCGGCGGCCAGCACCAGGCGGCGGAAGATGGGTCGGTGAACGGATGTCAGCTTGCCTTCAGCGATGCGCTCTGCGGCGGCGTGCACGAGCACCGATTCCACCATCGGCAGGTAGGTATCGGCGTCCTTGCGACTCGGCACCCAGACGTTCAGGCGCGCGATCAGCTTCGGATCCGGCGCCCGAGCGGCCCGGGCCGGCGCGATAAACCAGTCCAGCCAGGCGCCGGTGGGCGGCGCGCTGTCCAGGCGGGCATCGAAGCCAAACCGTCGGCGCAGCTCGGGATCGACCTCGTCGCCGTACTCCAGGGGGTCACCCCCGTGGCGCAGCAGCAGGCGGGCCATGCGCCGCAGGCCGGCGGCCGAGATCTCCAGGCCGAAGGCGGGGCCCAGCCGGTCCAGGGCCTGCAGCGCGTCGCCGGCGGCGAGGAAGCTCAGGTACGCGAGTGCATTCCCTTGGGCGCCGGCGCGTTCGGCGATCGGACGCAGCAGGGGCGCCAGCTCGGCCCAGGTATCCAGGAACCACCGGCGGGCCGGATCGCCGCGGGCGGTGTCGGCGCCCGCCAGGATGTCCACCAGGCGCCGGCGGGACTCCACCAGGACCTGCAGCAGTTCCAGGCGCAGCGCTTCCTGGCCGGCGTCGCCGGCCGCCTGCCGGATGATGCTGGTGAAGAAGGCGTCGGCCCGCTCCAGATGTGCCTGCAGGGCTTGCAGCTCGGCGTCGGACATGGCGCCGGAGCGCGCCGGCGGCGCGCCCAGGTCATCGGGGGCGGTGACGCCCAGGGTCAGTTCCAGGCCACCGGCCGTCGGGCGGGCGCGGTCGACGCGTACCTCCAGCGGCTCTGCGGGGCCGTTCGCGTCGGCCACCAGCGTCCCGAGAACCTCCCGAAGCCCCTGCAGCTGAGGTTCCAGGTCGACCAGCTGAGTCTCCAGCGCCGGCGCCACGTAGGTGCGGCTCCACTGCCAGACGGTATCCGCGACCGGGTCGGGCTGCCCATCGGCGGTCAGCACACGGGTGTCCTTCACCTGCAGGCGCAGGGCGTGGCCGTCGACCACGTTGATCTGCTGCAGCACTTCCAGCCGACCCTGCCAGTCGGTGGCCACCATGCAGCGGTTGCCCCATGCGGTGCCGATCCGTGCGTGGGCTTCGGTGAGGACCTTGAGCGCGCCGTTCGCTGTGGTCACCGATGGCCGCGACAGCTCCAGGAAGCGGCAGCCGCGGCCGTCGTCGTTCAGGCGCAGGGTGTCGTTGGGCCCGGTAAACACCCGCTGGCGCAGCATCTGCTCGATGAAGCCGTGGTCCAGGGTCAGGGGTACGTCCACCTGGGCCGCGTCGGCGGCGGTGGAGCAAAACGCGACGACGGCGGCGAGCCAATGCAGACGGGCTGCTCGGATGATCATCGGCATGGTCGGTGGATGTTCCTGGTGCAAGGTATGAATGTGGGCGCAGTATCACTGGCGCGGCATGCGCCGCCGCGTCGCGGCAGCGGCGATCAGCACAATGCTCGGTATCCCAACATAGAGCAACTCGCTGGTGACCACCGCCAGTCCCCAGTCACTGAACATGGGCCGGATGCCGATGGGCGGGACGGTGAGTGGTTGCCACGGCAGGAAGTAACGAGCGGTGTCGAAGGGCGCGAAGAAGGCGATGCCCAGCCCGCCGTCCGTGAGGGCATCGATCGCCCCGTGGCTGGCGGTCGCCAGGAACAGCAACAGGAACAGGCCGGTGCGCCGCAGCCATCCCAGTGCCTCGCGGCGCAGCAGCGACCCCGCCGGCACCAGCGCCAGCAGTGCGGCAAACACCAGGGAATGAGTCAGACCCCGATGGCCGAGAACGTGTTCGTAGGGAATGCCGAAGGCGAAGGCGATCACGTCCAGGTCCGGTCCCATGGCGCAGGCCATGGCCGCCAGCACCACCGGGCGCCGGCGCGCCAGCGCGTCGGGATGCACGCGGGTTAGGGCGTAGGCGGTGACGGCATGGGCGACGAAGGTGGACATGGAAGTGACGAGTGGCCGGCTGCCGGTCGCGAGGAAAAGAGCTTAATCGGCACATCCTCCGGCGAGCCCGTGTGCCGCGCCAGCAGGGGTTGACCCGCACCCGGTTGTGACGGTTGCGCGGAAGTGGACCCCCTTACTCGGGAAGCCGGATGTCGGAGAGCGCGAACAGCACGCCGAGACACAGGACCATCACGGCGACGGCGCCCCAGTAGCGGCGCGCGTACTTGCGCCCGCGTTCGGGCAGAATCCGGTAAGGCGGCGGGGTGAAGAGGGCTCCAAAGCCGGTCTCCCGGGTCCCGGAGACTTTCTGGTAGTAGAACCGCACCATCAGGCGATAGTAGACCAGCAGGTAGAGATCGAACAGCAGTAGTGCGGCAATGGCGGGTTTCATCGCGGACGCAGTTCCACGTCGCTGGTGGCAGTGCCGAGACTATTGATCAGGTGCTCGCAGCGGATCTGCATGTGGTGGTGCTCCATACTGAGCAGCCCCCGTCGCCGCAACTCACCGAGCACCGTGGTCACCGTCTGGCGCGTGGTGCCGACCATGTCGGCCATCTCCTGATGGGTGAGCGGCAGCTCGAGATCGATGGACTCTTCGGTGCGCCTGCCGTAGTGCGCGGCCAAACGGATCAGAAGCTTGATGATCCGCGAGCCGACGTCGTCGCTAACCAGGTTGAGCAACATGTCGCCCAAGACCCGCATCCGGCAGGAGAGCAGATCGATCACCTGCATGGCCGTCTTCGGGTGGCTCGCCAGGTAAGCCGAAAAGTCGTCCCGACTGATGACGTGCACCCGCACGCGGGCACAGGCCTGGGCATACACCTGGCGCATGGTGCCGCGGGGGGCTTCGGCCAGCCCGAAGATCTCACCAGGGAAACAGAACCAGAGGATCACCTCCTTGCCGGAGTCCGCAAGTTTGTAGATCTTCGCGCGCCCCGATTCGAGCACGTACACGTTGCGCCCCGGCGCCCCGCACTGGAACACGTGCTGCCCCCGCTCGTACTGCGCGACCTGGGCGCAGGCGAGCAGATCTTTCCTGTCCGAGGGATCCATGTTGCCCAGGAAGTCGGACGTGGGGAGCGGCCGATCTGTCGCCATGGCGGATGTCCTCCAAGCAGCCTGTATTTGGACCGGGCGAGCCCTGCCGGTATGTCGGCTGGCCGACAGATCGGCGGCGACTGCGGGAGTATGACTGTAGCGGAGTCTGGACCGGTAGACAAAAACAAAATCGGCCCGGACGCGGACGCGGCGCGCGTACTTTGCGCCGGGTACCGACGCGACAAAAACGGCGCCATCGGCGGAGGAGAGATCGCCCCATGTCCATTACCATCGACGAAGCTGGCCCGAAAGGGGGAGCTGGCGGAATCTGGTCGTATCTGAGCACCAATATCCGCGCCAGCGGCCGTAGCCCGACGCGGGCGTTGGTCGGATTCATAGCGGCCTGGGCCGCATTTGCCCTGATCATGTTCGTCTTGCCCATCCCGGAGGGCCTGGATCGCTCGGGTATGGCCGTGCTGGCGATCGTCGTCTGGGCCTCGATCATGTGGGTGTCGGAGGCCATGCCGGTCGGCATCACGGCGCTCGGCATTCCATCGCTGCTGATCCTCACCCACGCCATCCCCTACAACGAAAAGGGGCAGCCGCCGCTGGATTTCGTGCTGCAGGGCTTTACCCGCCACGTGGTTTGGATCCTGCTGTTCGGGATGATGGTCGGCGCCATCATGCAGCTGCTGAAGCTGGATCGCCGGCTGGCGCTCGGCATTCTCGACAAGATCAAGGCCTCGACCGCCGGGCGGGTAATCTGGGGCTTCTTCTTCGTCCAGCTGATCCTCTCCTTCTTCATTCCCGCAGCGGTCGCGCGCTCGGCGACCATCATGCCGATCGTGCAGGGTGTCACCAATCTGCTCGGGGATTCCGAAGAGGAGCAGGCGGCGAAGAAGGCGATCATCATCCAGTCGCTGGTGTACACCAGCATGATCGCCGGCATGTTCATCATGACCGCCCATCTGCCCAACATGATCCTGGTGGGTATCTTTGGCCAGAACGGCTTCCAGCTCGGCTATCTCGACTGGATGCTGCTGCAGTTTCCTTACCTGGGCATGTTCGTGCTGACCCAGTGGTGGGTGCGCTATCACTTCAAGACCGGCCGGGTGAAGATCGCGGGAGGGCACGCCAAGATCCGCGAGGCACACAAGGCGCTGGGCCCCATGACGGCACCCGAATGGGTCCTGATCGCCATGTTCAGCGGCATCGCGCTGTTCTTCATGCTCGGCAAGGGCAGCCCCATCCTGCAGGTGCACTCCTACCAGCTCGGCATCGTCGCGCTGATCGGAATCTCCCTGGTGATGTTCATCCCCGGCCTGTTTCCGTTCAAATGGAAGGAGGTGCAGGACAAGACGATGTGGGGCACATTCCTACTGCTCGGCGGTGCCATCACAATGACCGGTGCGATGACCAAATCCGGTCTGGCAGGCTGGTTGGCGCACCACATCCACGAGCTGGTTGCCGGGCACGTCTGGTGGATGGTCCTGCTGCTCATGATGCTGGGAACTCACGTCATGCGCATCGGCATGCTGTCGAACGTCGCGGCCATCGCCATGCTCGCGCCGATCCTGTTCCAACTCGGTGGCCAGCTCGGGCTGCACCCCGTCGCCTTCACCATGCTGGTTGCCGACACCGATACGTTTGCGTATCTGCTGCCCACTCAGATAACGGCGGCGGTGATCGCGTATGGAACGGATACGTTTACAGCGACCGATTACTTCAAGGTCGGTTGGGTCGCTGTGCTGGTGGCGATCGCCTACGGCATTCTGATCATGGCCCCGTGGTACGCCCTGCTCGGTCTGCCGGTATGGGATCCCACCGCGCCGTGGCCGTTCTAAGGACAAATTCGAATCCGACCCACTCATCCCTACCCAGATATGAGGTTGTAACCATGGATACCCCCGTAGATAAACGCAAGCTGCCGCGCGCCCGCGCAAAGGAGTACACCGAGGCCCAGATCAAGAAAAAGCTTGGCGATTATGTCGCGCCGGAGGGCTTGTACGGCAAGACCAAGGCGATGTCGTTCCTGGGGCACGTGACCTGCAACGTCGATCGCCTGGTGGCCGGCAGCTGGGAAGAGATCGTGCTCGACTATGAGGTGGGCGCGTCCGGCATCGCCGACGGCGCCTGGATCAAGGCGACATTCAAGTTCTACTCGGATTGGGCCTTGTTCCAGACCACCGACCCCAAGGGCGCGAATTACGTGTCTGCCGAGTACCAGGCAGGCCCGCTGGCGCCGGGGCAGAGCCCGGCGACCGTGCAGTCGCTCAAGGTGCGCTTCGATCAGAAGGGTCACGAGCGGCCCTTCCAGAAAGCGGTGATCGTGGACACTGTGGACGGCTACCTGAAGCCCGGCGATCACATCATCATCCGCCTGGGCGACAAGCGCGCCGGCGGCCCGGGGACGCGGGTGCAGACGTTCCTCGAGGAGGGCTTCCGGTTCCGCTGCTACATCGATCCGTTGGGGACCTCCCGGTTCGCCGATATTCCGGGTGACGTGGTCATCGACATTGTCGCCGGACCGCCGGCCGCACTGCAGATCGTCGGCTCGCGTTTGGCGCGCCCCGGCGAGAAGGTGCCGGTGCGGGTTCGGGCCGAGGACGAGTGGGGCAACACCTGTTGGGATCACGGCGGCGAGGTGGCGGTACAGGCCTATCTCGACGGCGACAAGGTCTACGACAAGACGGTGCGGCTGCCGGAGAAGGGCTGGGCTGTGGCGCTGCTGAAGGACCTCCCAACCAAGAAGCCCGGCGAACTGGTCATCCGGGCGCAGCTGCTCGGTGGGCCGCGGCCCATCGAACAGGTGTTCTACGTCACGCTGGAGGAAGACAGCGTCGTGCCGCGGGTGTTCTTCGGCGATCTGCACGTGCACTCCGACGACACGGTCGGGACCAACAGCAGTGTCTACAACCTGACCTTCGGGCGCGATGTGGCGGGCCTTGACGTGCTCGGTTACACCGCCAACGACTTTCAGATCACCAAGGACCGCTGGGAAAAGACCGTGGAGCTGATCGACGAGTTGGACAAGTCCGGCGAGTTCGTCTGCTACCCGGGCACCGAGTGGTGCGGTAACTCCTGCGCCGGCGGCGACCACAACGTGGTGTTCCTGCACGGCAAGACGCCGGAGTTCCCCTTCGACCGCAACGGCCACCTGGTGCGCTCATTCGAATGGAACGAGGACATGAGCGGCGACAACATCGAGCCTGGCGCCTGGCCGTTGGAGGAGCTTTGGGCCGCGTACATTCACGACCCCGAGGGCCATCTGCTCATGCCCCACGTGGGCGGCCGGCGCTGCATCATGGACTGGCATCACCCGACGCTGGAGAAGCTCGTGGAGATCGGCTCCGCCTGGGGCCAGTTCCCCTGGCTGTACCAAGAGGTCATGGCGCGCGGCTACAAGCTCGGTGCCTCGGCCAACGGCGATGAGCATCGCGGCCGCTGCGGTGGCGGTGTGCCCGGCACGGCGGTGTTCGGCGTCAAGGGGGGCGTCACCGGGATCCTTTCCGACAATCTCACCCGCAAGGGCATCGGCAAGGCCCTGCGTGCGCGCCATACCTGGGCCACCACGGGCGAGCGCAGCGTCGCCCTGGCGTCCTGCGGCGCGCACCGCCAAGGCGACGAGTTCGAGCATCAGGGCGGGGCCGAGCTGAGCTATCGCTTCCTCGGCGATGCCGGTTGGGACGAGATCGCCGCCTACGATCATGAAGGCCTGATCTGGCGCCGCGACCTGCATGCGGAGAACGGCTTCTCCACGCGCCGGATCCGGCTGCGCTGGGGCGGTGCGCGCATCAAGGACCGTTACCGCTGGGCCGCATGGAACGGTCGCATCACTATCATAAACGGCACCGTCCACAGCTTCCGCGGGCAGGGCTTCGAGCATTCCGAGGAGACCTGCTGGCGCCACGACCCGGTCACCATCGGCTTCAAGTCCGATACCTATGGCGACAGCGACAGCGTCGAGATGGATGTCAGCAATCTGGCCAATTGCCGCATCCGGATCGAAGGCACCATCGACGGCTACGTCAAGGTGGGCGATCCGCTCAAGGGCAATCCGTTCGCCCACTGCCCGACGTTCTCCTGGGAGATCTCGGGACGTGAGCTGCTGGACGCGCAGGATGGCGCCCAACGCCTGGAGCTCGGCGGACAGGACATGTTCCTGGCGCTGGAGCGGCTGAGCGATGTGGACATGCCGCGGGACGTCTCCGGGACCGTCAAGGTGGAGCCGGACAACGGGCCTCACGGCTACCGGCCGGTGTACTTCGCCGGTCGCCAGAGTGACGGCTCCATGGCCTGGACCTCGGCGCTGTTCATCACCTTCCGTTGACCCCCGGCCCCGCCGGGTTCTGCGTTGAGCACGGCTGCGCCAGCAGCCGTGCTTTTTTTGGCCGGTCGATTCGGCTCACGGCAAGGGGGGCTTGGTCGCCCGTCGCGCCGAGACCGCATGGGTGCGCCTGAATCCCCGAAGCGGCCGGCGTCACCCTCAGCGCGCGGACTGCCCCAGCGCCTCCAGGCGCGCCAGCCACCGCTGGCGTACCGCGGCGCTGTGCTCCACCATGCCGATCAGGCTGGTGCGCACGGGACCGATGCCCGCAAGCCCGAGCAGGCTGCGCTTGAGGCTCTTGACGCTGTGGGCGCCGAACAGCCAGCGATAGGCGGGCGCCGGCATGCCCATGGTCACCACCAGCCGCGCGGAGCGGCCCTTGAGCAGGCGCCGGGGCATGCGCCGACCGCGCTCCTCCATGGCGAAGCCGGGGCGGAATACCTGCTCCAGGAAACCTTTGAGCACCGCGGGCACGTCTCCCATCCACAGCGGATAGACCAGCACCAGGTGCTCGGCCCAGCGGATGTCGCCCTGGGCGTCGCGGATGGGCTGCGGCGGCGGTTGCGCGAACTCCTATTGATTGCGCAGCAGCGGAAACTCGAGCCGCGCCGCCTCGATGCGCCGCACCGGGTGGCCGGCCCGCGCGGCACCCGCGGCATAGGCATCGGCCAGGGCGTGGTCGAAGTGGTTGCCGGCGGGGTCCGGGTGCCCCTGAATGAGCGTGATGCGTCTTGGCATGTGTGGGCGTCCCTCCACTTTACCACTGCAATAGCGCACCGGGCGGGACTCGGCAAGCGCCCTCGGCGGCGGCGGGAGGTCGGGTGCTAGACTGGTGCCCATGCTCACTGCCACCGCCCTTACTTCGGCCGATCGGCAGGCCCTGC
>Ga0209347_1004526_pt1 | contig 14365 bp, 18 predicted proteins | sample AutmiccommuBRH23_FD_187382 | JGI IMG/M metagenome (GOLD analysis project Ga0209347, IMG submission 187382) | Deep subsurface microbial communities from Mt. Terri, Switzerland - Autotrophic microbial communities BRH/23 (SPAdes) (version 2) | ecosystem: Environmental > Aquatic > Deep subsurface >... | reverse complement strand
GGGCCGCCGCCTCGGCAGAGGGGGTCCGGCTGGCCCACGGCCACTGAGCCGGCCGCCCGCGGTGTCAGCGACCGTTGATGCTCAGCCGGCCGGGCCCGGTGAACACCAAGGCCAGGGCGGTGAAGAAGAACATGCCCTGGAGCTCCAGGGCCCAGCCGCCCTGGGGTCCCAGAGTAAACAGCTCGTCGCTGTGGGCCAGCAGTACCGCCACCACCATGTTGATGGCGATCAGCGCCGCGCCGATGCGGGCGTAGAAGCCGATCACCACCAGGACGGGGCCGAGTATCTCGCCGATGAACACCGCATAGGCCAGGGTGGCCGGCAGGCCGATGCCGGTCACCATGCCGGCGATTCCTTCGACGCCGCCGGTGAGCTTGGCGATGCCGTGCAACAGGATGAGCAAACCGATGGTCAGGCGGAGGATGAGCTTGCCGGCGTCGTCGGCGGTATTGTTGTTCATGGCATTTCCGTGTGGCTGGCCGCTGGGAGCGAGTCGCTAGTATCGGTAAAACCGGCGGTCGCTGCCAGCCAGGGGCGTCGTTTGCCCGATCGGCGCCGAGCCGTGGTTTGTCCAAGGCCGCTCACAACGTGAACCGAAACCCGTCCACCAGGGCCCCGGGAACCATGGCGCTCGCCTCGGAGCGCCGCTCATAGGTGGTGGTGTCGAAGATGCGCTCGTGCTCCTCGGTGAGCGCGACCAGGCCGTCGCCCAGGACGAAATACATGCTCTCGTCGAAACGCATGACGTTGATCGGTGCCACCGGTTCGCCGTGTTCCACCCACAGGCAGGCGAAGCGGGTCATGCCGGTGATGCGGCAGCGGCTGCGATCCGACAGGTTGCAGTACCACAGGTCGCTGAGATAGATCCCGGTATCGAGGGTGTCGAGGATGTGGTCCTGGTGCAGTGCGCCGCCGGCCATTTCCAGGGATTCGGGGTGTTCGTTGGCGCAATTGACCGCCTCGCCGTATTCCTTGGCACTGCGCGGATCGGCCAGCGCCGCGCCGTAGACACCGTCGCGAACCAGCTCCACTTCCTCGGGCTTGATGAAGCCCGCCTGATTGAAACGCGGCGTCCTCCCGCCGGCGTGGTTCTCCACGAGGCTGACCTGCTCGTTGAGCCGCACGCCGTCGCGGCTCATGCGCAGCAGCGGCGACTGGGCGGTGCGGTGACTCTTCAGCCCGAAGCCTTCCGAGCCCACGATCTGCAGCAGCCCGTTGAGGGCGGTGGGTTCCAGAAACGCCCGGTAGCGCCCCGGTGACAGCACCTTCGGCGTGCGCTGCAACAGCCCGAGGGTGTCGCGGGCGTAGGCGAGCTTGCCGGCGACGAACTCGCGCTCCCAGGCGAATCCCGAGTAGCTCTGCTTCACCGCCCCCCGGTCGTCGCCGTGCACGCTCCAGTCGGCGTGGAAGCTGTCGTCGCTGTGCCAGTTGAACTGGCCCAGGGAATTGGCGAAGCCGAAGGTCATCTCCCCCCAGGCGAGGGAGCCCACCAGGTCCAGATCGCCGCCGGCGGCGATCAGATCCTCGGCGGCGTCCTGCGCGGGGGGCAGGCGGCCGTCGCTGCAATGCCGCGTATCGCAGCGCTCGGTCGCGAAATGCAGGAACGGGTCCGGCGGCAGATGGCTCAGCTGCGCGCGCAGCCGATCGAGCACCTCGCGCGCCTGGGCGAGATCGCCGTCGCGGTGTCCCGAGAGCGGCACCGTGGCCATGGCGGCGCGCTCGGCGTCGATCAGCTCCACGCGCAGGGATTCCTGATGCACGTGCCCGGCATTGCGCACCTGGTTGCGATTCAGGCGCAGGAAGTGGGTGTCTTCGCCGACGTGGTTCAGCAGCAGCACCTCGGAGCTGCGCAGGTCCGCGAGCAGGTCGGCGCTCAAGGTCCGGAACCGGCGCTCGGCGTCACTCACCGCCGAACACCTCCACCTCCCGGAACACGCACGGCGGCGACGCGTGCCCGATGTGCATCAATTGATTCGGCTCCCCCTTGCCGCAGTTGGGGGTGCCCCACACCTCGACGCTGGCCGCATCACCGACACCGCTGAGGCTGCGCCAGAAGTCGCGGGAGATGCCGCGGTAATTGGGGTTGCGCACCAGGCCCTTGAGCTCGCCGTCTTGGATCAGCCGGCCCAGCTCGCAGCCGAACTGGAACTTGTTGCGATGATCGTCGATGGACCAGGAGCGGTTGGTGTCCATGAGGACGCCGTCCTCCACCGCCGCCACCAGCGCCCCGAGGGTGCTGTCCCCGGGCTCCAGGTTCAGATTGCCCATGCGATCGATGGCCGGGCGGTTCCAGTCGCTGGCGCGGGAGTTGGCCACCCCGGGCATGCCGGCGCGGGCCTGGGACAGGGCGCCGCCCAGGGGACGCTGCAGGATGCCTCCGCGAATCAGATAGTGGCGCTCGGCCGGAGTGCCGTCATCGTCGAAGCCATAGCTGGCCACCTCGCCGGGGACCGTGGGATCGAAGGTGACGTTGAGCAGCTCCGAGCCGTAGCGGAACTGTCCGAACATCTCCGGCGTGACGAAGCTGCTGCCCGCCAGGTTGCGCTCGTCCCCGAGCATGCGATCCAGCTCCAGGGGATGACCGACGCTCTCGTGGATCTGCAGCATCATCTGACTGGGAGTCAGCAGCAGCGCGGTGGTGGTGTCCGGGCACTCGGGCGCGTCCAGCAGCGCCAAGGCCTCCTCGGCCACGCGGGTGGCGTCCTCGGGAAAGCGGAAATGAGCCAGGCGCTCGAGGCCGCCCTGCACCAGAGCGCCCCAGCCGCCGCCGGTGCGGATCTGGGTCTCGGCGCCGCGGTTGGCGACCGCCGCGAAGCCGGGGGCGAGGTAGCTGAATTGCTGCTCGATCTCGATGCCGTCGCTGGTGAGCAGCAGCACCTGGCTGCGCCGCGCCCTCAGGCGCGCCTGCCAGTCGACGATGTGCTCGTGGATTTTGAGGCGCCGGTCCGCGTCGGCCAGCAGGTCGATTTTGGCCTCCAACGACCAGGCGTCCCAGCCGACCGTCTCCTCGGAGCGAAAACGGCCCGAGCGCGGCGGGCGCGGCAGCGCGGTGGTGGGAAACAGCGGATGCCGGCGGCTGGTCTCGAGCCAGTCCATGGCCTGCGTACAGGCGGTGCGCAGACCGGCGGTGCTGAGCTCGCTGGTGGCCCCATAGGCGATGCCACCGCGGTCCATGAGGGTGATGTGGGCGCCGCGGCTGCGGCGGCTGCCGGGGGGCTGCAACCGGTGCTGGCGCATGCACAGGGTTTCGGTGTCGTGCTGCACCAGGCGCAGGGACCAGAACTCCACTGCGGGAACGATGGCGCGGAAGGCGCGGATGGTGGACGCGAAGCTCACGCTGCGCTCGACCCGCCCCGCCCTCAGCGGCCGCGCGACTCGGGGAACAGAAAGTCGACGAAGCGTTGCACGGTGGGTTGCGGCTCGTGGTTGGCGAGCCCGGGGTTCTCATTCGCCTCGATGATCACGTACTCCTCGCCGCGCACGTCCGGCATCAGGAAATCGACGCCGACCACCGGGATGCCGATGGCGCGCGCGGTCTTCAGAGCCACCTCGCGAATCGACGGGTGCAGGTCGTCGGTGACGTCGTGGATGGTGCCGCCGGTGTGCACATTGTTGGTCTTGCGCACCACCACCTCTTCGCCTTCGGGCAGCACCTGATCCATGCGCCAGCCGGCGGCGCGCACGCAGCGCTCGGTCTCGGCGTCCATCGGGATGTGACTCTCGCCATCGGTCTGCTGCTCGCGTTCCCGGCTGCGCGCGCGGATCAGCGCCTCCACGGTGTCGCGGCCGTTGCCGGTGACCGCAGGGCGGCGCCGGACCGCGCCGGCCACCACCTCGTCGTCGATCACCAGGACGCGCAGGTCGTCGCCGGCGACGAACTCTTCCAGCAGCACCTGGGAGTCCTCGCGACGGGCGGCCTCGATGGCAGTGCGCATGTCGTCCTCGGTGGTGATGTCCACCGCCACGCCGCGGCCCTGCTCGCCGCGCACGGGCTTGACCACGATGTGGCCGTGGCGCTGCAGGAACTGCCGATCCTCGTCCCCGCCGGTGCTCAGTTGTTGACCGGGCACCCGCAGACCCGCACCGGCCAGGATGCGCCGGGTGAGTCCCTTGTCGTCGCAGATGCAAAAGGCCACCGCGCTGGTGCGCTCACTCAATGCGTCGCGCACCAGTATGCGCTGTCCGGCGAGGGTGTAGGCGAACAGCCGGGTCTTCGCATCCACCGCCTCGACGGTGATGCCGCGGCGTTTGGCTTCCTCGACGATCACGCGATCGTAGAGCGGTAGCTCGCCGGGGTCGGTGATCTTGGCCTGATCGTTGGTCGCGGTGCGCATGATGGTCGTACGGCTGCGGCTGTGATGTTCCGCCAGTCTAGTCGCCGCGTTTTTTTGCGCACACACACTGGCGCTCCTGTTGTGTTTTCTATACTGGCGGGTCATCCACCGGCAGATTCCATCCACGGGCCGACGCAGGAACAAGATCAAGAACATGGAAGGCGGAAAACTCTGGAGACGGATGGCCTGTCGGCGCAGCGTGTTCGAGACGTTGCTCGAACCCCACATTCCCCATCTCTATCGCCTGGCATTCCGCTTCTGCGCCCAGCGCGAAGACGCCGAGGATCTGGTGCAGGAGCTGTTGACCAAGCTGTATCCCCGCACCGGGGAGCTGGAATGTCTGGACCGCCCGCGCCCGTGGCTCTCCCGCGTGCTCTATCGCCTCTACGTGGACCGGTATCGGCGCGCGGTACGCGACCCGGTGGAGTTTTTCGAGCATACGGACCTGCACCCCAGTGGTCTGCCCGAGCCGGATCAGGCGGCGGAGCGGCTCGGTCTGCAGCAACGGATCGCCGACGCCCTGAACTGCCTCAACGAGGACCAGCGTGCCGTGGTAATCCTCCACGATATAGAAGGGTTCAGCCTGCCGGAGGTCCAGCTCATCCTCGACGTGCCCCTCGGCACCCTCAAGTCCCGCCTGAACCGCGCCCACAGCCGCCTGCGCGGCGTCCTCTCCGACGATGAAGCCGTGGAACCATCGGCTGACCGCCGCCGTGTAGGGATTTAGCATCCCGAGTCTCCCGACTCGCGAAGCCGGGGGGGCACCATGAACTGTGAAGAGACGCTCGCGCTGCTGCGCGACCACTGCGACGGAGCGCTGCCCGAGGGGGTAAGCAGCGCGGTGCGGCGCCATCTGATGGCCTGCCGCGACTGCCACCGGGCCGAGCGCCAGGAACTGCGGTTGCTGGCAGTCCTACGCAGTCAGCCTGTGGTACCCCCGCGGCCGGGATTCGCCCACGACGCCCTGCGCCGCGCCCGGCGGCAGGGGAGCGGTGCCTTCCCCGCGTCCCGATCACGCTGGTTCGTCGGCGGTTTCGCCGGGGGCCTGGCCAGTGCCGTCGGAGCCGCCGCCGTGTGGATGCTGTTGGTGGTCGCGCCGGGCCAACCGCCTGGCAGCGCGGAGTCCGCCTTCGGCACCGTGGCCGACGACGTGCAGCGTGTCGGAGTGGTGATCCAGTCGCCGTCGGACCTGGACGCGGTCACGGTGAGCCTGGTGCTGCCCGAGGGTTTCGAATTGGCCGGCCATCCCGGCAAACAGCATTTGAGTTGGACCACGCGCCTGACCAAGGGCGAGAACATGCTGTCGCTGCCGATCATCGCCCGGGCGCAGCATGACGACGAGCTGTTCGTGAACCTACGCCACGGAAACGACACCCGCATCTTCCGGGTGCGCCTCACCGCCCCGCGCGCCCCAGCCGCCGCGGCTCCCGGCGCCGTGACCGGATAGCGGCCGGTGGCGACCAAATGGCTATCAGTCGCGCTGCTGGTGTTCTGGGCGGCGCCAGCCGTACCGGGTGAGCTCGACGAGGTCACGATTCGGATAATCGACCTCGATGCCGAGCGGCCCGAAACCGTGACCCGGGAGATCGAGCTGCCCGGCGAGCGGGGCCCGGCCGCGGACCTGCCGGGACCGAATTACGACGACCAGGACGAGCTGCTGGATCTGGCTGCGCCCAGGGAGGCGCCGGAGCGTGACCGGCCCGGCGCCAGCGTCGCCCGGGAGCCGGCGGCAACCGACCGCCCGGCATCCGATCGGCCGTCGATGGGGCGGGAGGAACGGCCCGCTGCCGCGGCTGGGCCCCCGGACCGTGCCGGAGAGCGGCCGGAGGTGAGCCCCACGGCGGACCGTGAGCGTCCTGCCCCCGCGCGAGAGGTGGCGCGGGAGCGCCCCGCCGCCGCCCGAGAGGTGGAACGTCCCGTGGAGCGTGAGCGTCCCGCCCCTGCGCGGGAGGTGGAGCGCCCGGTGGAACGGGAGCGCCCCGCCGTTCCGCGGGAGATGGAACGCCCGGTGGAGCGGGAGCGCCCCGCTGCCCCGCGGGAGATGGAACGCCCGGTGGAGCGGGAGCGCCCCGCTGCCCCGCGGGAGATGGAACGCCCGGTGGAGCGGGAGCGCCCCGCTGCGCCGCGGGAGGTGGAACGCCCCGTGGAACGGGAGCGCCCCGCTGCTCCGCGGGAGGTGGAACGCCCGGTGGAGCGGGAGCGCCCCGCTGCTCCGCGGGAGGTGGAACGCCCGGTGGAACGGGAGCGCCCCGCCGCGCCGCGGGAGCGGGAGCGTCCGTCACCCGGCGCCCGGGACAGGGAACGGCCTGCGGGCCCCGATCGTCCTGGTCGGGAAGTACGGGAGGTCGAGCGGGAGGTTGGCGCAGGGGCAGAGCGTGCCCGCGGAGGCCGCGAGCGGGATTGAGGGCGGCGAGCGGTGAAGGACGGGTCCGGAAAGGGCTCGAGGGAGGAAACGAGAAGCGCTACCGGCCGTGTGCAAGACCGGGGGGTCGAGCACGACAGGGGCGCCGCGGTACAGACGCGGATCGCGCCGGCGCGGGATAGTGCCGGCGGTGCACCGCCCACCGGTTGCCGGCAACCGAGCCGGAGATCGGATCACTTGAGCAAGACGCCCGCACGGCGGGGCCTCTCTCTCGGGGTGGGAGAGAGGCTTTTTTTTGCTATTCCTTTGCACATCCAGTGGCGCGGTCGGTCCGACGACACGATGAGTGTGCGAATGGCAGCGGACGGTGAAAGGATGTGCCCATGAGCAACGGCCCGGGCGCGGCCCGCACGGGCCGTGCGGCCACGGCTGCGCTGCTGCTGTGCATGTTGGCTCCGGCGCAGGCCCAGACCACCGACCCGGTGGTGCTGTTCGAGGCGGGCTCCGAGTCCTTCGAAGCGGGCGAGTATGCCGAGGCGGTGCGGGCCTTCGAGCGGGCCCGGGCGGCCGGGCTCGAGCGCCCGGCGTTGTATTACAATCTCGGCTCCAGCTACTTTCGCCTCGGTCGCTACCGGCAGGCCGCCGAGGCCTTCGAACGGCTGCTGCCGCACCCCGAGTTCGCCGCGCTGGCCCATTACAATCTCGGCCTGGTGGCGCAGCGCACGAACCAACTGGGGACTGCCGAGCACCACTTCCGCATGGCTCTCACCGCCAGTGACGACGAACGGCTGCGCTATCTCGCCCGCCGGCAAATCGATGCCGAGGTGCCCCGTGAACCGCCGGTCGATTGGGATGGCCGTGCCTTCGCCCTGGCGGGATTCGGCTACGATGACAATGTGAACCTCATTCCGACCGACGTCGCGACCTCCGAGAGCGACGTGTTCATGGAGGCCTTTGCCGTCGGCAGTGCGGTGTTGCTCGGCACCCGGACCGACGGCCTGAGCCTGCACGGCAGCGCCTACCTGCAGCGCTACGATGAGGTGTCCGAGAATGACTACGCGCGCCTGCGGCTGCTGGGGCGCGGGAACCGCCGGGTAGGCCAGTGGGATACCTTCATCGGCGGCTTCGCCGCCCGTGACACGCTGGCCGGCGACGATTTCCAGCGGGGACTCGGCATCGAGGGCGGTGTCGAACGGCCGGTGTCGGACCGGGGCCTGGTCGCCCTGACCTTCCTGCACGAGGAGCTCGATTCCCTGGACCCGCAGTACGACTATCTGGCCGGGCGGCGCCAGGAGGTGCGGGCCGAGTATCTGCACTTCTGGGAGCGCCAGGACATGGGCGTCTACTACCAGGTGGAGTGGAACGATCGCGAGGACACCGCGCTGGAGAGCTATTCGCCCACCCGCCACATGCTGCAGGTCCATTTCGCCCGGGAGCTGGACATCGGCTGGCGGCTGCGCGCCGATGCCAGCTATCGGCTCAGCGACTACCCGACCGCACCGGCGCTGGCGCGCGAGGACGATCGCTGGCGCACGCGCCTGAGCGCCACCCGGGAGCTCGGTCGGCAATGGATGGTGCGCGGCGGTTGGGAGTACACCGCCAATCAATCCAATGACCCGCTGCGCGACTACGAGCGCAGTATCTACAGCATCGAGCTGCAGTGGCTTTACTGAGGCTCAAGCCTCCAGGTGCAGCACCCGCCGGAAGGAATCGGACAGCTCGCCGCGCCCGCTCTTGTCGATCAGCGCCTCGGCCGTCTGCACCAACTCGGCCAATGGCCCGGTGATCAGCACGATGCCCAGCTGCAAGGTGGCCGGCGCGTCGGCCACCGGGTTGCCGGTGTTCGGGTGGGCGGGGGGCAGGAACATCATGCGGATCTCGGCCACCGCGTCCGGTATCGCTTCGCAACCGCCTCCGGGGGCGACGAAGGCGAACAGCTCCTCAGGGCTGTGCAGGGCGACGCTCTCTTCGGTGATTTCGCTGTCGCCGATGCGGGCGGAAAATTCTGCGGTCAGGATTGGATTCATGGCGTGCTCCTTGCCGGGCAGTGGTCCGGAAGCCCCGGGCCCAACCTCCAGTGTAAAACGGCGCGGGTGCCACGCAGGGCGGCAGAGTGGATGGACACAGCGAGGAGATCGAACATGAACGCATGGTTGTGCGGGGGGGTGGCGGGGTGGCTGCTCGCCGCCGGGATTGCCGGCTCGGCCGTGGCGCAGGATGGAGCGGACCAGGACCGGGGCCAGGCGCTGTACGAAAACCACTGCCGCTTCTGCCATGAGAGCTGGGCCCACGAGCGCCAAACCCGCCAGGTCACCACCCGCGCGGAGCTGCGCCGGCGAGTCATGGGCTGGGCGCTGCACAGTGGACTGGAATGGGGCGACGAGGAAGTCGACGCGGTCACCGCTTACCTGGACCGGCGCTTCTACGACTTGACCGAGTAGCGCGCCGGGCGGCGCTGTATGGCTCGATCCATGCTTTCTTGCGCAATGGACGCGGGTGATTCATCTTTGGAGCAGGACACGGCCCGCAGTGGTGCGGCCGGGTAACCGACAGCCGGTGGAGGTGTGAAATGGCCGACATGACGATGGAAGACGTGCTGCATCCGAACGCGTACGTGCCGGACGCGGCGTTTCCCAACGCCCCGCGAGGTTGGAGCCGGGCTCAGGCGGAGCAGATCGCCCGGGCCGACGGCATCGAGCCCGGCGAAGACCACTGGGAGGCGGTGCGCTCGCTGCAGAACTTCTACGCCAAGCGTGCCGACGGCGGCCACGTCAACGTGCGCGAGCTGCACGATGCCCTGGATGAACGCTTCCACGCCAAGGGCGGCATCAAGTATGTCTACGGGCTGTTTCCCGGCGGCCCCATCGCGCAAGGTTGCCGGGTGGCGGGACTGGAGCCGCCCGCAGGGGCCGCCGACAAGGGGTTCGGCAGCGTGGTCTGATTGTCGGTTTCGCCCGCGATGGTGCGGCGTGCGCAGCCAGTCAGGGGCGCAGCGCCCCCTGGGGACCGAGGCCGCGCACGAAATCCGACAGCGTGGTGGGGCTGAAATGCCCGGGTTCCACGTGCACGATCAGGCGGGTGTGATCGTGAGCATCGAACCAGGCGCTGACGACGCCCAGTTGATGCTCGAGGCGGGTGATCAGCGCTTCCCGGGCGGCGATATCCAGGGAAGGGTCGAGATCCAGCTCGATCTGGTCCGGTTCCTGCGCCATGGTCAAACCTCCGCTGTGAGCACAGTGTAGCCGCCGCTCCGGCCCTCACCGCTGAAAGATCGCGTGTCGCGCCCCGTCATTTGGGTCGTGCGGTCCCCGCCCGCCTCGGCCACTACACTCGAGTTAAGCCAAATCACGACCAGGAGAGTTTCCCAATGCGAACAGCGGCATTCATCGGCCTGCTGATCTGGGCCGCGGGCGCGGGCGCGGTCGGCGAACCGGGCGGCGCGTACGGCGGCGGCACCACGCCCCAAACCGGTCAGGTGCAGTTCGAGGCGATCGATCGGGACGGTGACGGCAAGCTCACCGCCGAGGAGGCGCGGGCCGGCGGCATCGAGCGCTTCGAGGAAGGCGACGCCAACGGCGACGGTGTGCTGGACGAGGCGGAGTTCGCAGCGCTGGAGCGGGAGCAATCCGCTGAGCCTCCCGCGCCGGCGCCTGGCGGCGGTCGACCCCAATGACCGTCGTCGCCCCGTGGGACCTGCGCTAGCTGCGGCGGGACCCGGGGGTGTCCGTGCCGCCGACTACACGGGTGGCGGCGAGATGACCCTCCAAGTCCTGGCGGGCCGCGGCGCCTCCGTCGCGCAGGCCGTGGAGCACGGCGCCCTCCGCCGGCAGCAGCCTGCTGAGCGTGAGGGCGCCGAATACGGCGCCGTAGCCGGCCATGTAGAAGGCCCCATAGACGCCCCGTGACACCCACCTGGCGGCCACCGGCAGAACCGTGGCGGCAGCGTCGGCCGCATCGGTGGCCCCCTGACGGAAGCCGCCACGGAACTCGTATTCCGCGCCCGGTGCTTGCGACTCACTGGCGCCGCCGGGGGACGCCGGCGTCTCCCGCGGTGTGTGTGTTGTCTGACCGCCGGGCGGTGTGCCGGGGCGGTTCGATTCCGATTGGGGCGTTTTCGGCATGGCGGATATCCTTGCGAACACGGACCGGGGGCGCGCCGCGCCGCAGTCATGCTGCGGGCGTCAGCCGCTGGGTTCAACCATAGACCCTCTCGCGCCGGCACGCTGGCAGCGCCGCGGCCACTGGGGCAGGATGCGGGTGCATGGCTGCGCAACCGCGCGGCGGGAGGACCTGCGATGATTGCAGTGACCGATCGGATCAGCTTGCGCGACGACGAGCTGCGGGTGAGTTTCGTGCTCGCCTCCGGTCCCGGCGGTCAGAATGTGAACAAGCTCGCGACCGCGGCGCAGTTGCGCTTCGACGCCGCCGGTTCGCCGTCGCTGCCCGTGCAGGTGCGCGAACGGCTGCTGCGATTGGCAGGGCGCCGGCGCACCCGGGAGGGGGAGATCATCATCGAGGCGAAGCGCTTTCGCAGCCAGGAGCGCAATCGACAGGACGCGATCGAGCGCCTCGTCGCCTTGGTGCGCCGGGCGGCGGAACCGCCCAAACCCCGGCGCAAGACCAAGCCGCCGCGGGCCGCGAAGGAGCGCCGCCTGGAGGACAAGCGGCGCCAAGCGGCGAAGAAGCGCCGCCGGGGCGAGGCGTGGCCCGACTAGGCCGCGCTCCGCCCCGCGGGCGCTGCCATCAGTGGTGCTGCCCGGGCCGGGTGTCGCCCGAGTCGCCGCTGCCGGCCTCCTGCCGGGCCGCCTCCGCCACCCGCTGCACCCGCCGCTCGGCGTCCGCCAGCATCTCACCAGCGCGTTCGCCGGTGAGCCCCTGGCGCTCCGCCTCCTGCCGGGCCGCGTCGCGGACGCTTTGGGCGCGCTCGCGCAGGTGCTCGGCCTGCTCGGAGGCGGTCTCCTTGGCCCGGTCCAGCGTACGATCGCGGGCCTCGCCCAGGTACTCGTCCTCCGCCCGCGTCGGTGGCAGCAGGGCGGCCAGTGCCGCACCCAACGCCAGGCCGGCGCCGGCGAGCACCATCGGATGGTCGCGGGCGAATTCGCGGGTGGCGTCGGCCGAGTGGCGGTAGCGCGCCGCCGCCGCATCACTCATCCCCGACATCCGCTCCCGCGCCTGGGACAACCCTTCGCGCCCCCGAGCGAGGCGGTCACGGGCTCCGGAGAGTCCCCGCCGTGCGGCCTCCATGCCTTCGCCGGCCTTCTCGCCGACCGCCGACACGCCCGCTCGCGCGCTTTCCGCACCACTGTGCAGGCGGGCCGAGGCGTTACCGGACGACGTCGAGCTGTCGGTTCCCCCATGGCCGCCGCTGCGCTCGGCGAACATGGTCCAGGCCAGGCCAATGGCGGTGAGGGTGACGGGCACGGGGTTGTGGACCACCGAATCGCGCAGACCGCGCAGGTATTCGGTGCCGGAACCGCCGCGCAGATAATCCATGGCGGCGTCCATGAGCCCTTCGGGAGACAGGCGATGCTCGATCTCCGACAGAGTCTGGTCCAAAGCGGCACGATTGGCATCCAGGGCCGAGACCACCTCTTCGGTGCTCGCGCCGTCGGGCGCCGTGCGGGCGTGCATCTCGCTGCTGCGGTTCATCGTACGTGCTCCTTGATCAGTTGGGTGTCCCGGCGCATGGATGCGGCGGTAGCGTGGGGCTTGAGGTTCTCGGCCTTCAGGCGGCTGCGACCGACGGCGAGGAAGATCAGCGCCAGGATGGCGGCGGCACCGCCGACGATCAGGGCCGACAACCACAGGGAAATGCCGTCCACGGTGGCCAGGCCCAACACCGCCGATTGCAGCAGAATGACCAGGGCGGCGATGCCGAGCACCGCAGCGATGATCAGGGACGCGGCCCCCGCACCAACCTGGTTTACCTTCTGGGACATCTCCGTCTTGATCAGCTGCACCTCGTTGTGCACCAGCGCGGCGCTCTCACGCATCAGGTCGGAGAACAGCTTGGTCACCGATGCGGGACGGGTGCTGGCCGGTCCCGGCGTCGGTTCGGGTCGGGGATCGGATCGGTACTCGTGCGCTTCCATGGCAATCGTCTCCTTGTGTGTCAATGGGGTTGGGGCGGTATGGTGTCGCTCGTGTCGCTGACGCCGCTGCTGCCGGTGACGCCGCCGGCGGTCTGGGTCGATGCGGAGCCATATTCGTGGGCCCGCTCGCCGCTGCTCTTCAAAAAGCGCGACATCAGGAAGCCGGCGGCGATGGCACCCCCGAACATGGCCCCGGGGTGGCGCCTGGCGGTGTCGCTCACCTGGCGCAGCATGCCGTCCATGTCGCCCCGGGCCAGGCGTTCGGACAACCGGTTGAGGCCATCCGCCGCTTGCATGATGTACTCGGACAGGTCCGTGCGTCCTCGTTGGCTGAGGTCCTGCCCGGTGTCGCGCAGGGCCTCGGCGACGTCACGGGCGCCGGCGGCCGCAGAGCGGGTCTGCTTCTCCAGGAACTCGCGCCCGCGGGTCTGGGCTTGGCGGGCCACTTCGCTGGCGCCCTGACTGGCCCAGTCCCGGGCGCGGGCCGCCGCCTCACGGGCCGCTTCACCGCCACCGCCTCCTTCGGACTGGAGCTGTTCCTTGCGCGCGTGCATGCGCTCGATCAGGCTTTCCTGGAGGCGGGTGGAGAGCACCTCCCGCGCCTTCGGAAACATCTGTGTCTCCTCCTCGTGCACATGATGCTCCACGGTGCGCGACAACTCTTCCAGGTGGTTCCACCACGCCTCGGAGTCGACGTCCAGTCCATGCATGTCGCCGATCTGGCGCTGCATGCCGGCATGTTCGGCCAAGGCTTCGTCCAGCATCGGGTCGGCGCCGTCGTGGCGCAGCGCGGGATAGAAGATCTCCTCCTCCAATCGTGCGTGGATATCGAGCTCACGTTCGAGCTCGGCGAACAGCCGACGCTTCTCCTGGGCATCGGCGCCCGAGCGAATGCGCTGGAACAAATTCTCTGCAGTGCGATGATCCGCGGCAAGCATTTCGAACACGTCCATTGTGAAACCTCCATGTGAAATAGGGCGAACGACACCTGCCTGTGAAATGGCGTGCATTTGAATTAACGTCGGTCTAGTACAGGTCGACGCCAGCGCCAGGAAATGGACGCACAGCAGCGCAACGAAACCAGCGAAGCCCCTATTCGCGCCGCAGGTGGCGGCAGCCCCGCGCCTGACGCAGGAACGTGCGGGTGGCATGTATCCGCCGGCGATGGGCGACGCCTGTGCGTCACGGAATTCGGCGATCCCCGCGGAACGCCGGTGATCTACTGCCACGGCTTCCCCGCATCGCGCCTGGAAGGCGCCTGGACCCACGCCTGCGCCCGGCAGCGCGGGCTGCGGGTGATCGCCATCGACCGCCCGGGCTATGGCGGCTCCGATTTCCAGCCCGAGCGAAGCATGGCGGACTGGCCCGGCGACGTGACCGCGGTGGCCGATGCCCTGGGGCTGGCGCAGTTCTCGCTGCTGGGACTGTCGGGCGGGGGACCGTATGCCGCTGTGTGCGCCCAACGGCTTCCGGGGAGGGTGGAGCGACTGGTGCTGGTCGGTCCGCTGGGGGCGCTCGGCGCCGCCGGCGCGACGACCTCCATGGACCCGGTGGCGGCGGCCTTCGTGCGCTTCATG
>Ga0209347_1004525_pt1 | contig 14366 bp, 9 predicted proteins | sample AutmiccommuBRH23_FD_187382 | JGI IMG/M metagenome (GOLD analysis project Ga0209347, IMG submission 187382) | Deep subsurface microbial communities from Mt. Terri, Switzerland - Autotrophic microbial communities BRH/23 (SPAdes) (version 2) | ecosystem: Environmental > Aquatic > Deep subsurface >... | reverse complement strand
CATATTCCCGCTTCCAATGATCAGGATCCCTTTTTTTCGCAGCGGTGCCAGCTCTTTCATCAGATCATAATGATAACCGGGTGTCTGGAGGTAATCGAGGCTCATTTGTATCACAGGCACATCAGCCTTCGGGTAGAGATGTCTGATGACACTCCATGCGCCATGATCGAGTCCCCATTGGTGATCTGATTCAATATGGGCAGCAGTTACCAGCGATTTTGTTTCGTCTGCCAATGCGGGGCTTCCCGGTGCCGGATACTGAACGTCGTAAAGGGCTTTCGGGAAACCGCCGAAATCGTGAATGGTTCTGGGTTTTTCCATCGCTGTCACAAAAGTACCCCGTGTCTCCCAATGAGCCGATACACAAAGTATAGCAGCCGGCTTAGGGATTGTTTTTGCCATGTTTCGAAACCCGTCCACAAATTCGTTCTCGTCGATGGCATTCATCGGAGAACCGTGGCCAAGGAACAACACAGGCATGACCTGCGAATGGTCAGGAGATTTGTTCAGTTGATGGAGTTCATTCAGTTTCATCATGCAATCAATCGATGGTACTACTACCCGTATAATATACCTATTACTGTTGTTTTACAAATTGTACTTCACCGGCAATTTTAACCTCATCACTCACCAGCACACCACCGGTTTCCAAAGCTGCATTCCAGTTCAGGCCCCAATCCTTTCGGTTAATTTTCCCGTTCAAACTAAATCCTGCTTTTTCATTTCCCCAGGGATCCTTGTTGGTTCCGCCGAACTCCACATCGAGTGTGACCTCTTTACTCACACCTTTCATGGTCAGCAAGCCTTCCAGTTTATAATCATCATCGTCCACCTTTGTAATTTTGGTGCTTTCGAAAGTCATCGCCGGATAATTTTCCGTGTCGAAGAAATCAGCACTCTTCAGGTGATTGTCCCTGTCAGTATTATTGGTAAATATGGAAGAAGTTTCGATGTTCACTTTTACTGTGCCGTTGTTGAAATCTTCGTGATCGATTTCGGCGGTAAAAAGCTTAAACTCTCCTTTCACGTTACTAATCATCAGGTGCTTTACTTTGAATGTAAGTTCACTGTGTGTCGGGTCGAGGACCCATTTTGCTGCATTACCGTTTCCATTTTCCATTGTTTCTTTGTTTTTTAAATTATGATGATACAAAGGTACGATGGGAAGAAAGAACCGGGTAACAGAATTCGGAAGAAGGGTTGTAAATTTAAGCAATGAGGCGCTTCATCTCATCCCTGAACTCGGAAGGTGTCTGACCCGATTTCTTTTTAAATACATTGGAGAAGTAAGATTTTTCGTTGTATCCCAGTTCAAAACCTATTTCAGAAATTGATTTACGGGTCGTTGCAAGCAGGTTCTTGGCTTCGGTCAGTTTTCTGGTCTCAATGATTTCCGAGACGCTTTGATTCATAATTCTCTGGCAGATCAGGTTCAGGTTTCGCGATGACATGAATAGTTTCTCGGCATAAAACTCCACGCCCAGCGGCCGGCGAAAATTATCTTCCAGTATTTTCAGAAAATTGATAAACGTTTCATTCTGGATAGAGCTGTCAGCGGTTTCTCCCGGCGATGTTTTTTTTCTTTCCGATTCAATCATGATAAACAGTGCACTTAACAGATGCCTTATAACAGACAGGTCAGGCACCGGTTGTTGCATCTCCTGGTCAATGATCCCGCAGACGGTACTTAAACGGTTGAAGCAGTCTCCGGATTGCAGTACCTGGTTAGCCTTGTTATGAAAACTGTGGTATAACTGGAAAATGGTTTCCCCTATAAAATCACTTTCAAAACGCAATACCCACATGTCGAAGTTGTCATCCTGTAATTGCGTGACCACCCGGTGTACTTTCCCTTTGGCAATAAAACTAACCAACGGGGCTTCCACAACAGAGGATTGAAAATCCACAAAATGTTCCAGCCTGCCTTTCATACCAATAATGAGCTCTTCAAAATCGTGCACATGCACTTCGTCAGGCATGGCAGCTATCTCCTGTGCCCTGACAGCATCAATCCGGTGTATGGTGAAAAATTGATTCATTACTATACTATTTATGACATAAAATAGGGTACAACCCCGGGAGCGAAGAGACACTTCTACCTGATTAACATGCCGTTACGGTATCGTTTTTGCATACACCCTGACATAATCAACCAGCATCAGTGAAGGATTGGGTGTTTGATCAATGGGCCATCCCGGACCTAAAGCCAGGTTTATCAGCAGATAAAGGGGTGTTTTGCTTTCGGGAGGAGTCGGCTGGCGCCACAATTCAACCCCGTCAAAATACCATACCATCTTATCTTTGTCCCAGAGAAATCCATAGGTATGAAAATCGCCTGACATATCTTCCACCGTAAACTGGTTCCCCACACTCCCATGACTTTGATCCGGGAACCACCAATGCAAAACGGTATGCAACTGGTCCGGTTTTCTCCCGTATTGTTCCACGATGTCCACTTCAAACCCGATAGTCGACGGATCCTTTAATTTCCGCAACGCCAGCAACCAGAATGCCGGCCATGTCCCCGGACCCTCGGGAAACCGGGCCCTCATCTCAAAATAACCGTACTGCTGCGCAAAGCCATTCCCTGCAGTATCCACCGAGCACAACAATCCGGATTCCCATTTCCCCTTCGGGTTCTTCCTTGCCTGGATGGTAAGCATTCCATCGGCTACCCTGAAGGGAAAATCTTTTTCCGGATCCGCAAACCGGGCATCGCCGAAATCGCCAAAATAGGGAGTGTGGGCAATCCATCTTGTTCCGGGACCAAGAGCGGATACGTCCAGTGGTTCATCGAACTCATCCCTGAACGTGATGGTATAACCTGCCAGGTTGAGACTTGCCGGTTTCGCTGAATCCAACAGAGGAGACGGAGCTTGTGAATCGACGGTAAAGGCCGCGATCCGGTAACTGTGATCCGGCTCTTCCCCCACCCCTTTGTCTGCGATCAACGGCTGACGATCTCCCGTTTCCTGATCGTATAATCCGGCATGAATGGTATAGATTCCTTCGTTCAGATCAGGTGGGAGGGTGATCAGACGGGTATAGGTCAGATCGCCTGACCAGGTAGTCGTTTTCGTGGGGAAGGGAGGGAGATGATCGTCCTGCAAGACTGTTTTTCCCTGTTCATCTCTGATGTGCACCCAAACAGGAAACGCTTTCCTCATCGGTGAGGCATCACAGCGGTAGGTGATACGGAACGATTGTCCGGGCGGGAGAACAGAGGGTGATAATTCAGCTTTTTTGATGCTCGTAACCGGCGTCACGGAATGACTGTTTTCGGTTATGTGATGCGGTTGCAGTGATTGCTCCTGTGCGCTTAGCCGGGTTAACGGCAGTAAACACAGCAGATTGAAAATGAATGATGTCCTGAGACATAAAATCCGACTGGCTGTCATGCACAACATAATTTAAATAAGATGACTATATCATCGGTTATCAGTAAATGAAAGTATATCAAAACAATTAAAGTGGAGAAATGATCCAGCGTACACAACAAATGTGTCAATCGCCTACTATGCCAGCAAAGATAAATAATTAAATCAGTTCACCTATATAAAAGAAGTCAGTGATTAAAATTTTGTCAGGAAGCTCCTGCGCACACCTTTTCTGTTGCCACAGTAACGGTATACCGTCAGTAAATATTACCGGAATAGTTTCCTCTTGTTTAAATTTTTTATTTATTTTTTTAAAAAAATTTATCTATTTCAACCTTTTTGTATATTTGTTGTGGATTATTTCTAAAAGTCATTCCTATGAATGGTAAACACAACATCAAGAAAATGAAAAAAACAGCTTTTATCGCAATTTTGGCAGCAATCGGATTGTTTTCATGCCAGAACAATGAGGTTCAAAACAACCTCCCGGATATGATGTCAGGCAGGGGCTTCATCGCTCAACCGATCGAAGGACAGTACATTGTGGTCTATAAAGACCAGGGGATCTTACGTGCAGCAACTATCGGCGGATTAGTGAATCCGGAAATGGTAATGCAAACGACACGCGATATTTTCCGGGAAGCCGGTATACTGAACCGTGAGCCTGAATTTGTATATGGAAATGCGTTCCGCGGTATCACCGTCAGATTAGCAAAGGAAGAAGCAGCTCAACTTCAAAACAATGGGAATGTAGCAGGCGTATACCCTGACATGATCGTTACTTACGGATTGCCGGTTGCGCTGGCAAAACCCACTCCCGTTCAACCTGCCGAGGCTACACCGTGGGGCATCACCCGCATAGGCAGTTCATCTGACGGCACCGGGAAAACCGCATGGATTATTGATACCGGAATCGATTTGGATCACCCCGATCTGAACGTAGATCAGACACGTGGAAAAAACTTTGTGCTTAATTCGGCACTTCCCGATGACGACAATGGTCATGGCACACACTGTTCCGGAATTATTGGTGCAGTGGATAATAACATCGGTACAATAGGTGTAGCAGCCGGAGCAACGGTTGTTCCGATTAAAGTCCTTAACCGGAAAGGTTCGGGGACTTATTCACAAATCATTGCCGGCATTGATTATGTCGCGGCGAATGCCAAAGCGGGCGATGCAGCGAACATGAGTTTTGGAGGCAGCGTATATGAACCGATTGATCTGGCCATTCTGAATCTTTCGGCAAAAGGGGTAAAAATAGCCATTGCAGCAGGTAATGAAGCGCAGAATGCGAACAATTGCTCACCGGCACGTGTAAACGGAACCAATATCTACACGGTTTCCGCCATGAGTAAGGGCGATTTATGGGCCTCATACAGTAATTTCGCCAACCCTCCCATCGATTACTGTGCTCCGGGTTCGTCCATCTATTCGACATACAAGGGAGGTTCTTACGCCACCTTGAGTGGGACATCCATGGCGGCACCTCATGTATGCGGTATTTTGCTGTTAGGGAACATCACCAATGATGGGACTGTTATCGGAGACCCGGATGGTAATGCCGATCCGATTGCACACTTATAATGATGCATACCTGTTCTTTTTTACTCCCGGCATGTTGTTGATGGTCATTACTTCCCGATGCAGAACTTGCTGAAAATATTGCCCAGTATTTCGTCGGTGGAGATCTGACCAGTGATCTCACCGAGGTAAAACATACATTCACGGATATCCTGCGAGATGAAATCGTGGGTGATACCGGTCTTCAGGCCCTCCTCTACACGACGGATGGCTTCGAGAGCCTTGTTCAGGGCTTCATAATGACGCAGGTTGGTCACGACCACATCTTCTTCGCTGATGGCAGGGATGGCAGCCGCCTGCACCAGCAATTGCTGTAACCGTGCGGTGTTATAATGTTGTTTGGCCGATATAAAGAGCCGGTCGCCTTCCACCTCCGGGAGAAAATGTTCCATCGCTACACGTTGCTCTTCCGGTATCAGATCGGCTTTGTTGAAGAGCAGGATGAGATGCTTCTCTTTCATTCTCGGAATCAGGGATGCGGCCAGCGCCTCCATCTTATCTCGTGGTGTGGTCAGGTCGATCATCCAAAGGACGATGGAAGCCTGTTCTATCTTACGGTACGTACGTTCAATACCAAGTGTTTCAATGGTATCGGTGGTCTGCCGTATTCCTGCCGTATCGATAAAGCGGAAGGTGACACCCTCCATGTTCACCACATCTTCAATCACGTCGCGTGTGGTACCGTGGATGTCGCTGACGATGGCCCGTTCTTCGTTGAGCAGCAGGTTCAGCAGGGTCGATTTACCGGCATTGGTCTCTCCGATGATGGCAACGGGTATACCGCCCTTGATGGCATTTCCCAGACGGAAGGAATCGGTCAGCCGGACAATCTCCTCTTCTATCTCTTGCGTCAACTCATACAGTAGTCCCCGGTTGGCAAACTCCACATCCTCTTCCGAGAAATCGAGCTCCAGCTCAATCAGGGAGACGAACTGCAACAGCTTGTCGCGCAACAGGGCGAGCTTCCGGGCAAAACCACCCCGCATCTGGTTCATCGCCACCCGGTGAGCAGCACGTGAAGAGGAGGCAATCAGATCAGCCACCGCTTCGGCCTGACTCAGATCAAACTTACCGTTGCGGAAAGCACGACGCGTGAACTCACCCGCCTGCGCCATCCGTGCTCCGTTGGCAAGCAGCAGCTCCATCAGCCGTTGCTGAATAAAGACTGAGCCATGACAGGATATCTCGACGCTCTCCTCCCCCGTAAATGAATGAGGTGCACGGAAAACAGTGACCAGCACCTCATCGAGTACTTCTCCGTCGGAGTATATTCTCCCGAAATGAACCGTGTTGGCGGCGGCATCTGCCAATTTTTTTCCTGAAGGCGAACGGAAGAAATGATCCGTCAGGGCAGCGCTCCCCCCGCCCGAGAGACGAATCACGGCGATGGCTCCCATACCGGGAGGGGTTGATAGGGCACAAATGATATCAGACATCACTGTTTAATAACGGAAGCTGCTCCCACCTAAAAACTCACGTAACAGCGAGGTAGGAGGCAGCTCCCGGTCGGTAATATAACTGAAATAACTCAGGAACTTCAGCAGCCGGTATGCTTCTGAATATTCAGGAGCGGTACGGGGTACCTGCATGAGTATAGGTTCGGCATGACGGCGGATGGCTGCCAGTTCATAGATCATGGCTGAATTGAACATCACATCGGCATTCTCCTGGTAGGGGAAGATCCATTTCTCTTCACCGCGCCGTACACTGTCCCAGCGGGAGATGGTTTGTTCCGCGGAATAGCCGCGGTAACGGTAATCGCGTACGATACGCCGCAGCAGACGGTTGTCAGAAGCGGGTATCCAGTTATGGTCGTCCAGCGAAATGGAGGTCAGTGCCGAGACATAGACCAGGAATTTCTTCTCGGAAGGTATATGAGCGGTAAGCTCCGGGTTCAACCCGTGAATGCCCTCCACAATGAGAATACTGTTGTCCGACATCTTCAGGTAGTTCTTCTTGTACTCCCTTTTTCCCGTTAAGAAATTATAGACCGGCAGTTCCACCTCGTCACCCTGCATCAACCGGATCATATGTTGTTCAAACAACCCCAGATCGAGGGCGTAGAGTGATTCATAATCCATCCCTCCCTGCTCATCTAGCGGCGTTTTGTCTCTCTCCACAAAGTAGTTGTCGAGGGAGATGCCTACGGGCTTCAGCATATTCACCATCAGCTGTACCTCGAGTCGTTTCCGGAATGTGGTCTTCCCGGAGGAAGAGGGACCGGATATCAGCACGACCCGCACACCCTTTTCAAATCCGCGGGTGATCTCCTCAGCGATATTGGCAATCTGATTTGCCTGGTAAGCTTCCGCCACCTGGATCACTTCCGACATGCGATCTTCCCGTTTCGCTTTGTTCAGGTCTCCCACATTATCGAGCCGGCTAATCTTCAGAAATTTCAGGTGTTCGCGGTAGACGTTGAGCAGTTTTTCCTGTTGCACCTCGGGTTCCAGTTCCACCGGATTCGTACGGTTGGGCACCCGTAGCAGATAACCACCATTGTGTGGCTGAATATCAAACATGGTAATATAACCGGTAGAGGGTGTCAGGCAGCCGTAGAAATAGTCGATATATTCATCCAGGATTGAATAGCGGGCATAGAGCAAATCGGAGGTCTCCAGCAACAGGGCTTTGTCTTCCATTCCTTTTTCCCTGAACAGCTTCACCACTTTCGCTGTTTCTTCTTCCACCTGCACAAAAGGGATATCGGCCTCCACGATCTCCCGCATCCGTTTGCGGATGGCATCCAGCTCCGGTTTTCCCACGGGCAGGTCTGATTCAATCTGAAAGTAGTACCCTCTTGCTACAGCATGTTCAATATACATCAAAGCATTGGGCAACAAATCATCCACCGCTTTTGCCAGGATAAAGCAGAGCGACCGCACATAGGTTCGCATGGCTGAGGAATTACTCAAATCTACAAATTCGATCATTTTGGGTCTGTAAATCCTGTAAGCCAGTGATTCGGTTTTGTTATTTACTTTTGCATTTGCTATTAAATAGGGCGATGTGACGCCAAACACGCCGATCAACTCCTCCAGTGAGGAACCGATGGGAACATCCTTTTGTTCACCCGTGTTCACACAATGGACTTTTACATTATCTGTCATATCGTTCATGATTTTTTCCAATCACTAAATTACACCATTTTTTGCACATAGGCCTCTTTTTCCTGTAAGTTCATGCAAAAAACCTCAAAACGGAACCCATCCGATCTTTGTGAATAGGATAACCTGTAGATTGTTCACAAACAATGTTAACACCAGATCAGGTGAGACTGTTAATCAGTTTGATTATAAATGACACAATATAGCCCTTGTTTTTTATACGTTATACTCATTTTCTTTGCTTTTTCTTGTAAATTTGCAGGCTAATAAATGCTAAAATCTTACAATGGACTACAGTATCTTCGATTTTTTAAAGCTTATAGGCTCGCTGGCGCTCTTTCTGTACGGTATGAAAATCATGAGCGAAGGCCTTCAGAAACTAGCGGGCAACAAGCTCCGGAATATTTTGTCGGCGATGACAAAAAATCGAATGATGGGCGTGTTAACCGGTATCATGATCACGGCACTGGTCCAGTCGTCCTCTGCCACCACGGTGATGGTTGTCAGTTTCGTGAACGCGGGATTACTGAGCCTTGTTCAATCGATCGGCGTAATCATGGGAGCGAACATAGGAACCACGGTAACCGCCTGGATGATCTCTTTTTTCGGATTTGGAAAATTCTCCATCAGCACGTTGTCCATCCCTCTCATGGGACTCGCAATCCCTTTAATCTTTTCTTCCAAAAGCAAGAATAAATCACTGGGTGAATTTCTGTTTGGATTTGCCTTTCTGTTCATGGGGCTTGATTTTTTAAAAGGCTCCATGCCCGATCTGCAGAATAACCCTGAAGTATTGTCCTTCGTACAGCACTTCACGGGTATGGGGATTCTCTCCACACTCTTTTTTCTGCTGATGGGCACGATATTAACCATCATTGTTCAGTCCTCCAGCGCTACGGTAGCCATCACCTTAATCATGGCGGTGAAAGGGTGGATCGATTTTCCCAGTGCTGCCGCGATGATCATGGGGGAGAATATAGGCACCACCATTACCGCCAACCTGGCGGCCATCCCTGCCAACATATCCGCAAAAAGGACAGCTTTTGCCCATTTCATGTTCAATGTACTGGGTGTAATCTGGATGCTATTCCTGTTCCGGTTTTTCGTGAATATGGTCGACAGTATTGTGGCGAACTTTGCATCGATTAATCCCTCGGGAATGTCCTCATTTATTACATCACTCTCACCTGAGGAGTATAATCAGATTACCACGCTCCCTGCTGCAGAGCTTACACCCGAATCGGCCTCCCTACAAGACACATACCACAGTTATCAAGCTGCTACGTCCTATGGCCTGTCACTTTTTCATACCTTGTTCAATATTTGTAATGTAACCATCATGATCTGGTTCGTCAGGATGTATGAAAAAATTTGCCTCACGGTCATCAAGCCCAAAAAAGGAGAGGAAGAAGATGAGGAGTTCATCCTTCAGTTTATTTCTACGGGGATGGCTCCTACCAATGAACTCTCGATTCTACAGGCAGAGAAAGAGGTGGAGGTATATGTAAACCGAGTCAGGAAAATGTTCGGATTCGTGAAAAAAATGTCCAATCTGAATCACAACGATAAGAAGTTCCTGAAGTTGTATAACCGTACCGAGAAATATGAAGATATCTGCGACAGGATGGAGGTTGAAATAGGATCCTATCTGAGCAAAGTGTCGGAAGGAAGACTCAGCAGTCAGAGTAAAGAAAGGGTACGTGACATTTTACGCAGCGTAACGGAAATAGAGAGTATCGCCGACTCTGCGTGTAATATAGCCAGACACCTGAAACGAAAAATGGAGGCAAATGTTGTACTGGAAGAGGGTATTATTGCCAATATCAACTCCATGTTCGAGTTACTGGACAAGGCGCATGAGAATATGCAGGCACTGCTCATGAATCAGAAGATTACAGAACCTGAGCTCCTGAAAAGCAGGCATATTGAAAATAGTATTAACGAAATGCGTAACCTGTTGAAGAGGGAAAATGTAGAAAGTTTGAATCAGCATATTTACTCTTACCAGAATGGCGTCTTTTATATGGATATTATCTCCGAATGTGAACGTATGGGTGATTATATCATGAATGTGATTGAGACGATAGAAGTAAAACATTAAGACTAATTATTATCTCTCTGGCCGGGAAAATGAGTATCTTCGCAGTTCCGGCAGGCGGTGCGTGATCATCATCGTCATGCAGGTCAGTGAACACCATTAAATGCTGTAACGAGATGAACGACTGGAAAAAACGACTGGATATTGTCTATTCCACCAACCCCGATTACCATTATCAGAAAGAGAATGACGGGCCTGAAGAGACACTGCCGAAGGAAAAGCAGCAGCTGCGCATCAGCCTCGACAAGCGTAACCGTAAAGGGAAAGCGGTCACACTCATTACCGGATTTCGCGGAACCGATGAGGACCTGCAGGAACTGGGCAAAATGCTGAAGATGAAGTGTGGTGTGGGCGGGTCCGCCAAAGAGGGTGAGATCATCGTTCAGGGTGATCACCGCGGGAAGGTGCTTGATATGCTACAAAAAGAGGGTTATGCCAAATCACGTATCATCTGAAAGACACTATCTCCATGTGATCAAAGCATCTGCCGGATCGGGAAAAACACACCGGCTGACAGGCGAATACCTTCATCTGTTATTCTCGCGACCCAACAACCATAGTCATATTCTGGCCGTAACCTTCACCAATAAGGCGACCGATGAGATGAAGTCGCGTATTGTGGAGGAGCTGCACCGTTTGGCATCGGGAAAAGAATCAGGCTATCTGAAACAACTGGCGGAAGATTTTTCCATGCGTGAACCCCTCGTCCGTGCACAGGCCGCCCATATTCTCGAGACCATTCTGCACGATTACTCCTCTTTTTCCATCAGCACCATCGACCGGTTTTTCCAGCGTACCATGCGTGCTTTCACACGGGAGATGGGACTGGCAGGAGGTTACAACATTGAGGTTGATGAAACGTCTCTTTTATTGGAAACCATAGACCTGATGCTATCCGAGCTGGATAAACCGGAGAACAGAATGCTTTCCGGGTGGTTGCTGCGGTTTATGCAGGACCGGATTGAGGAGGGTAAAAGCTGGAGGATTGACCAGCAGGTGCAGGACCTCGCAAAACAGCTCTTTAATGAAACCTACAAATCACTGTCGGACGAGGATTTCGCCACTATTCAGGACAAGAACTTCCTCGCTTCCTACAGGCAGATGCTCCTGCGCATGGTGAAAAACTATGAGAACGAAGTGAAGTCCGTCGGAGTGGAAGCCATCCATCTGATGGAACAATACGGGCTGACTTACGAGGATTTTAAACACAAAAGAAACTCCGGTTTTCTGTTGTTCACCAAGTTGGCAAACGGAAGGATGGAGAAACCTTCCGACCGTTTAAGGGCATTGGCTGATCAAATAGATCTATGGACCGGAAGCAGCGAAAAGGAAAATGCCATTCGGGAAGTCTATACGGCGGGGCTGAACGACTGTGTGAACAAGATCATTCAGCTTACGGCAAACGACAGAGAGTACCAGACGGCAAAGCAGTTGTTGCGTAATTTCTATGCCCTCGGCATCCTCAACGATATAAAGCAGCGGTTGCGCAAGCTGCAACAGGAGAACAATACACTGTTCCTCTCAGATACCACGGAGCTACTGAACCATATCATCGCCGGCACCGACTCCCCGTTTATCTACGAAAAAACAGGGACACAGCTCACCAATTACATGATCGATGAGTTCCAGGATACCTCGCGCATGCAGTGGGAAAACTTTAAACCGCTGATTGAAGAGAGCCTGGCATCCAACAACTTTAACCTTATTGTGGGTGATGTGAAACAGAGCATCTATCGTTTTCGCAATTCCGACTGGCGGCTACTTGAGGAACAGGTGGAGGCTGACCTTCATGCCGATAATATCCGGAAGCATGTGCTGGACACCAACTGGCGGAGTGATGCCAGGATCATCGGGTTCAACAACCTCTTTTTCATGAAGGCGGCGGCTATGCTGCAACACGAATATGAGAAGTCCGCGGAACTGACGGGGGATGATCAACCGTATTTCAGCCTAAACAAACAGATCACAGACGCATACGCTGATGCCTGGCAGCAGATACCGTCTCATAAACAGGAAAGTGGCGGCCAGGTAAAAATAACCTTTCTGAAAGACGACAAGGAGACAGACTGGAAGGCAAAGGTGCTGGGACAACTGCCGCATGAAATAGAAAGTCTGCAGGATCAGGGATTTGCCTTGAAAGACATTGCTGTTGTAGTGCGATGGAATCAGGAGGCAGTGGAAGTCGCCGAAACGCTCTTGTCCTACAGGGAACAACACCCTGCCTCACCCTACCGGTATGATATCATTTCCAGTGAAGCACTCCTCATCGGAAATGCACAGAGTGTGAAAGCAGTCATTGCGCTGATGCGCCATTTCCGAAACCCCGGCGACGATACACGCAGGATGATGGCAGTGTACGAGTTTTATCGATTCCACCGGAACAACTCTCCCGATGAGGCGTTGCAAAACTATCGCGAAGAGATGCCGGGCGATTTCCCGGAAGAGACAGGATCACGCCTGATGGAACTGAGCTCTCTCCCCTTTTATGATATGATTGAATCTTTCTTCGCCTTTTCTGCTGATGCGCTCAGTGAAAAGGAGAACGCCCATGTACAGGCTTTTCTGGATATCGCACTCAGGTTCAGCACAAACACATCGGCTAACCTGAACGATTTTCTGGACTGGTGGGATGAGAAAGGATGCAAAAAAGCACTCTTCTCGCCTGACGACCAGGATGCCATCCGTCTGATCACCATCCATAAATCGAAAGGACTGGGATTTGGTGCGGTGATCATGCCTTTTGTAAACTGGGGAGTGGATCATAATTCACACCACAACGATATCATCTGGTGTAAGCCGGGCGTATCTCCCTTCAATACGTTGAGCGTAGCACCGCTGAAGTATGGGAAAGCGCTTGCCGACACCATCTTCAGGGAAGATTACCTGGAAGAGAAACGCTTCACCTTTATCGACAACCTGAACCTGTTATATGTGGCATTCACCCGTACCAGGCACCGGCTGATTGTCTTCGCACCCATACCCAAAAATCCCGGAACCATCAACACTGTTGCCGATCTGCTGTGGCGGGGTATCACCGACAGCACACCTCCATTGCATCCGGACAGGACACATGCTTCATTTGACGATTATTTTACCCCGGGCGATGATGAGAGTATATTCGAGTTGGGCAGACCGGAGAAAAGGAATTCTGAAACAGAAAAATCTACGATGAAGAGTTACAAGATGGCCAGATGGCAGTCTATCCCTTTTGATAACCGTTTGAAGTTGAGAATCAACTCTATCGGTTTCTTCTCCGCCGACGGGAGCCGTGATTACGGGACACTGATGCACGATATTGTCAGCAGGGTGAAGATCATTACGGATGTGCCTCAGGCAGTGGAGAGAAAAATTTCGGAAGGGGAACTGGGGGAACAGGAAAGAGAGAACACCATCCGCGAGTTAACCGCTTTCATGTCACAACCTGTCATATCAGACTGGTACAGTGATCAATACAACGTACTTAACGAAGTGGAAATGCTCCATCCCCGTTTCGGATTCAGTCGCCCCGACAGGGTGATGATTGGCAACCGGGAAGTGATCGTTGCCGATTATAAGTTTGGCGAGTCGGAAGATCTACGGTACAGCCGGCAGGTACAGCGATACGTGAGAACTATCGGGGAAATGGGCTATCCGCTGGTGAGAGGATACGTTGTGTACGTGAAACTGGGAAAAATTGTACAGATCCAGGACAATGGCCTTTGATCGTATTTTCATGATTCACCATCAACCAATCTGCAGGTTTTCACCTATTACGGACGGGTGATGATTGAATTGTTTTTCTCCACTTTTTTACCCGCAAAAAACGATTTATTTACTTAATTTATTAAACTACAACGGATAATGAAAAAACATTTTTTACACCTATTGCTTTTACTTCTCCCTTTTAGCTTGTTTTCACAGGTGCTGAACGTGATTCCTAAGCCCTTAAAGGCGGAAGTAAAAGGGGGAATCTTCACGCTGAACGAAGATACAAAAATCGGATACAGCAACCGTGAACTGGATCATATTGCCGGTTTTCTCAACGATTTTCTGCAAGAGCATTACGAACTGCAACTTTCGGAGAAAAGAACAACCCGCAAAGGGAACAATATGATTCACTTCATAATGGATCAATCCACCGGTAAAGAATCCTATACGCTCGATATAGGGCAGGATGCGGTGATTATCCGGGGTGATGAGGCGGGCCTATTTTATGGCTTG
>Ga0209347_1004524_pt1 | contig 14366 bp, 9 predicted proteins | sample AutmiccommuBRH23_FD_187382 | JGI IMG/M metagenome (GOLD analysis project Ga0209347, IMG submission 187382) | Deep subsurface microbial communities from Mt. Terri, Switzerland - Autotrophic microbial communities BRH/23 (SPAdes) (version 2) | ecosystem: Environmental > Aquatic > Deep subsurface >... | reverse complement strand
ATGGCGACGCTGCGCTGGGTCGACTGGTTCAACAATCACCGCCTGTTCGGTCCCATCGGGCACATCCCGCCCGCCGAGGCCGAAGCCAACTACTATGCAGCCAACGAGACCCTCGATATGGTCGCATAACTCAAATGAAACCGCCTCCAGAAAACCCAGGACGCTTCACGGGTCGTTTTGTATGCTTGAAATGCAATGAACGCCAAGAACAACGTTCGACCAACATCCCAGAGCGTGCCTGAGTAAACTTCAGACATTTCTGTCTCCGCTCAATCTCGGAATCACCGCAGTGAGTGCAGGCCTATCTGTCTGGCGCTTATCCATTGTTTCCGTGGGTCCCATCGGACGGGGTGAGAATTATCGCGAACTTGAAGATAGCAGAATATTTGCAGAATCCTCCAATATGCCTCGTTGATTGAGTGCTTCTGCTGCGGACATCTGAGACACGGCGATGAACTGGAAAATTCCATTTAGGTCGGGAATTTCTACCACCCTAACCGAGACGAAGACGTCACCCTCTGAAGTTTGGGCCTGGCCGGCGGCTGTTGCCGAATCAAATCCGCGCCACTTGATGAACACGGGGGGACGCCCTGCCGCGCCTGCACCTTCCACCGCCGCCCTCGCGTTCGAAACGAGAGATTTGACGGGGTCGGAATATCGACCGCCGTTTGCCGCAAAGCTGACCGCAACATACGTGAATGGGTTCAGTGTTTGGGAAAGGCTTATCATTTCGATGTTGCGCGCGCCGGGGTTCCGAATCTCCTTTCGTTCCAACGCAAACGGCGCAAGTGCGAGGATCGACACGCGAGCTTCTGGATATTTGAATTCTGTGAGTCGGTCGTCCCAAGAAGGAGAAACGAGCTTGGCGAACCGAAACTCACTTGCCCGGATACCGGACAAGACTTGCTCGATCAGATCGCTGGTTATGTATGTTCGTCCGCCATGCACATCGAGAGGGGTTCCGCTTCCTGCCGCTTCAAGCAGTCTCTCCGCAGATTCGATGCTATCTCGAATCCTAGCTTGGTACCCAGGATTTACCGATGCCTCTGACGCCGCCTCCTTCGCTTCAAGGTAGGCTGCTGTCCTTACGACCCGCCCCGCCTTCAGGCTCTCATGTGCGCTGAGCCAAGTCTGTTCCTGAAAGTCCTCCCGAGCTTCGCCAACTTCGGCCAAAAGGTCCCGGAGCATTCGATGAGCCGATGGGGAATTCCGCAAAGCTGAAGGCATCAGCATCCAAAATTCATCATGCAAAGCCTTGTCGATATAGCCTTCGACCGAACGCACGGTTCGCATGATCTCCATCTGCCTTGCATTCAATTCTGGGCGGGCTTCATCAGCAGAAGCAAGACTGCTTCGGCCCGCGCATTTCTCAAGTTCCGCTACACCTTCGGCGATGCCACCGAGTGAAATACGATCAATGAGGTTGCCGTTTATCTGAATGCCCATCTGCCCATATGAGCGCAGGGCTTGATGAAGCTTTTGAGGATCGAGGAAGAGGGCTACGCCGTGCCCAAACATTCCGAAGTCGAAGGGCTCTGCAGTACGCTCACCAGTGTTTAGATCGAAGTTTCCTCCGTCCCCGAATAGCAGTGCAACTCGGTAGTCCTTCCGTGAAAAATCGGGATAGCGAGGGCTGTAGACCATTATGCTTGACGATCCCTGTGCAATCGGCAGTTCGATCGTCACATTTGTCCGGTTTTCGGCCAAACCCTCTTTGAGATTGGTCTGCGAAAGATTGCAGCTCTGATCCTTTTTCCAGACCCTCCAGTTGTCCGAGCGCCAGACGGTATTCGACGAGGTCTGCGCTGAAACGGGTGTGCTCACAGCGGCAAAAAGAAGAGCGCCAAGCACGCATTTCGCTTTTAAGTTGTTCAATGCTACCGCCCCTCACGAATGCCCGATGCTGCAATGCATTAACCTAGCGAGAAAATGTTGCTAGTCCGTTTAGCTGGCGCCAGTCGTTTCAACGTCAGATTTGACGCCTATGGTTGCCCCGTAAATCCGTTAGCGACGTGCCGCGAGCGCTACAGCACCGCCTCACTGCAGAGCGATGTCGGCGCCGATGAGCACGGAAGACTGCACGGCGTATCAGACCTCTACCGCTACTTCGCAGACTGGTGCAGCCGAGCGTCGAATAGTGTCCCGATAACTGCTATGAAGGAGAAATGGCGATGGCGAATACTTCCAGAAAATCGAAGCCAAATAAGAGGGCAAGATAAAGCGAGATTCCTCGCCGCCGGGGCGCTGCCCCTAAGTATCTGTCTGCACATTGTTTTTGGGTGCTTTGCAACCCGTTTGGCGAAGTGCTCGGGTGGCGCTCCTGCCGATTTTCCGTTTCTTATCAATGCAGAAATGGGTGGCGCTCGTTTTGTGGGGTTTCTGGCAGTCCGCCGTTTGCCGCCGCTGGCAGGCCATTGCACGCTAGGCTGCTACACCCCGATTTTCCGTCTTGCGCGGCTGATTTCGACTCCCGATCGTCATGCCATGAGTGGTGATGACGACAGCTTTCATATCCGTCCCGGCAGGGTTCGCGATCGCGGCGCAGGCGTGGCACGGGTGGCCCGCCCGCGCCCCGTGCGCCATCGCCCGAAGAGCTTCACGGCGCAGGTCAGTCTCGCGATCAGACGGGCAGGCGGAAACCCCAACCAGATGTCCGGAACGAGGAAAGCAAGCGGCAGGTGCAATGCGCGGGGGCGCGGCGCAAAGGTTGCTGCCGGATTGAAAGGCCGGAACGGGTGGAGCCGCGATGCGAGCGGCGTCCGCACCCGCGCGCGCCGGGTGACCGTGAAGGCGCGGATCGTGAAGCTCAATCCTCAGCGCGGCGGCACGCGCGGGCGGCAGTTCGTGAGCGCCAAGGCGGTTGATGCACATCTGCGCTATCTGGAGCGCGACGGCGTCACTCGTGACGGCGAGAAGGGTCAGGTCTATTCCGCCGAGCATGATGTGGCGGATGGTTCTGCCTTTCTTGATCGGGGCCGCGAGGATCGCCACCAGTTCCGGTTCATCGTGTCGGCAGAGGACGGCGTCGAGCTATCCGATCTGCGCCAGACCACGCGTGACCTAATGGCGCAGATGGAAGCAGATCTCGGCACAAGGCTCGACTGGATTGCGGTCGATCATCACAACACCGGGCATCCGCACACCCATATTCTGGTGCGCGGCATTACCGAGGACGGCAAGCGGCTCGACATTGCGGGAGACTATATCGCCCATGGCATCCGCGAACGCGCTAGCGAGATCGTTACGCTGGAGCTGGGACGGCAGACCGAGCAGGAGGTCAGCCGCGATCTGGAACGCGAGGTCAATGCCGATCGGTTCACCCGGCTCGACCGGATGCTGATTGCCGAGCAGCATTCAGGGAGCGAGTTTGCCGATCTTCGCCCAGACAAGGACATGGCCCTGACCATGCGCCAGAACCGGGCGCTGATGATCGATCGTGCGCGCAGGCTGGAGCGTATGGGGTTGGCAACCGAGCACACACCGGGCGTGTGGACCATTTCACTCCGTGCCGAACCAGTGCTGCGCGAAATGGGCATTCGCGGTGACATCATCAAATCAATGCATCAAGCGCTAGACCGCGAGGGGCTAGCGGAACAGCGAGCTTATGCAGGCTACACCGTCCACCAAGCCTCACCCTCCGAGCGGATCGTCGGGCGCGTCGTCGCCAAAGCACTGGGCAGCGATGAGCTGGGCGAACGCATGGGGCTTACCATCGATGGGATGGACGGGCGTGTTCATTACCTTGAGGTCCCGGCATCCAAGGCAGAGCACATCGGGCGAGGCAACATTGTTGCGGTCAATCCGCCGCCCAGCATTGCGCGAACAGCAGATGAGAACATCCTCCAGCAGACCGACGCCAACGGCATTTATCGACCATCTGCCCATCTGGAATCCGTGCGCGAGACCATGCCTCGCATCGACCATGAGCGGCATGTCCAGTCGCACGTCCGCAGGCTTGAAGCTTTGCGCCGCGCAGGCATCGTCGAGCGCATTGATGCTGATCGCTGGAGCGTTCCCGCCGACCTGCCGGAACGCGGCCTTGCCTATGACCGGCAGCGGTTTGGGAAAGGCCCGCGTATTGAAGAGCTGTCGCACCTGCCGCTCGACCGGCAAGTCGGCCATGAAGGCGCGACCTGGCTTGACCGGACCATGCTTGAAGGCAGAGGCGAGAACATGCCCCACACCGGGTTCGGCGGCGATGTCCGCGACGCATGGGAAGTACGCAAACAGGCGCTTGCCGACATGGGCTATGTCCGCGACCTTGGCGGCGGGAAGTTCCGCGCACCCAGCGACCTGATCGCGCAGTTGGAGCGGGCCGAGGTTAACCGGGCGGGCAGGAAGTTTGCCGCCGAACGCGGGCTCACCTGGCAACCGACCGGTACCGGTGACCGGGTCTCAGGCAAGCTCGTCGGTCAAGCACAGCTCGCCAGTGGGCGGTTCGCCATGATCGACAATGGTCTCGGGTTCCAGCTCGTGCCTTGGAACGACGCGCTCGGAAAACGTCTTGGCCAACAGATTGACGGCATCGCCATGTCGGGCGGGGGCATCGACTGGACGCTTGGCCGGAGCCGCAGCCGGGGGCTGGGGTTGTGATGATGGTGCAGGAGCCGCGCCAGACAACCTTGGATTGATGTTTCGGGATTGCGCCTCGTGGCCAGACGTGACTGGAGCCGGGTCGTGATCTGCCATTCGCATTAAGAGCCCGATGCGTCTGCTGTGCGCCCTCATGTCGGCCATAGCGGATCGCCTGGCAAGCGCCTGAAAGCGGACATGCCTGCCAATCGGCTGGACGGCCGTGTCTGGGACATTTCAGCCATTCGTGAGCACCATGCGGAACGGCAGGTCTTATCAGGGGCCGACGTTTAATTGTTGTCCGACCGGCTAGGCGGCCAACGGCAGCGTTTGGCTACGAACCGTCGCACTGCGCTCGCCAGCCGGTCTGACATATCGGTCACAGTAGAGCCTCAAGACGTTCGACTGTCGCAAGCGCCCTGCGGCCCGAAGTAAACAGACATCTGCCCACCTGCATTGGGCTACCGAACAGGGTGGGCACTCATCTAAGCTTTAAGACGCTGGTGTTCGGCTTGCGATTGCATCTTCGATCAACCTTTGCATTTCCTGTTCCAGCTCCACGCCTTTCGCATCGCCCCCACTGGAAATTTCGGTGGCGATCAGGGCGTAATAGCCGGTGTTCCTGTCGATCCATCCAGTCCAGCCAAAGGCGCCCGGAGACGAGTTGATCTTTGATGTCGCACACGCCGCCGGCGTGTCGCATTCAACAAAAGAGCCCAGAGCGTATTCCCATATCCCTGCGCTGCCGGGTACGAACAGGCGGGTCAATCCGGCGGTGCGCTTCTGTGTGAAGGTGTCCATGTCGACGATGAAAGCGCCCCCCAGAAACGCGCGCAGCAGCTTGGCATAATCGCGGGGAGTGGAATGGCCTCCGCCAGCGATCCAAGGATTGGTTGGCGCACTTCCAGACGGATCATGCAGGGCCGTGCTGGTCATCCCCAGCGGCGTCGTAACGTGCTGGGCAAACAGCTCGTGAATGTTGCGCTTTCGTGCAGGAGACGTACCTGGCGCAATGCTGGTGTCCTTGGCCTCAAGATACGCTGCCGCCACCTGAAGTCCGTGGGGTCCATAGCTGAACTGCGCTCCGGGCGCATTGCCGGGGCGTAGCGCATCATAGCGCAGGTCGTGAATGCTCTTGGCACAATTGTAGAGCGACATTGCGGGAAGCAACTGGCAACCCCCGACGAGCGGATTGGCATTGAAGCCCGATGTCATCGATAGTGTATGTTTAAGCTTTAAGTCTTTCTTGGTACCCGTCGTGGTCCAAAACGCCAGCGGCGGACGCATCGGATCGTCGAGCGTCACCAGCCCTGCTTGCACCATCCGCATCGCCAGCGCGCCGGTGAACCATTTGGAGGCGGACGCGATCGGCGTCACCCGATCGATGCTAAAGCTGCCTTTTTCGATTTCATAGAGATACTCGGCATCCGTCGTGTTTCCGACAATGATATAGGCGTTATCGACCTGAGGATCTGCCAGAATTGCCTGCTCAAGATCGGTCCAGTCATACGTGAAACCGCCGACGGTCTTGAACACGACTGCTTGAGCGGACTGCGCAGCCGGACGGCCAAGGGTGCAGACGACCGTTGCGGTGATACCGGCGGTAGTTGCACCAGATAGCCGCCCGCCTGCGATGACCCGTCTTGCTGTGACTGTGCCGCCAGTGCCAATGTGCCGCTCGCCGCGGCTGCTGCCAGCCAGACCACCGTTTTCAACTTAGCCATGTCCGTCTCTCCTTGCTTTCTTACGTTTATCGATAGCTGGCAGGAAAAGCTGGCCGCTGGTCGTCAGGGGTTCACCCCCGTCCGTTGCGCGTGCACCTTGAGCAGATGGTCGATTTGGGCTTTGCGAAACTGCGGCACGATGGCCGTTTGCGGGCCGAACACGGCGGCGCGATCGCTCGCGCTTTCGTATCGCGGCCACTCCGTGACCAGCGGGCAATTGGGCACGCCAGTCTTGGCAAAAGCCACCCAGCAGGCAGATATCCCTGCGCTGAAGCTGCGATCGGCGGCGCTGACCGGCCCGGCGACGCTTGCAAGATATTCGAGCGTGCCGAACACATAGGGGATTTCAGACCCGTGCGCCGCGCCCTTGGCTCGCGCCCGCCGTTCCTCGGCCACGTAGTCGAAATGGTACAGGTAGCTTGGCGCGCCCTTGGCGGAACGCCCTGCCAACCAGCGCGCAGGGGCGACAAACCAGGCATCGCCCAGCACCTGCCGCGCCAGTTCCTCATCGGCCAATCCGGTGCCATAGGCAGCACGCCCGGCGGCAGGATCGTGGCCCAAATAAAACAGCGCCGCCCCCGGCGGCACGCCCATGGCGAGGATCACGCTCGCTTCATTGCTGTTGGCGCCGACCAGCAGCGGTACGTCGATTGGCTCGCTGCGAGCAAAGGTCCGCCATGGCGACTCGCGCATCAGCCTGCCATCGATGAATGGCCCGGCCACTTCGCCGGGCTTGCGTCCTTCACCTGCCTTTACCAGCGAATCCACCGAAAGCGCGCGCAGTTCGTCCGCAGTTGCAGCAGGCTCTGCCCCGGCCCGCGCGGCTATTGCCATCCCGCGCGCTTCTTCATCCGCCAGCGTCTTCATATCCGCCAGACCCACCCCGGACTGGACAATCGCGCGTGCAAAAAGCCCCTTGGCTTGTGTGTTGGCGAGTAGCGTCGAGACCGCGATCGCCCCGGCGGATTCCCCGAACAGCGTCACCTGCCTCGGATCGCCGCCGAATGCGGCAATGTTGGCCTGCACCCAGCGCAGGGCCGCCAATTGATCCATCAGCCCGTAGTTGCCCGTCGCTTCACCTTTCGGGGCCGCTTGGGTGAGCGCGGGGTGCGCAAAATAGCCCAGCGCACCCAGGCGGTAGTTCACCGTCACCACGATCACGCCCTGACGCGCCAGCGCAGTGCCATCGAACGCAGGGAAGGTGCCCGATCCGATGACGTGTGCACCGCCATGGATCCACACCATCACCGGCAGCTTGCGCGCGCCGGACGGTCGCCAGATGTTCAGCTGCAGGCAATCTTCGGACTGGTGATCGGCAACGCCCCCTGCGACGACTGCAGGCCGGATAGTCTGCGGACAGGCAGGCCCCAGCCGGGACGCGTCGCGGGTACCCCGCCAGCGCGGCGCGGGCTGCGGTGCGCGCCAGCGCAAGGGGCCGACCGGCGACGCGGCGAACGGGATGGCGTGAAACCGGTCCAGTTCCCCATCACGCACGCCTGCCAACTGGCCTTGCGCCACCTTCACCACCGGCTGCGCTGGTGTCTGCTGTGCCATGGTGCTGGCTGGCACTAGCCATGCCAGGGCCGCTGCAATGAGGGTATACAGGCGCATGGGAAGGAGCCTTGATGTGGGGCCCGGCCTTGACCGGTCGGTGTGCTGTCGCGATCAGAACCGGGCAATCAGAACCGGGCGCGGGCCTCCACGCCGAACACGCGCGGCTGGCTGTAGCGATTAATGGTGGGCGCCTGCGCGACGAAATAGACCTTGTCGAACACGTTGTTGGCAAAGGCGCTGATGCTGAAGGCGCCGACCTCGACGCCCAGGCGCAGGTTGACCAAAACATAGTCGTCCAGATCGACCGAGGTCGTAGTCAGTTCCTGCTTGCCGCCCCATTGGCCGTTGACCAGCACGTTGCTGATCAGGCTGACGTCGCGGCTGACCGGATAGCGCAGGTTGAGGTTGGCGGACGCCAGCCAGTCGGGCACCTGCGCCAGATCAAGCCCGGCAAAGCGGCCCGTTTTGACCTCGCCGCCCTGGCGCGAGCCGCTAAGTGCGAGCCGACCGGAACCGGTCCCCAGATTGAAGCCTTGGCTGTATTCGGCCTCTATGCCCCAGCTTTCGGCGTTGCCGGCATTGGTGAGGTAGGCAACCGCAGCCACCGGGCAAGCCGCATTGGTCAGCGCGCAGCCATCGTCGACCTGTGCGATCAGGTCTTCCAGCTTGGTGAAATATCCCGCGATGGCGAAATATCCGCGCTGCACCGGCGATCCCTTGAACCCGCCCTCATAGGTCGTGCTTTTTTCATTGCCAAACAATACCTCGACCGGGCGCGGCGCGCGCGGATCGGACAGGCGGGTGTTGAAGCCGCCCGCGCGATAGCTGCTGCCGACCTTGCCGTAAGCGAGGATATCCGGCGTGATTTTGTAAGCCAAGGTGGCGTTGTACGACAAGTTATCCGCGGTGATGCTGTCGTCGATGATCCGAGACGGGCCGCCGGTGGGCAGCAATGTCGCCAGATCGAACAGTCGGGCGGTGATCGTGCGACTGTCGCGGGTGTAACGCAGTTCGCCGGTCACGTTCAGGCTGTCGGTCAGGTCATAGCCCAGCGACCCGTAAGCGGCGTAGCTTTCAAAATTCAGGCGCGCGGGCGCGATGTTGCCAGGGGACGGATTGACGAGGGTCGGCGTGCGGGTGGTGGTGACCGAAAAATCGCTGTCGAGGATATAGGCGTCGGCCCCGGCAAGCCAGGTCAGCCGCCCGGATGTGCCGCTGATGTGCAGGTCCTGCGAGAAGATGTCGGTCGTATCGACGATGAAGCTGGCGCTGCTGGGGTCCAGCGGCGTGGCCGCGCCGATCTGCCCGGCCGCGCGCGCTCTGGCGAGTTCGGCCGGGCTGATCGCGTCGTTGTCCAGGTCGTATTCGGAATGGCGCCTGCGGTACGATGTCGTCCCGCTCAATTCCGCCCCGCCCAGGTCGATCTTCAGCAGCGCCTGCAGGCCATCGACATCCTGCGTGGCGCGCGGCGCGGTATCCCACGGGTAATTGAACCGGTCCTGCGTGTAGCCACCGGGAAAGCCCGGCGTGCCCGCGGGAATGGAAATCTGGTAGTGGATGGTGGGGACGGTGAAGGACTGGGTTTCCGCCAGAATCGTCAGATCGACCGGCCCCCGGTTAAGCCGCAACTGGCCGCGTAGACCATGGCCCTTTTGCTGATCGAAATAGACGTCGTTGTTCGGGTTGTAGAAAAACCCGTCGTCCTGCTCGACAAGCTCCCCGCTCAGGCGGAACGCCAGACCATCGGCCACCGGTACGTTGACCGCGCCCTGAATCTGCAAGGCATTGTTTTCAAATGTGTAGCGCGCGCTGCCCCAGCCGGACAGATCGAACTCAGGTGTTGCCGAGATGATGTTGATCGCGCCGCCCACCGCATTGCGGCCATACAGCGCGCCTTGCGTCCCGCGCAGCACCTCGACGCGCCCGATGTCCAGGAAATCGAGCCGGGTGAAATTGCGCCCGCCGATTGCGCCGCCGCCGATATACGCGCCGTTGCGGTACAGGCCGATGCTGGGGTCGCCATTGGTGGCACGTGCGGTCGACGATGCGCGGATCGAGATTTCCGAGGTGATCGACGAATTGAGGTTGTTGAACCGGACGCTGGGCTGATCGGCGAGCAGTTCGCCGCTGCCGGTCGCGCCGCCCCGGTCGTACAGCGACACAGCATCGATGACAGACGCCGCGCTCGGAACATCGGCTAGCCGCTCCTCGCGGCGGCGTGCGGTCACCACGATCGAGCCGTCGTTCGCATTTGTCGCATTGGCCTGCGTGGTCGCGTCACCGCCATCCTCGGCAGACTGATCTGTCGCCTGGGCAAAGGCGGGGCTTGCCATCGCCGTCCAGATTGCGGCCGAGCAGTAAAGCAGGTGCGCTGCGCCCCTCATAAGTCCCTCTCCATCTCTTATGTCATTATTATCGATAATTCTGCGCACAAGGTGCGTCGCTGTCAAGGCCAAAACCGCATGGCCTTGTTTGAGCCTTAGACCCTGGGCTGGAGAGCGGACGCGATCAGGGCGCAGCATCCCCTCGCCGCAGCGTGCAGCGCGTCGGGCAGGATCGTCTCCAGCGTGTCCGATGCCGCATGGTGCTGGCGGTGCGCGCCGAAGATTCCGGCGTGGCGGGGATATCCGGCCTCGACGATTTCCTGCAACTCGCCCGCCGCCCCTTCTGCCGACGAATAGGCCATCTCAAGCCCCGGCTGGTTGCGGAATGCTGCGCGCGCCTGTGCAACCAGGTCGTCCGACGTCATCAGAAAGCGGAAGGGATCGGCGCTGGGCAAGGGCAGCAGCCGATCGGGCAGTTCGTGCCAGTCGCGCGTGGCGACATTCGCCCCAAGGTGCAGCCACAAGGCAGTCCGCTCCGGCGGTGGGCCAAAGGCTTCGATCATCCGCTTTGCCCCCAGATTCTCATACTCATGGCCGGAATTGGTGACCATCAGCACGCTGTGCCTTGGAAGCTGGCGCGGCAGCCACTGCGCCAGCGCCAGCCAGATCGCGATGCCGGGCCCGCGCTCGCCGACGCAATCGGTCCAGCCGGACCGCGGGGTCGATATGACGATCCAGGGCGCGCGCGCAACGATGCGCTGGCCGATGATGTTCTGCGCCGGACGCACACCGCCCTGCCCTTCGATATGGAGCCGCACCACACGCCCGGCCTGCGCGGCCTCCACCACCGGCGCTGCCTTGCGCGGTGCGAGCAGCGCGATGGACACCGGCGCGAACGGCGCATCGGCATGCGCATTGAGCAGCAAGGCTTCGCCGGTCGGCCCATTGGTGACCACGACGACCGCTGCCGCGCCGCGCGCCACCGCATCGGCCACCGGCTTGCGTACTTCTGCGTCGATCAGCGACGACCAGCGCCGGTAGGGCAGCCGCACCACCGCGATGCTGCCATCCAGTCTGCCGCCGATCTCCGCCAGTTGCAGCGGCGCGGTGATCCCGGCTGGTGGCGTAGGCACCACCAGCGGCTGCGCGATCACCGGGATCGCCGCATCACCCAGCACCAGCTCGCAACGTTTGGCCTCAAAGAATGGCGCATCGAACGCCTGGGCCTGCACGGCATAGCCTGCCGCCGTGAGCTGCTCGGCGGTCCAGCCTGCCGTCCAGCGATCGCCCGGACCGCCCGATTGCTTGTTGCCCGCACCAGCGTACGCGCGCACGTCTGCCAGCAGGCGCTCCGACGACATCGCGCCGGAGCCCGAAACGTCAGCGGCGGCAGAGGCAAATGGCAGCGCCAGCGGGGCGGCAAGCCCGGCCTTGATCAGCGCCCGCCGTGCCATTTCCCGCCGTCTCACGCAGGCTTGCTCCTGCGCCGCGCAGGCTTGGCCTTGACCCGACGGTCCTTGTATTCCTGCAGCGCCTCGGCAAAGCTCGCCTGGGTGACACCGATCAGTTCGCGCGCGGTCTGATCGGCCGCATCCGCCTCGTGCGCGACGATATGACGGCACAGTTTTTCATACAGGACCGCCGATTGCTTTCCGGCCTCGCTGGCATGCTCGGTCAGGTACGTTTCCGTATAGACATTGTGCTGCCAGCGCGCGAGCAGGGCGACCCGGTCGAGCAGTTCCAGCGCCAGCGGCGCGTTGCAGCGCTTGGCGATGAACCGCCCGATGCGGTTGGACACGCGGATATGCTCGAACGTGTTGTCGGTCCGCTGGGTAATGTCCTTGTATTCGACCAGCCGGTGCATCAGCTCGCGGCCATCGCGATCGCTCATCGTCAGGCTAGCCAACCGACAGACAACGCCGAACAGCGCCTTCCACAGCTCGTACACCTCGTTGGCGGCATGATCATCGACATCGATGACGAAGGTACCCCGCCACGGCACCACCTTGACCAAGCCGATGCGCGCCAGATGGCGGAAAGCCTCGCGCACCGGCGCATGCGACACATCGAACCGCGCCGCGATCTCGCGCTCGCGCAGCCAGGTCCCTGGCGCGATCCGCCATTCGACGATGTCGTTGGTCAGCAGCCGTGCAATGACCCGGTCCTGGGTGGGGGTGGCTTCCTCATCGGTCATGCGGGCGGTCATGGCTTTCAAGCTGTGGCATTTCAGGCAGCTAGTGCTTTTTAGGCAGTAAAAGAGAGCAGCATCCTAGCCATGCTGAAACGGTAGGCAATCGATCATTGTCAAACACGATATTATCGATAATAATCGGAAAGACAAGAGCAACCGGAAGGGCAGTTTCCTATGATGAAGCATTGGCACGAAATGGCCTTGGTGATGGCAGCATGGCTTGTGCCGCACGGTGCGGCGGCCTCTGCGCAGACCCTCCCCGGCTGCGATGCTGCCCTCGCCTATTCACAGGCGCGCGACGGTGTAGCGGTGCTGGTGCTCGAAGACGGGCGCGTTGCATGTGCGTCTTCGGGCGTGGACGTGCCGCACGAATTGTGGTCCGGCACCAAGAGCCTGATCGGGCTGGTGGCGGCAGCGGCGGTGCAGGATGGCCTGTTGACCCTCGACGAGCCTGCCGCCGCCACGATCACCGAATGGCGCGATGTTCCGCAGAAGAATGCGATCACGATCCGGCAACTGCTGTCGATGACCAGCGGCCACCGCTCTGCCGTAGGGCGGCCGCAGGGCTATGCGGCATCGCTTGATGTGCCGCTGTCCCGGGAGCCCGGCACGGCCTTTCAATACGGGCCGACGCCGCTTCAGATCTTCGGCGAGATTCTGAAGCGCAAGCTTGCAGCGGCAGGCCAGGATGCCGACCCCCGCCAATATGCCGAGCGGCGCCTGTTGCAACCTCTGGACGTGACGATAACCGATTGGCGCAATGGACCGGACGGCGAGCCGCTGATGCCGCAGGGGGCTGTAATGAGCGCGGAGCAATGGGCGAAGCTTGGCGAATTCGTGCGTGCAGGCGGTGTGCAGGATGACAAACCGCTGGTCGACAAGGACACCCTGCGCGCGCTGTTCGATGGTAGCACGCCGAACCCTGCCTATGGCCTGACCTGGTGGCTGCCACGCGCCACCCCCGCCAATGATGCCGTCACCGCCGCTACCGACATCACGCAAGCCGGCACCGAGCTTCCCCGCGACATGGTGGTGGCAGCCGGCGCAGGCGACCAGCGGCTCTACGTCATCCCCTCGCGCAAACTGACCATCGTGCGACAGGCAAAACTCAACGTGGCAGATATGCTCCACGGAAAACCGAGCGGCTGGTCCGACCGCCAGTTCCTAAGACTGCTTCTCGGTTACTGACCTTGCTTGGCACCATGCAGTGTTGGCGCGCTGCTTGCGTCAGGATGATCCGGGCACATTGGAGACGCGCAATGCCATTTTCCGCGGTGACAACTTAATGCATGTAAGGTGCCAGACATTTGCCACGAAAGTGCGGCTCGGCGCGCGTTTTTGGCAGTCGACTACGCAACCTCAATTCGGCAGCTTCTGTCGCGAGCGGACGTTTATTGTGGCCCACGCAAATGACCGGCTCTGAGTCGAGAGCGGCCGGAAGCTCTTGGGACTTATCGGCCGTTCCGAGCTTAGCTGTCGAATGGCAGGTTCCGCCAAGACCCGACGTCCGCCATTGCTTCAATCGACCATCACAGCGTGACAGAGTCGGGGCCGTTTGCCGACTGTCTGGTTCTTGCAGAGGGATCGGATGAAGCTGACATTCACTGATGCAACGGCTGTGCGCGTTAGCAAAACAGCCCGGCGTTCCATCCTGTCAAAGGCCCAGAAGGTACTTCGCCAAACCCATGTTCTGCGCATAGTCAAGCCCCAGAGGCGCGAACTCTGCGGCGATTTCTGGTTTCAGACCCTTACGATCGAGAAGATACTCGTTGATGTTAGACGAAAGGAACACGATGGGCTCCTTGGTTCCGGCTCTCCGAAGGCCCGAAGACAATTCCAGTACCGTCTCATACACAAGGCAGTCTTTAGAGGATTGGACTTGTAACGGTTTTGCGCCGGTCACCTGAGCGTTTAGAGCTCGCAACAGGAGACCGACGAGATGATGAAGCATTCAGATGAGTTCAAGCAGGAGGCGGTGCGGATTGCGCTGACCAGTGGGCT
>Ga0209347_1004521_pt1 | contig 14376 bp, 8 predicted proteins | sample AutmiccommuBRH23_FD_187382 | JGI IMG/M metagenome (GOLD analysis project Ga0209347, IMG submission 187382) | Deep subsurface microbial communities from Mt. Terri, Switzerland - Autotrophic microbial communities BRH/23 (SPAdes) (version 2) | ecosystem: Environmental > Aquatic > Deep subsurface >... | reverse complement strand
AGAGTGGCCTTTTAAGTCCGAACCTGCTGCCGGAAGAAGCGACTTCCTTCGAAATAGGCGCAGACATCCGACTGTTCTCCAACCGCTTAAGATTCGATGGAACGTGGTATACAGTTGATAACCGGAACCAGATTCTTGGAGTTCCGCTGGCATCCTCCACAGGATCAAGCGGAATCCAGATCAATGCCGGATTGCTCCAGAGCAAAGGCTGGGAATTTTTACTGGGGATCACCCCTGTAAAAACAGCAAACCTAAGATGGGACCTCGATCTGAATTTCACCCAAAGCGACACATGGATCCTGGAACTTGCTGACGGGATAGGCTTTATTGAGTTCTGGGATCAGGCAAGAGTAAAAAACATCGGATACGTGAAAAACGATGAACTTGGCCATGACGGACGGGTCGGAAATCTTTATTCCCGCAGGGTTAAAAGGGTAAATGACACAACCTCTCCCTATTTTGGTTACCCCATACTGGGTAGCGGACTGGATGCTGAATGGGAAGGTGAGGAAGAATATTCCCTTGTTGGGAACTACAACCCTGATTTTATCATGGGGCTGCAGTCGTCGTTCTCCTATAGGAATTTCTCTGTCAACATGACCTTTGACTGGCGTTCGGGTGGTAAGTATGTTTCCCAAACCTACAGATATCTTTCCGAATCGGTCCATACACAAACATGGCTTGACCAACTGGTACACCCTGGAGAATTGGGTGGAAAACCCAGCCAGGCCCTTCGCGACTGGGTAATTGCCAACGCTGATGAGTTGTTGCTAAGCGACAGGCTGAGGCCGGTAGGAGGCCCCACACCAGAATATGGAGGATTTCCCGAAAGTTTTAGCGGAGTGACAGTATACGACGGTACTTTTGCTCCGGGAGTAATAGGGCACTATGATTCCAATGGAAAATTTATTTTGGAAAAGGAAAACCTGGGTAACGAAGGAACTGCCTTTCTGCCCTATGTAGTAAGTTACCCATGGGATATAGGGGAAGCCAACATGTTTGATGCCGATTATATAAAACTCCGCGAGATTTCATTGACCTATACACTGCCGGGTAAAGCATCGCAAAAATGGGGAATGGAGAATGTCAGCTTTTCTGTTTATAGCCGGAACATTATGCTTTGGACCAAAGATGCTGATTTGAAAATAGATCCTGAAAGGGCATACCAGGCTGAAGGAGGAGGAAGGTTCCTGCAGGGAGTTGAACGGTATAATGCCGATCCCTGGGTAGTTCCGATTGGATTCAAACTGGGCTTTACTTTTTAACCACTTAAAAACGAAAAATCATGTTAAGCAATAAAAGTAGCTTTATCATCGCATTAACAGCAGTTTTTATGCTCGTTAATTCATGTAAGGACCTTGATGAACTGAACATCAATCCAAACGGAGTTGACCCTGAAATAGCCGACCTCAACCTGCTTATGCCAACTGTAATTACAAGCCTGGGTCAAACTGTTGTAAACCTTGGATTTGGTGACATTGCCGGTGTTATGCAGCACACACAACGCGACGGATGGTCGGGTGGCCACAACGACTACGACTGGGATAACATGGGTCAGTCGTGGGCCGGCTATTACGGAATACTTAGAAACAATGAAGAATTCCTTAAGAAAGCTGTCAAAGGTGAATATGAGTTTCATCAGGGAGTTGGTTTAATCATGAAAGCATATACCTTCGGCCTGATAACCGATTTGTGGGGTGATGCACCCTATAGTGAAGCATTAAAAGCCGAGCAGGGGTCGGAATACTTCAAACCTGTTTTCGACCTGCAGAAGGATATCTACCTTGGAATACTCGCAGATCTCGAAAATGCAAATACACTTCTTTCAAAGGGAAGTGGTTCCTACCAAAATATATCTGCCACACAGGATGTGTTATACGGTGGAGATATTGCCAAATGGAGAATGTTTGCCAATTCACTTGCTCTCAGGTATTACATGAGGTTATCAGCAAAAGAACCGGGAGTTGCAGAACAGGGAATTAAAAAAATTACAGGAGATCCTGAAAAATATCCGCTCATAACACAGGCATCAAACGATGCCAGTATCGGGTTCCCGGGTTCATCACCATCCGATTCCTGGCCAAGCACCATGGCATTCAATCCCGATCCAAGCGGCACCTATATGCGTACCAAATTATGTGCAACACTGGTTGAAACCTTGCAGGAGTTGAATGATCCACGACTGGCTGTCTGGGCAAATAAAATAGAAATACCTCTCGTGCTGGTAAGTGGGGTGGGAATTGACAGGATTGCAAACGGAAAGAGGGAGATTTCACAGGATGTTGTCGATGCCTATGAAAATGCGTTTAATGTACCGGTTGATTATGATACCCAATACATTGGCATTCCTCCCTCCATATTTTCAGCCCAGCTCTACAATCTGAACCCAAATCTTGACCAGGGGGTTTATAACCCGCATGCTTCCCAACTGAACAACATCTATAAGGGAAGCAGTGGCCCGCTATTGCTGATGCGGCTGATGTCAGCCGCTGAAGTGCATTTTATACTTGCAGAAGCTGCCCTTTACGGCTGGGCACCCGGAACACCTGAGACCCATTATGCAGCTGGAATCCAGCAATCATTTAACGCCTGGAATATTGGTGGCGCATTCCAGTCGTATATAGGTGGCGCACCATATGAAGGGCTGGAAAGTATCATCACTCAAAAGTGGATTGCCAGCTGGACTGCCGCAGCAGAAGCATGGTTCGACTACCGCAGGACCGGATATCCCGAATTGCAAACCGGTGAATCAGCCAAAAGGCAGGCACTTCCGCTCCGGTTCTATTACCATTATGACAATGAAATTTCAAAAAATCCGGTAAATGCCGAAGCTGCCATTCAACGGCTCGAAGCAACACCATTTAAGGGCACTGATGTGAGCAACAACAGCGCATGGTCTAAAATGTGGGTACTTCAGGGCACCGGCAAACCTTATTAATCAACCTTGTAATAATAAACCGGGGCAGGCAGATATTTAATTGTCTGCTCCGGTTGTTATGATTCAGAAATCAACCACTTCATTGATCTGTATATATGAAACGAACCTTCATTATAATAGCCTCTTTCATATCATTTTTTATCATCCTGTTTTTCATTTTCACCAGGACTGTGGATCACACTCCATATTTCGAAACGGATTACTATCAGACGAGCCAGTCAGGGATCGACAGCCTCGGAAAATTAAGTCCTGGCAGAGATGAATCACTTCTTGCAGGGTTTTCGAAAGTAAGCATCACTCCCCTGCTCAACCAGCAGGAAGAAAATATAAGTGAAGGGAAATTCATGAAGGTTCCACTTGCCGGGTACGGTGGCAGAAAAGGAGCCCCTGCCACGGGGGTTCATGACAGCATTTACATAAAAGCCGCAGCGATGCGTTCAGGTAACAGACTGGCTGTTTTTGTAAGCGCCGATTTACTGATCATGCCCCCGGAAATTGTGGATTCAGCGATGGTACTTCTATCCCATAAGGGAATTGACCGCCGGGACCTGATTTTTTCTGCAACACATACCCACTCAAGTCTGGGGGCATGGGGAGGTGGCTTCGTAGGAAAACAATTTGCAGGTGAAGAAAATAACAGCCTGAAAAAATGGCTGTCACTGAAAATAACTGAGGCAGTAATAGCAGCTGTCGATGATTTAAAACCTGCCCGGTTGGGTTCAGGAAGCTTTTACGCCGGCGAGTTCACCCGGAACCGGTTAACCGGAGAAAAAGGCACAAAAAATGATGAATTCAGCTTCGTGGTTATAGAACAGACGGGACATAAAAAAGCAGTCATCGGATCATTTGCTGCACATTCTACCACCCTGGGTGATGAAAATATGGAAATCAGTGCTGACTATCCCGGATACTGGGCCCGCAAAATGGAACAAACTTCGGTTGATTATGCAATTTTTCTTGCAGGTTCTATGGGTAGCCAAAGCCCCGTCAGTAAGGGAGAAGGTTTTGACAAACCTAAATACATTGGAGAATCCCTGGCCGACAGCCTGAACAAATACCTGGTTCAAACGCCTATAAAAGACAATCCTGAAATATCCCTCCTGTCACTTCAATTGCCACTGCCTGATTTTCGTTTCAGGTTAACCACCAGGCGTACCTTGTCCACCGGACTGAGCAAGAAAATGATGCCCCATCCGGGTACTGCCTATCTGCAAGCTATCAGACTGGATAGCATGATCTGGATTGCCACACCTTCTGATTTCAGCGGTGAATATGCCCTACAGATGAAATACATGCTGGCAGCCAAAGGTTACGAATCAAATGTAACCGGTTTTAATGGCAGCTATGTAGGCTACATCATCCCCGGCCGCTATTTCTACCTTGATGAATATGAACCTAAAACCATGGGATGGTATGGCCCCTATATGGGCGATTATACCATGGATCTCATAACACAGCTAAGTGATATCATTATTCAGGAATAATTTCATAAAAATGCCAATCCTATATTTTAAAAAAATATCTAAATACACCCTCCTTGTAATACTTTTCATATTCATTGCAATATTTGTTGTCCTGTTTGTTCCTCCACTTTGGAGAAACCTTGTTGTTTATCCTCAACTTGACAAGGAAGTTGCTGCATTTAACCAACTGCGGAAACAACCTTCTGCAATAACTGAGTTAAAAACATACCGTGGGGTAATGCATGCGCACAGCTATTGGTCGCACGACAGCGAAGGAACCCTTCATGATCTTGTTCCTGCTGCAAAAAACAATGGCATTGAATTCATTTTTCTGACTGACCATCCCAGGTGGAATATGGATACCTTTCCCCGCGGTTACCAGGGCTACTATGATGGTGTACTTTTAGAGCCCGGAAGCGAAAAACAGGAACTTGCTGTATGGCCGCTTTCACAGGTTGTTATCGACTGGAAAACAGATAAGGATACCCTTGCGAAAAATATAGTACAGGCAGGAGGCCTTGTTTTTTATGCCCATACCGAGGAGCCTCATAACTGGGGTAATCCTTATTACCAGGGCATGGAAATTTATAATTTCCATACTGATACTAAAGATGAGAGGCTTTTACCACACATATCCAACTTTCTTGTTAACGGAAAATCATACAGGCACTGGGCTTTGCGTGAGATGTTCGATGAGCAGAAAACCATTCTTGCGCTCTGGGATTCACTGAACCTGAACAGAAAAATAGTTGGTTTCTCAGCTGTTGATACTCATGAAAACCAAAATATCAGGGCACGCAAACTTGAAGACGGACGGATCCAGTGGGTGGGCCCCAATGCCAATCCATTCGACACTGTCAGCGTTAACTTCAGCAACCGCTGGCTTTTTAACGAGCCTGATGCAAACGGATGGGTTTTTAAGTTGATGATTGACACTTATAATAAAGGCTTCAATTACATAACAAATTATGTTGTTGCCGATACATTATCACGACATTCTCTTTCCGGACACATACTGAAAGGGCATCTTTACACGGCCTTTAAAAGCCTTGGTGATGCCACTGGATTTATGTACTGGACGGCAAATGGGGAAAATGCAGTCAGTGGTATTCTGGGTGATTCGGTCCAGATAAGCCATGTAGAATCGCTTCAAGCTGTATCCCCGTTACCTGGCCGGTTCAGATTGATATATAATGGCAAACCTGCAGATACTCCCTCAGAAGAAGCATATGAATACGCATGGAAAGGGCCTGTTCAAAAAGGAGCCTACCGGATTGAAGTGCATATCAGGCTAAAAAATAAATTCATACCCTGGCTTTACACAAATCCGGTTTATATTTACTGAACCATAATGATCTTGATATGAAAACAACAATATTATTTGTCCTGTTTCTTTTTCTTTCCTATGATTATTCAATTAACGCACAAGAATTTAAAGCCGGGGCAGCAATCCGTGTTATTACACCAGAAAAGCTGTTGCCCATTTCAGGTGGCATGGGTACACCTGAGATGCCGGCAGGTAAACAGGGCGACCTTTTTGTAAGGGCTCTCGTCCTGGAAAAAGGCGGTACAAGAGTTGCCATAGTTGGGATCGACAACCTGGGCTGGCCTTCAGTTTTAGGCGACAGGTCGCGGGAACTTATAAAAAATATCCCCCCGGAAAATATTCTGATCGGCGTTACCCACACCCACAGCGCACCTGATGCCTATGCTTTTCCTGATGAAAAGGGGAATACCGGAGCCGACCTAGCTTACCTCGACTGGTGTGTAACCCAGATTGCCGAAGCAGTGAATGAGGCTTTTGATAATCTGGAACCTGCCGCCCTTAAAACAGCAGTCGGGGAGGCAAAGGGAAAAATAGCCTATAATTATTATGCCCCTCAGCTCTATGATCCAAGGTGCGGAGTCATCCAGGCTATCGCCACTTCAGGCGATCATAAAGGAAAAACCATTGCCACTCTGATAAATTACGCAACTCATCCTGAAATCCTGGGAACCAAAAGTAAACTCATTAGCCCCGATTTGTGCGGTCCTTTATATGAACGAATAGAAACAAAAGCAGGCGGAATTGCCCTGTTCATGAACGGAGCCCAGGGAGGAATGGTAACTGCCGATAACCGGCGGGAAGATGGACAGGAAGCAAGCAACTGGGAGGAATGTATCCGTATCGGGCATTTAATGGCCGATGAAGCATTAAGAATTATTGAACCGGCACCTGTTGATGTAAATCCCGGCCTCTTCTGCACCTCTAAAATCATTGAATTTCCGATCGATCCCGAAGAAATGCGATGGGTGTTTAAAAATTCTCCTGTGCTGAATTCAGCTGTTCAGAATAATGCATACAACATGATTACGGCCCGGCTAAACCTTCTGAATGTGGGAAAGGCCCAGATCCTTACCATTCCGGGAGAAGCACTCCCCAACATTGGTTATTATCTGAAAAGAAACATGAAAACTGAACAACCATTTCTTTTCGGGCTAACAAACGATGCCCTGGGATATATCATGGTAAAAGAAGACTTCAACAGTTTCGAACGCTACAACTATATCTCCCGCACCTCGCCTGGTGAAATGACAGGTGAAATATTAGTATCAGAAGCTATGTCGCTCATCAGGGAAAACCCGGGCCCTGAAGAATGAGTTTTCACAGATACCGTATAAAGAACTCCTCCATCCGCTTTTGAGAATACCTGTTTACTCTCAGGGCAATATCCATGGTATGAGGCCAAAGTGGCACACGATAATATTCACAGGGCACACCCAGTGTATCAAGCCGTTTTTTTAACGTATCTGACTGACTGACGGGCACAAGGGAATCTGATGTACCATGAAGAATCATAGTAGGAGGAATTCCGGGTTTCAGATAATTTACAGGTGAAGCTTCAACGTACAGATGCGGTGCAGCATCATAACTGTGCCCAAGAAAAGCAGTCACAAGCGGCTGACTTCTTGCATATTCTGTTGTCAGATCCGCAGGGCCATAAATATCTACAAGTGCTTTTATCTTTCGTTCTTCAGGAAAACCAGTAATCTCACTTTTACTCTTATGTGCATCTTTCCAGCCATAACCTGCCAGCATCGCAAGATGTCCCCCTGCTGAACCACCTACGAGGGCAATCCTGTGAGGATTGTAATTGTACTTTTCCCCGTTTTCATACAACCAGTCAACAGCATCCGTAACATCTTCCACTGCAGCAGGATAAATACTGTCGCGCAGCAACCTGTATGAAATGGTGGCTGTAATGTATCCCTTCTGTGCAAAACTTACAAGATAAACCAGGTAATCTGATCGTTTGCCTCCCTTCCAGCTGCCCCCATGTATGAAAACAACCAGCGGTAAAGGCCCCTGAATATTTTTTGGCCTGTAAAAGTCGATCTGTAGCGACTTCCCGTTTACGTTTTTATATTCCACATCTCTGATCTCCTCAACCTCCACGGGAATTGCAGGATTTAAGTCAGCCAGTTTCTCTAGTCCGGTGCCGGCAGCAAGATATGTGAGGGCATCATAATGATATCCTATTGGTGCCTTTTCAGGCGATAACCATCCCAGCAGGCGGGGTGTAACCATCAGCAGACAAAAAAGCAAAAGCAGGAGAAGGAAACTCCGCATGATTTTTTTAAAGATTTTTGCTCTCACAGGAAAGATATTTAATTGATACTAAAAATGTTTGCAGTGATGCTCAGGCAATTTTTTTATGACTGTTGATTCTCTTCCTACAGCCTGCCAGAATTACTCTATTCGCCCAGTTCAGCAAGCATCTCCTTCAGGTTCCTGTGAATGACGGGACCAGTGTCAGCTCCTGTAGAATTCTCCTCACCATAGGGAGAACTTTCCCTTCCATAGGTATAGGGTGCTTTTGAATCCCACTGACTTTTAGGAATGATATAGCCTATTTCATCATTTGCAAGCCCAAGTACAAACTTATACCGGCCGGGCATCATATCACGGACAGAAGGAACTTCAACCGGATCAATATTAAAATCAGCACCCTGGGGCATCTCCACTCCCCCATTTATTATTTCAGGATAAATTTCTCCGGGTACAGCAACAAATGTAACCGGCCCCACCCGAAAAACAGCCAGCTCTGTGCGCATCTTCATCCAACCTGCTGTTCCCCGTCCCAAAACACCTACAGCCGTACCGAGCTTAAACAGGTTGTTTTTTATAGGCAGTGTAAGTGTACGGACGACCAATGAAATAGCAGCAGTATCAATGAGTTCTGAAGGGCTTTCCATAGCATTAAGCGCCAGCATGGAAAGCAGATTTCCCTGGGCACTTACTTTATCATAGGATGGTTCCAGTAAAATTTTCCCTGTAAAAGGATCCGTAATGGGTTGGCTTGGGTGGGTACACATCAATCCACCAATAGCACCTGTTGCAAAAACAGCAACCCCGCCAATTCCCGGTTTGATCAGGCTGTCGCCATTGTAAACTCCCTTTTCAACACCTTCCCTGAAAAAATGGGGGTAATCAGATGATACAAGCAAATTTCCACTCCACAGCGTTTCAGGATGATTGCCCCAGGAAAGCAGGCTTCCCAGTGTGCTTCCATTTTCTATGTGAACCGCTTTTAATAATCGTAAACCGGAATCAAAAACTTCAGGTTTACGAGTATCTTTTACCTGTGGGACAGCACCGGTTAAATCTTCAGAAACCTCCAGCCGTGCAGGGACAAGATTATTTACAGCCATGTTTACCGACTGAACAATCCGCTCCTTAACGAACTTCTTGTATTCCCTGTTCACCCCGCTCTTAAATGGTGACTTTCCCCACATCCCGATCAAATCCGGCCCTTCATGTGTATGAGTCGACGCAATCAGGATATAGGCAAGGCCCAATTCCTCAGGAATCATTTTACGTGCATCTACCACATCATCGTGCATAAAACCTATGGCATCGAGAACGACAATTGCAATCCTGGTTGTTCCGTCATCAAGCACCATCGTCCTTGCCCATGTATCATCGTGGATGCCATTAGCCGGTTTACTATTGCTGAAGCCTGCTATCCATACAGGATCGAATTTTCCGTTGCCGTTTCCGTCAATATAATAATCGCCATCCTTTTTTTTATACTTTTTATCATTGTTATGATCCACCCAGGTATCGGGGACTTCGGGAGTGATGGGCACTGCTGCAAAACCGGCACTCAACCTTCCGCTACTGCTGTTCAAAATTTGTAAATCAGCCTTGTAGCCCGGATGCCTGTCCTTCAGGTTGGAAAAGAATATCAATGTGATACCTGCAAAAACCAGAAGCAGGATGAGTCCGCCTATTCTGAATGCTTTCTTCATTTGTTTTCGGCTTTAATGATTCAGTTTATATCTGTGCAGCCTTTACATCAGGTTATTTCCTTTCAAAACGTTCCATGACTTCCCGCCAGGTAGTCAGGATGATATCATTATCCCTGAAAAAGTCAATGATCTCCTGGTCGGCGAACATTTCAGCCTCCCACACCCTTTGCTGCCAGGAGCCTGTTATGGTAGCCAGGTTCTCTGTTTCAAATGAAGGGTGAAATATAATTTCGGTTATTCCTGCATCCAGGGAATTAACCAGTTTCATGAAATTGTCTTTCACTTCCTGATAGGTACTTCCTTTAGGTACACTCCCAAAATTGTCGAGGCGCGGAAGATTGTAATTGCCAATCCTCCCGATCACCTCCTCATTGATCGGATAGCCTTCGGCTTTGTAAAAAGCAGCCACCTTAGGATTTGAAAGATCTATGGCATTGGCAGGAATTTTATATTCTTCGGCAACCTTCAGGAACACCTCTAAAAATTCGGGAGAACCATACAATGTTCCCATATGGGTATCGATATGGGTTGGATTATAACCCAACTCCAGCATCTTGTCGATCTGTGCCCTGATTTCCAATTCCACCTCCTGCGGAGTGGCATTCATAACAACTTCAGGCACACTGCGCCACATTTTGCCCTGCGGATCGAGAAGCCCGGGCACCTGATCAGCTTCAGTAAGTGTTCCCCACCGCCACGTTTTCCATTCACTTGTAAGGGTAAGATGCACACCGAGATCAGCTTTAGGCATTGTATTGGCCCATTTCACAAATGGTTCAGCATATTCGCAGGGCATCATTACTGCACCTGAAAGCACATAACCATTTTCTATGTAATACTTGCCTGCATCATTGGCCTCCCTGCACATACCAAGGTCATCCATGTGCATCAGCAGTACCTTCTTCCCTTTTGGAAAACCAAGCTTCTCTGCATTGGTTTGTCCCTGATCTGTTTCTTTCACCCAGGACGGTGGAAAAACAACATGTTTTATTGATTTTCCTTCAGTCATATGAGATGAGTATGTAATATGGACCATGCCATCTTTGGTTTGAATAGCTGTTGGATATGAAAAACCGTTCCTGCCTTTGGGCATGTATTCCAGGTACCGCTTCCATTTCCATGTGGCACCTTCGTCGTCGGAAATGGATACCGCCAGCCTGTGCCTTCCGCTTTCAAGATCATTATAAACCATCAGCCACTGTCCGTCACTAAGTGCAATTGCATCAACACTGGAACCCGGATTGGGAATATCGGTCTTATTGGAAACAATCCATTTTTCACCCTGATCAGTTGAACTGCTGAATACAATCCGCTTAGGGGTATCCCCGTTATCACGCATATAAGCTACAATAGTCCCATCTTTTTTCTGCAGCAGTGCAGGCTGGATATTCCCTCTTCCGACTATTGGCTGGCTGGGTCTCCAGCTGTCGCCGTTATCATCGGAAATTGCCACCAGTGAAACATTATAACCATCGGAATACAGGGGCATCAGCATCCTGCCATTCTTCAATATAAGCGGCTGGATGCGCCCCATCCATCCTACTTCTCTCTTCACCGGATCTTTGGCTGCCTCCACGATCATCCGTTCATACTGTGGTGCATATTCTGCCCATGCCATATCTGGAGGATCCATCTTCTTAAATCCTTCCTCCAATGCAGTTGCAAATTCTTCACCCGGCTTTAATAGAATTACATCCTGCCAGTCCCATTCTGGTGGCCCCTCATTCAGGTAATTTGTTGAAACACGGGTTTTTAACAGCGAGGCTTCCCATCGGTTGGCTATAACTACTATCCATGTTAGATGCAGCCTGTTTGTTGCATCAAGATACAGCACAGGGTTGCAGTCGGGGTTACCCGGAGTATCGGCAAGCAAAAAAGGCCGGCTCCATTTCGACTGCCCTTTCCTGAGCCGGGCGCCCATTACCTGAACATCATTGGCTGTGCGCTCACCTGATCCTTCAAACCAACATGTTAACAAATCACCGTTTGGAAGTTCAACTACCGAACTGCTGTGCACATGCTTTTCCTGAACAGGAAAAATAAATTCAGAGCGGAAAGACGAGCCTTCACCTTTTTGGGCAAAAGTTGTCATTGTCATAAGAAGAAAGGTCCCGGCTAAAATTGCACACCTTGCAACCGGTAATAATCTTCCTGATCCAGGTTTTAATTTACAATTCATGATGTCGGTTTTTAAATATTTCATGCAAATAAGTTACACGGAAGGCCACTTCCCTTTTTCTATAGGTTTTAGAATAAATTTAGCCGGGTCAATCACTACATATTTAATTAGTTTCCTGTTCCAGGTATAAGTTACATGCACCATTCCATCGCGGGTTTGTATAACGGCAGGATAAGAATATTCACCATCCGGATCAGGATCATTTTCAAGAAGGACAGCTGCTTCCCAGTTGATACCATCCTTAGAAACAGCCAGGTTAAGCACATTGCGGTTGCCCCATTCCTGATCAGGATCGATATGGTTGTAAACCAGCACATGTCTGCCATCTTCGAGCGTCACTGCATCGGTTCCCGAATTGGGATTGGGCAAATCAATCGGCTCCAGTTTGCTCCAGGTCCTTCCGTTGTCGGTTGACCATGCCGAGAGGATCCTTTTATTCCTGCTCCGGCACAGAATCTGCAACTTGCCATCCGGGTGCTTTAAAATACTGGGCTGAATAGCTGCAATTTTCCTTCCATCATTAATAGGAGCGGTCCGCTCCCAGGTTATACCCCTGTCGGAAGTAAATTCCATATGCACCTGCCATCCATCATGCTCGGTACTGGTGGGACAAATCAATACCCCACCCTCCAGCATTTCAGGTTTATTTTTAATGGGGCCATAAATTTCCTCAGGAAGCCGCAAAGGCCTCGACCAGGTTTTGCCGAAATCGGAAGAAATGAGAAGTTGCCCCCACCAGTTTTGCGGATCAGGGCCAACTTTATAGAACAGGAACAATTCATCACCATAATCGAACAAAACAGGATTCCATGTAGGATACCTCAGCGTGGAATGCTGAACCCCGTTAGCTACTTCCACCGGTTTTGTCCAGCCCTTTTTTTCATGCCTGCTAAACCAGATTCCAACTTCCGGATGCTTCTCATACTGACCCCCAAACCATGCAGCCACAAGCCCTTTTTTTGTTTGAGCAATGGTTGATGCATGACAACTGGGGAAAGGTACGTCTTCGGCCTGATATATAAATCCAGTTTCAACTACAGCATTATAGCCTGAAAAAGGATTTTGTGCAAATATGGCTCCTGCTGAAAACATAAACATTAAGATAATTAAAGTTCTCATATTATATTCTTTATCATTAGTGTCCGGTTAAATATTTGAGATTTCTCCCTACTGTCGGAATGACGGTGTTTTCAGAGTTTTTGTGTTTGGAGGGGTAGGTTGGCGGCTTCGCCGCCAACCTACCCCTCCAAAATATATAACTGACTGATTGTCATCTTGAACGAAGTGAAAGATCTCAAATTTCATTATTATAAAAAGTTACGATTCTTTATACTGATTCAAAAATTTGCATATAATGTACATTAAGGTTTTTTGTTAAACAGTTTCAGGCTGATAAAACCTGCAAGGAAAATGACAGTTGTCCCGAAAACAATTGTAAGGTTGCTGTGAAAAGGGCTCCTGAATGCCAAAAGGTTTTCACTTGTGAAATAAAGCGGGCTCAGGCTCATCCAGATAATAACCAATACTCCGGCAATCACTCCGGCAACAGCATCAATCTTTCTTACTTTCCGCGAAAGAAATGCAAGGAGAAACAACCCCAGCATCCCGCCACTAAAAATAGAAGCCAGAGACCACCAGGCATCCAGTACACTTTCCACGCCCACAAGGGTAATTGCAATGAGCACACCAAGAAAACCCATCACAATTGAGGAACCATATAAAACAGCCATCGCCTTTCCTTCTTCTGCGTTTTTATTAATATAACGCTGATAATAATCGGTCAGTATAATGGTTGCCGTGCTGTTCAGGCTGGTCGATACCGTACTCATGCCGGCAGCAAAAATTGATGCAATAAGAAGTCCTGTTATTCCTGCAGGAAGCCCGTTTACTATGAAGTGAGGAAACACCTTGTCGCCTTTGCCCGGCTGATGCAGCTCTGCCGGAAGCAGTTCAGGCATGGCAGTGTAATAAGCATATAAGGCGGTACCGATATAGAAAAAAATCACTGAAACCGGAACATACAGCAACGCACCAAACAATGCCGATGATTTGGCTTTGCTGTCGGAATTCGTGGCCATATAACGCTGAACAAAATTCTGGTCAATGCCGTAGTTCTGAAGATTAATAAACAAACCATATACAAGCACAACCCAGAAAGTTGATTGTGACAAACTTGCTCCAAAACTTCCCAGGCTGAATTTATCATTTGCAGAAGCTATTTCGAAAATCTGACCAGGCCCTTCAGGCATGGATAAAGTAAGTACAACTGCTGAAACGATTGCTCCCAGTATGAGCACAATACCCTGTATGGCATCGGTCCATACCACTGCACGGATACCGCCAAGCATCGAGTAAAATGTGACGGCAATACCTGTAATGATTATAATGGTCCGGATGTTCCACCCAAAAAGGGCATTTAAGGGAAGGGCAAGCAACAGCAGAATGGCTCCGGTGCGCATAAGCTGGGTAAGCAGGTAACATGCCGAAGCATAAATACGGGCCCA
>Ga0209347_1004520_pt1 | contig 14378 bp, 11 predicted proteins | sample AutmiccommuBRH23_FD_187382 | JGI IMG/M metagenome (GOLD analysis project Ga0209347, IMG submission 187382) | Deep subsurface microbial communities from Mt. Terri, Switzerland - Autotrophic microbial communities BRH/23 (SPAdes) (version 2) | ecosystem: Environmental > Aquatic > Deep subsurface >... | reverse complement strand
GGAAGGTTGTGTAGTCGAGAGGGGTGAGGGACGAGGGGCGAGTTGGGAGATGGGGGTAGTTCTCGGAGGGCTGGACTCTGGAGAGTCCACCCACGATTGCCGTCAACACTGCGGCGGCGTCGGCGACGGTCCGGGCCATGGGGCCGGCGGTGTCCTGGGTGTGGGAGATGGGGATGATGCCGGAGCGGGAGACGAGGCCGACGGTGGGCTTGATGCCGACGAGGCCGTTGGCGGTCGAGGGGCAGACGATCGAGCCGTCCGTTTCCGTCCCGATCGCGGCGGCGGCGAGGTTCGCCGCGGCGGCGGCGCCCGAACCGGACGACGACCCGCAGGGGTTGCGGTCGAGGGCGTAGGGATTCTTCGTCTGCCCTCCCCTGCCGGACCAGCCGCTGGAGGACTTGGTCGAGCGGAAGTTGGCCCATTCGGAGAGATTGGTCTTGCCGAGGAGGATGGCGCCGGCTTCGCGGAGCCTCTGGGCGAGGACGGCGTCGCGCGGGGCGATGTGGCCGGCGAGGGCGAGCGAGCCGGCGGTGGTCTGCATCCGGCCGGCGGTGTCGATGTTGTCCTTCAGCAGGATGGGGATGCCGTGGAGCGGACCGCGGACTCGGCCGGATTTGCGCTCTTCATCGAGCTGCCGCGCGGTGGCGAGGGCGTCGGAATTGAGCTCGAGGATGGAGTTGAGGGCGATCGCGGATTTACGGTCGTCGATGAGGGCGATGCGCTCGAGATAGAGGTTGGTGATGTCCTCGGCGGACCAGCGGCCTTCGGTCATGGCGGCCTGGAGGTCGGCGATCGTCGCTTCGTCGAGGAGGGAGGGGCGAGGGGCGAGGGACGAGGGGCGAGCGGGGGCCGCGGTCGCGGGGAGCTGGGGGGCGGCGGCGACGGCGGTCGCGGCGGCGGAGAGGGCGAGGAAGCGGCGGCGAGTCGGCATGGGGGAATTATGTCATCCCGAACGTAGTGAGGGATCAGGGGGGGTGGAAGATTCGGTGACGCGGGGACCCTGTCGGCGGGGGATGTAGATTCGTGGTGGGATCCACGACCATGTCACATTCCGCGCCGACAGGGTTTCCGCGTTTACGGATTCCCCGCCCCCCCTGCTCCCTCGCTCCGCTCGGGATGACATCGGAATACCGCTTGACTCCCTCCGGTTCACCATGCATGATTATCAACGGCAGCGCATAAATATACGGATATGACCAACCAGAACCAGCGACGCGACGAGATCCTGCGGCTCATTCGGAGCCGGCAGGTGGAGTCTCAGGATGAGCTGCTCGGGCTCCTTCGGCAGAAGGGGTTCGATGTCACCCAGCCCACCCTGTCGCGGGATTTCCGGGATCTCGGCGTCGTGCGGACTCCGGCGGGGTACGCCGATCCGGCCACTCTGGCGCAGCCCGCGGCGCCGCTGCAGTTCGTGCCGGCTTCCGTGCGCGAGGGACACTTCGAGTCGCTCGTCCGGGAGTGGGTCGTTTCGGCGATGACCGCCGGCACGGTCGTGGTGATCAAGACGCCGGTCGCCGGCGCGCAGCCCGTCGCGAAAGTCATCGACGAGGCCAGCCTACCAGGAGTCGTCGGAACCCTCGGGGGGGACGACACGATTTTCGTCGCCTGCTCGACGGCGAAGGCCGCCAAGGCCCTCGCTACCCGCCTTTCATCGCTGATCGGTGCGCCCGCTTCGCGGCGCCGCCGCGCCTGATTCAGGCACCCCTTAACGGAGCCATCGATCAATGAAATCAAACGTTATACGTGTCGCTGTCGTGGGAGCCACCGGGTACTCCGGGGGAGAGCTGACGGCTTTGCTTGCGCGGCATTCGGGGGCGGAGATCGTGGGGGTTTTTTCGTCCGGAGTTTCAGGGAACGGGCAGAGGAAAGGATCCTCTGCCACTTTCGCTTCGCTCCATCCCAACCTTCGCGGCGTGGACGGGCCCGAGGTGCTCCCCTATTCGCTCGACGCTCTTGGGGATGCCGAGGTTGTTTTTCTGGCTACGCCGAATGAGGCGAGCGCGGAGATTGCGCCGGCGATCCTGGCCAGCGGGGCGGCGGTGGTCGACCTCTCGGGGGCTTTCCGGTTGCGGGATGCGGCGCTCTATCCGGAGTGGTACGGGTTCACCCATCCGGCTCCCCATCTATTAGAGGATGCGGTCTACGGCCTCACCGAGCATTGCAACGGCGAGCTCGCCGGGGCGCGGCTCGTGGCGAACCCCGGTTGCTACCCGACCGCGGCGGCGCTCGCGCTCCGGCCGCTGGCCGGGCTGCTCGACGCGGCTCAGCCGGTGATCTGCGACGCGAAGTCGGGAGTCTCGGGCGCCGGGAAGCGCTCCGAGGTCGGTTACTCGTTTACGGAGCTCTCGGGAAACTTCAAGGCGTACGGGACGGCGGGGCATCGGCACGCTCCGGAGATCCGGGTGGCGGGCTGGCTGGACTCGGCGACGCCGTTCGTCTTCGTCCCTCACCTCCTCCCCGTCCCGCGGGGAATCCTGGTGACGCTCTACCTCGGCTTCGCCGATGCGCAGACCGAAGAGGTGCTCGCGGCGCGGTATGCCGATGCGTATGGCGAGGCGCCGTTCGTGCGGGTGCTGCCGGCGGGGACGACGCCCGAGCTGCGCGACGTCGTCGGCACGCCGTACGCCGAGATCGGCTTCTCGCTGATCGACGGCGGGCGGCGGGCGGTGGTGGTCTCGGTCATCGATAACCTGCTCAAGGGCGCGGCCTCTCAGGCCGTCCAGAACTTCAATCGCATGTCCGGTTTCCCGGAAACGGAGGGGCTCTCATGAACAACGCACCCGTCATCATCAAGCTCGGTGGCAGCATCCTCGAGGACCCCACCCTCCGCGCAGCTGCATTGAGCTCCATCGCCTCCGCATGGCGCGCCGGGGAATCGATCGTCGTGGTCCACGGCGGCGGGAAGAAGATCGACTCCTCCCTCGCCGAGCTCGGGATCCCGAAGCAGGTGCATCGCGGACTCCGGATCACCGACGACAAGACCCTCGAGGTCGTGGTCGGCGTCCTCGCCGGGATCGTGAACAAGATGCTCGTCGGCGAGCTGACCGCTCTCGGCGTGCCCGCCGCCGGCATCTCCGGCGCCGACGGCTCGACCCTCCTCGCCGACGTTCACCCGAACGTCGACCTGGTCCGCCTCGGGAACGTCGGGAAGGTCGCGACCGCGAACGGCGCGCTGATCCAGGCGATCTCCAGCCGCGGCTTCCTCCCCATCGTCGCCTCGGTCGCCATCGGCCGCGGCGGACGGCTGCTGAACGTCAACGCCGACGCCGCCGCGGCGGCGATCGCCGTGGCGCTCAACGCGCGCAACCTGGTCTACCTCACCGACGTCGAGGGGCTCCTCGACGAGTACGGACAGCTCGTCCCCTCGCTCACCGCCGACGTTGCCCAGCAGCTCGTCGAGCACTCGGTGATCAAGGGGGGCATGCTGCCGAAGCTTCAGTCGGCCGTCGAGGCGCTGACCGGCGGAGTGGAGAAGGTCCTCATCGCCGGCGCGCAGTACCACCAGACCGCCGTACTTCACGGAAACGGAGGAACGCACCTTGTTGCTGCATGACGAAACCCCCGAAATGGTCGAGTATCGCGACAAGGCGTTCGTTCTCGGGACGTACGCCCGGACTCCCTTTCACCCCCGCAGCGGGAAAGGGGCGAAGCTCGTCGACGCGGAGGGCCGCGTCTACTGGGACCTTCTCGGCGGCATCGCCGTCAACGCTCTCGGTCACCAGCACCCGGCCCTGGTGAAAGCGATCAAGAACGAGGCGTCGGCGCTGCTGCATGTGTCCAACCTCTACTATCACCCGGCGCAGGGTCTGCTCGCACAGAAGCTCGTCGAGGCCTCGGGGCTGACGCGCGCCTTCTTCTGCAACTCCGGGACGGAGGCGAACGAAGCGGCGCTGAAGTTCGCGCGGCTGCGCAACCCCGGACGCTCGGAGATCGTCGCGCTCGAGGAGAGCTTCCACGGGCGGACGATGGGAGCGCTGTCGGTGACGGGACACGAGTCGTACCGGACGCCGTTCGCGCCGCTCGTGCCGGGGGCGCGCTTCGTCGCGCCGAACGACATCGACGCGCTTCGCGCCGCGGTCGGCCCGAACACGTCCGCGATCCTCCTCGAACCGATCATGGGTGAAGGGGGCGTGGTCCCTCTTACCCCGGCGTTCCTCCAGGCGGCGAGCGCGCTCGCCGACGAGCACGGCGCGGTGCTGATCCTCGACGAGATCCAGTGCGGACTCGGCCGGACCGGGACGATGTTCGCGTTCCAGCAGGCGGGGATCGTCCCCGACATCGTGACGCTCGCGAAGCCGCTCGGCGGGGGGCTCCCTCTCGGGGCGGTCCTGATCGGCCCGAGACTGGAGAACGTGGTGAAGCCGGGACATCACGGGACGACGTTCGGGGGGAATCCCCTCGCCTGCCGTCTCGGGATCGCGGTGCTCGAGACGATCGAGCACGACCGGCTTCTCACGCGCGTCGCGACCCTCGGCTCGTGGTTCGAGCAGGAGCTGCTGAAGCTGAAGTCGACGCTGCCGGCGATCGTCGACGTGCGCGGCGCGGGGATGATGTGGGGGATCGAGCTCGATCGCCCCGCCGCTCCCGTGGTGCGCGCGCTCCTGGAAAAGGGTTTCGTCGTCGGGACGGCTCGCGAGAAGGTCGTGCGCCTGCTTCCCCCCTACATCGTTCCGAAAACCGCGCTCGCGGCGTTCGTCGCGGCGCTCGAGTCTACGCTCAAGGAGAACTCAACCAGTGAATAAGCCCGTCAAGAAAGTCGCCCTCGCCTACTCCGGTGGGCTCGACACCTCGATCATCATCACCTGGCTGAAGGAGAACTACGGCTGCGACGTCGTGGCGGTCGCCGTCGACGTCGGGCAGGCGGAGGAGACCTCCGGCCTGGAGAAGAAGGCGCTCGCAACCGGCGCGTCGGAGTTCTACCTCGTCGACGCGGTCGAGGAGTTCGCCTCCGACTACATCGTCCCGACGCTGAAAGCTGGGGCCGTGTACGAGAAGGACTACCTGCTCGGCACGTCGATGGCGCGGCCGCTCATCGCGCGGAAGCAGGTGGAGATCGCGCTGGAGACCGGGTGCGACGCGCTCGCGCACGGCTGCACCGGCAAGGGGAACGACCAGGTGCGGTTCGAGCTCGCCTACCAGGCGCTCGCGCCGCAGATGGCGATCATCGCCCCTTGGCGGACGTGGGACATCGTCTCGCGCGAGGACGCGATCGACTACGCGAGTGCGCGCGGCATCCCGGTGCCGGTGACGAAGAAGGACCCCTACTCCCGCGACCGGAATCTCTGGCACCTCTCGCACGAGGGAGGCCCGCTCGAGGACCCGAACTTCGAGCCGGAAGCGTCGATGTTCAAGCTGACGGCCGACCCGATGGACGCGCCGGACGAGCCGGAGAACGTGACCATCGGCTTCGAGGCGGGGGTGCCGGTCAGCGTAAACGGACTGCCGCTGAAGCCGGCTGCGCTCATCGACATGCTGAACCAGATCGGCGGGCGGCACGGCGTAGGCCGCTGCGACCTGGTCGAGAACCGCCTCATCGGGATCAAGTCGCGCGGCATCTACGAGACGCCGGGCGGAACACTGCTCGTGCAGGCGCTCCGGGCGCTCGAGTCGCTCACGCTCGACAAGGAGTCATCGCACGAGAAGGAGCGGCTGGCACTGAAGTACGCGGAGCTCGTCTACAACGGCCAGTGGTTCGCGCCGCTCAAGGAAGCGATCGACTCGTTCGTCGACACGATCTCGCAGTCCACGACCGGGACGGCGACCCTCAAGCTGTACAAGGGATCGTCGATCGTCGTCGGACGGCAGTCGGCGTACTCGCTCTACTCGCAGGACCTCGCGTCGTTCGACATGACGGGCTACGACGCCTCCGACTCGGCAGGATTCATCCGGTTGTTCGGACTGCCGACGCGGGGGCGGGCAATCATCTCGCCGATGGGGGTGGCCGCGGCTTTCCAGCCGCGGCTCGTGCAGAAGACGGAATCTCGCTGAAACTCCGAAGCCGCGGCTGGAAAGCCGCGGCCACATTCTTGAAGGTCCATATTGACGACATGAAGAAGACGAAAACCACCAACACCAACGCGACCATGTGGGGCGGCCGGTTCAAGGCCGCCCCCGATCCGCGTCTGCGCGCCTTGAACGACTCGCTCGCCTTCGACTGGGAGCTGGTGACGCAGGACGTGCGCGGATCGATCGCGTGGGCCGGGGCGTTGGAGAGCGCCGGGGTGCTGTCGCCCAACGAATCGAAGCGGATGACCGGGGCGCTGCGGGGGATTCTGCGGGAGGTGACGGAGAGCAGAGCTGAAAGCTCTGCTTCCGTTCGCAAAGCTGAAAGCTTTGCCTACGCCGAGGACGTCCATTCGTGGGTGGAGTCGCGTCTTCGCGAGAAGGTCGGCGCGCTTGCGGGCAAGCTGCACACTGGCCGCTCGCGGAATGACCAGGTGGCTACCGATCTGCGGCTTTGGCTTCTGGAAGCATTGCGCGAGGGTGCGGGTCTGACGCTCGACCTCGCGGATGCTCTCGCGGCGCGCGGGGCGGCGGAAGCCTCCACCGTTATGCCGGGATACACGCATCTGAAGCGCGCGGAACCGGTGACGTTCGGTCACTGGTGTCTCGCCTACGCCGCGATGCTGATGCGCGACGCCTCCCGTTTCGCCGACGCGCTCGAGCGCGCGGACGAATGCCCCCTCGGCTCGGGAGCGCTCGCCGGAACGCCGCTCGCGATCGACCGCGAGGCGCTCGCGAAGGAGCTCGGTTTCTCGCGCGCGAGCTCCAACTCGCTCGACGCCGTTTCGGATCGCGATGCGCCGGCGGAGTATCTCTTCGCCGCGTCTCTCCTCTTCACGCATCTCTCGCGGTTCGCCGAGGACCTGATCTTCTATTCGGCGGACGAGGTGGGGTTCGTGGAGCTGCCGGACTCGCTCGCGACGGGGTCGTCGCGGATGCCGCAGAAGAAGAATCCCGACCTGCTCGAGCTCGCGCGCGGCTACGCCGGGCGCTCGATCGGCGAGCTGACCGGATTTCTCGCGCTGCTCAAGGGGCTGCCGCTCGCGTACAACAAGGATCTCCAGCTCGACAAGGAACCGCTCTTTCGGACGCGCCTCGCAATCACGCGGATGCTCCCGGTGCTCGCCACCCTCGTCGAGACGCTGACCGTCAACGCCCTCACCATGCGCGCCTCGGCCGCCTCCGACGAGCTCCTCGCCACGGGCCTCGCGGACGCCCTCGCGGCGCGGGGAGTCCCCTTCCGCGAAGCCCACGAAATCGTGGGGAAGAGGGTGGCCGGACTCTCCGAGTCCGGACCCGGAATCACCGCAGCCGACCTCCGCCACGCGACACCCGAAAAGATGGTCGCCGCCAAAAGCGCCCTCGGCGGAACCGCACCACGGCAGGTGAAAAAGGCTGCGATCGCGGCAAAGAAGGAGATCGCGAGGTCGAGGCACTCCCTCGCCCCTCGCCCCTCATCCCTCGCCCCTTCTAAAAGGAGCTCGCGCCGATGAAACTCCCCAAGGGATTCGTCTCCTCCGGGATCCGGGCTGGGCTTCGCAAGAAGCGGCCGGACCTGGCGCTGATCGTCGCCGAGGATGGCGCGAGCGCCGCGGCGATCTTCACGAAGAACCGCTTTCAGGCGGCGCCGGTGGTGCTGTCGAAGAAGGGACTCGTGAAGACGGCAGGCCGCGTGCGCGCGGTCGTCGTCAACGCCGGCTGCGCGAACGCGATCACCGGAAAGGAAGGCCTCGAGGCGGCGCGACGCGTGCGCGACCGGGCGGCGGAGCTCATCGGCTGCGCGACCGAGGAGGTGTTTCTCGCCTCGACCGGAGTGATCGGCGTGGTGCTGGAGGACGCGAAGGTACGGAAGGCGCTGCCGGGGGCAATCGCGCGGCTGTCCGCGTCGGGCGTCGAGGCGACCTCGCACGCGATCCTCACCACCGACGTCGGGCCGAAGGTTTCGCAGGCCAGCTTCACCTGGGACGGGAAGCGCTGCCGCATCGTCGGAATTGCGAAGGGTGCCGGGATGATCCATCCCGACATGGCGACGATGCTCGCATTCGTAATGACGGACGGGCCGGCGACGCCGGAGTTCCTCAAGCGCTGCCTGCGGGACGCGGCCGACAAGAGCTTCAACGCGATCTCGGTCGACGGCGATACGTCGACGAACGATACGGTGCTACTGATGGCGTCGGGGAAGAGCGGCGGTACGCCGATGTCGAGTGACGCGGGGACGGAGAGTTTCCGCGAGGCTCTGGAGAAGGTCTGCCGCGACCTCGCCTGGCAGATCGTGCGCGACGGCGAAGGGGCGACGCGCGTGATGGAGATTTCCGTGACGGGCGCGGCCAGCGACGCCGACGCGAAGAAGGCGGCCCACGCGATTGGCACCTCCCCTTTGGTGAAGACCGCGATTTTCGGCGGCGACCCCAACTGGGGCCGCATCCTGGCGGCCGTCGGCCGGAGCGGCGTCCGCTTCGCGCCGAAAAAGATCGCGCTCCGCGCGGGCAAAGTGACGCTCGTCAAGGACGGCGTTCCCGCGTCCTACCGCGAAAAAGACGCCGCGAAAATGTTCGCCCGCGAAAAAGTCGAGCTCGCCCTCGACCTCGGCATCGGCCGCGGCGAAGCGCTCCTGATGGCGAGCGACCTCGGCTACGACTACGTCTCGCTGAACGCGGACTATAGAAGCTAAGGCAGAAGGCAGAAGGCAGAAGTAAAGGCAACACCAACACCTGGACCGGGCGATCTCGGGCCTGGTCTTTGACTTTACTTCTGCCTTCTGCCTTCTGACTTCTGACTTGCCTTTCGGCACGTCCTCCGCAAAGCCAATCATTTCGGAGGGCATCTCATGCGCAGACTTTCTCTTCTTCTCGTGATTTTTTCAACCGCTGCGCTCGCCGCGCCGATTACTCCCGCCGCGATCGTCGGTTCCGATGGCTCGGATCTTCTGATTCCGATCGCAGGGCGGGCTCAGGGGTTTGGCGGCGAGCTATTCGTGACGGATGTGACGCTCACCAACTTCGGCCCGGAGCACCAATCGGTCGAGCTGACCTGGCTGCCGCAGGGAGGAACGGCCGAGCCGATGACGCGGCAGGTGCTGGTCCAGGCGTACAGCATCGACACCCTCGAGGATGTGGTCGGCTCGCTGTTCGAGACTTCCGGTATCGGTGCGATTCGCGTTCGAGGCGTCGATGAGTCCGGCGCGCCCGACGATGGCAGCGTCATCGATGCTCACGCGCGCATCTGGACGGAGACGACCTGCGCGGATCTGACCGGAACGGTGTCGCAGTCGGTTCCCTCGATCGTGATGGACGCGGGATGGCGCGGAGGGAGCGGAGCGTACGCTCACGGAGTCCACGAGGGGCCGCAGTACCGGACGAATTACGGGATCGTGAATCCCACGGACGCGCCGATTCAATTCGTCGTTTACGTGAACAGTGAAGCGGGACGGCGTTCTGAAGTGGTGGTCGTTCCTGCGAACGGCATGATCCAGCGGCCTGTGCCCGTCGGCGTCCAGGGGGAGCTCTCAGTCTACGTCGAGCCCCTCGGCAACCCACCGAATCTCTGGCGGGCGTATGCCTCGAGCGTCGACAACCGCAGCGGAAGCGGATGGACCGTCGTGGCGATGCAGCCGCGAGCGGATCCGCCGTATCTGAACTAGGAAGGCAGAAGGCAGAAGGCAGAAGGCAGAAGGCAGAAGGCGAGACTACGTCATCCTGAGTCGGCGAAGCACGGCGAAGGATCTCAAAATGGCAGGATCGGGTTGGTCAGGGAGGGGGCCCGCCCGGTGAGACGGCACGTGGCGGCATCCTGCAATTTTGAGTTCCTTCGGTCGCGCTCACGATCACGCGGAGTGAGTCACCCACGCGCGGCGCTCCCTCAGGATGACGCAAGCTCACTTCTGCCTCCTGCCTTCTGCCTTCTGCCTTGCCTTACTCCTCGATCTCGACCCTCACGATCTGCACCCCCTCTTTCACCGAGACCTCCACCACGCGGGTCTTCTTTTCCCTCTCACGCGGGATGACGCTGATGTCGCCGCTGCGCTCGAAGCGGGCGAGTCGGACTTCAGAGGCGTCGGTGAGCTTGGCGTTGCTATAGAGGGCGCCGAGGAGATCGCGCTCGCTGAGGTGGCTCTTGCGCATGTTGTCCCAGAGGATCTCGCCGTCCTCGATCAGCGTTCGCTCCTCTCCTTTGACCAGTGTGCCGAAGCGGTGGGAGTGAAACGAGGCGGCCGCGAAGATCCAGTGGAGGGCGACGAGCATGGCTCCGGCGGCGAGAGTCGGGCCGAAGGGAGCGTTGCCGGTGATCGCGCGGCTGAGGACCGATCCGAGAATGATCCCGAGGATGACATCGAAGGCTGTGTTCTTTCCCATGAAGCGCTTCTGGCCGACGCGGACCAGCGCAATGGCGGCGACGTAGATGACCGCGGCGCGCAGCATCATCTCCCACCAGGCGAGCTGCTGATCGCCGACCCCGATAAAGTCGCGCATTCCCATCCAGATCTCGTGAAACATCGTGTCTCCCTTCAAAGGGAAGAGCGAGGCAGATTACGGGCCAGAGGGGAGGAGAAAGGCAGAAGGCAGAAGGCAGAGGGCAGAAGGAAAGGCAAGACAAACGTCATCCTGAGCCGGCGAAGCGCGGCGAAGGATCTCAAAATGGCAGGATCTCGTTGGCCCGGGGCGAGGGATGAGCGGGGCCGCCGCACATGGGCGGCATCCTGCAATTTTGAGATCCTTCGGTCGCGCCCACGATCGCGCGATTGAATCAGATTCAGGCGGCGCTCCCTCAGGATGACCGGGCGTGCTGTCGGAGGGGAGCGCATCCTGCGAAGCGAGACGCCGAGATCGACTCACTCGTCGAGTTGGAACCGCACCTCGAGATTCACCACGGAATCGATGGGGCGGGTTCCGACGAGCGCGGGGCGGAATTCGGTCCGCTCGACCGCCTCGACCGCCTTCGAGCCGAGGCAGAACGGGAGTCCCTTCAGCACGTACGCGCCGACCACGCTGCCGTCCTTCGCGATCCCGGCGGTGACGATCACGATGCCCTGAATGCGCGCCTTGCGCGCGGCTTCGGTGTACTCGGGAACGATCGGCTCGACGGGTTCAGCTTCGCGTGTCGGTTTTTCTCGGGGCACCTGGCGCCCCTTCCAGGGAGGGATGAATTGATGGGGCGAAGAGGGCTCCAAAGCGACCTCCGGCTCGCAGTCCGAAGGAGCCTGACTGGCGGTGGGCGGCGCCTTGGCTATCGGGCGCTCGATTGCGATCAACGGAGGCTCCGGCTCGCTGCAGGCGAACGGCAGCAGAAGCGCGAGGAGAAGGACAGCCGTGCGGTTCATCCGGTGCAAGAAATCATGATACGCCCTGCCAGTCACCGCTTGGAGCCGGGGGCGGAATCCGTGAACGCGAGATCCTTGTCGGCGGGAGATGTGAGTTCGTCGCATCTCCCGCTAGATCTGTAACATCCACGAATTTGCATCACGCGCCGACAGGGTTTCCGCGTCAACGGATTCCACCCACCCTGCTCCCTCGCTCCGCTCGGGATGACATCTGACATCCGCCATACCGGACCGGCATCCAGACTCTTGAGCTCCTTCGGTCGCGCCCACGATCGTGCGATTCATTCACCTACGCTCGGCGCTCCCTCAGGATGACCCGAACCCTCCGCCTTCTGCCTTCTGCCTTCTGCCTTCCCCTCAAACCCCTCCCCCAGTTCCTTCGCTCTTTCACTCGCGGCGACGATCGCGCTCATGATCGCGGCGCGGACTCCCCGCTCTTCGAGAACGTGGAGACCGGTGATCGCGGTGCCGCCCGGCGAGGTGACCATCTCGCGGAGGAGCGCGGGATGCGTTCCGGTCTCGAGGACGAGTCGCGCGGCTCCGAGAAGTGTCTGCGCGGCGAGAAGTTGTGAGGCGCGGCGCGTGAGGCCGGCGCGGACTCCCCCATCCGACATCGCCTCGAGGACGAGCATCGCGTAGGCGGGTCCGGAGCCGGAGAGCCCGGTGACCGCGTCGAGCTGATGCTCCTCGACGATCGCGGTGACGCCAACTGCGTCGAAGATGCGCTGGACGAGCGCGAGATCCTCTTCCGTCGCATGCGTTCCGGGAGCGACCGCGGTCGCTCCGGCCTGGACGAGGACGGCGGTGTTGGGCATCGCGCGCACGACGCGGACGCCGCTCCCCAGTCGCGACTCGATCGCGCGGAGCGGCGCGCCGGCCGCAACGGAGAGGAAGAGCTTCGACGCGTCCGCCTCTCCCGCGATCTCATCGAGCACCGCGAGAAGCATCTGCGGCTTGACCGCGAGCACCACCACGTCGGAACGCCGCACCACTTCGCCGTTGTCGTGGACGACCTCGATTCCCCACCGCTCGCGCAGCTCGATCGCGCGACTGGTGCGCGGCACCGAGGCGGTGATCTGCTCCCCCTTCGCGGCGGCGTGTCCGAGAAGCCCGCGGATCATCGCCTCGGCGATGTTTCCCGCTCCGATGAAACCGATGCGCTGATGGATCTCCATGTCGCTCTCCCCTTTCGTCCGGAAAATGAAAAAGCCCGGCTTCTCGCCGGGCTTCGGATTCGTTCGTGCGCTGGTGTCAGGAGGTCTTCAGCACGCGCGGCTCCGGCCCGGGATGAAACCCGGCGGGAGGAACGACGGTCGCGGGAAGAAGACGCTCATTTGAGGGATGGGAACGCCGGGAGGGAGGGGGGTATTTCGAAGGCAGAAGGCAGAAGGCAGAAGGCAGAAGTAAGGGCAACGGCAACGTCATCATGAGGAGGCGGGGATGGGACGCTGTCGTCGAGTTCCATGATTTTGGCAGCCCACGAAGGTCGCGCGATTCTGAGGTCCTTCGGTCGCGCCCACCCGTAGCGTGACGACCCGATCCGTGCCGCGCTCCCGCAGGATGACGAGGGCTCGCCTTTGCCTTTGCCCTTACTTCTGCCTTCTGCTTTCTGACTTCTGCCTTTCCTTCTGCCTTCTGCCTTCTGCCTTCTGCCTTTCCTCCTCCCCATGCTTTACAATAATTTCTTCACAAACGAGGAGATCGCCGATGCCTGAGCTCCCTTCGGGGACGCGGTTGCATTTTCCTCCGTTTCACCTGCGGGAGGATGTGGACCTGCTCTATCGGGGGGATGATGTCGTTCCCCTCGAGCCGCAGGCGGTGCGGGTGCTGCGTTACCTCGTGCAAAACCATCAGCGGGTGGTTCCGACGCGCGAGCTGCACGACGCGGTCTGGCCGGACCTGGCGACCTCCGACTCCGTGCTGAAGAAGGCGGTTTACCAGGCGCGGAAAGCGTTGCGGACTGCGACGGAGGAGGAGCGGATCCGCACGTTTCATTCGCGCGGATATCAGTTCACCGGCGATGTGACTGCGCCGATCGAGGGCGGGGGGCGGCCCGTGAATGTCGCTCCGGAAACGCAGCGGCCCAAGGTCGACCCCGCGCGTCCCGATTACGACCAGCTGGTCGGGCGCGACTCGGAACTTGGCGCGCTGCGGCATGAGCTCGCGGCGGCCTGCGAACGAAAAGGTCGGCCCGTGCTTCTTACGGGGATGGCTGGTATCGGGAAGACGCAGCTCGCCCATCGCTTCCTCCGCGAGGCGCGACAGGACGGCGCCGTCTGTCTCGAGGCTCGTTTCTTCGACTATCCCACCAGTACTCTCGCGCCGTTCGAGACCTTCACCGACCTGCTTCGCAAGGCGCTTCGCCTCGCGAGCCGCGATCCGGAAGCGCTGCGGGCGGCCGTCCGCGAGAGGCTCGGCGTCTCGCTCCCCTCCGAGCTCGGCGCGGGAGCGGCCGAGGGTGAGGACTTCCGCCCGAGCGAAGGTGAGATCTTCCGCGCGGTCGTGCCGATCGCCGACTGCTTCGTGACGCTCAGCCGCGAGGCGCCGCTGGTCCTGGTGCTCGACGACCTGCAGTGGGCCGATGCGGCGAGCCTCGAGGTGATCGGCTACCTGATGCGCACCGCGCAGGCGGAGCGCCTGATGATCGTCGGCCTGATCCGGAGCGGCGAGCCGGAGTCCGACTCCTCGATCCAGCGATGGCTGGAGAGACAGGGGCGCTACCGCACCTCTACGACGATCGCTCTCGGCCCGCTCGACGAGGCCGCGCTCCGCGACTGTCTCCTCCGCGTGTTCGGCGGCAGGGAGACAGCTCCCGAGATCCCGGCGAGCGAGTTCGCGCAGATCGCCTCCACCAGCGGCGGGAGCCCGTACTTTTTCACCGAGATGCTGCGGGTGCTCACTGCCGGCGGATCGATCCGGTGGAGCGACGGCCCGCCGGGGCGTTGGATCTGGAAGGGTTCCGAGGGGATGCACCTTCCGGAGAGCCTGGTCATGGCGGCACGCGATCGCATCGGCCGGCTCTCGCCGGAAGTGCTCTCGCTGATCGAGGAAGCGTATC
>Ga0209347_1004517_pt1 | contig 14381 bp, 10 predicted proteins | sample AutmiccommuBRH23_FD_187382 | JGI IMG/M metagenome (GOLD analysis project Ga0209347, IMG submission 187382) | Deep subsurface microbial communities from Mt. Terri, Switzerland - Autotrophic microbial communities BRH/23 (SPAdes) (version 2) | ecosystem: Environmental > Aquatic > Deep subsurface >... | reverse complement strand
CGCCGACGGCGCCCCGTATCGGTGACAGAAAGGATCTCTACTTCGGGTCTGTATCTATGGTCGGACATAGCGCCAGATCTACGCCCCGAGCCTCAAACCAAAAAGACGGCCCTCCCCGTAGGCTTACAACACGGCAATGGAAAAAGCGCGAACAAAATCGCTGTATCCTGTTGATAATAATGAATAAACGAGCGTTCTAGGCTTCGTACCTACTGCGCTGGAGGAGCCGGTCAATGCCCCCCAAGTATCCTAACATAACAGTCCAGCTGACTGGACACGACAGCAATGCCTTTATGATCCTCGGCTTGTGCCGACGGGCCGCAAAAGAAGCGGGCCTCTCGCAGCAAGAGATCGATGCGTTCTACCAAGAGGCTACAAGCGGGGATCATGACCATCTGATCCAAACCGCCATGCGCTGGTTCAGCTGCGAGTAGCAGCCGAACCGGCCTGCGCCGCCTTGTCGGCATAGGTCGCCGCGAAAATCGTCTCCGAAAGCCATTTCTTGAACGATGGATTGTCGCTGAACTGTTTGAACAGCTCGGTATGGTCAGATAGCAGCTCGATGACTGCGCGCTCCAGTGCCTTGTCATGCTCGATGCGGGCGTTCTGCTTGTCCGAATTCTGCATGGCATTCTGATAGGCTTTGTCGGCCGCGACCTTCGAGGGCAACTCCTCAGCTATCACCTTCCCGATCTTGTCGGCGTCCTTCCAGTCGATGTTGCCGAACATCTCGTTGAACGTCTTGAGGATGTTGCTGAGCAGGTCCAGTTCCGGCTCAGGATTGCGACCGCCTCCGCCCAACGGCACAGGGCCGATTTCCGCGTCGGCATCGGGAAGCGCAATCGCCATCGTCGCCTGCGCCTCGACCCTGTAGCTGTCCATGTCGATGGCCTCCAGAATGCCCTTCGACAGGTCCTGCTCCTCCGGAGCAGGCAGTTTCGGCGTCAGGAAGTTCAGGAAAATCGAGAGCTTCTCCCACTCCGCGTTCGTATAGGGCAGGATGGCCGCGAGAAATCCGTAGGTGCGCGTGAATGCCTTCGCCTTGCCTTTAAAGTCGACCTGGCCATCTTCATCGAGATCGGCTTTGTAGACCGCGACGCACGCATCGAGGATGGGGTCGAGCTTGTCGCGGTCGGCGCCACCGAGATACAGCGCCACGAGGTCCTCCACCTGCTCCCAGGAATAGACCTGATAGCCATCGAGCCGCGCTTTCAGGTCGTGCAGCTTGTTCGGATCGGTCTCTTCGCTCAGGATCGTCGTGCGGTAATAGTCCTCGAACGACGCCTTGATGCCATCCACATCGTTCATGAAATCCAGCACGAAGGTGTCGTGCTTCTGCGGATGTGCCCGGTTCAGGCGTGACAACGTCTGCACGGCCTTGATGCCCGACAGCGTTTTATCCACGTACATCGTGTGCAGCAGCGGCTCGTCGTAGCCGGTCTGGAACTTGTCGGCGACGATTAGGAACCGGTACGGATCCTTCTGGATCAACTCCTCGATCTTGTTGCTGGGAAAGCCATTCAGCGACGCCTCGGTCACCTTCAGACCGCCGTATTCGTGCTCGCCCGAGAAGGCGACGATGGCCTGATAGGGGCTCTTTCGCTCCTTCAGGTACTCCCCGAAAGCATGAAAATACTGGATGGCCCGGTGAATTCCGCTGGTCACCACCATGGCGCGCGCCGCGCCGCCGATCTTGCGGTGAGCCATCACCTGGTCGTGGAAATGGTCGACCATGATCTCTGCTTTCTTGCGGATGGCATGGTCATGGGATTCGACATAGCGGCGGAGCTTCTTTTGCGCCCGCTTGGCGTCGAACTGCGGGTCGTCCTCCACCGTCTTCATGAGCCGGTAGTAGCTCTCGACCGGCGTGTAGTGCTTGAGCACGTCGAGGATGAAGCCCTCTTCGATGGCCTGCTTCATCGAATAATTGTGGAAGGGGACGTGCCTGACTTTCCCACCCTCGGGGACCGCCGTGCCGAAAATCTCCAGCGTCTTGTTCTTGGGCGTGGCGGTGAAAGCGAAATAGCTCGCGTTCGGCAGCACCTTCCGCGCTTCCATCAGGCGGTTAATGGTGTCCTCGACTGTTTCCTCCTCTTCCTCGCCACCGTTAGCCGCGAGAGCGATGTTCATCTTGGCTGACGTCCGGCCGCCTTGGCTGGAATGCGCTTCGTCGATGATGATGGCGAAGGTTCGCCCGCGATGGCTGTCCCCGATTTCGTCCAGGATGAACGGGAACTTCTGCACCGTGGTGATGATGATCTTCTTGCCCTGCTGCAGGAACGTCCGAAGCTGTTGCGACCCCTCTGTGACCGCGCCGACGATGGACGATACCTGCGCGAACTGCTTAATCGTGTCGCGGATCTGTTTGTCGAGATTGCGCCTGTCGGTGACAACGATGACGGTGTCGAAGGTCGGCTTGCCGCCGGTCTCCAGCCCGATCAGCTGGTGACCGAGCCAGGCAATCGAGTTGCTCTTGCCCGAACCTGCCGAGTGCTGAATCAAGTACCGCCGCCCGGCGCCTGAGGCCTCGGCGTCAGCCAGCAGCTTGCGCACCACGTCGAGCTGGTGAAAGCGCGGGAAAATCTGCTTCGGCGGCTTCTTCTTTCCGCGCTCGTCGGTTTCCTCGACCACCTGCGCATAGTTTTCCAGGATGTCGGTGAGGTTGCGCTTCGTAAGAACCTGCTTCCAAAGGTAATCGGTCTTCAGGCCATGCGGGTTCGGCGGGTTGCCCGCACCGTCATTCCAGCCCTTGTTGAACGGCAGGAACCAGGACGCCTTGCCCTTCAGGTGGCTGCACATCCGCACTTCGTGGTCGTCCACCGCAAAATGGACGACGCAGCGGCCGAACTGGAACAGCAGCTCCTTGGGATCGCGGTCGCGCTTGTACTGCTCGATCGCGTCCTCGACCGTCTGCTTGGTCAGGCTATTCTTCAACTCGAAGGTGGCGACGGGCAGGCCATTGATGAACAGCGCAGCGTCGAGCGACAGCTTGGTCGCATCCTTGGAATAGTGCAGCTGCCGGGTGACGCTGAACACGTTGGCGGCGAACAGCTCTTCGGCCTTGGCGTTGCCGGGGGTCGGCGTGCCGAAAAACAGCTCGACCGAGCCGGGGCCGTGTTTCACGCCGTTGCGCAGCACGTCGATGACACCGCGCTTGGCGATCTCGCCTTGCAGCCGGTGAAGGAACTGCAGCCGCTTTGGGCCGTCTTCACCGATGCCGAGGGCTTCGACAGCCTCTGGCTGCGTGGCGTTCAGGAAGGCGAACAGCTTGACCAGGTCGATGGCGTGGTCCCGGTCGAAATCCTTCGAGTCGCCAGCAACGTAACCCGCCTCGTCGATCAGCGAGCGGACGATGAGGGCTTCGAGGCCTTTTTCGCTGGTGTCAGTCGTCGGCATCGGCCCCCTCCATCACCTCGGCGTCGTCATCTTCCAGTTCTTCCTCCAACGCGTCGTCCTTGTCGGCGACCGGCGCGTCCGCAATTTCCGCGATCTCAATGTGCCGAACATCGAGTTTCCCGGTGACGACATCGGCAATCAGCCGCTCGCGGTATTCCCGGACCAGCTGTATCTCACGTTGAACCCGATCAATCGTTTGCTCGAGCGTTGCGGTTTCCACTGAAAGCCAAGCTGATATCTCCTGCTGCTCGTCAATCGGCGGCACCGGAAAACGAAGCCTCTTTATGTCGGACGAAGAAAGATGCTTCACGGTAGTCGAAAAAGTCTGGTCGTTTATCCACTTCAGCGGAAAAGCGAGGAGAGAAGCAAGATACGCGTCGTCTAGGTCTTCTTTTGGGCGGATACAACAAACGCGCTGGTTCAATAGGGCGATAGCACCCTTCCATCGTGCCACATTGAAGTCACCATCCATTCCAACGAGTATATCGCCAGCCTGGACAGCTGCTTCTTCAACGAATTCTCCATCATAGGTGACCACCGTATCTTTGCGGAAAATATCCCTGATCCGAATAAGCGGATGCCCCGTTCCGTCATTCGAGAAAAGCTTCGAATCGAACGGATAGCCGTTGATCAGTTTTATCTTCGAGCCAAGATGGATTGTTTGCCAATGCGCCGGAACCTCGGGCATCCAGTCGATTCCGGTCGGTTTCATCGGGGCGTCGGGGTTCAGGCCGCGCGTGACGGCCCGATTGATGATCGCCTGCTTCTGCTCGTTCAACAGCCCGATCAGCCGCCGCTTGTTGCGGATCAGGCGTCGGACCTGCGCTTCCTTGGCGCGAAGGAAGGCCACCATGCGTTCCTGCTCCTCGCGCGGCGGGCAAGGAAGCGCGATGTCGAGGAACTCGTCGGGATAGAGCCGCAACCGCGATGCCCGGATACCGGTCGAGCGGCAGATGTATTCCGACCTCAGCATCGGCGTGCGCAGGAGGTAGTCTGCGTACGCGGGCAGAAAATCATCCGAGTTCAACGGTCGGTAGACGCCGTAGGCCGGACTGACGATCCCCACGTTCTTCGAGACGCCAAGCGCCGACATCCATGCCCACATCGTGTTGATGACCACGTCATTCGGCCGTGCCACCTTGTGGCCGATGTAGGACTCGGCCTTGAACATCGTCACGTTCTTCTGGCTGCGCGGGGTCACGCCGGTGGTGTGGGAGACCGAGAGCAGCTCCTCGTCGCCAGTTTGGGAACGCTCGTCGATCTCACGGAAGAAGTACTTCCCGCGCTTCTCCGACCAGTGCGCCGGGATTTCCCCCAGCCAATGCACTTTTGCCGACTTGTAAGCGGGGTAGCGGCCCGGCTCTGCGGCCGATTGGTCTGGCGCGGTGGACTGACGGGGCTCTATGGCTTGCTCACTGGAAATCATTGGCTGCTCAAATAGGGAAGGCTGGGGCTCGATGGGTGGTGGCGGGGCGGCATCGGCCTGGGTCGATCGCCGGGGAGTCCAACCGGGGATCTCGACATTTGGTGCGGCCTGGACCGCCTCGATGGGCTGGCCGAACAGCAGGAACTCGGAAATCGCCAGCGGCTCGATGAACCGCAGGCTCTCCGCCTCGTCGCCCTTCAGCTGCTCGCGCAACTCCATCAGCAGCCGCCCGAGCACGTTCATGCCGACCAGCGTGCCATCATCGGCAACCTTCGCGCCCCAGAAATCGTCTTTACGGGATTGCTCGACGATAGGTCGGTCACCCGTCGACAACAGCAGCCTGCCAAACTCGCGCCAGTTCTGCGCCAGCTTCACGCGCAAGCTCCAGCGCATGATCTTGACCCGGACAAAGTCCCAATCGTGCCGGGAAACCCGTCGATACGGTTTGCTACGCATCTTTGCCGTCATCGGGCTGTTCTCGCCGATGATGAGCTGCTGCACCTCGGGCATGTGCGGGAAGCGACATGCCTGGTACAGCGCTTCCGACGTCTTGATGCGCACCCCGTTCACGCGCAGGGGGAAGCCCGCCGCCATGTTCGACAGCCCCCCGAAGCGTTCCTTCGTCTTCAGGAAGACGACGCTTGTCTCTCGGTCATAGACCCGGGTCTGATTGTTGTGGGGCGCGCTAGAAGTCGAAGTCATCTAGGTTGACCTCTCGTTCATAGGTTCTGCGTTGCAGCAGGGGGTACCATCTGCTGAACGGGTGATTATGGTGGGCGTTGGGATCGCCCCACCACAACGCCAGAGGAGCGTTATTGGGGCAGTTTCGGTAGGTCACGATGGTCGACCCAAATCCCACACCAAAGCTGCTGAATCCCAGGGGGCGCATGATCGGGTTGGGGTTCTGACAGAACCCCCTTATCCTCACCCCAGCGCGAGGGAACTCGCGCTCGAGGAGTTGCCGCCCTTCTTCAGATGAGAATATCTCGATCTTTGGCTTGCCGCCCGGCTGACGAGGCTCAAGCGGGAAGCGCCCTTGTTGGGCCAAATAGGCTGCTACAGCAGGATCGTCTGGCACCGTTGCGGGCCAAAGAACTTCTGAGACGTTACGGTAGGCTTTTCGATTCTCAATTCGAGCAGCAGCCCAAACATGAAGTTCGATCTCTTTTCCAGCCGCTGCGGCGACTTCCTTAAGGCTTTTCGTGCACTGCCATTCGCCAAGCGTATGGGTGGCGATTACCAATATGTGCAGAACAGCCTTGGCTGGCGCGGCATCCCTGATCCATGCAGTCAAGTCACTCTTCACACGCCCGCCGGTGAAGATCACGTCGTCAAGATAGATGTATGCGCCACCAGCAGCGCCGCACGCATCAATATCAAGGCCACATTGCTCCAACAACGACTCCCCAAATAGTCTCCTTATGTGGGTCTGGCTTTGACCGTTTTGCTGGATGTCTAAGAGATGTGCGCGTGACCAGAATCTTTCTGCATTATCGCCAGTCATGTCCTTGTGAATTATCTGGTGAGAAAAGAAGCCCTTGATCCACTCTTGTGAGAGGTAGGTTTGCTTTACGACATGGTTCACTTCACGCAGGATCGGCAGCTGAACGCCAGCATCAAACTGATCGACCCAGCGTCCCACATGCTCTGGAGTCGGCGCTGGCATATCACCCTCGCGGTAGTCGGCGGTGGTCGTCGCTATTGATGCGAGCAGGTCGTCCCGTTCAGCCATGTCTCGCCCCTCCACCTGCGTAGTTTTTCCCCGGCGGCATTTCAGAGCCCCTCGAAGTAGGTTTTGATCTTCTGGGCCATCAGCTTGCGACGCTGTTCCAGGAGGTCATCGAAGTATGGGATCTCTCCGTCCAGCATGCACTCCGGCAAGCAGCTCATCCGAAGATTTGCCCGCATCTCCTCAATCGTCGTGATGCCACCATACTTCTTGGCGCCGCCGTTGCACTGGTCCGCCAGCTCGCTGAAGTAAGTCAGCGGGTCGCGGTCACCGATGCCAATGTTGATCTCGCTCTGGGCCAGGACGAAGTTGGCGATCTGGTTGTAGCGGCCGCGTGTGAGACCTTGGCCCTTGAGGTGATTGCGCGGATAGACGTGGTGCACGTCGCTACGGTTCAGCAGCAGGTCACGCACGGTGATGTCTCGAGACAGGAACCCAAGGTCACCGAGCTTCACCTGCGCTGCCCGGTATACAAGGAAATAGGGGCTCGAGGCGGAGGAGGTGTCCATCTCTTGGGGTAGCAAGGTGTCCCAGAAGCTTTGGGGAAGTTCAGCGTCGATTACCGCGTTTGTGTACGCGGCCAGGCCGCGGGACTCGATCTGGCGGATGTCGAAATCGAAGGCCGTTTCGGGGGCGCCCGAATAACGTCCTCGCAGAAGCGACATGACATACCATCGCCGGACCAGACGCTCGATGTCGGCGGCCGGCATCCCCTCTGCGCGGCCGCGCAGGTAGAGAATGTACGCGAAGTTGATGGCGTTCTGGCTGCGGATGAGGCCGGACGTGACGAAACCAGCCGAGCGCAGGATCATCGTCAGCCGGTCGAAGTGCGTCTTGTTGATGAAGTTCAGGACACCGGTCTTCAGGCGGGCAAAAGCCTCCTCTGCGACCGTTTCCTCGTACTGCTTCGTTTCGAAATTCCGGCCCGACAGGAGTGCTACGAGGTCCTGCAGCTTGCCCCTGCGGAACTCCGACGTGAACGCCACGCGCAGCATATCGGTATAGGATGGGTCGTATAGGTCGTCGTTGACGTCTTTCAGCCAGCGCATCTTCGGCAGGAATTCGGATGCTGCGAAGGCCTTGTCGCCCTTCTCGATACGCGGCAGGAACTCGGGCGCGACGGCGAGATGGCAGAAATAGTCGATCGCCTTGCGCAGCATGTTGCCGCCATAGGTGTCGTTCGCCGCGATTTTCGACATGGCGAAATCCGCCTGGCTGAGCGATGCCCCGGCCGAATTCACCCGGATGAAGATCTCGGTGACCGTCTCGATGTCGAGATCTTCGGCCAGCTCGATGATGCCGACCTGGTTGTTGATGATCTTGCGGACCTTCTCCAGCACCAATGAAATCTGGTCCTGATCGACGTCCGGATTGCGTACTGTGTATTCACGCGTGAGCTTGGTCAGGCTGGCGTCAGGCGCGAAGACCGTCGCTAGGTCAGGAATCCACGAGGCGTCCTTCTGGATGGCCGGGTTCGAGACCTCGAAGCGTTCCTCGACCGGGTGGAACGCGATCCGAATGCGTACCGTCTCGTAATCCTTTGTCAGCACCTCCTGACCCAGCAACGCGGCCATTAGCGCGGTGACGCGCTGCTGCCCGTCGATCAGGATGCGTTTGCCCGAGGATGTGGAACCGTCTTTCAGCCTGACCGAAGGGTTTCTCCAGGCGATCAGATAGCCAACTGGGTAGCCCTGATAGAGCGAGTCCAGAAGGTTGCGGACCTTGGTCGCATCCCAGACGAAAGGGCGCTGGATTTCGGGTATCGCGATCTCGCCGGACTTCACCCAGGTGAGAAGGGTTTCGATCGGATGGGGGGTGACGGAGTAGCGTTGGGTGGCCATGCTCAGCGGCCTCCCGTTAGCACGTCTTCAAGAAGGCCTTCGGTTTCCTGCTCAAGCGCCCGGATGTCGGCTTCGATCTCCTGAAGTGTCCGCAGCGGCTGTGGCTTGTAGAAGTGCCGCGTGAAAGAGATTTCATAGCCGATGACCGTCTTGGACGGATCGATCCAGGCGTCGGCCGCATGAGGCAGAACCTCGCGACGGAAGAACGCCTCGATACCGCCGTCTTCTAAAAACGGCACCTGTTCGGTGTCCCTCAACTCCGTGTCCGGCTCGAATTCGACGATCGCTGGTTTGCCACCGACGGTCCGATGGTAGTTGCCGTACAGCGCATCAGATTCAGCATCGGCGCCCGGCTTGATCTTGGACACCTTCTTGATGACCGGTTCCGCCGAGGGTTCCTTGATGCCCAACCCTGCCATCAGGAGCTTCTGGCGCTTGGCCGTCATACGGACGCCGCGCTTGCCCGCCACAGCTTCGGCTTCTTCAAGGAAGCGGTTGAAATCGAGATGGGGGCCTTCGCCAAGCCGCTCGGCCACCGCTTCCACAACGCCAATGAGGGGCCCTTCAGAAACCTCCGCGCAGGTCTTCGCGAAGCGACGCTGCGCGCTCGCGGACAGTTCGACCTTCAAGCGTAAGGGCCGCTCGACCGTCACCTTCCAGTAACCGAACGCCGCGTTTGGGAAGATCTTCGACTGCTCTCTTTCCTCGCTGTTGAGGAAACGGTCGCAGATGCGCTTGATGTCATCCGGCCCGAGAATGCAGTTCTTTTTGCCGAGTTTTTTTTCGCAGAGGTTTGAACCACGCCGTCGCGTCAATCAGCTGGACCTTGCCCTTGCGGGACTCTGCCTTGCGATTACTGAGCACCCAAATGTAAGTCGCGATACCGGTGTTGTAGAAGATGTTCAGCGGCAGCGCGATGATGGCTTCAAGCCAATCATTCTCGATGACCCAGCGCCGCACATTGCTCTCACCCGATCCCGCATCGCCCGTGAACAGAGATGAGCCATTGTGGACCTCGGCGATCCGGCTGCCGACCTTGGTGGCCTTCTTCATCTTGCTCAGCATGTTGGCTAGAAACACCATCTGGCCATCGCTGGAGCGCGTGATTAGGCTGTACTCGGGATCGCCATCGTGCTCGATCACGAAGCGGGGGTCGGTGATGTCCTTCTTGCCGCCGAGCCGGTCGAGATCGGATTTCCAGCTCTTGCCGTAGGGAGGGTTCGAAAGCATGAAATCGAACTCACTCGATGGGAATGCATCGCTGGAGAGCGTCGAGCCATACTTCATGTTCTCGGCTTCGGCTCCTTCACCTTTTAAGATGAGGTCCGCCTTGCTGATGGCGAATGTCTCGGGATTGACCTCCTGCCCGTAGAGGTGGACCGACACCTCTTTCCCGTGGTCGGTCGCCAACTTGATCAACGTCTCTTCCGCGACCGTCAGCATGCCTCCCGTGCCGCAGGCGCCGTCATAGACAAGATATGTGCCAGACTGAATATCATCCGCGATCGGCATGAAGATCAGGTACGCCATGAGCTCGACCACGTCGCGCGGCGTGAAGTGCTCCCCGGCCTCTTCGTTGTTCTCTTCGTTGAACCGCCTGATCAGCTCCTCGAAGATTGTTCCCATTGAGTGGTTGTCGAGCCCCGGCAGACGCACACTGCCGTCCTGGTGCAGCACAGGCTTGGGGCTGAGATTGACCGACGGGTCGAGGAACTTCTCGATCAGGAAACCGAGCGCGTCCGCTTCGACGAGCGTCGGGAGCTGATTGCGGAACTTGAACTTGTCGAGCACCTCCTGAACGTTAGGGGAGAACCCGTCGAGGTAGGCCTCGAAGTCTGACTTCAGCTGCTGGCGGCGCGCACGCGAGGTAAGGTCGCGAAGTCGAAACTGGGATGTGTTGTAGAAGGCCTCGCCAGACGCCTGACACAGAGCTGCGTGCTGGTTAGCGACTCCTGCCTTGTCCAGCTGCACCTTCATGGCCAAGACCGCATCCTTGGTCGGTTCAAGCACGGCATCTAGCCGACGAATGACCGTCATTGGCAGGATGACGTCTCGGTACTTGCCGCGAACATATACATCGCGCAGAACATCGTCGGCGATGTTCCAGATAAAATTACTGATGTTCAGATCGCTCACTCGTTTCCCCTCAAACCTTCTTTTGCGCAGCTTTTTTCTGCAGATCGATCCAGCCATCGAGATCCGATCTCTTGAAGCGCCATGCGCCAGCCACTTTGAAACCCGGCAGGTCGCCGCGCTTGGCGAGCCGATAAACCGTCTTTTCGTCGACGTTCAGGTAGCCAGCCACATCTCGCACGGTCATGGCTTGGTCAGCCGCATCCGCCATCATATCGCCCTCATTATTTTTGTGACCATATCAGGGCAAGCTGGGGCAAGCCAGTCCAATGCTGGCCACGGCTGTTCGCGGGCCATACTTCTAGCGCGGCCATCAGAGGTCACTCCTCATTCAGAAAAGAGCGTGCCGAGCCGAACCAAGACTCGACACGCTCGAAGTCTGACGCAGCCGCAAACGCGGCTACGCGACCGGCGAAAACTCAAGCCGGCCTGGTGGGCTCCGAGCGGGTTCGCCGCCATCCCCACCGCCGCGCTTGATCCGGCCCACAGTCCGGCGTCTCCCGCGGTCCCCGCGCTTATCGGGTCCGGGTCCCCATCATCCGCCGACGAAGCGCTACTCAGCCTCGGCGGCCTCGGCCGGCGTGATCTCGGTGATGGTCTGGAACTCGTCGAGGAACTCGGAATGGTTCTGCGCCAGGTAGCGCACGACCCGGGCGTTCCCGAGCAGCTTGCCGACATAGCCCTTGATCACGGTCAGATGCAGGTGGTCCTGGCCGTAGGTGTCCTGGATCGAGGCGATCCCCTCCTGCAGACGGGCCAGTTCCTGCTCCATACGCGCCATCGCCTCGGGTGTGATGCCCTTTACCTTCTTTGGCTTGGACGACTCGACCAGCTGTGCCTGCGGCGTTCCTGCGAGGATCGCGTTCACGTAGGCGACGGAATAGTTGTTCGCGTTGACCAGCAACTCAGCCGCCTCGATTTGGCGCATGGTTTTCATCTTGCGCAATGTGTCGAATACCGCATTGGTGCAGGGCTTATCTTTCAGGATCGCGACTGATTCCTCGCAGATGCCATCGAGCAGCCGGGCCTTGCGCCGGATGCTGCTCATGTTGAGGTCAAGCGCGAGCGCGATCTTTTCCTCCGGCACGCCGCGCTCGATCGCCTTGCGGATCATCTTGTGTTCCTGGATCGGCGCGAGGCGGCTGACCTGCCGATTGTAGGTGAAGGCCTCGTCGTCGGTGGATACGAGACACTCCACTTCGCTCGCGCCGGCATCCTTCAGAGCTTCGATCCGCAGGTGGCCGTCGAGCAGCAACCAGGTGGCGGACTTGTCCGGGTTCCGGACGACGACGGGCGGCTCGACGATCCCGATCTGGGCGATGGAAGCCACGATCTGCCGGTACTTTCGGCTCGATTTCGCGGACTTGCCAAGAGCGCGCAACGGCAGGATCGCGTCGATGCGGATGGTGATGCAGTCCTCCTCGAACCCGCGATTGACGCTGCGCGGTGGCTCGCGGGCCTCGCGTTTCATGCTGATGCCCCCTCAGTGACGGACCGGGCGAGATCTGCCGGCATTGACTCTAGCCCCTCAGCCCGGAGCAGGGTCATGAAATGCGCATCCGCGCAGAGCTTGCGGAAGGCCTCGCGCACGAACATCAGCCGGCTCTGGGTGAGCTCTGCCTTCTTGATCAGCAGCTTCTGGCGTGTGGCCTCCTGCTGATAGGCGCGGACGAGGCCCTCGCTGGTCAGCGCCCGTTTTGCAATGCGGCGTCCGAGTGGGTTGCTCTGGAGCTGCGGGCCGCGCAGTTCGCGTTGCTGGATCAGGCGGCGCACGAGCGCCAGCTTCCGGCCCCGAAGCTTGTTCTGGGTATAGGCGTCCATCAGCGCCTTCTGCGCGCCCTTCGCATCGGTCTTGGAGATCTGGATGGCGAGGTTCAGCGGAAGGACGCCGGTTTCCACGGCCGAGACCAAGCGTTCCTCGCCCTTCTCAAGCAGCCCGGCGATCATGTTCACATACTCGGTGGATACGCCGATCTTCTCGCCGATCTGGCGGTCGTTGTAGCCGCGTTGGCGGAGCGCGCCGATCTCGCGCATAAGGTCGATGGGGTTGTGCTGCCGCCGCGCACAGTTTTCGACGAGGCTCATGACAAGGCAATCGCTCTCGTCAGCGTCGATCACGATGGCAGGGATGCGGTCCTGCTTCAGTTCGATGAATGCCTCGAGGCGGCCCTGACCGCAGACGAGGTCGTATTCCTGCGGATCGGTCGCCGGGCGCGGCGCCACAGTGATCGGGCGCTTCAGGCCAATGCGTGCGATGTTCTCCACCATCGCCTCGAAGGTGCGCCGGTTGCGGACGCGGGGATTGAGGACCCGAACCCTGTCGGTCGGGATCAGGGTCACCTGCTTCTGGCTGGTCGGCTCCATGTCGTTGGGCATCACGCCACCTCCGCGATTCTGGCCCGCGAGGCGAGCGCGTAGAAAAAGTCGAGCGTGTCGAAGCGGTACGCATCCAGCGCGAGCCCGTTCTGCTCGGCGAGTTTCAGTTTCCCGAATGACATGTCGATGCTGGGCAACACATAGTAGTCGCGCGGCGCCTCGTTCACCTCGTCCATGCGCACGGCGATAGTGATGTCCGGCACAAGGCCGGTGTCGAGGCGGATGCGCCAGCGCAGCGATCCCGTCGCCGTCGCTGTGCAGCGGGCCAGCACGATGGACAGGGTGAATTCGTCGTTGACGCGGACCAGATCGGTGTCGGCGTCTTGCACGGCCGACCCTCCGTGCCGAGCGACGCCCGCGATGACGTCGGCCACGATCTGCGGATGGGCCTGCCGCAGCGCCCGGTTGACCTCGATGTAGCTGTAGTCCCGGTCGGGCTCGTAGCCGATCAGTCGGTACGCGCGCAGCAGGCTGCCGAAACGGCTGCGATAGGCGCTGGAGGACGGCAGGTCGTCCTCCTCGTCGATGATCAGGCCCGACAACATGCCTTGTCGGTGGAGGATCGCACGCAGCGCGTCGAGTAGTTCCTCATCCGAGAAATTGCGGCTGCGGGCATCAACAATCTCGCGGGCGCGCAAGAAGAGCGCCTGATCGACGATGGCGGGATAGGCGCCCTCGGCACGGATCCAAATCTCGCGCGGGTTCACCACGCGGCGCTGCTTCAGCTTGAACGACACCTTCGCGAAGACATTGTTCCCGATGTACTTTTCATTGGTCAGCACCTGATGCACGGTCGCCCGGGTCCACGGCCGGTCGAGATCGGTGCGGTGACCTTCGGCGTTCAGGACCTCCGCGATCTCGCGCTCGGGACGCCCATCATTCACGAACATCTCGTACATGCGCAGGACGACCCGCTGTTCCTCCTCGGGGCCGGGGACCAGGATCACGCGGTCGGTCTGGAGGCTCTTCTGCTCGCCGCGAGACAGCTCGCCCTTCGGATTGCCATGCTCGTCGATCAGCACCCGCCGCAGCCCGTAACCCGCCGCGCCGCCTTGGCGATAGCCAAGTTCCACCAGGCGGCATTGTCCAGCGAAGACCTTCACCGACAGCTCGCGGCTGTATTCCCCGGCCATCACCCGCTTGACGGTTTTCAGTAGGTTCGAACCGATGCTGCCGTCGTTCTCGAATTGCTCGCCGCAGTAGTGAACCCGGATCCCGGCGCGGGAACAGACGTGCTCGTGATAGGCGCCTTCGTCAGCATCCTGAAAACGCCCCCAGCGGCTGACGTCATAAACGAGGATTGCCTTGAAGTCGGCGAGACCGGATTGGACCTCGGCCATCAGGTTCTGCAGTGCCTCCCGGCCGTCGAGCCGCAGCCCGGAACGCCCTGAATCCTCGAAAACGCGCAGGATCTGCAGGCCGCGGGCGACGGCATAGCTGCGAATGACGTCCAGTTGGTTCTCGGTCGAGTATTTCTGGT
>Ga0209347_1004516_pt1 | contig 14382 bp, 14 predicted proteins | sample AutmiccommuBRH23_FD_187382 | JGI IMG/M metagenome (GOLD analysis project Ga0209347, IMG submission 187382) | Deep subsurface microbial communities from Mt. Terri, Switzerland - Autotrophic microbial communities BRH/23 (SPAdes) (version 2) | ecosystem: Environmental > Aquatic > Deep subsurface >... | reverse complement strand
ATTTGCAACCCATTCACAGCAGCGGTTAACCCGGCCGCCGGGAGATCGTTGATGTCGGCCGCTTCGGTAAACCATTTCGGATTGATGCCAAACTGTGCATCGGTCGTCCAGTTTCCTGCTGTAACCTGATGGCGTACAGCCGTGATCAGGACTTTACCGTTGAAGCGGTCACCCACACCTTCCAGTTTCAGCATCGTGTTTGGCTTCACTGCCGGAAGACCCTGGAACTTTAATCGCCCCCGTGTTTTTGCCAGCTGATTAAACAGTGCTTTGGCATCGGCCCATTGATGTAGTAAAGCACTGCCGCCACTCCCGTTTTTCAGTGCCAGGTTTTCCAGGCCGATAACCTGTGCCAGATCATCCGGTGTAAGATTGCCGTTGAGGGAAATCTCCGGATTATCTGCTTCGGCCTCCAGCAATTCCTGGCCGGAAGCATTCCATCCATAGGAAGTCACCTTCGAAAAATGGTGCCGGGCATCAATCTCAGCGTCGAAATCGAGCATGGTGGCACCGTAAGCAACGGTTTCCAACGGCTGTTGCGTGGTATCGGGTTTTCTGACGATAATCTTGCCGTCGTCCACCACGCATATTTTCCCGTTAGCCTGTGCCCGGGCAATACAAAAATCCCAGTCGGAAACATTGTACTGCACCATTTCTTTATGTGTAATGCCGGTAGATTCAATCTCCTTCTTGAGTCCGTAAGCATCCATGATCTCTTCCATGATCTCACTGTCGGTACTGTCATAGAAATATTTGCTTTTCCGGCCTATAGTGAGTTTAACGGCTTTGTCTTTGCACTCTACAATCAGAAACGATTGGTTGGAACGAATCTTCAGGCTATGCCTGATCACGATTCCCTTAAAAATGGTTTCTTCATCGGAATGGTATCCTGCTTTGATCTCGATTTCCTTCCCCGGAACAAACAAATCCTGATTGCTCACGGCAAAATCCTGCGACGCCGGATCGCCGTCACGCAACATGATGCTGGCAGTGGGAATCCGGTTGATCTCCTTTTCAATATCGATACTGAGTACATGAACCGACCGCGTCAGGGTTTCACCGGCAACCAGAATGCTGAAGGTCGCCAAATCGGCTGATCGTGCTGTATGTATCACTCGTTCCGGCATAATCAGGTTGGTTTTTGAATGGGGGGGAAAAATATTTTCCGGCCTGCCGTTAATCTTCTGAAATTCGCAATATGGTTGGCTTTGGCTACTTCGAGGTAATATTTCGAATCACCATAGATACGGAACGTCATCAACGGTAGCGTGTCTCCCTCCTTCACTTCCCTGATATGGGTCAGATCGGGGGAACTGCTGTTTTCTTTTGCCACCCGGAGATTGTCTTCCACAAATCCTTTCAATTTGGTACGTGCTACGGCACGCAGCGGAGTCCCGTCGGGTTTAAACAGCTTAAAGGTGATGTCCATCTCCGACAGGGTACCCTTAAAAAGCAGGGTACCCCAGGAAATGATCAGATAATTGGGTTTATGTTCCTCTCCGTTGTAATCGAAAATCACCTTTTTGAACTGTTCTATATCCTTGATGACGCCGTGCCCATCGTCGCTGAAACTGTTGTCGTCAGCTGTTCCCGGCTTGCCATAATCGACTATCACACCGCTCCGGTCGAAGACAAACTCCAGCTCCAGGTTTTCGGGGAGGGCCCTGCTAAAGCGCGGCGTGGCAGCGCTCGTTCCCGGTGCTTGATCCTCATTTTGTTCAATTTTGTAATTGAACCTGTATTGCTCAGGATTCAGCATCGTCTTAAACTCACCGTCAGCCACTTTCTCCGTGAACTGTTCGTCTTTATACGCTTTGATCCGTAACTTTATCAGTTCTCCGCTCATATCATCTTTCCTCCTTTTTTGAAAGGATCTCCATCACCTGTTCCACGCAGGCCGCAATGATTTGATCCTTCTCCTGTTGATTGGTTTCCCCGGGTGGACCGGCGGCACCAGACCTTTCTTCCACATTGATCTTAATGTGCAGTTCTTTAATCTCAATCGGCATGTTACTTCACATTGAAATAGTGATACGTCAACTCAATGGTCTCAATGGCGATTCGGCTCTCTTCGGCATTGAAATCGGTTATATTCCATTTTACCGGCCAGGCATGAATCACATTCCAGGTGATCAGTGGCTCATGATCTTCATTGAGCAGACTGATGACCAGGTCTGCCGGACGGATATCAAAATTTTCCACCGCATCCCTGCACCATTTCACCAAAGCCGAATCGACAAGCAACCCGCGCTTCAGTACCAGGTTCGGATATCTTGTCCGCACGGGCAGCTTGTGCTTAAATCTGTTTTCACCCCCTTCGGCAATCTCCTCCGTATCCATGTCTACGGTCAGACCTGAAACAGACTGGAATTGAAATTCACCCTTGATATGTGCAAATTCAACCGTAAAATGAAACCCCAGGGGAGGATAATAGTTGGCCATATTTATTCATTTTGAATGCTGAGCCCTTCATGTACCAGCTCTATCGACTCGATGGCCACTTCGTTTCCGTCAGCCTTCAAATCGGTGGATTGTACTTTCGTCGGCCATGCATTTTTCACTTTCCAGGTTACTACCGGTTCATGCTCTTCATTGAGCAGGCTGATCGTGATATCCCGGCGCTCAATGGTATTCAACTGCACGGTGTTCCACCAGTTAAAATACTCATTGTCACTTTTGAACGTTCCCCGTTTGAGCGTGATGTTACTGTATTTCTGCAAACCGGGCATTTTTAATTTGGAATACTCACGGCTTGCACCGTCGCGGTATTCCACCACTTCAGATTCTACATCCAGTCCCGAAACTTCAGTAAAACCTATTTTTGTACCACCCCATTCTACCTGGAAATGGAACTTAACCAATGGATACGTTGTTGCCATAATCTAGTGTTTTATTGTAATCAATCGATAGTTTAAGATTCCTGCATTTTGTGGGAGAATTTCAGTATAATGAATTCAGCCGGCCGAACAACGGCCATCCCTATTTCCACATGCAGGTAGCCGTTCAGGATGTCCTGGGCAGTCATTGTCTGTCCCAGCCCAACCCTGACAAAAAAGGCATGTTCCTGTTTGGCACCGGCCAGCGCGCCGGCCCTCCACTGCAGGACCAGGAAATTTTCGATCATCGCCCGCACCTTCACCCAGGTGTTGGCATCATTGGGTTCAAAGACAAACTGGGCAGTGGCTTTTTTCACCGACTCTTCCACCATGTTGAAAAACCGGCGGACGGGGATATAGCGCCATTCATTGTCGTTCCCGGCAAGGGTGCGGGCACCCCAGATCAGCGTTCCTTTTCCGGTAAAGGCACGAATGGCATTCACCGATTTTCCGGCTTCCGTGTCTATGTTCAGACTTTCCTGGTCTTCATGGGTCACATGCACGGAAGGACCTTTTACGGCGGCAAGGCTCACGTTGGCAGGAGCTTTCCATACCCCGCGGTTTTCATCTGTCATGGCATAAATACCCACCACAGCACCGCTGGGCGGTAAAACAACACCCTGGGCTTTAATCGCATCGACAATGCCCCTGTAGACACCGTCCACCTCGCGCAACGTTTCCGCGCGGTTGGCCCTTGAAGCCGTCAACTCGTTGTAAAAATCGGCAACCAGCTTTTTCAGCTTATTGTTTAACGCGATAAAATAAGGAGCCGCATTGACCGCAGTAGCGGTAGCCGTGAAAATATTATTCCTGTCTGTCGTGGGTGCCACGAAAGTCAGCGGGCTGAAAACGGCGTTGAAATCATCTGGAATCAGCGGATTGTCCCATCCCGGAGAAGGGGCATCACTGTTCGCGGCCTGACTGAAATGATTGTAATCGAACAACGTGGTCAGCAAACCGTGAAAATTGGCATCTGCTGCCACAAACCGGGCATGAATACTGGCTGCCGAGTTTTTGTCGTTGGTGTCGTTGTCCGTTAACGTCAGGTTAAAGAAAGCACTGACGTAGGTAAAGATGTCGTTGGCTAAAGTAGCCAATGCAGCCCTGTTGTTTATGGTGCCCGGTGTTGGAGCGGTCAGTGTCGATTGAGTGGCAATGTCGATACTGATGTTGTCAATAGTACCAATCAAATTGCTGTTAAATAATGCCTTGATATCAGCGATGGCAACTCCCTCCTTTGTGTAGGTTCCTCCAGTGATGGTCTCATAATCGATAATGAAAGGCAATGTTGTCCTGATCCATGGATAGTAGGCGGCACCGTATTTCAGGAAGTTCATGCCTACATTGTTCCGGAAATCAGCAACCGGATCGGTCGTGGGTGTGATCTCCTCATTGCCTCCCACGATATCGAGCACCGCAAAACGATCCTGTAATTTGTTGCACTGCGCCAGCATGGCTGCATGCACTTCACCTGCTTCCGCAGCGCTTAGGTGCACTGCCTCCGGGATCACGAGGAGTGTTGGCAGATCCTCTTTCTCGAGTGAAGCCAGGCCGTTGAGCAACGCTTGTTTATCCACGTCGGAGGCAAGCGAGTTGTGGCTGCCCACCGACACAATAAAACAGTCGCCGCCACCATTGGTGTAAAACATCCTCACCGTATCGTAAAGCAGGTTTACCCCGTTCACTTTTGCTTTTTTTACCGTGTCGTCGGCATTCAGTTCAATTTCAACCGTTGTCGGTTGCGGGGCGCCACCGAAGAAAAACGCGTACTCGGGCAGCGAACCAATCCTGATTGGTTTGATTATTCCCTCCGTGTGATAATCCACGCCATCCACTACTGCCAGTTCAGTGTAACCGACAAAGGCCGGAATGGCTGTCTCTACTTGCGCTACAGAGGGTGGAAATTTGGATATCTCCTCAATGTAAACGCCGGGTGTTTTGTAAGCTGTTGCCATAATTCATCGAATTTTAATGTTACATATAGATTTCAGAAAATATTTTGTGGGTTGATTGATCGGGTTTAATCATCGAGACACCGGGATTCGGTAATTCATCTTTATCTAATTTCAAAGAGATAAAACCGGACCGGGTCAGCGGGTGTATCGTCTTTGTCACCAGTATCCTTGTATTTCCATTCTCCAACAACAGATCATCGGCCGGTTTTACTTGCTGGGGACTGCTGAATATATAGCGCCAGAAGGTGCTTCGGTTTTTAAATGAAAGTACGAATTTCTTTGCAGGATAGGCTGCTTTCCCCTGTGTGTCAGTGATATGCAGGTTGTTTTTATCACCTTTCATGAAGAGGCGGATGATGCCGAAATAGTTGACTCCTCCATTCATCCCTGATGACAGCTTCTCTTTTTTCATGCCATCCGCCGAAAGTATAAATTTATCATCCACGGGATGATCCATATCGGCTTTATCCAGTAACGGAAAACTGCTGATCTCAGTGTCCGGTTTTCTGTTTGACAGATAAAACAGCTTCCCGGCATTTTCGAGGATCAGTTCGGTATAGTTGTAAAACAGCGGATCTTTTACCCGGACAAGAAAAGTGAGGTAAAGATGGTCATCCAAAGTAACCGATGGCTGGTTGTGGCCTTCGGGTGCTTCTTTATACCAGACGGTAAACCCTGTGCTGCTCCTGCGCAACAGCAGGCTGTGCCCATTTAATCTGGCAACGGTCTCAGCGGTGGGAACAACATCCAGTATCAGGCGGGAATCATACTCTTTCAGCTGACGATGCTGTTCCGTTTCAGACATTGAATCGAACATGACAGACCCTTTATTCAGGAAGAAGCGATGAAGGATATCGATTCTGAAGAGTTGTTTATATTGTATTGAAAAGGCCATAACGTTCAAAAATAATCGTTCAGGGTACCTCCGATATGCGTAATGATTTCCGATTCAGCCAGCTTCTTATCGCGCTCAATCTGAATCAGCTGTATTTTATAGATGACAGAGGGCAGCTGGCGTCCTCCCAATGTGCCCCAGATGTTGTTGAGCTCTTCGAAGGATGGCGAATAGATTTCAAGTATAAATCTGAAATCATCCAGGACATCCGATGTCACATTATCCCTGTTATAGACTGTGTTGGCAGAGGTAAACACCTTCTTCCCCTGAAAGAACTCGATGGCTTTTGATATGCTGATGAGCGAAGTGTCATAATTTTTGAAGTTAGCCGCAATCAACAGGAATATATTCAGGTGAACGGGTGGATTCCGATATTCGGTTTTGGTCTCGTTAATCCTCACATGCGGCGTGTTTTTCAGTGTTGTCTCTTCCTCCAGTCTGAGGAGGGTCAGGATCAGTTTCTCACTTAACTTGGCATCATCATCTCTTCCGTTCTCCCACAATGCGATATTCCTGAGCTCTATGGTCCTGCTCAGGCCGATATCGGTAAAATAATTGTCCAATTGTTCTTTCAGGATCTGTAATGTTTCATATATCATACTCCGTCATTTTTATTTAATCGTCCGTAGATCCAGCCACCCGATGATTTACTTCGGGAAAAAATTCATTGTGATTCACTGATCAGGCAACGGTGAACAGGTTCATCCGGTAGTGCGGGAACCAATGATCAGCTGTGAAGTCAAATGCAAAAATCCAATCAAACCAAATAATGGTCGAAGATAGATTACATGGAAAAAAAGTGTTAGGATTATTCATGCATTTATTTGTACTTATATCGCATTAACTTTTTTGAAATTTGTATTATTTTTGCATAAGAACAGGTTATATTATTGGTTATGAGTCAGTAATAAACACAAACTACGGATGGTAAACAGCCTGTAACAGCGGTGTCCCGCTCTGCCCGACAAACAGGATGACAGGTTGGCGGATGACCATTGTGGCAAATCGGTTCAAAATATTTATCTTTGCATCGCTCGACAGATACGTGTGGAGGATCAGTTGATCTGTACTGCGTTTCTCTCCAATGGCAATGCATGTAATAGTTGCCTGTGGGGGTTAAAATTGGTTTGGGCAGCACTTCCGATAACATACTAAATAGATAAGAATGGATCTTTCCTGTTTACAATCAGACAACTTTTTCCTACTGGCAGGTCCCTGCGTCATTGAATCTGAAGCGATGGCGCTGGAGATAGCAGAAAGAATTAAAGGGATCACCGATAAGCTGGGGATCCCTTATGTGTTTAAAGGTTCATTCCGGAAGGCCAATCGGTCGAGGGTGGATTCCTTTACCGGCATCGGTGATGAGAAGGCACTGAAGATCCTCCGTAAGGTACACGACACCTGGGGTATTCCCACGGTAACCGATATCCACGAGAGTCAGGAAGCAGCCATGGCCGCCGAATATGTGGATATCCTGCAGATACCTGCTTTCCTCTGCCGTCAGACAGAGCTGCTGATTGCCGCGGCAAAGACGGGGAAGGTAGTCAACATCAAAAAGGGACAGTTCCTGTCGCCTGAGGCTATGCGGTTTGCAGCGCAGAAGGTGACCGACAGCGGCAATCAACAAGTGATGCTCACCGAGCGGGGTACTACCTTTGGTTACGGTGACCTGGTCGTTGATTTTCGGGGTATCCCCCTGATGAAGACATTCGGTTTCCCCGTGGTGATGGATGTCACACACAGCCTGCAGCAACCAAACCAGTCATCGGGTGTCACGGGAGGTCAGCCCCAGCTTATTGAGACCGTTGCCCGTGCTGCGATTGCCGTGGGTGCCGACGGGTTGTTCATCGAGACCCACCCCGACCCGAGGAATGCCAAATCGGACGGCGCCAATATGCTGCCGCTGGATCTGCTGGAAGCACTGCTGATGAAATTGACCCGGATACGTCAGGCATTATGAAACTGACCCGTTACCACCTCGTGCTTGCCTCCAACTCACCGCGACGGAAAGAGTTGCTCACCGGTATCGATGTGGAATATGAAGTACGTACACTGCCCGATATCGATGAGTCGTACCCGGAAACACTGACCCATGAAGAGGTGGCAGCCTTCCTGGCCCGTAAAAAGGCAGCGGCTTATCTCCCTGCATTGAGAGAGGATGAGCTGCTGATCACAGCGGATACGATTGTTTTGCTGGATGGAACAATATTGGGCAAACCGGCAGATAAGGATGATGCCGCCCGGATGTTGCGCACATTGGCCGGAAAACAGCACCGTGTCATCACCGGTGTCTGCCTTACCACATCGGGCCGGCAGGAGAGCTTCTCAGACACCGCCACTGTCACTTTCGGACCGTTGAGCGATGAGGAGATCGACTATTATGTCTCCCGTTACGATCCTTTGGACAAGGCGGGTGCCTACGGGGTGCAGGAGTGGATAGGTTATGTGGCAGTGGAGAAGATTGAGGGTTCCTATTTCAATGTGATGGGATTACCCATCCACAGGGTCTACCACGCGCTGAAACACTTTTAGCCGGAGGGTAAGTTCCGTCCATCGGGAGAAATACCGCCTGGCTGACCGATCGAAAAGAATAATCCGTTATCTTTGTGCTGGATATCGAAATACATCATCAAATACAGTTTATCACATGCTCACAGTTGAAAAAATAGGGGGTACCTCCATGTCCCAGTTTCAGGACGTATTGCAGAACATTATCAGAGGAAACCGTAAGGGTGACGCCTTATACAACCGCATCTTCGTCGTCTCGGCGTATAACAATGTAACCAACTGGCTGCTGGAGCATAAAAAGACCGGTGAGCCGGGTATCTATAATAAATTTCTGAATGGAGAAGATTACAGCAGTGCGCTCGATTCGTTTTGTCAGCGTCTGTTGCTGATCAACGACGGGTTTGCCGACTATGGCCTGGATCTGAAGGAGGCACGCGACTTCATCCGTTTTCGGGTGGATCAGGCCAAAACAGTGCTCTACAGTCTGGGGAAGGTGCTGGCTTCCGGGTATGTGAACCGTACCGATATCCATCTGGCGGCCCGCGAGATACTGGCATCCATCGGAGAAGCTCATTCGGGCTGGAACTCCGTCAATATACTGAATAACAATGGAATCAATGCCCGTTTTATCGACCTGTGTGGTTTCAATGACAATGAGCCGCTGACCATTGATGAGCGTATCCACAAGGAGTTCGACGGCATCGACTTCAGCAGTGTGCTTTGTGTGGCCACCGGTTACACGAAAGGTACGGAAGGCATCATGCGCGCTTTCGACCGCGGCTACAGTGAGGTCACTTTCAGTAAGATCGCCGTGGAGGTGAAGGCCGATGAGGCAGTGATCCATAAGGAATATCACCTGTCGAGTGCCGATCCCAAGATCGTGGGGGTGGAGAACAGTATTCCCGTGGGACATACCAACTACATCATCGCCGATCAGCTGGCCGACATCGGCATGGAGGCTATCCATCCCAAGGCAGCCAAGCCGCTGGAGCTCGCCGGTATTGACATCCGCATCAAGAACACGTTTGAGCCCGAGCATCCGGGAACCCTGATATCACACGATTATTTCTCTCCCGAAGCCAGGGTGGAGATCGTTTCCGGATCACGGAAAGTGATCGCCATTGAGGTGCATGACCCCATGATGGTGGGTGAAGTAGGCTTCGACGGACGCATCATGCACTATTTCGTAAAGCTTGGGGTAAGCTACATCCTGAAATCGACCAACGCCAACTCCATCACAATGGTTGTCTGGGACAACGAGAAAAGTCACGAGCTGATAAAAATACTGAAGGAGGAGTTTTACCAGGTGAACGCACTGCCCATGGCCATTGTCTGTGCAATGGGCACCAATATAGCCTTGCCGGGATTTCTCTATTATGCCACGAAGGCACTGTATGAAAACGGGATCAACGTGGAAAGCTTCGCGCAGTCGCTCATGCAGGTCAACATGCAGTTCGTCATACAGCGTGAACGCTATGAGGATGCGGTGATTGCCCTCAATGACGCTTTATGTAAAAACGTCCCGGCAGATAACAGGGTCACCGTCCGGTGAAACATTCAAACCCTGCAGCAGGGCAGCGTATGCCACGCCTTACATCTTCTCTATTTCCGCATCCAGAAAGATGATTCTTTCCTGGAGCCATGCTTTCATTTGGTTGATGAGCTGCGGATAGCTCTTGTTCCGGGTGACAGGGGTCGCCGCGGGGATGCTGAAATTCAACGCCTGTGATTGATCCAGCCAGGCAGCTTTCTCATCGATGTAAGCCGTTATACCGGCCACCTGTGGCCTTACTTCTCTCCATCGTGCCTTATAGCTTGCCCGAAAAGCGGGTATCTCCATCCATCTTGAAAAAAAACGGGCACCGGGTCTTGTATCGCTATTCCCCTGATAGAAGAGAAGGTTTGTTTTTACGAAATAGGCATTGGATTCGTTGTAGCCGAAAGCCCAGTCGAAATCCCACAAGGGTCCCCACTTGATCTTCGTGTTGGCCTCCTTATAGCAATAGGTACTTTTCGGATGTCCCAGCTCCTGGTTGCGTACCACCTCATTGACCAGCATGTAGTTGATCAGTGAATGGACATCGGTATGCTCCTCGTAAGCGTTGTTCGGGAAATCCGGTGCAAACAGGGCATCTTCCATACCCTGCATGGCCACCCTGATATACTCCATTTCATTTTCGCTGTTCAACTCCGGTTCTGCCACCATGACAGGCAGCCTGAGATGGTCTGTTACGAACTGGTAATCTTCATCAAAATAGGTGTCCATCTCCACCAGGAAACCGCCGTTAGTGTCAATATCCACACGGCCCGCTCCAACCTCGTTCTGTTCGGTCAGCTGATAGTTACCCCTGTGGGTGCCATTGATGAACAGTTCCACGTGAATGGAAGAGTGGTTGAACGCCAGACCCAGGAGTCGGCCCAGTTGAAACGCCACATCATTCATCAACAGTGTCGGATCCTGATAGTTGGCGAGGAGAACCCATTTCTTGGCTTTAGCCAATCCAAAAAGTGATGTTTCTTCAGGGAAATCAATCCGGTACGGCTTTTTGGGCATATTCCAGGTGCTGTTACCCCGTCCGCGGATCGTCATCCGGGTTCCGTTCCTATCGAAGCTGTTATTTTCCGGAACAGTAAGAAAGAGGGTAGAGGGTAGTTTCTCATCCTTGATCACCACTTCGGCACCACCGTCTATATCAACTTTAAGGATCGGGAGGCCGGTGAACATGGGCCCCCGGGTGATTAATGCATATTCGGTCACCTGGCCGTCACCGGTCTTCACCCGATAGGCCAGCTCCTCCAGGAAAGAGTTTGGGGTGACACCGCTAATCTGCTCCGTCTCACCGATAAACAGTTTGCCGGGTGTCTCGAACTGGGCAACCAGGTTTTTCACGTTGCCAATCCATTCGGAAGAGGTGACGGTGATCGTCCGGGCTTTGTCATCAATCACCCCTTTGATATCGGTTTTCAGATTATTGATCCCTGCCGGAATGGTGAATGAGCGGATATATCTGCTGCTGGCTGCCTGGGTGACGCTGATCGTCTGTGGTGCCGGCATCCCCTCCGCCGTCACGGTGATGAGGGTACTCCTTGCTGTTCCCACCGACATGTTTTCCGATACCTTGATGGTGATCCTGTTCTCTGCCAGTGAAGCAGTGCACCAGGTGAGATCATCCGAAGGAATATCCAGGGTTATCAGCCGTGCATTGGTATCAAAGAACACATCTGTCGCCTGTTTGTCGGGAGTATCAAAAATAACATGTGTCTTCTCCAGGGTTAGGGTGATCTCTTCCTGATCATCGCTACAGGCAGCAGTGAAAAAGATAAAGAAAGAAAGGAAAAGAAGCATTACCGGGTGTTTTTTCATCGATTGGCAGGTTTGTGTGCTGACGTGTACTGAACAATTCTATTTATGATGGCATCGGCAGACGGGAAGGGAGTGACTTATCACGAAGCAATGACAAAGGCAGTGAGAAGGAACGCTGCCGCATCACAGCGAAAATCACTCTTCCTCCTCCTCGTAGGTCTGATACAGAAAATCATTGTAAGGGAAACGGGTGATATGTATTTCCCTTACTTTATCGTATATAAGCTGTTTGAGGTCTTCGATATTTTCTTTCTCCTTCGCCGATATAAAGATGCAGTTCTCCTTTATCCTGCTCAGCCATGTCTGTTTCAGCTCGTCGAGGGTGTAGTTCTCCCGCTTTTTCGGTGATAGATCGTCGTCGTCCTTCACCACATGGGAGAATGCGTCTATTTTATTGAACACGAGTATGGTCGGTTTCGCCGTTTCATCGATCTCGAACAGTGTTTTCTCTACCACCCCAATCTGTTCTTCAAAGGCGGGATGTGAGATATCCACCACATGTACCAGGATATCTGCTTCCCGCACCTCATCGAGCGTAGACTTGAAAGACTCGATCAGGTGAGTGGGCAGCTTGCGGATGAACCCGACGGTGTCGGTGAGCAGGAAAGGCAGGTTCTGAATCGTCATCTTGCGTACCGTCGTGTCGAGTGTGGCAAAGAGTTTATTCTCGGCAAACACATCACTCTTGCTGAGCAGGGTCATCAGGGTTGATTTACCCACGTTGGTGTATCCCACCAGGGCAACACGCACCAGTTTGCCGCGGTTCTTGCGTTGAACGGTTTTCTGCTTGTCGATATCTTTCAGTTCCTGCTTCAGCAGCGATATCTTATCGAGGATAATCCGCCGGTCCGTCTCCAGCTGTGTCTCTCCCGGCCCGCGCATAATGGTTCCTCCACCGCCTCGCTGACGCTCAAGGTGCGTCCACATACGGGTGAGTCTGGGCAGCAGGTATTGGTATTGGGCCAGCTCCACCTGCACCTTGGCGTGGGCTGTCTGGGCACGCATGGCGAAGATATCGAGGATAAGGCTTGTCCGGTCCATGATACGGATCATCAACACTTTCTCGATGTTGCGGAGCTGTTTTGCCGATAACTCATCATCGAAGATGACGACTCCGATCTCATTCTCTTCCTCTTTGACGTACGCCTCAATCTCCTCCAGCTTGCCCTTTCCCACAAAAGTGAGCGCATTGGGCATCTCGAGTCTCTGCACGAAGCGTTTCCCGGGAAGGAGGCCGGCTGTCTCGGCCAGGAAAGCCAGTTCGTCGAGGTACTCTTGTACCTTCTCGTCGTTCTGTTCCGGTGTGATGAGCCCTACCAGAACGGCAGTCTGATTTTTTATTTCGTTGGTGATAAAGTCTTTCATACGTACATATCAATATTTACAACACGGTGTGAGGAATGCGCCCTATTGACTAAGGCGGTTACTTCGCCATTGACTACGTCGGGTGCAAAGCCTTGCATGCTCCTGCGCGTATACCATGTACATGCCTGTTTCATACCGTTGTCTCATTTTTTCAGAGCCAGAACCCGAAGCCGGCCATAAAAACTACCTGTGAGTAATCCCTGATAAACTGGTATTTCAACTCGAAATTCGCCCGCACCCGATAGCTGATATCGTGCTGGAAACCGATTCCCAGATTGGCTCCCAGACGGTGGCTGGTCCGGTTCCCTGCCAGGGCATCGCCGGCTTTGACGGCGTCGTAACCCCAGTTTGAGTAATGGATGCCGGCAATCGGATAGAGCGAAGCCGAGTAAGAGACGGGCAGCATATAATGTGCATCCGTTTCAGCCATCCACATGCTTTCGCCCCTTCGCTCAGGATAATAGGTGAATGCAGGTGCCAACCGAAGATTGTTTGTCCGGTAATAATGCATGTGTACTCCCGCGCCCGGGCTGTTTATCGTTGCTCCATATCCCGCGTGGACGCCCATTCCGAAAGTGCCTTCGAACTGGGCAGACAGCCTGGGAAGGGAACACAGCGAACAAAAAACGAGCAGAAGGAATACTTTCTTCATATCCGGTCTGTTTTTTTAATGTCACAAAGATAATGAAATGAGCCAATAAGAGGGCGAAAAGATCAGGATTTGTTTTCTTCGCCTTTCAGAATGGGAAGATGCCACTGATATCTCACCGACAGGGTGCGGATCAGTATGACGACGGCTGCGGTAGTGATTTCCGTCATAATCTTGTTTGCTTCCAGCATGCGGAGTGAGGCAAACGCAATACCGCCTATGACACAGGCCAGTGCATATATTTCCTTACGGAAAACGAGCGGTATCTCGTTGATCAGCACATCCCGCAACATTCCGCCCACGGAGCCGGTGATGGTGCCCATGATCACGGCGACCCAGGGTTCATAGCCCAGGGCGAGTGTCTTCTCGACACCCACCACCACGAAGAGGCCCAGGCCAATACTGTCGAAGATGAAAAAGGTGTTGTTCAGCCGGATCAGCTGGTTGTGAAAGATGATCACGAAGATCAGCGCCATCAGTGTGGCCCACAGGTATACCGGGGTCTCCATCCAGAAAGGCGTGACATCGATCAGCAGGTCGCGGAAGGTACCACCCCCGATAGCCGTGACGAACCCGATCACAAAAGCACCGAACAGATCGAACTTCTTGGCCGATGCCAGCCGTATACCGCTGATGGCAAAAGCGAATGTTCCGAGGAATTCAATGATATCCACAAATTCTATCTCAACGTTCATTGATCGGGTATGGGTTGTTCATGCGTGAATCAGTTTTGTTTCGAAGGGAAACCGTCAAATAATCATTCCGCTCCC
>Ga0209347_1004514_pt1 | contig 14388 bp, 22 predicted proteins | sample AutmiccommuBRH23_FD_187382 | JGI IMG/M metagenome (GOLD analysis project Ga0209347, IMG submission 187382) | Deep subsurface microbial communities from Mt. Terri, Switzerland - Autotrophic microbial communities BRH/23 (SPAdes) (version 2) | ecosystem: Environmental > Aquatic > Deep subsurface >... | reverse complement strand
TCTTGCCTTGTCCACTGCATGTTTTACTAATTTCTTTCCATATCCTTTTCCCTGCTTAGATTCTTTAATTGCAATATTGACTAACTCTACAGTATGTGGTCTCGTCGGAAGTAATAGGTAGGTTCCAATTATTTCATTGTTTTGTTCCAATACCATACATTTGCTATGATCTAAATAGCTGTGAATTACATCAATATCTGGATCAGCTAGTAAAAATAATTCAAATGGTTTCGGTTCTTTTGGTTTTAGTTCTCTTATAATCTCCAATGAAATTTACCCCAATTCTTTTCTAATTATCTCAGCGTTTTCTTGATGTAACTTTTTCAAAAATCTTGGAAAAGAATAATCTTTTATTAAATTATCAATTGGCTGGTTATTTTTAAGCAGTTCCCTTAATTTGTGTATATAATTTAATGAGTCATTTTGTCTTCTTAATATTTCATTGACACCTTTTCCCACATTGCCGTGGCCGGGTATCAGTAATTCAACATTATGATTTTTTAAAATATCATTTATTTTTAACAACGTTTTATCGTAGTCAGATGAATTAGATAATATAAAAGGAAATTCAATGTCAGAAAGGTAATCACCTGCAATAATAATTCCCAATGGTTCAACTACTGCAAATAATCCATCCTCTGTATGACCATTAGCTTTATAAAAAGTAATTGTTGTATCGCCAAGCATTAACTTTTGACCGTCTTCAAAGATAATATAGTCTATTTTCGGATACTCAATCTGATAACACCGCTTGATATAATATTGATCATCGAAACTTCTAATCTGTTCAATAATTTCATCTTTTCGCTCATTATTGTCAAATTCAATACTTGCAATAGTAATAACGTTTTCTATCGCCTTGTATCCAATAATGTGGTCATAATCTGAATGGGTAAAAAATAAATATATTGGTCTATTATCTTGTGTAGCTTTGATGTGATTTTTAATCTCTGCTATTTCATTGGGCAGCCAATTTGGATCAACTACAAGCATAAGATCTTCTGTTTCTATTACAGCAGAATTTGTTTGATATAGAGCACTTTGAAAAACTTTAATTGATTGCTCCGAATAATGAATCATACGATCACTCCCCACGATTTTTCTTACACAGATATAAAGTGCATGATTACTGTTACCTAAAAAGGATGGTTCTGTACAGACCTTTCGTCCAAAAAAATTATGCCATGTTAAATTTTGTCGATAATAATTGAGAACATTTTGCTGTATTTAATGAAGTATCTAAGGGTATTCCGCACTCTATTGCTTCTTCCTGCGTAATATAATCTGCTTCTATCAAACTGTCATCTAGCCCCAGCTTCTTTGCTTGTTTTATATTGAAGGAATAATAGCTTTCCTTTTGCAATGGACCTAAATGGATAATTCCTTGCATTTGCTTGTTTAGCATTTCTACTACACCATCTACTACATCATCAATGTGAACAAAGGTTTTGTATAAATTATCAGCTCTTTTTAGACGATTACCCTTTGGTAGATTTTCAATTAATAATCCTAGCCGATTATCCCATAGATGATTACTATTTTGTCCATATATTGGTCCTACTCTTATGATTAAATGATTTACATGCTTTTTCGCCATTTCCTCTGCATCAATTTTAGCATTTGCGTAAATATGTAGGGGATTGCTTATATTTAGATATTGTGTAGGGGCTTCTTCAGAATAATTTCCTTTCCCACCAGCAAAAACAGAATCAGATGAAATATAGATAAATCTTGTTGTTTCAGGCATGGTTTTTAAAACATTATCTAAACCTTTTTTCGTTAATTTATCTTCTTCCACTCCACTCATTAGGCTCCAAATAATAGTATCCGGAGTATATTCGCCCAGCAAGGACTTTACTTGCTCGCTATCATTGATATCGATTTGAAATAATTCATTATCTTTTTTCTGAAAAGAAGTTCCTATTAAATCGTCATAGTATTTTTTTAATTTATCGTATAAAGAACTTCCTAAATAGCCGCTTGCTCCTAATAACAGCACCCTCATACCGATTATCTCCTTTTAACATCATTAAGTTCTTTTTTTGGCAACTGCGCAAGCAATCAAAAGAGTTAGGCGAAGTCAGACTGTTTAACAAATAAAACCTAATCCCTCATCAATTCCTCTATCTCTGAAAGATGTAACTTTAAATGTCTTGGATAATCTATTACCATATCTTCCAACGTCACTTTTTCGTTCAAAGCACTTATCCATTCTTTTCGAAGGCAGTCTAAATTGATATTTTGAATTACATGCGCTAAATGAATATTACTATACTTCCATAGTTGGATTAAATCGTACCACTCTTCATTATTATAATTTTGTATAGCAATCCACCTATCATTATTACCTAAATTTGCATAGTCTGGATAATCACACGGGTTTTTCTGATATTGTAAATGTATTATTCTATGTGTATTGTTAGATGCAGAATCTATAAGATGCCCGACAATTTGTTTTATTGTCCTTTTTTGACTATTTTGTCTTTTTATTGTGTCAGCATTATTTAATGTTAATAGCATTCCTTCCCATTCTTTTGTTAATTGCAGAATTTTTTTCCTTGTATCACTGAATTTATCCATTTACATTTCCTCCTTTTATTATCTTCATCAGAATCAAGCCAATGTAAAACTGCATTTGAAAATACAATATCATAGTTGTTACTATCATTTAAAAACCATTTCATTAATATCTTTATCATAAAAATAAATATTCTGATGCCGTGCGCGACTGCGCTTAGCCTGGAAGCAGTGGGCACGCATGCTTCGTTTTCGTACTCCAGAATAATGCTACTTGGATTGTCCTTTATTTGAGTGCATTATTATCGGATGGATGGATAAGGTCCCGCGAAGCCTAGCCGCCACTGAACCCCAAGCAAATAACACATTACCAATTAAGAATTAATAATAACCCCTCACACTCAAGGCGTTTCCGAACCTAGCCAAACTTAACCTATTCATTTAGCTTAATCTTTTTCGAAAATCCAACTGTACCAATGCTTTCTGTAATTCTATAATATTGTCCTGGAGCATATATTAATGGATCTACTTTTATCATATCAATGTTTCCATATCCAGTCTCTTCTATTGCTTCATCAACCAATATATTGTTTATCTCTCCTATATAAATGTATCCACTCCCCTTTGCAATCACATCAACAAGTGAACATTCATATACCCATGGAGATTCTTTCAATACTGGAACATTTAGAATACTTCCCATTGAATATTCTGCATTAATTTCTTCGCATTTATTTTTCTCGTAACCTGAGGTATTTCCAAAGTAATCTGCCATTAGCATCATATTATTTGTTACAAGATTAGCAGAGAACATTCCATTCTTTTCAACTAGTTCACGAGTCATCTTTTTACCTCTTGATGCAAACATTATCATTGGAGGATTTACGGAACAGAATGTTATCCAAGTTATTAAAGCAAAATTTGGATTGCCATCTTCTTTATATGTACCAATTAAGTATGCTGGCTGAGGAAAAAATCCTCGTTGTGGTAATAATGAATATTTTCCCATAAAATACAACCTCCAATTAGCCTTATTCTTAAATTTACGTTAAGTAAATAAATAAATAATTATTTTAAAAATAAAAAAATTCTCTATCGTTTTTCTTTTACTCTCTTAGGATGAGGACCCGTGGAGCCTAGCGCTAATGGTTCGACCTGCGGCTTCGTTCAACAGGGATTTGAGGAGTTGATGGCTTGTTTTTTGACTTTATTGTCCGAGTATTTATTTTACTATATGGTTAACATCATAAAGTTCTTTCTTTACTTTGCAACCAATCCAAAGTGTTAGAATGTTTCGGCAAATCAACAAGTTTTCCAGAAACCTCAATATGATGAAGTTCCGGGTTAATTTTTGCGTTGATGAAAGAGAGACTTCATATGAACCCCCTGTACTTTACCATCAGAATACTATATTGTACTTTTTAAGTTCTTCGTTTGATAAATATTTTATGACTTGAGATACATGCTTATCATTTCGAACATCATTAATATCTTTCCATTCTACTTCTGATAACACTTGGTCTTTTAATTCAGGATCATATCCAAGTGATATTTCATGATCATTGCTAGGTTCGGCTAAATAACAATACTCAGTACCCGCGGAATAATCATTTTCAAACAAATATCGAACGATTTTTATGTCTATGTTAGCTTCTTCCTTCGCTTCCCGAACCGCTGTTTCCTCTCGGCGCTCTCCAACTTCAACACCTCCACCAGGTAAGGTCCAGTAAATTCTGTTTTTTTCATCCACTTTAAGCATGACTAGTCTTCCATTTTGTATAACTACGGTAAATACTCTTTCCCTATTCATAATGTATTGGCAGGAAACCACTAACCCTTCAGGGTAGTTGAGGAATGCCGTATGCATACCTTAACCTGCCATCCTCCTCTCGATTAATAGGGCTATCTAATGAATAACAGCATCCTCCAAATCTGATATTATCATCAATAGGATAAGGTATACAAGGTTCTCCATAATGTATAACACCCGTACGCGTTGTATTACATTTTGGACATCTTCTGTAATCTATCGCCATGAACACACCTTCTTCAAAACATAATAATAATTATTATAAAAATTATCTGATCTTTATAGTGGAACTCTTACCACTCGGGGTCTTATGAAGAATCACGTCATCGTCTCTCATAATTTGATACATTGCACTGCAGACGGATGGCATTTTGCTTGATAATCTCATCTGCTTATGAATTTCACCTGAAACAATATCTACAAATTCCAAACCATTATCCTTAGACTGATCAATAATTCTTTGAATAAAAGCCTTGATATCTGATGTAGAGACACTTTTGACTATTAAATCCTCATGCTCCAAACTTGCTTTTATTCCATGATTTCTCTTTTCTTTGCGCTTTTCTTGGGCAAAAATATCATTCGCGAGATACTTTGTTCCATTCATAACGTCCACTTTCAGAGATTCAACTTCACACCAGCTAAGCACTTTGCCATTTAACCCTTGAGTATTCCAGAGTCCACTTAACGCTATTTCGGATTTAGGGCTATGGCGCCCTAACCAATACTCCGAACTATTAAAATCATCCGCTTTATTTAGTGTCGCAATCAATGCTTCTTCGATTCGAAGTCTATCTTTTTCATCCTCTACTAAAATACATGTAAAAGAGAGGTTATTTCTTAAATATGAGGATACCATCCCCTCCATGGATTTCTTACGCTCTAAGTATGCATCGTCAACAAATTGATTTTTAACACTTGGATTAGACCAATCTAAAGCCCAAATGTCTTCAAACGGATCTCTTTCCTGATGAAGCAATGAAATGCCCACGTTTTTTCTTAAGATACTGCCATCTTTATTCTCTTTAAGGAAATGATCTCTAAGACGTTCTTTTAAACGGCCATCAACACGATGCGTTCCAATCCTAACGATCCTATCCATACCATATAATTCTTCACCCGTTTCAAACATGATGTATATCCCATTTTGATAAGGTATTGTATCAATTGTGTCCCATTGATATCTTGGCAGCTTTGTCAACCAACTATGAACAAGCAGGCTACTTAACTGTGCAATCTCCTTATTCGTTGACCTATCTATAAGCTCTCTGAGTTTTGGAATCCACATGCCCATACTTTGCCCTTCAAGTGGTAATGTGAATCGCTTCAAAGATGAAATAAGGAATTCATTGTACACCCGCCCCGCTAATATGATAAATTCATCCGTTTCCAGTGAATATTTCTTTTCCAAAGACTTTAGCACATGAGCAGCCCATGTTCGTCGCTCTTCCGTTGACTTACTGTTTAGCGTTTCATTATAAGGTTCGATTACTTCATCTTCGGAGAGCAAACCATGTTTTGCAGACAAAACATACACCACATCAACCACTTGTTTTGCATATTGATAAGCCAATGCAAACCTTGGACTTGGTGAATACATTTCAGCTGCTGTGCATGAGTATTTTTTTTTACTAAATGTACAAGAAATAAGCGCCACTTTCATCTAATCACCTGCCTGACAATCACCGTTATTTTTCTACCGACATATCATTTAGAAATTATCATTGCATTTAATAAGCTAGTGAATTCATAATATTTACTGAAATACGATCCTTTGCTACGCAAATATTATTTTTTACAATATAACATTCAACAAAGTGTGACCCAAAAAAATCACTTGTTTCATTTATAGACTTACACTCTCGAATTTCACCTCTCAGCATGTGTTTATTCTTAGCTATACGGCCTCTATTTCTAACTTTCCAGAACACTCTGTATTCCCCATAAACATTGGTTTCTTCGATGTAGAATTTCAAACTACACCCTTTGCCAATCGCTTGCGTCCTAGATAAATACGTTATTCTGCTTGTTGGCGATGTAGCCTCACATTCTATTTTCAAACTATTGGAAATTCGAATTGGATATCTATAATCAAGGTCAATAAATTCTTCTCCCTGTGCCATTAGATCATATGCACTTAGTTGAAGGGAGTTCGCATTTTGCAAACCTACAGGAAACTTATTTCCAAAAATAGTGCTTAACATTCATATACACTGTCACTTTCTGCATCGATTTCTGAAAGCAGATCAAAAGCTACTTTTGCTTGATCAACAAATTTTCCATTATCTTTATTGTAAACATGTTGATTACTACTGAGGGCAAACCAATATGTCTGATCTTTATTCAATCCAGATATAAATCCAAAGAAATCTCTTATTAGGGATAAATAATCATCATATGTTGAATCATGCTCACTCATCGCTGAGTTTGCTTTCAAGAATTAATTCATTTAGATCATTATTCCTTTTACTTTTAATAAAAAGTCCATACCAATAATTCCATTGATTTCTAAGCTGTAATCCATTACGCCGATATTTACAATAAAATTTGTTATATGTAATCCGTTCAAGTCTATCGAGTCAATTTGTTTTAAAAAAATATATTCACTTCCACCTACACCCGATATTGAACCTACTATGTCATCTTGTTCAGGTGCTATTCCAATTTTTTCAACAATGTCCAGTTTAAAGATTGTACTAGCAGATCCTGTATCTACTAAAACCCGATCCAATAACAAACTTTGCCCTTTATACCAGATTCTTAGTTGTACAAAGGGCAATTGATGATTAAGATTTAATGTTGTTTTCATATTCTTATACCCAACCATTTCTGCTCAAGTATTTCTAATTCTTTCTTACTTGTGTGAACAACATAGAGTTCTCGATTGGGATAACTCTTGTGAAGTGCTTTATATTCTGCTAATGCTTCTTTACTGTCTTTATAATAATTAATTACAGAGCCTTTATTAATAATCCTCTTACCATCATTAGAATATGCATCAATGGCTTCTAATAATATCCATTGATCAGGATAATGTTCTCTTATACTTTCCCAAGTCATGTTAAACACCCCTCTTTAATAATACTATCTATATTATAACTTTTACTTTTCTTTTATAGGTTTTTATGATATCCAAGTTATTAAAGCAAAATTTGGATTGCCATCTTCTTTATATGTACCAATTAAGTATGCTGGTTGAGGATAAAATCCTCGTTGTGGTAATAATGAATATTTTCCCATAAAATACAACCTCCTATTAACCTTATTCATAAATTTACGTTAAGTAAATAAATATTTTATCAATTAAAAAATTTTCTATCGTTTTTCTTTTACTCTCTTAGGATGAGGCCCCGTGGAGCCTAGCGCTAGTGGTTCGACCTGCGGCTTCGTTCAACAGGGATTTGCGGAATTGCTGGCTTGCTTTTTGACTTTATTGTCCGAGTATTTTTTTTACTTTATGGTAAACAACATGAAGTTCTTTCTTGGCAACTGCGCAACGAATCCAAAGTGTTCTGTGTAGTACCCCCGCGAAGCCAAAGCGCGCCATGGACGGAGCGCCCACCATTTTCACTTTATTTTAAAGCACATTATATCCGACCAACTTCTCCCTTAATTCATAGTCTGTTGTGAAAAGAATGGTTTTAAATCCTAATTTAGTCGCACCTTCGATATTTTCTCTTGTATCATCTATGAAAATTGATTCATTGGGATGCTTTTCAGGAATTTTCTTATATAAATACTCTAGTGGCTCGAAATTTAGCAATACATTCCCCAAATCAAAAATAATGTTCTTTATCATTTCACTCGCACACTCCTTCGATCCCATTCCTATTCTACAAAATCATCTCATCTTCCTTTATTCTCAAAGAGAAAAATATTTTTTATCTATACTCTTATATTTACTTATTCCAATTCTGGATTTCTATAAAATTACCTTCTGGGTCTTTTGCATATACAACTGTTAATATTCCAATACCTTCATATTCTTTCTTAATGAGTTCTCCAAATTGCTCTCCACCATGTTCAATTAATTTGTTCAATAAATCTTCTACAGAGTCAACATAGAAAGCAATATGTCCAAACCCTTGATGATTTATTTGAGATTCAAAATCTCTGAGATTATCTGGATTGTATTCGAATATCTCAAGTGTTGGCCCGTCTTCAAATCCTGGCAAAGCAAGATGAATTCCACTGATTCTTACGCTATTGATATTCGTTATTTTGTCAATCCATTCGCCGGAAAGATCTCTTTCTGGATAAATCGGCTTACAATTAAAAACATCAATGTAAAACTGAGATAGCCGTTTCCAATCCTTTGCAATTAGATTTGTATGAACATATTTTATACTATCAGACATATCATCACTCTCTTTCAGTTATTTTTAAACCGCACGAGAATAAATCTTTGTTTTAAGATGTATGGCAACAACTTTGAATTTGCTATATTATGGAGAAGTTCCCATACTAATTATTTTATATACTCCATCAATTTGCTCAATATTAATAAAATGAGATCCTCTTATCCATCCATTTCCAGCGTTATAATACTCAAGAATTTGATTATCATCTTTTATATTCAAAAGCTCATCATTCCTTATATGGATTTAATAACTAATAATTAAATATATCAGTTTTCTGCAAAATTTTTATTACATCCTCAACTGGTATAACATTGGCAAAACGCTGATTCCAAATCTTATAATTATAAAATTCATAAAGTTTATTACCAGATAGATACTCATTATCAAAAGTTGTGTTTGTTTCTTCTGGAATAATTACTTTATATCCGTAATCAAATGCACTTTTACAAGTAGCATCAATACAATATTCTGTTTGAAGTCCTACCAGTATAATGGTATCTATCTCTTTACTTTCTAAATACCCCCTTAGTCCAGTTTTGTGGAAAGCACTATTATACTGTTTTTCGAAGATTAGTTCACTATTATTAGGTGCTATGTCAGCATAAATCTGCCATCCATCAGTGCCGTACTCTAATTCTCCACCCTTTCCATCATTATGTCGCACATATAACACTTCTTTTTCATTATCTCTTGCAATAGAAATAAGTTCTTTGATATTATCAATTACTTTCTGTTCGTTATACGGATGTTCTTTAACCAATGCTGTTTGAACATCTACAACCATCAAAACACTTTTACTCATATGCTCTCATCCTTTCACTTCAAAATATTAATAATTTTTCAAAACCTACGTTTTGTCCTCAATGACATCATCTCCTGGTTTTTATATAGTGATTATGTTCATTAAGTGTTGTTATAGACCTGCTCCTAAGTTCCTCACAGCTGTTTGGTATTCGCTATTTTCCACATCTTTTCTGGTATTTGAACCATAAGCGAGAACCATGCCGCCTTCTTGCCAATATAGATAACGACATATAGCATGGAAATTTACTTTCAAAGTATCCATTGCCCAATCATCTTTATCATTGCCAGCAGCAATTAAAAAAAGTTTTTTTGGTGTCTCACGTAATACAGGATTAACAGAATTTTGCTGTTTCAAAACGAACTACTTCATGTCCTGCTTCCTTTGCGCCAATGCAAAACTCATCAGCAAGGAATGCTGTAGTTCCCTGTGAATGTGGACTCCCTGTTAGAATCAGTACTTCATTTAAATACCTCCTAATATGCATATAATTTTATTACGCAATTTACTAAAATCATGTCCTTATTTTTTCAGTTCCCAAAACGTTGAAGTAATACATGGGCTAAAACCAATATTATAGTAAAATTGTTGTGATGAACCTACATATGCACGTTTCGCCCCAAGTAATCCACATCGGCGAATTGCCTCTAAAACAGCAGCTCGACCAAGACCCATATTTCTATATGCAGGGTCAGTCGCAACTGGTTCAACTAATACACTTTGAGAAGCATTGTCCTGCCACATACCACAATACGAAACAAAATTTCCATCAGGAGCTACAACAGCGATCTTTAATTCATGATTAACATTAGGACGATCAAATTCTTTTTTATATACTATCATCTTTTCAGTCGTTGGAGCATAAGGTCCTTCGCCATTTAATTCGTGATTAAAACCTTTCCACAGCACTTGTCCATATTGATAAAGATCAAATGTATCTTTCATACTTGTGATTGAAAAACCATCTGGTAAAGAGTAGTAAATTCTGTCGGTATCAATATAAAATACAGCATCACAATCTTTTTTTTGGGTTGGGATATACCCCATTTCCCTTGCTGTATTCTGAAAGATAGTGTCACCGTCTCTGATTAGTAACTACACTTTGTCGTCATATGAGAGATTCTCCGCTGCATATGTAATCATTTCTTTACGCAAAAAAACATTCTCACTCTTTAATGGGAAGAAGCATTTACCGTCAAGTTGGGTATCATAAGTAGCAATACCAACAATTTTCCCGTTTTGTTCCCATATCCCAATTTTTGTTAGTCCTTTTTCATACAAATGTGAGTGAGAAATCATCCAATCCCATCTGCCAAATGAATAGTTTATATCATTAAGTTCTAATAAAAATTCTCTTATTCTGCAATAATCTTCTCCATATCGTTGTGAATCTATGTAATTTCTAAAAATAATCGCCATAAAATATCCCCCTATTCTTGAACCAGTTGTATCGTAATTCACCTAATATGAATAACCTTTAGTGTTCGACCATCTTCCTTCATTATGGAAGGCTTCAAAGCCTATCCCTAATCAATCCGCGACACGATGTCGCGGACTATGCTTACAAACTTCATAGAAATACATCATTGCAATATTGCTCCGTTCGACCAAGGGCGTTAGCCCGCAGAAGGTGTGATTTTTTTGCAAGATTTTATTCAATCTATGAAAATGGCTATGGAGCTAAAATGGGTCTACTGCAAAAAGCTTTTTAAGTCTCCTTATTATGCGGTGCAATATTTTAGTAGAATACTCATAAGACGGCTATTTACAATAGTGTTAGCTGAAATAACTAAAGATCTTGCCATACTAATTATTTCACTTGATTTATCATTTGAATTATCTCTTTAATGACTAATTCAGGTTCATCTTTGTGGATATAATGTCCGCTTTTTTTTGCTATAATACTCTTGCTCATTTTAGACAAATTTTTTATGTCTAATTGAAGTTTCTGTTCTACATTTAATAACCTTTCTTCAGGCCAACCTTCTCCATAACAATTTGCTAATCCTCTAGTAATAATTGTTAATGGAAAGTCAAACTGCCTTTTATATATAGATATTTGTTTATAAGTTTTAACTTTATCTATCTTTTCACTATTTAATTCAGGATTTTCTAAATAATTTTTAATTCTTATTATATGATTATCTGTTAATATTTTTTGAAAACTTATTTCTTTATTTTCTAGGGCAGCATCTATTAATATCATACCCACAACACTATCTGAATTGATACATGCAAATAATCTTGAAATTAAACCTCCAAAAGAATGTCCTACTAATAAAAAAGGGGGATCTATTGATACTTCTGTTATTAATTTTGAAAGATCTTGAATTAAATTCAATCCATTACGAGGTGTAAATGAACCTTCACTTTTTCCAATACCAGCTCTATCATAAGAAAATGTAGAAGTAATCAGTGATATTTTATCTTGTATATAGTTCCATGAATCAGAACTATCTCCTAAACCTGCTTCAAAAAGAACTGTTGGGGTGCCATTTTTATAATACTTACTGTACATTTTGTGATCATCAATAGCATAATAATTTTCTGTATAATTTATAGTAAACATTCTAATCGTTCCTTTTTTGTTAAATTAAGGATCAACAAATAAATTGGATATGCAATATTTAGGTATAGCAGATGTAAGCCTTTCTTATCCATGTTCTTGAATATAACGTAGTACAGCTTCTTTACTCACGTTACCTATCGAAGATATGAAGTATCCATCACCCTGAGTACTATATACTCGTATTTTCTCAGTAATCTTCTGCTTTTTTTAGACATTTTAAAATGTTTACTGCCAATGAAAACGAGGTACTACCTCTTTATATATTACTTTTTTACTAATTGGATCAATATATCTCAAAATTTTACTACGAAGATCTGTCTCGAAAGTTATTATAATCGTTTTTTCGTGCTTAGTTTTTATATTAGATAAGTATCTGCTATCAACTACTCTTAATTCTGCTTTCTTCCAAACATCTGGTGGTGCATTATTAACAACTTTGGTTACTATTGAACCTTCTATAGGTAAGTATTGAATATCATTTTCATCTCCAATTATTGTGTTTTTTGTTGATTTACCTAAACTATCCCACGCTATTTGCTTTAGTTCTAATTCATCAATTGTAAACGATTGATTTCTTGTTCCACATCCGCTGGTACTTAAGACTAGTATAGTGGTAAAAAACAGTATTATTAATTTCTTCATGAAAATCCTCCTATGGGAGATACGGAAATTCCTAGACTAGGAACAGGCTATACATTTTCCCTCAAAAAAAATCAAGTTCTTAGCGGCAGTAGCTACATGATAATCTTCTTGAGTTACTTCATGCCCCGTACTTCCTCAACCAAGGGCGTTAGCCGGCTGTGTGAATATGTTATCGGATGGCTATGTCTTCACTGTTCAGAGGTTGCCATGGACGGCGCTACCCGTGCGGTTTCCTATTAATGTTCTTTTGCTTTATATAACAGAGAGTATATCTGCTTTTTGTTGGGTGCTGCTAATGTTCTTAAATCATGCGGCAAGAAAAAAGCGTTAATTGCTATAGCTCGAAAAATGCTTGTGATCATCTACCATATGTTAAGCGATAAAGCGGAATACACAGAAAAAAAACAGGCATCACTAAGCCGCAACTTATTCAGCATTTTCAACGAATCCGCACTTTTTACATGAACATCCGAAATCGGTTATTCCGGGCATTCTATTGGCTTTTTTTAGAGTTCATGTGATGATAGAGTTACATAAACATCGTGCGTTCTGAGTCAGGCTAATGTAATCAAGCTATTACGTAACAAGATTTTTACAGAAAAAGCTAATTAATTATTTCAAAATCAAACGTTATCAAATACATTTCAAACAAAAAAAGGATTATTGAAACTCCAAAACCTACTTGTAATATAATTTCATTTAAAGAATCAATTAGAAAAATAAAACCGGAAATTAGGACTAGACAGATTATTGGGAAATATTTTACTATCTTGCCTCGTACACCTATTTTTTCTCTATTAATTTCCCCATTTATTAAAAAAGCAATAACAAGTGGAATAGGAATTGTAGTTATTAGATGTAGAAATTTTAGAGCTTCTTCTTGTTTTGCCCAAGGAAATATTGTGTAATCATCTGAATAAAGAAAAACAGCAAAACCAATTGATACTAATATTAAAAAATGATAAAGAACCTTAAATTGTACAACTGAAGTTTGTTTTTTCATCCTAATCCTCCCTTTTGTATAATTCTTCTAGCACTTCTTGCGATCAAGGCGTGCCTCTATAAATTAGCCTCTTTGCTATCGCCGAAGTAGTGATATAACTCTTGTAACACCTTACCATATCCTTACATAGGATTCCGTTTTCATAAATTGGGTCTAATTTCTTTCCATATCATTTTCCCTGCTTAGATTCTTTAATTGCATTATTGATTAATTCTACAGCATGCGGTCTCGTTGGAAATAATACTTCTAAATATCAAACATAAAGATCAATAAATTTATCTTTTGTCATCCTTAATAAAAAAACATCTTTCTCTGATTCAATATGATCAAAGCCAAATTTCAATAAAAAATGTTGACCCCTTTTATTTTCTAATAACACCGGATCATTCATTGTTTCCCCACCAAACTCAAAGAAATAATAATTTAATAATAAATATAGCGCTTCAGTAGAATAACCATTACCTCTATATATACTTTCTATTTTAATATTTAGTTCGGCAGTCTTTGTTTTGGTATCATAACGATGAAAACTCACCTCACCTACCGGCTCGTTATGATTATTAAAGATTAAGCAATAAAAGTTTTTCCCATCTGTAGGATTTACCATTTTAGGATACCATGTTTTTGCTTTTTCTGCAGTTAAGGAAAACGGTCCCCCTAATTCACCTGTTGTTTCTTCATCAG
>Ga0209347_1004512_pt1 | contig 14390 bp, 13 predicted proteins | sample AutmiccommuBRH23_FD_187382 | JGI IMG/M metagenome (GOLD analysis project Ga0209347, IMG submission 187382) | Deep subsurface microbial communities from Mt. Terri, Switzerland - Autotrophic microbial communities BRH/23 (SPAdes) (version 2) | ecosystem: Environmental > Aquatic > Deep subsurface >... | reverse complement strand
ATATTGAGTCAGCGCCCAGATCCGCCAGGTCTGAGGCTGTTTTCAGGTAATGATCGGTGGTGTGTGCCGGGCTGACGGTGTAAACAACGGCCGCCTGAATGTGTGCCCCGGCCTTTTTTCCTGCCGTAATGGAGGACTCAAGGTTTCTTATATCATTAAGGGCATCGAATACCCTTATAATATCGATCCCGTTTTCCACCGACCTCTGAACAAAGCTATAAACCACATCATCGGGATAATGATGGTAGCCCACCAGCGACTGTCCCCTTAGGAGCATTTGAAGTGGAGTCTTCCTGATATGCTTTTTTAGCGTCCTTAGCCTTTCCCAGGGATCTTCTCCCAGAAATCTCAGGCATACGTCAAAGGTGGCGCCACCCCATACCTCCATGGAATGAAATCCAATGCTGTCCATCATTTCAGCAGCCGGCAGCATGTCTTCGGTGCGCATTCTGGTGGCCCAAAGGCTCTGATGGGCATCCCTCAGTGTAGTATCCGTTATCCCAATCACTGGCAAAACAAAATCCTCCTAATGTACCAACTAATAAGTTATGTCAAACTTTCCAGTTGGATTATAAAAAGTATATACACGATTTAATAATAGCAATTATATGTTATTTGAACGATGACAGAAAGCAACTTTGCATATGTATACAATATATATTTATCAGCTATATGTATTTAAATGGCCTGTTTATATGAATTATTAATTATGAATACAATAAACATATAATGTGATTTCGCCAGTACTATTGAGAATACATGTAATTAGGCAAAATAATACCCCCTTATCCCAGGGGGTACTTACTCTGTTTAATATTCTTTTTACGGAGGGCCTTTTACAAGCCCGCCTATTAATTGCTGTTTCTGGCCGCTTCAACGCAGTCATTGCCTACCCTATCAAGCCCCTCTATTCCTGAGCAACTGTGGGTATTTCAATCTTCTTGGGGCAAATCCTGGCCAACAGCATCTGGAAGGTCTGCAGTCCTTCTCCATTTAATCCTGTTATTTTCATCCTTTGGGATCCAAGGGAGTCTCTTGGATCTACGGCCAGACGTAGATTTTTAACCAGTGCCGCCGGGCTGACTTCCCCTATTGATTTAATATCCGAGTCACAAATGGCGCAGAGTATGCATGTGGCGGGACTTTCGGCCTGCCGGGCCTGATCCGGTGAAACAAGGCCGCTGTGGCCGGGCACGGTCAGTATCCAGGGAAGAACCTTTTTTAATGCCCCAAAGAATGGCTCAAGGTCCACCACCAGATCCTTAAGCTGTCTGAAGCCCGGCAGAGGCTTCAGGGTAAGCGTGCCACCATCCCCGGACAGGTCCTTCACCAGGGTCTGGCAGGCCAGTCGGGGCCCGTCTTCAATAAACATGGCGCAGGATCCGCAAATGGTGCTGCGGCACGACCGCCTGAAGGAGATGGAGGGGTCCTGCTGCCAGGACTTTAAAAGAAGGTCCAGTACGGTTTCGTGTTTTTCCCAGGCCACATTGTATTCTTTAAAATATGTTTCTCTGTCGGTCAGCGGATTAAAGCGGGCAATTTTAAGGGTAAGCTGCATCTTAATACCCCCTTTCCTGGGGAAGATGCCTGGTGATGGAAACCTCTCCGTCCTCATATGCCGTGCCCTGATCCCCTTTTCGGATTAATGTGTGCTTGAGCCAGTTGTCGTCGTCCCTTTTAGGGTAGTCCGTACGGTAATGTGCGCCCCTGCTCTCGGTTCGCCTCAGTGCCGCTCCGGCTGTTATTTCGCTTAATTCCAGGAGATATCCCACCTCCAGGTGCTCTGTAAGTTCATAGTTGAAGTGAGCATCCTTTACCGACACCCTAAGGGTGCTATACCGTTTCCTGAGCTCTGCCAAATCTTTCACTGCTTCCCGAAGCTCGTCCCCGGTGCGGAAAACCCCTACATTTTCAGTCATGGTGCGGTTTATTTCCCGGCGGATGGCAAAAACCGAATCATCTTCCAATAACGGTCTGGATTCTCCGAAGTTGCCCTCCCAGCGTTCCATGGCGGTCTCCAGCGAAGCGCCCGGCGGGACCGGGAGATCCCGATCTACTATATGTGCTGCTCGCCGGCCTGCCCGTCGGCCAAAAACAACCGTCTCCAGCAGTGAGTTGCCTCCCAGGCGGTTGGCCCCGTGCACGCTGACATTGGCTGCCTCCCCGGCTGCCAGCAGCCCGCCTATATTGGTTTCGCAATTCAGGTTTGTCCTTATTCCCCCCATGCTGTAGTGCTGGGCCGGCTCTACGGGTATCGGAGTATCTGAGGGTTCAACAGCCGCGTATCGGCGGGCCAGGTCCTGCACCTGGGGCAGACGCCGGGCTATTTTATCCGGTCCAAGGTGGGTCAGGTCCAGGTTCACATATGTGCCCTCCACTCCGCGCCCTTCCTTGATTTCCTGGAAAATGGACCGGGATACCATATCCCGGGGAGCAAGTTCCATCTTCTGGGGGGCATAATGGGACATGAACCTGTCACCGCTTGCGTTACGCAGGTAGCCGCCCTCGCCCCGGGCAGCTTCGGAGATTAGAATGTTGGTTCCATACAGGGTGGTGGGGTGGAACTGAACGAACTCCATGTCGGCCAATACCGCGCCGGCCCTGTAGGCGAGGGCCATGCCGTCACCTGTGTTGGCGTGGCCATTGGTGGTCTTTTGGAAGACCCGACCGTAACCGCCGGTGGCTATTATTAACACCCTGCACCTTATTACCTCCAGGCGGCCGGAGGCAAGGTCATAAACCAGCAGCCCCGACACGGATCCATTTTCAACCAGCAGTTCTAACAGGTACCACTCAGAGTAGATTCTAATCCCCGCTTTCATTGCCCGTTCGTATAGGGTGTGCAGCACTACGTGCCCGGCAAAGTCCGCGGCATAGCAGGCCCTCGGAAAGCCCGCGCCCCCCAGAGAACGCTGGGCTACACCTCCGTCTTCCGTTCTGGACCAGGGCACTCCCATCATTTCCAGCTGGCTGATTACCTCGGGTCCTTCGGAGCACAGTATCTCTATGGCATCCTGATCACCCAGGTAATCGCTTCCTTTAACGGTGTCAAATACATGGCTTTCAACCGAATCATTTTCGCTGATTGCCGAATTGAAGCCACCCTGTGCAGCCCCGCTGTGGGACCGGGTAGGGTAGACCTTGGTGATTACCGCCACTTCGGCTTTTCCCGAGGCCTCTACAGCGGCCATCAGCCCGGCGAGCCCGCCACCCACTATGACGATATCATGGGTAATCATTTTTGCGCCTCCTGTTTGAAAGTTGTGATAAGTAGTAGTTGTAATGATTAGCAAAGGAAATTAGAACTTATTACCTATAACTTATAACCTATTACTTACAGCTTATAGCTTACAGCTTACAGCTTAACGCTATCACTAAAACGGCAGTGCCGAGGATACGTCTGCTATTTTTTTAAGGTTAAGACAAAATTCCTTTGCCTTTTCTGCCCCCCTTTCCCCCCAGGGGCCGCTGGCCAGGGTAAGAAATTTTTCTTCCAGCTCCCTGGATGTAACGGGGTTTTCAGGATCCCCCCTGGGGCAGTCAATATGCCCTTCCAGCACTTCCCCCGAAAGGGTGTGGATAACCAGCGAGGCTGGCCACAGCTCAGGATAGCGTGAGTCCAGCTCCAGATCCACCTCCAGATCAACCCTTTCCATCAGAGAACGGATAACCGGGTCAGTCAAGGTCTGGCCGGTAAATAAATCCGGGTTAACACGCCCCTCCTTTATGGCCAGGGACACGCAGAAGGGAAGGCTGAATTTGGCAGCATAGGGGTTGTCAGGGGTATAATTGTCGGTAATGTCCAGGGCTGTTTTGTAGGTTTTTACAAGAATGGATTTCACGTTATCGGGGGTTAGTCTATTCTTTTTGGACAGATCCAGCGCCATGTCGATGGCCGGGTGGGTGTGTCTGCAGGATGAATGAATCTTGTAAGATATTTCTTCGATTTTGTAGTTGCCCCCGCCCAGTTTGGAGGTTATACGGTCAAATTTAATTTCACTTGCAGTGGCTCTACAAAAACCCCTTTCCCCTTCCAGTATCCGGCTGGCCCCGGTAAAACCCCGTCGCGCCAGCAAAGCTGCCAGAAGTCCGTTCATGGCTGCTTTTCCCGGATGAAGATGTTTTGACATAGCCCCGTCGGCTATAAATTCCCAAAGGCCTGCGGCCTGGGTTCCGGCGTTGCCCAGAGCCCAGTTTGCCCTGTCGGCCTCCAGTCGTAGTATTTTGGACGCTGCCGCCGCTGCACCGAATGTACCACAGGTGCCCGTGGTATGCCAGTAAAAGTAGTGGGACGGGGTAATGGCCTCGGCCACCCGTATGGCCACCTCGTAGCCCACCACCACGGCGGTAATGAGATCCCTGCCGCTGGCATGCTCTTTTTCCGCCACCGCCAGGGCTGCTGGAATTACCGCCGCTGCCGGGTGAATTATGGACGCCCTGTGTACGTCGTCAAGTTCAATAATGTGTGAAATCGATCCGTTAACCAGCGCCGCGTTGAGACAGGACGTTCTCTGGCCTCCGGCAAGCACTGTGGCCTCAGGAACACCACCCAGCTCTTCCACCACTCCCAGCATCATCTGGGCCGGTGAATGCATGCTTCCGGCAGCCGCCGACCCCATCCAGTCCAGTATGGCCAGTCCGGCCATTTCAACAGAGGCCGGGCTTAAGTCCTCGAAGCCTGTTTTGCAGATAAACTCAGCCAACTTTGAAGTTACCATGTTCTCACCACCTTATTTGATTACAGAGAGTATGGAGTGTGTATGGGTGTTTTAGGTTATAGGTTATAAGTTGTAGGTTGTAGGTTTTAAGTTGTAGGTATTTTAAACCAATAACCAATAACCTATAACCAATAATAACCATTCTACCCCAGCACACTGCGAAGTTCGTCAATAAGCTGGTTATAGTCCTCCACTACCCTGGATCCGGCGTTTCGGAGCCGGTCCATCTTGGTGGAGGGCTTACCCTGTCCGCCGGAAATAATTGCCCCGGCGTGTCCAAATACCGTACCCTCGGGCATGTTTTCGGTAAACCGGCCAGCCACGTAACTAAACAGAGGCTTGGTATAGCCTCCTTTTTTGATGAATTCGGCGGCCTCTTCCTCCTGCCTGGTGCCGGGCTCTGAAAAGGTAACCACTGCCCCGGTGCCGGGGTCCTGCTGGAAAATTTCCAGCAGATCCCTGATGGTGCTTCCAATCAGGGCGTCTCCGCCTATGCTTATACTGGTGCTTACCCCGTACCCCGCTTTTTTTACCATCCAGGAAGTCTCGGCGGTCATCCCCCCGCTGCGGGATATCACCCCCACCTTACCGGGCACAAAGCAGCGCTCAACGTTGTCGCCGCCTATGGCGCCAAGCTTCACCCTGTCCGCCGGGTTGATCATGCCCACCGAGTTGGGGCCTATGACTCTTACACCCGCCTGTCTGGCCGCATAGAGAAACCGTACGGCATCCTTTTGCGGTATGTTTTCAGTCATAATGACCACCAGTTTAATTCCATTGGCTATTGCCTCCATCACCGCGTCATAGGCAAAGGCCGGAGGTACATATACCACCGAGGTGTCACATCCGTGGCGTATTACAGCCGCTTTAAGCGTGTCGTAAACCGGGACGCCGTGGATCTCATGACCGCCCCTGCCGGGGGTAACTCCCGCCAGTATCCTGGTGCCGTAATCCAGCATGTGCCTTGTTACCATGGAGGCCTCCCTGCCGGTTATGCCCTGGATGATTATCCGGGAATCATGGTTTATAAGTATGGCCATATCAGTCACCCTCCTGCTGCCGGTATCCCGGGTAGGCCGCTTCCATCCGCCGTACCATTCGGGCTGCGGCCTCGGTCATGGTAATATCGTCACCGTAATATTCAACACCGGCGGAGGTAAATATCTCCCTGGCAGCGGCGTCGTTTACCCCTGCCTCGCGTACCACCACCGGATAGGCGTCCGGGTCAATATTCATTTCTTCCAACGCTCTGACGATTCCCCGGGCCAGTACATCCACCTGGGTGTTGTTGGTGATGTTGTGGGCAACGAAAAGGCCCTTAACCCCGGGCTTACTTAAAATACCCCTGGTTAGTCCATAAACCTTTTGTTCAGGCGGGTTGCCGCCCACCTCGGTATAATTGGCCGGCTTTCCACCGTTGTCTACCAGGGCGTCGAAGCATAACAGGCTTCCGCCACCTCCACCGCACATAAACCCAATGTCGCCCCCGGGCATTTCGGTATAGCGGGCGGTGCCCCTGTAAGGGTCGGCCTCGTTTACCTCCACCATGCGCTTTTCCAGTTCCGTCAGGGGCCTCCAGGCACGGTCGCTACCAATCTGTACCATCTCTGAAAGTTCCGGGTGCCGGTACATGGCGCTGTCATCCACGCTCATCACCGATGCTGCAATGACCAGTTCCTCTGAAGAAGTGACAGCCAGAGGGTTTATTTCCAACAAGGCGGCGTCACTCCTGTCAAAAAGCTGATACAGCTTAACCAGAAGGCCTGTGGCCGAAGTCAGTTTTTTCCCTGACACCCCTAGTTCCGACCATATTTCCTTGGCCTGGTAATCCAGAAGTCCCCAAAAAGGGTCCACGTGCCGGAACAACAGGCTTTCCGGGTTGGTCCGGTTAATTTCTTCCACGTCAATCCCGCCTCTTGTGCCTGCAATTATTACCGGCATCTTCTTTTCTTTGTCGAAGGTGATGGAAAGGTACCACTCTTCTTTGATCTCCAATTTTTCTTCCACAAGCAAATTTTCCACCGGGAAATTGCTTACCGTGATTCCGATCAATTCTTCCGCTGCCAATGCGGCCTGGGCAGGGCTGTCGGCAAATTTTACAGCCCCTGCTTTGCCCCTTTTCCCTACCGGCACAAGGGCCTTCACCACCACCGGCACACCCAGTTCAGCAGCTATTTCCGCCGCCTCCCCGGGTGTGGCCGCCACGGCGCCCTTTGGCGCCTTTAGCCCCAACTGTCTGATTAACTGCTTGCTGTGATGCTCAAGCAACTTACCCATTATAAATTCACCTCATCCGTACCAATGCTTAACTAATCACATTTCTTAAACGCTTCCTCCGGAACATACGTGAAGCCATCGATTATTCTTCTTGTAATAAGCTGTAAACGGTAAGCTTTAAGCTACTAAAATGCTGAGGGCATGAGCCTCAGGCATTTTAACACACCTTTTATACATTCATTCCAAGCGTCCGGGCCGTTTCCAGAATTTTTTGGGCCCGCAGGGCCACCGGTTTTTCTACAAGCTTGCCATCCAGCTGGGCAACGCCGCTGCCTTCGGCCAGTGCGATCCGATAGGCCTCCCACATTCTTTCTGCCCTGGACACCTCTTCGGGAGTGGGTGAAAAGACGGTGTTAACCAGCTGAACCTGTCCCGGGTGTATCACCAGCTTGCCCTGGAAGCCCAGGCCTCGGGCTAACCGACAGTCGGCGGTCAGTCCGTCGCTGTCCTTAACATCGGTGAAAACCGTGTCTATGGGCCCCTCCAGCCCGGCGCTTCTGCACGCCACCGCCAACCCTGACCGGGCATAAAAAAGCTCTGAGGACTCCCTGGTCAATTCAATGCCCATATCCAGGGTATAGTCCACAGCCCCGAAGCATAGCCTCTTCACCCTGGCAGAGCAGGATGCTATTTCGCCGGCGTTTTTGATGCCACGGGCGCTCTCAATCAGAGGCACCAGGTCGGTTGAACCTTTTATCAGGCCATGTTGGGTCTCTAAAAAACACAGCAGCCAGTCGACCCGGGCTACTCCTTCGGCTGTTTCGGCTTTGGGAAGCATAATGCCGTCAGGCCCGGCTGCCATTACGGCAAGCATATCTCCGAAGAAAAAGTCTGTGTCCGGCGGGTTCACCCGTACCCACAAAGTTTTTGCCTCCCTGGGGCGTCCCAATATCCCGGTCACCAGATCCCTGGCCTCAGCCTTGCGGGAAACATCCACCGAGTCTTCCAGGTCCAGCACCACCACGTCAGCTCCCAGCCCCAGGGCTTTTTCAATTTTACGCGGGTCGATGCCGGGCGCAAAAAGAACGCTCCTGCAAATCTTCATGGATCTTCACCTCCTGCGGCAAAGGGTAATTTAATATTTTAAATTTATAATGCAATATACATGCCATAATATCAAAAAGAAAGCCGGCAGCCATTAGGTGCCGGCGGTGAATAGCTGCCTCTTAGTATTGTTATTTCAATTTTGTAATACATTTCCCCGATCAGTCAGTTTTTTGGCCAATTTAACCGCCATTTCAATATTGTAATCATTTTAGGGTATTTCGTTTTTGAAACACACAGGGTTGCCTAGTATATTCCGTATTGCTTCATCTTGCGCCAAAGTGTCACCGTGCTGATACCCAGCAGAACAGCGGCCTTCCTGCGTTTTTGGCCGGCCTGGCGGAGGGCGTCGGCAATGGCCCTTTTTTCGGCCTCCCTGGCCGATGCTCCAAGGTTACGGGCCTCGGACCCCGGTTCTTTTTCGGGACGGCGTTTTCCTCCTGAATTCTTCTCCACATATTCACGGATCATGACCGGCAGGTGTTCCGGCAGGATGGTTTCCCTCTGGCACAGGTTCATGGTGCGCTCCACGCAGTTTTGCAGCTCCCGGACATTTCCCGGCCAGTTGTATCTTTCCAGATATCGGGCGGCCTCCTCCCCGATCCTTCGCACCGGGCTTCCAAACAGCTGGTTGAAGCGCTGTATAAAATACTTGGCCAGGTAGGTGACATCCTCTACTCTTTCCCGCAGCGGGGGGATTTTAAGATCCACAACGTTAAGGCGGTAAAAAAGGTCATCGCGGAACCTCCTGTCTTTGACCAGTAGAATCAGGTCCTTGTTGGTGGAAGCTATTATCCGGACATCGACGGGAACAGGCTTTTTCCCTCCTATGCGCGTAACTTCCCGCTCTTGAAGCACCCTCAGCAACTTGGACTGTAAATCATAGTCCATTTCACCTATTTCGTCCAGCAGCAGGGTACCACCATCGGCCTGCTCGAAAAGTCCCGCCTGGCCGCCCTTCCTGGCTCCGGTAAAGGCACCCTCCTCATAGCCAAAAAGGTGGCTCTCCACCAGACTGGCCGGCATTGCTCCGCAGTTCACGGCCACGAAGGGTCCGGACCGACGTAAGCTGGCGTTGTGAATGGATTGGGCAAAAAGCTCTTTTCCTGTTCCGGTCTCACCCCAGATGAGGACAGTGGACTGCCCGGCAGCAATTTGGGAGGCCTGATCCTTGCAATTTCTGATGGCCGGGCTTCGGCCCACGATATCGGCAAAGGTGTAGCGCATTTGCCAGGGGTAGGCAACTACGGATTCAAGAATCTTTTTTTTCTGCTTGACGGCCACGACATTATTGAAACCTATGCCGAATTTCCCGGTGATGGGAATACGCACCGCCTGGGCTCCCTCCATCAGCAGAGAAGGCCCGAAAACAGGCTTACGCGACTGCATGGCCTCTTTGCCCAGATAGCTGTACTCACCGGCTCCTCGGGATGAATAGCCGTCCGGGCCAAAGCTGGCCAGCCGCAGGCCCTGTCCGTCAAACATAACGGCCTCGCCGCCGGCCACCATGGCGACGAAGGGCAGCGCCTCCTGAAAGCTTTTTTCCAACTCCCACTCCCTCTTCAGCCTTTCGTTGTTCACTGCCGCCAGCACGTACTCTCCCAGTGGCAGGTACCAGGCGGAGGACCCCCTGACCGGGCTATATTCCATAGTCCCCGGCTCTCCGGTGAACCCGGTCAGATATTGGCCTATGCTGGAAGCCTCGGGCTCCGGCACATCCAAACCCTCTGAATTTACAACCCTGATGGTTTTTCCATTCCGGTCCAGCAGAAGGGCATAGCCCTCGGTTATCCGGGCTATATGTCCCAGGGCCTGAGAAAGTTGATTAACAAGCTGCCGGTCGTCCATAACCCGGTACTTCTCCATTTCCGACAATGGGGACGGTTCTCGCTGTCGCAATCATGCCCTAAAAATTATGTCCTTACTAATCCCCAAAAGTCTTGATAGTTCACGAACAGATACGTCAGTCGTCTCTTTTATCTCCCTTATCAACCCGTTACGAACATTCTTATCCCTGCATTCTTTTAGACTTTCAATGCTCTGTCCGCTATTTCCCAACACATTGCTTATTACTATCTCCAAATCCTCTTTATTGCAAGCCTTTAAATCCGTTTCCTCATAATCTATAAATTCATCTATAGTTTTTTCTCTAGTATACTCCTTAAAAAGCTCAATTGATCGTTCTTTACTGTCTGATAGCATCGAAAGCAAAAAACTTTTCTCAACCAATCCTTCCCTGCTTCCGTTTTTACTTATATAATCCACGTAGCTACTCCATTTATAGTCATTAGCTCTTCTTGCAATTCCCGCCTTTACAGGGTTATTGTGAATATACCTGGCTGCTGCAAGTATGTGTGCATCCTCTTCCACCTCTTCACTGCGGAACCTGTCTTGAAATAAATGGCCTATCCTCTGATATTTGTTGTTAAAGTAGTATACATAGCTTACACCGATTCTCTTCATTGTTCTCTGTATGCTATCTTTCTCCTCCTTCATCAACAAATGCACATGGTTATTCATCAAACAATAGGCATATATATGATAATTGCCACCCGCCTTCATTTTGTTCAGTGTGTATAAAAACCTATCTCTATCATCATCGTCAAAAAATATATCTTTCCTCTCATTACCCCTGATCATTATGTGATAAATCCCGGTTGAACTTTGTTTTCTTGCGTACCTGGGCATCCCATCATCACCTAATTGTTTATCTTATTGTAGCATATAAAAGGAAAATACGACAGGGGGAACCGTCCCCGGTGTCGCAGCTGATCTACGAGATATTCCTTATCGGTATCGTCCTCAAAAACAAAGGAACGGTTGTTTCCCCGCTGAATTATGTGGTAAATTCCGCCATTTTGTTCTTCTCTGGGCCTGCGTCCCATAAAAACACCCCCTTGATAATTTTACCAGGGGGTGGGAGGTTTGGCAATAACTTAGTATCTCAGGTACCCGGTACCCTCACCACCGTTTCTTTGCCAAAAAGCCCGAACATCACAACAACCACAATCAGCATTCCCGTAGTGAGGTAAAATGGAAGGTTGATTCCGGCTATATCCATCAAGTAACCGCAGAAAAAAGGCCCAACAACCCAGCCAATGTCACTGATCGCTCTGAAAGTGGCAATGGTGCTTTCATAGTTGTTCTTTAGTCCGATGTCGGTTACGTAGGCGGTGGGGATTGACGACCCGATTCCTCTGCCCAGCCCGAGAATCATGTTACTGATTAAAAAGATCAGGTAGGTGTTGCTTTGGGTGAACATTAAAAGTCCCAGTCCGCTAATCACCCCGCCGATTACGATCAGTATTTTTCGCCCCAACCGGTCGGATAGTTTTCCGGCAAAGGGGGTCAGTATTAACTGCATGATAGCGATTAGTGTCAGTCCTATACCCACCTGGCTCTCCCGTAGTGACAGTGATTCGTAACCCACCAGGGGCACCAGAGTGTTCTGGGGTCCGGCGACGGAAATCATGGTAAACAGTGAAACTAGAGAAATTAGAATAAAGTTTTTGCTTAAGAGAAGTGAAGCCTTATCTACTCTGCCACCATGCTTGTGGCTCTCCTTAGATCGGGATCCGGTTTTGTGGGCGGAGGTTTCGGGGATGCGGAGGTAACCCCAGATTACAGCCATAACGGATAGCGCGGCATAACAGAAAAACACTGCCTTGTATCCAAAATATTCTCCTATTAAGCCCCCGAAGGTGGGCCCCAGGCTGGATCCAACCAGAGCCGTGATCCAGAAAAAACTTATATATAATCCCCGGTTGGCGGGGGTGCTGATCTCCCCAAGAACGATCAGGGATGCGATACTGAAGCAGGCCGCACCCGCTCCCTGCAATAGCCTGCAGACAATCAACTGCCAGTATTCAGTGGTGAAGGCGCAACCCAGGGCGCTGATGGCCACCACCGCCGGCGCTCCCACCAGCAAAAAGCGCCTGCCCAGGTGTGCTGCAATCTTTCCCGCCGGAATGCTCATAAGCACCCTGGCAATCCCGAAGACGGTAATGGCAAAACCTATGGCCATACCAATACGGTTGGAATCCACCCCCAGGATTTGCACAAACTTGGGCAAAATAGGGCTTAGAAAACTTTGCCCCATCATCAGGAAGATCTCCTCTATGCAGAGGAGAACCACTATTTCCTTTCGCCGCACGTCAATTTGACTGGCTACATTCAGGTTAATCATCCATGACCCTCGCATTCCCGCCAAACCAGTTGCCAGCACCCTTCCGCCCATCGGTGGAAGGGTGCTGGCAAAGCCTATCTCCTGTTCCGGGGAAATTCCTTTCCAGCAATCCTTGCAAGCGTTCCAGTCAGCTGAGTGTGTAGTTCTCCAGGTCTGGCAACCCGGTAGCCAAATTTTTTGCGTGATCGGTCAGACATAACTGACTATAAATTTGTCGTCTTTGTCCAATCATTTCAATGATTGGCTAATTTTTCGTGTAAGAAAGTTGGGATAAATATAAAGTTATTACTCCTGCTTGCACTGCAGATCAATTTTTTGTATAACACTCTGGGTCCGTTCCTTGAGATCTAATAAATGACCTTTGACATTATCAATTTTCTGTAACTTTTGTTCAACCAGTTTGAGTTTTTCATCTATAGTATTGCTTATTTCTATTAACTTTTCCCTTCTTATCTTTTGGTCAGTTGAATTTTTATAATCCGCTTTATAATTTTCAATCATGTCATTAAGTGAAATGAACTGCTGCAGCTCTTGTAGCGAAAAACCCAATGCTTCTTTAGCATTTTTAATTTTTTTCAATAAGTCAATATGTTCCTGGTTGTAATAACGAATCCCTCCTTCGCTACGTTGGGGTGAAGGTAAAATACTAATTTGTTCATAATATCTTATTGTTCGTTTTGTCAAGCCACTTTGCAGAGCTACATAATCTATTTTGAACTTATCCATAAAATACTCCAATCGACGAAACTTACATAAAATCTTAACATTTAATAACATTGACGTCAACGTAAATTATTATAAAATCTCTAAGGTACCGGGTACCTAAGTTACTATAAAAACACCCCTTGATAATTTTACCAGGGGGTGGTAGATTTGGCAATAACTTAGTATCTTAGGTACCCGGTACCCGAATACCTTAGGGTTTTAAGCCTGTTTACATTGTCGTAGGTGTACTCGGCCCTTATTACTCCACCAGGATAATTGACCGCTTTTACCATTCCGTCGGGCCAGTATTCGTAGGTGAAGACTCTGCCTTCCACTGTGACGGTCTGCAGTCTTTTCAGGCTGTCGTACTGGTAGTCGCTGTACAGGCTAAAGGGGTCGGTGACTTTGGTTTTATTTCCCAGTATATCATACTGGAAGCCCGTGTTGTACCCCGCCACTGATCTTTGATTGGCCAGTCCGGTGCTGTTGTAAGCGTAGTCCAGTGTTTCGGTGTTGCCGGTTATTACCTGGCTTTTCTCCACTCCCCTCAGGGGGCTGTAATAGTTCTTTATTCTTTCCGTGTTAACTGTAATCTCGTTCAGTTTGCTGTCACTGTAGTAACTGGTGGCTGTAACCCTGCCCGAGGCCGCTATTGTTTCCACCGGCAGGCCGTTGGCGTTGTATTGAGGTTGCCCATAAAAAGACAGTGCGACAAGAGGAACCGTCTCCTGTCGCACATTAACTTGTCAACCTGTCAACAACGTCCCTGGATTTTCCCACCACCGATCTTTGATTGGCCAGTCCTGAGCTGTTGTAGGCGTAGTCCAGTGTTTCGGTGTTGCCGGTTATTACCTGGCTTTTCTCCACTCCCCCCAAGGGGCTGTAATAATTCTTTATTCTTTCCGCGTTAACTATAATCTCGTTAAGTTTGCTGTCATTGTAGTAAGCCTCGACATTCAGGTCATGTTTTGCTGCCGTCTGCAAAACAGACATTGAGTACGTCAGCAGATTGCCGCTCCATAGCTGTTACTGGCAGTCCCTCGGGCTTGACGGTATCGAAATCAATAACCACAAGGCCAGAGGGTTGCCCTGTGATTATTCCGATGTTTATGTCGGGATACCTGTCAAACCAATCTCTGACAGCTTCTTTCGTGGCTGGTCTTTTTGAAAGGGCCTTCCAAGTTCCTTTACCTTTGACTTTCGGCAGCAGTGGTGTAAACGGTTCCTTACCACCGGGGACCAGGGGTAGAACAGCCCATCCATTGAGAATTCTTTGCACTGGGTGCGGGATGTAACCTTTGATGAAGACCGCTCGCAGATTAGAACTGGTGCTGCTCCCCGTGTTTTTGCCACTATGCGTGATCTTGTCATTAGCCTGTTGCGGTTGAATGGTGTGAAAAGTATCGCTTCCGGTTTACGTAAACTTAGTTGGAATGCAGAGCTTGCACTGGAGTTAATTG